>Ga0209599_10000078_pt1 | contig 70605 bp, 66 predicted proteins | sample Shrwel_input2_FT_FD_187534 | JGI IMG/M metagenome (GOLD analysis project Ga0209599, IMG submission 187534) | Subsurface microbial communities from deep shales in Ohio, USA - Utica-3 well 1 S input2 FT (SPAdes) (version 2) ...
CAGCAAAATACATCGCCAAATGCGCGCCACGTTCAATGCCCGCAGGTGAGTCACAAATAATGTATTCAAAATCTTGTTTTAAATCATTAAGTACACGTTCAACACCTTCTTGAGTAAGAGCATCTTTATCGCGAGTTTGTGAGGCCGCTAAAATATAAAGATTTTCAACAGTTTTGTCTTTAATCAAGGCTTGTTGTAATTTTGCTTCGCCATGAATCACATTCACAAAGTCAAAAACGACTCGCCGTTCGCAACCTAAAATAAGGTCTAGGTTACGCAAACCAACGTCAAAATCAATAACCACGGTTTTATGACCACGTAATGCAAGTCCTGTTGCAAAAGAAGCACTGGTTGTGGTTTTGCCTACACCGCCTTTTCCAGAAGTAACAACAATAATCTTTGCCACAGTTACATTTTCCTCTTGTGTTAAAACTAGCTTATTATATTGACGTTGATAATATATGGCGACAATATAAACGCGACTAGAATAATTACTCTAGTGATTCTATAACAATATTTCCGTCATCGGTTAATCTAATTTGTACCGATTTGCCCAATAATTGGCTTGGAATTTGGTCAGCGACCATATAAATACCTGCAATTGCCACGAGGTCGGCTTCAAGACGTTTACAAAAAATACGCGCTTGTGGGTTACCTGTTGCCCCTGCAATCGCACGTCCGCGTAATGTGCCATACACATGAATACAACCATCTGCAATCAGTTCTGCACCTGAGCTAACAGGAGCTAACACAATTAAGTCACTGTGTTCGGCATACACTTGTTGTCCTGAACGTACAGGGTCAGTGAGCATTTTGGCGGGTAATTTGGGTAGAGCTGCGGCAGCGGTTTGTGGTCGTGCATTTTGACTAGGGGGGCTTGCTTGACGCTGGCTGCCTTGAGTATGGTCGGGCGGCAAAATTGGTAAATCAAGAGCCAGTGCTTGGTCATGCAAAATGCCATCGGCAATGCCCAAAACCTGAATGCCTGTTTTTTTGAGTACCTTGACTAACCAAGCTAAATCAATCGCGTGTTCTGAGTCAATAATGACGGGCAGACCTTGTTTGAGCATTGGGTTTTCGAGGGTGAGTTTAGTCAATTCTTCAACAATATCTTGAGGAACAGCAGATTGAACACGTAAACGGGATAAAGTGAGTACGCGGCCTAATAAACGTAGGGCTTTGTTTTCGTCCATAGACATATTTTTATAACACGAGTGATACAAAAGAAATTAGGAGGTGTGGACTTATGAAAGAATAAGTCTAAACAATCCTGCAAGATACTGTTTGTTATGATAGCTGACAAGCAGATTATGCTATTTTTATGGGTTTTCATTCCGTTCATCAATTTTCCACTGTTGAACTGCCACTTGCCGCTTGATAATGTCAATTGCATCAATGGCAATTTTTTCTATGGCACTATCAAGTTTGGCATCAGAGAGGGTAAAAGTCTCAAATGCGCCATTGGCAAGGTCGTGTAACGCGGCGTTATCCGCTTGAGCAAGGTCTTTAAGGATATTTTGCAATACATCGTTGACCAGTCCAGAGACAACAGCATTGAGTTCATCTTCAATCAAATTACCCACAAAAGGTAAGCGTTTTTTGATGTTACGCCATTCTTTATTATTGCGAATTGAATGTTCGGTGGTGCGTGTTAAATACAATGTCAGTTGATGTTCATGTTTTTGATAAGAAATATCAACTAAATGACTGATTCTATTGGCTAACCATTTGGTAATGACTTCTTTTTGCGGGTTGAGTACCGTTTGCCGTAACTCTTGAGCAATTGGATTGTTGGTGCTTAGTTCTTTTTGCACGCCATCTAAGACATTTAATACAATACGGTCAGAAATTTCCTCTAAAACAATGCCATAGTATTTTTGAATTATTTTGACGATACGACCACCAAAAACAACAATGCCAAGTTTATATAAGCGATAAAATACCGAGACTAAACGTAATAACCGCAAAAATTGTAAACCAGGTAAACAAGCGACCACATCGTACCAATGAATAAACGGATAAAAAAACCAGCGATGATAGGTTTTTTTATAAATTGCCCATAACCAACGTAAAGCCAATTCGGTTAATAAAAACAAAGTAAATAAAGCGTCATACAAGCGTAAATGCGGATGCCAGTTTTGTTGATAAGCGAGTGTAGGCTGTGGTAGATATTCAAGCAATAAAATACCAAAGCCTGTTCGCATCACAATAGCATCAATCAACAGCCATAATAAATTGAGGCTAATCAAAAACAAGACAACGACATCAACCACCAATAAAGGAGTTTCTTGTTTATGCTTTTTGAGAGCTTGCCAATTTATCAACACATGATTCCTAAATAATTCGAGAAAGTGCAGCGCTTTCTAAAATAGCGAGTGTGCGTGCTTTGATTTGTGCGCCAATATCAGACGAAAATCCAGAAGTCAGCAGTAAGTTATTTAAGGTTTGGCTAATCAAGTTTTGTGCCTCTTGAGCGGTTTTTGGATAACTTTGTTGCTCAAATAAAGCCATTTTTTTGGCAGTGCGCGCTAGACGTTCATGTTCTGGGCTATCAATGTCCAATAATAATTCTAATAATAAACAACTATCTAGGGCTTTTTGTTCACGTTGTTGCTGGTCATCACGATTACGGTGACTATTGCTTAACGACTGCCAACGCTTTTGCAGACTTGCTTTAAAAATAGGCGGAATAGAAAGTGCTTGCCATTCCAAGACCAAATCAACAGTCACAGGGTGTTGAGACAAAAATAATTGTTCGGCTGTATCAAACAGTGCCAAAGCATCTATGACTTGTTTGAGTTGTTGTTGTTTTTGTAAATCAACTTGGCTATTGAGGTACTCTTGCCATTGTTTTTGTAAGCCAGAAAAACGTTTTCTTAAGCTATGATTGACTTCTTTAGGCAAAAATAAGCCTTGAAAAGTGGTGAGTAATGGCTCAATTTGTGCCGATTGGGGGGTATATTCAGGCGTATTTAGCAAGGTGTGTAACTCATTCAAAAGCTGTTCTGCTTGTTGAATGGTTTGTGCGTCTTCGGTACGTTTAGCTTCTTTTAGTGCAATACGTTTGGCAAAAAGTGCATCACAATGTTGTCTAAAAGTTTCCCACAGGTTTTGGTCTTTTTGATGGCCACTTGAGCCAAGTGTTTTCCATGTTGCTTGTAATTCTTTGGCTTTTTGACAGGCATCATAGATATTATCGTGGTCTAATAATTGACTCACTTGTTGAATCAGTGCTTGCTTTTTACTTTCTTGATGTGCATATTCAGCATGAAGTTTATCTTCCAATGCTTTGATAATACGAGTAAATTGACCTTGAAGCTGTTTGTGACGTTTCGCTTCAACAGGGTGATATTTTTGCCAGTCTTCACGCGCTTGTTTTAATATTGCAATATGACCTTGCCAATTAACCGTTTCGGGTAAATTATCTAAATAGTGTTGTAACTCGTCACATAATGCTTGGCGATGGGTCGCGTTGTTTGTTTCTATCGCGGCTTGTTGTTCAAAATACTGTTGGCAGGGGGCATACGCTTGTTGGCTAATCTGTTTAAATTGTTGCCATAAGTCTTTTTCGGCATCGTTATGCACCATGCCCACGGCTTGCCATTCGGCTTGTAGGGCTTTGATTTTGTCTAGTTGGGTGAGAGCATCTGTGTCAGGTTGCGTAGCTAATTGGTGCATTTGTTGTAGCAATGCTTCTTTTTTGGGGAGGATAGCAAAACCTGCCCAGTCTTTCATTTTTTGCAATTCTTGTTGCCAATTGCCTAAACGCACATCAAAGATATGATGAGTTTTGGCATAATGTTGGGCTTTTCTTAAACTCTGTTCAGCTTCACGACTGCGCCCTTGATGAAAATGTTCAGCAATTTGTTCTAATAATTGTTCTAACTCAGGAGCGGTTTTCGCTTTTGTTTTAGTTTTTTCGGCAGGTGCAACTTTTTGCTGCGCGTGTTGATAGGCCTGTAATGCCTGTTCGGATAATTGAAAATTATCAATAATAGGCAGTAAAAATGCGGGTAGGGTGCTGGAGTCCTGACCTAACACATGTAACTTTTTGAGCAGTGTTTGTAATTGCTCATGGCTGTGATGGTCGAGAGGAGAATCAGCCAGCGCGGCACTGAGTTGATTTAATAAAGGGAGTTGCTCTTGAATAGCATTTAACGATTGTAAGCGTTGTGCTAAGTTTTTTTGCTGTTGCTCAATTTGTTGGGCGAGTGCTTTATCTGTGACGGTCAGATGAGTCTCGGTATGCGTTTGCCATTTTTGACAAAGCTCTTTAAATTGTGCGCTTAATTCATTGATTTCTATATCTTTGTCTATTTTTAGACTTTGCTGGTTTAAGTTTTTAAAGGCGGCAATCAGTGTCTGTTGCTGGAGTTGGCTATCTTGTTCGGCTTGTTGGGTGGCGATGTGTTGTTGTGCCAAAAGCAAGGCTTTATCAAAGCGTTGCTGTAAGGACTCACTTATTACACTATGGTTTTCTTGGCTTATTTGTTGCCAGTGTTGCTGCAAACTTTGGGTTTTGGCTGCAAATAGAGGGTTATGTGCCGAGCGTAATAATAACTCTAAGTCTTCACAAATTTTGCTGAGCTGTTGCTGTACTTGCTGCTGTTGCTTATGTTGCTGTTCTTGTGCATCAAGTTTTTTACGCAAAATACGATACACGCCTTTATCACTGTGTTTAACCTTCGCCACAATTTTTTCTATTTCGGCTAAGTCATGTAGTTGTTCGGCAGCTTGTTGACGAATCTTGGCAATACTATGCTTGAAGGCAATTTGTGCTAATAGCGAGCTATCTGTGATTTTTTGTAGGGCAATTTGTTTAACACTAAAGGCAACTTGTGGATTGTTAATCATCGTTGCTAAGTTATCACTAGAGTTACTGGCAGCTTCAATATCCGCCACCGTGACAACGGTTTGAACGGGTGTGGTGTTGGGGGTAGGCTGTTGAGTTGCTTTAGTAACGCTGACCGATGTTGGTGTAGGCGTTGTTTTTTTGTTTTTACCAAACCAAGATTTGATGACTTCAACAATAGCCATATAACAGTATCCTTAATAAATAAACAAAATAAGTAGAGTGACGCATTTTATTGAGCCAAGGATTCTAACATGCTTAGACATTATGCTCATGCAGTTGTGTGAGTAGATTGTCTTTTTCTTGCCACAAATTATTAACCCACTTTTGGAAGTTCTCACGAAACACAGGGTCATTTTCGTAATCACCTTGGCTAAACTCTGCGGGTATGGTGCGTAATGTGGCTTTAACCACGACTTTTTTGGTTTGTCCTGACCAAAATTCAATAAAGCTCGGTGCGCCTTGTGGGTAAAATACAGTCACATCAATCAATTGCTGTATGTCACTGCCTAAGGATTTTAAAGCAAAAGCCATTCCACCCGATTTGGCTTTGAGTAAATGTTGATAAGGCGACTGTTGCTGCTGCTGTTTATGCGTTGTAAAACGTGTGCCTTCTAAAAAATTCAAAATAGCAAAAGGGTTACGCTTGATTTGCTGACAAGATTGTTGAGTGGTTTGGATATCTTTGCCTGTCAGTTCGGGATGTTTGCGTAGCGTTTCTTTGGAATAACGCTTCATATAAGGAAAATCCATGGCATATAACGCCAGCCCCAAAAAAGGAATATAGGCTAATTCTTGCTTGGTAAAAAATCGAATAAAAGTGGTTTTTTTATAAAAAGCATATTGCAAGACCACTATATCAACCCATGTTTGATGATTAGCAATAATAAAGTATTTGCCATCGTAACGAATATCATCAGGTAATTGCACATCAAATTCGATGTTGGGTAGTCGATTAATAAAGAGATTATTTACTAATGTCCAGTGTTCGGCGAAGTTAAAAATTGAAGGGTGAATAAATTTATCGGTGATGTTGACAGGTAATAATCTTTTTAAAGGATAGTGAGCAATAATCGCTAATGAGTGAACGGCTGTACTGCCACTGAGGATTAAAAGACGACTACTGCCTTTGATTTTATTGAATAAAGAAGCCTGACTCATGTCTATTTTTTCCCAACATGATGAAATGATAAAATTAAATCAATGTTAGGAGGTTGCAGTCGGAACTGCAACCGAGTAGCGGTATTAAGCAACAATAATCCCTTGTTGTTGCCATGCTTTTAGTTGTTCTTCACTGTAACCATGTGCCAAAAGTACTTCCTTAGTGTGTGACCCTAATGCTGTGCCACTGAGATGATATTGATTAGGTGTCGCACTAAATATAATCGGCGTGGCGATTTGTTTTTGTGTACAACCGTTTGCTGTAGGCACATCAACAATCATGTTGCGACTCAGTAGTTGAGGATGTTGGCAGGCTTCGGCAAACGATAAGACAGGCTCAACACAGGCTTCGATAGGTGCAAAAATTGCTTGCCATTCATCGAAAGTTTTTTTGGCAATTGCTTCCGTAATCGCCGTTTTGACAATAGTGACGGCTTCAACATCGTGACGAATAGACAAAGAAATTAAATCAGGTCGCTCAATCGCATGAGCAAAAGCCATAAAAAATTGTGGCTCTAAACCGCCAATACTTAAATAACGACCATCGGCTGTTTGGTAACAGTCATAAAACGTGCCGCCGTTTAAGGTGTCTGTTTCAGGTTTGGGTTGATGGTCGGCCATGAGCGCGGCGGGGGCAGTTAAGGCTTGCAAACTAAATGCTGCATCGGTCAGAGAAATATCAATAAATTGGCCTTCACCTGTTTGTTGGCGATGAATCACCGCTGCCAAAATGCCTGTTACCGCATATAAACCACCTGTGACATCGGCGGCTTGAATAGGCAATGGCATTGGGCCTGTATTTTTGCGGCCTGTATAATCCAAGATACCTGCAATAGCGAGATAGTTTAAGTCGTGGCCAGCCCGATTTTTATACACTCCCTTTTGTCCGTAACCTGTCACAGCACAATAAATCAAACGAGGGTTAATTTTTTTTAGGTCTTCATAACCTAAACCTAAACGAGACATCACCGAAGGACGAAATTGCTCAACCACAATGTCGTAGGTTTCGATGAGCTTTTTAATGATTTCTACACCTTCAGGCGTTTTTAAATCAACCACAATACTGTCTTTATTGCGATTCAGTGCGCCATGTGCTGCTGATAAACCTTGATTATCAAAAGGAGGCATCACTCGTACCATATCGGGACGGGTAGGTGCTTCGACCCGTAACACACTCGCGCCCATATCAGCCAAAATGCGTGTGCCATAAGGGGCAGGTAACAAACCCGAAAAATCTAAAATGCGTAAACCTTTTAATGCTGACATGCTTTTTCCTCACGAATGACTAATAACTTACAATACGATTGTACAAAAAGTTTGGTGAGAGAGCTAGAGCAAAAAAGTCATTACTCGTTAAGGATTTTGTTGCATTATTAAGACTTATGCGGTTATCTCTGATGTGTTCACTAAGGTTCCTCCCTTTGCTTAAACAACATAGGCCAAAGCAAAGAACAATCCCCCTCTTTAAAGAGGGGTTAGGGGAGATTTGTAAAATCGTTTTAAATAAAAAAGCCTCCAAAATGGAGGCTTGTTTGACTAAGGTTCGAAGTGGTTTAACTCCAAAAATAACCTTGATGACGGGTTAAAATTTGGTCAGCAATATAATGGGATAAGGCAGCTACGGTTAACATAGGATGTTGTATGGCAATACTTGGCAATAAGCTAGCATCACTTACAAATAAACCGCTTACTTCATAAACTTGGCCATAGGGGTCAACGACAGCTTTTTTACGGTCAGCTCCCATACGACAACTGCCTTGAGCATTTAACGAAACCAAACGCATCGAATATAAGCCTAACGCACCGTAGTCAACACTATCAACAATATCATCCAATTCATAAACAGAGGTTGCCTGAATACGTTGATAGGTTGGCAAATAAACCCGTTCTGCACCTGCGGCAAAAAAGATACGACCCGCACGTTTTAAGCCTTTTTTGTATAGCTCAAATTCATCTTTGGTCATATTCCATTCGATACGTTTAGAGCCACCACGCATTGGCCCACTCCAATGAACAAAACCATGACCTGTATCGGGCATAAATACGTTTAACGCCGAGAAGTATTTAAACTCTTCCATAAAACGAATATGGTCAACACCTAAAGATAATTCATTTTGTGCCATTAACTGTACAGGTGCAGCCAAGCCTGATTCCATGAGGGTTTTATCGCCTGACTCATTCAAAAATTCATCAACGTGCATTCCTGCAAATGCACCACGCCAACCATAAACAGGCACAGGAAATTTACCTAAAACCACGCTGGTTGGATGTAAGCATAAATTACGGCCAAGTTGGTCGTTTTTGTTAGGGACTTTGCTACGTTGTAATAATAAAGGTGTATGAATTGCGCCTGCTGCCGCCACCACAATCTGTGCATTCACTTTGATATTAGCGACCACAGCTTGATTATTAGGGTCTATAATTTGGCCAGATACGCCTACCGCACGGCCATTTTTCATTAAAATAGTTTCGACATAGGTATCGGCATATAATTTTGCACCAGCAGCAATCGCCCACGGCAAATAAGTAACCTGCATTGATGCTTTACGGTCAGATGGGCAGCCTGCTAAACAATGACCTGTTAAAGCACATTGTTTTACATTACGCGATTGAGGTCGCCAAGACCAACCAAGTGCTTCACAACCCCGAATAATGGCGTTAGCACAGTCGTTAATTTCATGGGGTTCGTTAATATGAACATGTAAGCGTTTTTCGACTTTTTCGTAATAACGATTAATTTTGTTAGGAGCAAGACCTTCAATACCGTGCTCTTTGGCCCAAGACTCTAAAACATAGTCAGGTGCGCGTACTGCAATCGTTGAGCTAACGACCGATGAGCCGCCAACACAACGGCCTTGTAATACTACCGTATCGCCAACAGTGTTGGTTTGTGTGCCAACATCTTGGTACAGGTTTTCTAAAGCCCATGCCATGTCTTCGGTAAATTGACTGCTAGGCACATAACGGCCTGCCTCCAAAATAATTACGCTTTTGCCCGATGCGGCTAATTCATGGGCAATGACTGCGCCACCTGTGCCAGAGCCAATCACCACCACGTCAGCATTAAGGATAATATCATCACTATTGCGAATATCGCTGGCTTGGGTAACAGGAATACCATCAGCAGGAAGTTCTCTATAAATCATGGCAGCTCTATTCCTTAAATTTTGATGTTTTCTTCTTGGTCACGCGGAACGGGCATATTACCTAGACGGCGAATACCCCATTTAGTGGTCACTGGGCCATCATATTCAAGGGCTTGCCATGTTCGAGGGTCACGCCAATAGGCAATACCCAATAAGGTTTTTAAACTCACAATCAAGCCGCTTTGTAACGCCAAGCCACTTTGCCAAGCCCGAATTTGTTGTAAGGCTTGTTTGTTATTAAGGCTAGAAAACCGCTTCATTTTATACAAAGTGCTAAATTCAAGGGTTTTTGCACCTAATCCTAACAAAAAGCGGGTATCACTGTTTAAGCGACCAACCATATTGTCCAAGTTTTCCATAACGGGAACTTCGGTGGTTGAAGGTAAAGCAGAAAAACGCTCGGTGGGCAAAAACACTTGACGCAACTTATCAAACAAACGGTACTCGGCTTCGCTTAAATGACGGATATAAGTGGGTACACCTGTGTCAGCAAAAACCCGTGCAGGGTAGGTCAAGGCCGTAGCGGCGGTTGTGCCTAATATTAAACCTGTGGTCAAAAAACGGCGGCGCGATAGAGTCGCTAGTTGACTTTCAAGTTGCACAAGGGCTGGGTCTTGTTGTGACATAGTCATCCCCGAAATGATTATTTTTTTAAAAACCTCAGCAAGCAGCGAGGGTTCATTTTTTGTTTATTAAAATCAGGACTTAGGTATTTTTGCGAGAACTGTCTAAGTCCTAAATATAAAAGCTGATTTATTTTTAGCTGTCTAGTCTAGCTTAAACCAGCTTACTATTTAAGTCTATGTTGTGCCTGATTGTTGTTTTATGTTACTTTCATGAGGATTTGCTTGAATATTGAGCGCAAATGGTGCGAGGTCGCCACTATTAAAGGTGATTTGTGGGAAAGGAATGTCAATTTTGTGTTCATCAAAGGTGTTTTTGATGCTTTCTTGTATGGTGTCACGCACATCTAAAAAGTTTTCTTTACGTGTCCAGATGTTAAAAGATAAATTGATTGCCGAGTCAGCAAAGTTTTGTACGATAACTTGTGGTCGTGGCTCATCTAGCACTAAAGGCGTGGTGTCGGCTAAATCCAATAATACTTTTCTGACTTTGTGAATGTCTTCTTTGTAACTAATGCCAATTGCAATCGGTACACGCCGAATTGCAAAACGGGTTAAGTTGGCGAATTCAGACTTAATCAGTTGTTCATTAGGAATTCGCACATAAATGTTGTCAGCAGTACGTAATTTGACCGATAACAAATCTATAGATAACACCTCGCCAATTGTGCCATTGACTTCAATGGTATCGCCAATCATAAACGAGCCTTCGCCAATTAAAAATAAACCGCTAATTAAATTAGAAGCCGATGTTTGTGAGGCAAAACCAATCGCTACCGTAAAAATACCTGCCGCGCCAAGTAATACGCTGAGCTTAAAGCCCATCTCATGCAAAGCAGAAATACTAAATAACATCAATAAAAAATAAAAAATGCCACGCCGCCACACCAACATTTGATGGGCCGTCAGACGTTGACTCATGGTTTTGACAAAGGCTTTGGTAATTAGGTGGGCAACCAAATAACCCAGCAATAAAATAAAACCGCCAATAATAAAGCCTTCGATTTTATCGCTAAAAGGCAGGTTAATCAGACGATCTAAAAAACTTTCGGTAGCAGTGTTAGCCATAACAGACTCTAAATTGTTTAATTAAAAAAATTTTCAAAAAGATGGATGAGATTTTCGGGATTATTTTGTCGTGCGTTATTTAAGAGTTTGACATTACCTGCACGATCATAAAGCTGTTTGCTTAAATGAATTTTAGGAGCGCGACCATAACTCAATTGTTCCACTTCTAAAGTAGGTGTCCATAAACGGCCATCATCACCCGCATATAATGACAATAAAGGAGCGGGAATGTTAATCCGTTCAATGGGCATACTTTGAGTATGATGATTGGTAATATGAATCGGGGTGACCGCTCTAAAGGAGCGAATCGGTAATTGTTCTAAATCTAAACGTGCAAATACTTTGGTAGCGTAACATAACTCACCGCGAATCGGTGTGGCACCAAACCATGTCTCGGTGGGTTTAATGACAGGTGTATCTAGCAATAAACTATCATCGCTGGTAAAAACGTTAAGCCATAATGGGGTACTAACAAATAATGTCGTTTGTTGATTGGGAGCAATAAACAATGGCGTAATCGGTTTTATTACCACAGAGCGGTCGGCTAATTGTGGTTTAAGGGTAATATGAGAACTGGTTTGATTAAAAATATGCCGTTGTAACACGGATTTTTCGGGCATAGTTTCATCATCAAGTGGCGGTAATAGTCGCCAATCATGCTCATCTTCGTGTTGATTGTTTTGACGATGATGGCTAATTTGCCATTCTTGGGCAACCCGTTGAATTTGTAATGTTAAACTCGCTAATTGCCAACGCCGTACTTCATCCAGTGCAAAAGGGATATTACCCCACCACGTGTTATTACTCATTATTCAATCATTCCTGTTTTTGCATTGGGTATTTTATCGGTAAATAAGCGATAAGCGCACAACTCATACAATAGTACATTGAGCAAAGCTTTCGCTTCTATTAGACTTGGGTAAAAAGCGCGACTTGTGTCATAAAAAATGACAAGACGAGCTGTAAAGTATAAAAACAAGTCCGTTTACACTTTTGTTTTTCATTAAGAGAACTCAATTATGTCCCGTCAGGGTCAATTAGCTTATAGCTTTGCCAAACGTCATGGCGTATTGCTCATTAAACACGGTGAATCTCAAGAGCAAGGTTTATTGCTGCGTGAAGATGTCAAAATCTCTAGCCTAATGGAAGTGCGCCGCGCTTTGGGGTCATTAGTTGTGCATCAAACGGTGTCGATTGCTGACTTTAATCAACGTTTGGCAATGTCATATCAAGGTGATGGTGGTGAGTCACAGCAAGCAGTTGATGGTTTAGAAGACCATCCTGATTTAGAAAGTTTGGCAGAATCTGTTCCTGAAACCGAAGATTTAATGGAACAAGAAGATGATGCACCGATTATTCGTCTGATCAATGCCTTGTTGAGTGAAGCGATTCGTTTGGGTGCATCGGATATTCATATTGAAGCTTTTGAGAAAAAACTATCGGTACGGATGCGTGTTGATGGCATGTTGCGTGAGATTGTGCAGCCAAGACGAGAGCTTGCTCCGTTATTAGTGTCACGGATTAAAGTCATGGCCAAGTTGGATATTGCCGAAAAACGTATTCCTCAAGATGGTCGGATTTCTTTACGTTTGGCTGGCCGAGAAGTGGATGTGCGGGTGTCAACTTTGCCTGCCAATCATGGCGAAAGAGTGGTCATGCGTTTATTAGACAAACAAGCAGGGCGTTTGGATATTGGCCATTTAGGTTTACAAGCCACTGACCACAAACGCTTGCGTGAGTTGATTCATAAACCACATGGCATTATGTTGGTCACTGGGCCAACAGGTTCGGGCAAAACCACGACTTTATATGCCTCTTTAACTGAATTGAATGATAATTCGCGTAATATTTTAACGGTTGAAGACCCGATTGAATATCAATTGGAAGGCATTGGCCAAACACAGGTTAATACAAAAGTCGATATGACCTTTGCGCGTGGCTTGCGCGCTATGTTGCGTCAAGACCCTGATGTGGTCATGGTTGGTGAAATTCGTGATATGGAAACCGCCGAAATAGCGGTACAAGCCTCATTGACGGGACATTTGGTGTTGTCCACGCTACACACTAATACCGCCGTAGGTGCAGTGACTCGTTTGCAAGATATGGGCGTTGAGCCATTTTTGTTGGCCTCTTCGTTATTGGGTGTGGTGGCACAGCGTTTAGTCAGAGTGTTGTGTGTCAGTTGTCGGCAAGGGGTGGTGGCTGACGAAGAAGAATGTGCTTTGTTGGGAGTATCGCCCCAGTTTGCGCCAACAATTTATCGGCCTGTTGGTTGCGAAAAATGTAATTTTAGTGGTTATCGTGGACGTTTAGGTATTTATGAATTAGTGGTGATTGACGATACTATGCGCCGTTTAATTCATAGTCATGCAGGAGAGCATGAATTAGAGGCCCATGCTCGAACCATGAGCAGTAGTATTCGTGCCGACGGTATTCGTAAAGTCTTAAAAGGCATTACTACTTTAGAAGAAGTGGTACGTTCCACGCGGGAGGGCTAAGTTATGCCCGCATTTGATTATATTGCCGTTGATGGTCAAGGTAAAAAGCAAAAAGGGGTATTGGAAGGCGATAGCTCTCGACAAATTCGTCAGCAATTACGCGAAAAAGGCTGGTTTCCTACCTCAGTTGAGCCTGCCTCTAATGAGCAAAGTTCTACCGAAAAAACACCTTTTTGGCAAAGCAGTAAAGGTTTAACCGCTTATGAGTTGGCTTTGATTACGCGCCAACTGGCCACTTTAATTCAAGCGGGTATTCCTTTAGAAGAAACCTTAAAAGCCGTTGCCAAGCAAAGTGAAAAGCCACAAGTACAAAGTTTATTATTAGCGGTAAGAGGAAAAGTTTTAGAGGGTTATCCTTTGGCACAGAGTTTTGCCGCTTTCCCTAAAGCCTTTCCTGATTTGTATCGGGCAACAGTGGCCGCAGGCGAAAAGTCAGGCCATTTAGATTTAGTATTACAACAACTAGCAGATTACACCGAAAATCGTTTTGCCACCCAAAAACAAATTCAAGGGGCAATGATTTACCCAGTTATTTTAACCACTTTAGCTTTGGCGATTGTGGTTGGTTTGTTGACCTATGTTGTACCAGATATTGTCAAAGTGTTTACTAATTCACATCAACAATTACCGTTATTAACCCGTGGCTTAATTGCTACCAGTCATGCGGTAAAAGATTTTGCCCCATTAATGTTGGTGTTATTAGGTGGCGGTATTTGGTTATTTACTAAATCATTGAAAACCGAAAAAGGTCGTTATGCGTTTGATGGTTTTGTATTGCGTGTGCCATTGGTTAGACGTATCGTCAAAGGCGCAAATGCTGCCCGTTTTGCCAGTACCCTGAGTATTTTAAGTAAAAGTGGCGTACCCTTAGTTGAGGCTTTATATATTGCCGCAGCAGTTGCCAGTAATTGGTTAATTCGAGATGCTATTTTAGAAACCGCCGTCAAAGTGACTGAAGGCGGCAATATGAGTCACTCTTTAGAGAAAAGCCGTTATTTTCCACCGATGATGATTCAAATGTTGCGGAGTGGTGAAGCAGGTGGCGAGCTAGACCAAATGTTGTCTCGTTCGGCACAAATGCAAGATAGAGAGTTATCTGCCCTTATCACGACAATGGTGGGGTTGTTTGAGCCGTTAATGTTGTTAGTCATGGCGGGTGTGGTGTTGATTATTGTGTTAGCAATTATGTTACCGATTGTCAGTATGAATAATTTAGTGCATTAGCATGACTTACGCATTGCACTGCAATTAGCGCGTTTTGTGAGCTAAAAATCGTTAAAGACGATTGTTTAGCGAGCAAATAAGCGATAACCGCGTAAGTCTTAATAGGAGAAATAATATGAAACGTCAATTACAACAGGGTTTTACCCTAATCGAAGTGATGGTAGTGGTGGTTATTTTAGGCATTTTAGCGGCGGTTATTATCCCTAATGTGGTGGGTAAAGACGAACAAGCGCGGCGAACTTTGGCGCAAACCAGCTTATCCAATGTCGCTAATGCCTTAGAAATGTATCGTTTGGATAATCATAAATATCCAACCACCCAAGAAGGTTTAGATGGCTTAGTCAACAAGCCAGCTTCGGCCAAAGTGTTTCCTCAAGGGGGATATTTAAAGAGTTTACCTAATGACCCGTGGGATAATCCCATTCAGTATGTATCACCGGGCAGTGGCGGAAAACCTTATGATTTATATTCCTTTGCCAGTGATGGTCAAGAGGGCGGTGAGGGCGATAACGCCGATATTTATCATAAGTAAACGCAGCTAACTATGCATAATCAACAACGCGGCTTTACCTTAATCGAAGTGCTACTTGTGGTGCTGTTGATAGGTATTGTCAGTGGTATTGTCTTGTTGGCAGCAAGCCCTAATGATTCATCACGCGTGGTAGCGACCGAAGCAGAGCGTCTGGCCGATGTGCTGACCTTAGCTAGCGAAGAAGCCGTCAACAATAATCAACAATTGGGTTTATTGTTTGATGAGCGTAGTTATCGTTTTTTGGTATTAGATGAACAAAATCAACAATGGCGAGACAGTAGCGAAGTATTATTTGGTGTTTATGAGTTACCCTCGGTGGTGAATTTGCATTTGCTAAAAGATGATGCCAGTAAAGTGTTTGTCTTAGAGGATGACAAAAAAAAGAAACAGGCGATTACACCACAAGTGTTGCTTTTATCCAGTGGTGAAAGCTCTTCTGTGGTGTTAGAAATAGCCAGTGAAGATGGCAATCGCCAACAAATTTTAGTGGATGATTTAAGTACCGTGTCGGTGCGTGAAGCAGATAATGACAAATAAGCAGCGTGGTTTTACCTTACTTGAAGTATTAGTCGCCTTAGCAGTGTTTTCGGTGGCGGCTATTTCGTTAATGAAAGTGAGCGAATCGCAATTTAGGGTGAGTCAGCATTTAGAAGAAAAAACTTTTGCACATTGGATTGCCCTGAATATGATTACCGAAATGCAAGTTAATCAAGATTGGCCAAGCATTGGCGAGCAAACAGGTAAAATTAGTATGGCTAGCCGAGAATGGAAAGTGATTATCAAAACTCAAGCAACACCTGTGGCCAGAGTACGGCGTGTGGAATTAGTTGTTGGTTTAGCACCTAAAGACTTTACCGATGAAATGCAAAATTTAACCTTATTAACAGGCTTTATAGAACGTCCTGCTGGTGCAAGTGCGGAGCAATAATGAAGTTTGTACGCGGTTTTACTTTGTTGGAACTATTGGTAGCGGTGGCGATATTTGCCTTGTTAGGCGTAGGCAGTTATCGTTTATTGGCGAGTACTATTAGCACCCGTGATGCCGCCAAAACCCACGATAACGCTTTGATGCAGTTGCAACGCGCCTTAACGGTAATAAACCGTGATTTGGCACAAACCGTGTCTAGACCAATTCGTGATGAGTATGGCGACTCGGTGGCGGCTGTGGTTTTAAAAATGAACAGTCTAGAATTGACTCGCATAGGCGTGCCGAATCCACTCAAACAAGTACGCAGTGATTTACAACGGGTTAACTATAGCCTCAATACTAAAGGTGAATTAGTGCGTAGTACATGGCAACAACTGGACAGAGACCGTGGTGTACAAGCACAGCAAACGGTTTTATTAAGCAATGTTAAAACCATTTCTATTCGTGCTCATAATCAAAATGGCGGTGCAAATGCCGAATGGCCAATTGTTCAAGGACGTGCCGATGATAAAGCAATTCATGCCTTGCCACGCAGCATTGAATTGATTATGGATGTGCAGCCGTGGGGTGAAATACGGCGTTTATTTGCCATGCCTCAATCTATAGAGAAAGACAACAGTGCAACACAATAATCGTCAACGTGGCGTGGCATTGATTACCGTGTTATTGGTGGTGGCGATGGCGACTGTTTTGGCGGTAGCGATGGTCAAAGGCCAACAGCATTTGTTGCGGCGTTCAGGTAGTGTTTTTAGTCAAGACCAAGCGTACTTATATACCTTGGGTGCAGAATCTTTTGCTAAGTCAGTGTTGCAAGATAATAAAGAAAATGACAAAAATAAAAGCACTCCCCAAGACACTTTAAATGAGGCATGGGCAAAAAAAATCCCTGCTTTTCCTGTCGAGGGTGGTTTTGTACAAGCACAAATCGAAGATATGCAAGGGCGGTTTAATTTGAATAATTTATGGCAGGAAGGCCAAGTGAATATGCCTGCTTTGCTTATGTATCAACGGTTATTAGCCGCCTTAGATATTTCACCGATGTTAGCTTCTCCCGTTGTGGATTGGCTAGATGCAGATAATTTGCCTTATGACAGTGATGGTGCAGAAGAAGATTGGTATTTACGTTTAAAACCTGCCTATCGTGCCGCTAATCATTCTTTTGTGTCGGTAGCAGAGTTGGCACTGTTGCGTGGCTATACGCCAGAGATTGTGGCTAAACTGAGTCCCTATGTTTGTGTACTGCCTGTTGTTACTGCGATTAATGTTAATACAGCACCCGATGCAGTTTTATCAGCAATGACGGATAATTTGACATTAAATATGGCAAAAGATATGGTACAAAATCGTCCCAAAGACGGTTATGGTTCAATAGAAAACTTTTTGCAACAACCGAATTTGGCTAATTTATCTGATCAAGAAAAACAAGATTTAACCAAATTATTAGCGGTCAGTTCACGATTTTTTAGTGTCATGGCAGAGGCCGAGATTGATAATCGGCGGCGGGTATTAAAAGCTCTGATTGCCTTTGATGAAGATGCAAATCCACAAACAATTAGCCGTGATTGGAGTCAGCAATGGCAAAACAACACCTTAAAACAACCAACAAAAGCAAGTAACTAATGGATAATCTTTATATTCGTATACCAACCGTCAATGGTTTATGGCAAGGCTGGTTAGTGACAGAGCCTAATTCATCAGCTCAAGTATTAAGTCAGCATGAGCTAGAAGCAATTATGGCGACTAAAGCCATGAATATGCGTATTACGCTGTTGTTGCCAACATCGAGCTGTGTCATTGCGGCCATTAACGTCACACGACAACAGTTAAAGCAGTTATCGGCTACTGATATTGCGTATTTGTTAGAAGATCAAACCCTCACGGCGGTAGAGCAACTGCATTGTGTGTATGAGCCATTAAATGAGCAACAAGCCTTAGTATTAGGCATACAAGATAATGTGCTTAAAGAGTTATTAGAGCCTTTTAAAGACATTGCAGGCGAATTGGTAGCGGTGGTGCCTGATATCTTTTTGTTGCCACCTAATAGCCAAGGTTGGTCGTTATTGGTAGATAACTCAGATTGTTGGTTAAGGCTCAATAACACATGGGGAGTACGTTTAGAAGCCAATGCAGCACTGGCTTTATTGGATAGCGCGTGGAATGAATTTCCAACCAGTCATATCCAAATTTATGGTGAAATTCCTACCGATGTGCAAGTTTGGTTAGCGGCACAAGAAAATATCACCATTGAGCATTTGGCTGCCTTAGATTGGACACAACAATTTAGTCAAATTACCGCTAAACATCCATTTAACGTGTTAAAAGGTGAGTTTGCGGTCAAAACCAAATCTTCATTATCGGGTTATTGGCGTTATGCGGCGATATTTGTCGCCATTTGTTTTGTGACTCAACTAGCCTATGACGCAGCGCGGTTAATGCATTATCAGCGCGTGATTAAGAGTGTCAAAACCCAAAATATCGAGTTATATAAATCCCTCTTTCCTGAAGAGCAACGTATTGTTAATTTACGCCGCCAAATAGAATCTCACTTACTTGAAAAACAAGATGCAGGACAGGGTTTTGTTCCTATTGCTACCCGTGTTGGTGAAGTGTTAAATGCAGGTAATTGGCAAACTCAGCGTATAGACTTTGATAATAATGGCTTGTTGTTAGAAGTAGATGCCTTGAGTTTAAGTGATTTAGAACAGTTACGTCAGCAATTAAACAGCCAAGGCTTATTGAGTGAAACCCTGAGTGCCAATAGTCAAGGTACGGGTATTCGTGGCCGTTTGCGTATTAGTGAGAACAGTTAACATGCCACCAATCATTGACAATTATTTATCCAAACTCAGCCCTCGAGACCGATTGGCGGTTATCGTATTAACGGTTTTTATTGTCCTTTCGTTATGTGGTTTAATGGCTTTAAATTTACATCGTGCTGCTGAAAAAGCGCAACAACAAGCGATGCAAGAAAAAGAGTTACAAGCATGGTTTCAATCGAATATCCCCTTATTAAGTAAAAGTGCGGTTAATAATGGTTTATCGGTATTAGATACTGTCAGCTCTAGTGCAGGAGGCTTAGGTATTAACATGAAACGTTTTGAGCCTGATGGCGAACAAGTCCGAGTGTGGCTCGAAAATGCTGATTTTGCTAAAGTGGCCAACTGGCTTAATAATTTAAATGAACAAGGTGTACAAGCTCAAGAAGTGCATTTTGAGCAAAGTAGTAAGGGCTTGAGTGTACGTTTGGTGTTTGGTCGTTAGATTTTCAACTCTCTAAAGTCGCTAATCTCACTACCACGTTCCCACCATGTTAAAAAACGCTCTCGTGCTTGTTGTGCGTACGGCGTACCTTTAGGTAATAACGAACCTTGCCACGGGTCACGATTGGTGCAGCGTAACAAGCCGATATTATCAGCGACTAGCATCGCTTCGCTGTGCTCAATATCGTTTTCGTGCAGTTGTCTAATTTCAATCAAACTCGACAAGCGGCGCATCAATTTAATGACACGATGGCCATCTTCAATCGCTAAGCGTGGGTCAGCAAGTAAAATTTGGGTTTTGGTGTAACGACTAGAGCGTGCAAACGCGGATAATGCGTCCACAAAATCGTGATTATCAAAACGTTCATGTTCTAAGTCTGGGCTAACCAGTAAAATTTCGCGTTGTGCTTGTGCCAAAACGGCAATTGCCGCTTGTTGTAACATCACTAAATGTTTTAACTCAACCCGAATGTCGGTTTCTCCTAGGATAAAACTCGGGATAAGTTCATCACTAAAAATAATGTTTGGCCGTAGCACCTCGTCATGTTCAGGTGCTTTAACAATCACTAATTCCTCAATGCTGGGAGGAGTAAACTCAATAAGACCGTCATCATCGTCTGTTGTTGCTGGTTGTTCGTTTGAGGAGTTATTCATTATTATTCTCCATTGAAGTCAGGACTTACGTATTGCACCGCAATTAGCGCGTTTTGTGACCATAAAGGCGTTAAAAACGCCTGAAATGTGAACAAATAAGCGATAACCGCGTAAGTCCTAAACTGTTACTAAGCAGGGACTTTGCCACCGACTGGCTTTTGGGTAGGGCGTACCAAATCCCATAAACCCAGTTTATTTAATTCTAGCTCAACCATACTCCGAATCACCGCAGCATTATCAATGGCTAACACTTCTGTTAATAAAGCCTTCGCTTGACTCATGGGGATGGTGCGTAAGACTTTTCGAATTTTGAGTAAATTACTGGCACTCATGCTTAACGAATCAAAGCCCATTGCCATTAACAAAATCGCTGTACCAGGGTCACCCGCCATTTCACCACAAATACTCACAGGTTTCCCAGCAGCATGAGTTTCGGTGACCACATATTGTAAAGCTCTTAATACCGCAGGATGGTATGGCGTATATAAATCAGCGACACGGGCATTATTACGGTCAACGGCCAATAAATATTGGGTTAAATCGTTAGAGCCAACCGAAACAAAATCGGCAATATGCGCTAAATCTTTAATTTGAATCAAGGCAGAAGGCACTTCAACCATAATCCCTAATTTTGGGGGATGAATGGTAATTTTTTCTTCTTCTTGAACTTCACTTACCGCACGATGTAATAAATGTTGTGCTTCTTCAATTTCAAACACTGAAGAAATCATCGGTAATAAAATTTGGAGATTATTCAGACCAATATCGGCTTTGAGCATGGCACGCATTTGCACCATAAAAATTTCAGGATGGTCTAAGGTAATACGAATACCACGCCAGCCCAGCGCAGGATTCACTTCGTCAATGGGAAAGTAGGGTAAGTCTTTGTCGCCACCAATATCGAGCATACGCATGGTGACAGGATAGGGGGCAAATGCCGTGAGTTGTTGCCGATAAATGTTGAGTTGTTCTTCTTCGCTTGGAAAACGGTCACGCAGCATAAAGGGAATTTCGCTACGGTATAAACCTACGCCCTCGGCACCCCGTTCACGGCCACGCGCAACATCCGCCATTAAACCTGTATTGACATATAACGTAATACGATGACCGTCAGGAGTTTCGGCGGGTAAATCACGATAAGCGTCTAAACCCGCCACCAATTGCCGTTCTTCTTTAATAATTTCTTTATAACGTTTGCGTAACTCGCGTGAAGGATGCACATAAACCCGCGCTTGATAGGCATCAACAATCATTTCTGCATCATCAAGATTGGCTACGGGCAACTCTGTGACACCAACCACAGTGGGAATCCCCAAAGCACGCGCAATAATCGCCATGTGTGAATTGGCTGCACCTGTGGTGGTGACAATCGCGGCAATATTTTCTAAAGGCATATCAACTAAAGTGGCGGTAGAAATATCTTCGCCAATTAAAATACTACTTTCAGGAAAGTCACGATTAGGCGTAGTTTGTTTTTGTAAATGAGCCAATAAACGCCGACCTAAATCACGCACATCGGCCATGCGCTCGCGTAAATAAGGGTCATCCATAGCCGCAAAACTTTGCATATGGTCATCAATAACGGTGCGTAATGCGCCTTGCGCCCAGTTACCAGCATGAATACGTTCAATAACTTCGGCAGGCAGCGCATTATCATCTAACATGCGTAAATACACTTCAAACAAAGCACGTTCTTCGGCCATTAACGAATTAGCCATTTTTTCGTCTAAATGTTGAATTTCTTTACGTACACCCACGAGAGCTTGATTAAATTGTCCTAATTCATGCTCAACATCTTCTGTACCTCTATCGGGTACAGACTCTAAATCGGCGGGAGGGTAAATCACCACTGCACGCCCCATAGCAATACCACTTGCACCTGCCACGCCATGAAAAATACGTGGACTAGCGACACCACCTTTGGGGGCATGTAAATTTTCGAGCTGACCCAATGCGCGTGCATGAGCAACCACTCCTGAAATTTGTGCCGATAGTGTGACTAAAAAGGCTTCTTCGGATTGGCCAAAACGGCGTTTTTCTTGTTGTTGTACTACCAATACGCCCAATACTTTACGCCGATTCATAATCGGCACACCCAAAAAGGAGCTGTAACGGTCTTCGCCTGTTTCGGGTAAATAATGAAAACGTGGGTGAGAGGCTGCATCCTCTAAATTGATAAGTTCTTCACGCTGCCCGACTAATCCGACCAAACCTTCGGATAAACCTAAAGAGACAGTACCTACCGCATCGGGATTAAGACCATGTGTTGCCATTAACACATAACGACTATTACGCTCATCCAATAAATAAATAGAGCAAACTTCGGTGTTTAAGGCATCACGTACACTTTGTACAATCACGTCTAAAGCGGCCAAGAGATTGGGCGCATTGTCCACATCTTGAACCAGCTTTCTTAAAATATCTAACATTAACATACAAAGTGTCTCTTAACTAATCAACGGTAGGAATACGCGGGGCAAGCTCTTGCAATGCTTTGCGATAGACTTCTCGTTTAAATGACACCACTTGATTGAGTGGATACCAATAACTCACCCATTGCCAATCGTCAAATTCTGGTGGATGACAATGATTTAAACGAATATCCTCACTGGAAGTCGCTAAACTTAATAAAAACCATTTTTGTTTTTGACCAATACAAATCGGTGGCGGATTTTCGTAACGTACATAACGCCGAGGCAAACGATAACGTAACCAGCCCCGTGTTTGTGCCAAAATTTTGACATGATGTTTTTCGAGGCCAATTTCTTCCCATAACTCACGATACATGGCTTGTTCGGGGGTTTCACCTGTATGAATTCCTCCTTGTGGAAATTGCCATGCGTCATGGCCATGTCGTCTTGCCCATAATACTTGCCCTTCAGCATTGCTTAAGATAATACCAACATTGGGTCTAAACCCTTCTGCATCAATCACGATAGCTTACTCAAATAAATAAAGAGCTTAGGTCTGTCATATATCTTTTTAGGCTAAATTTTCCCAACAGGTTGGGATACGAAAGAAGCACATAAGTGATAATAAACTAAGCTCTAAAATAGTTTTTTAGGACGGGATAAGTTTTGATATGTCAACCATGTTGTGACATACAGGTTACTCATCAGCCAGTTAAAATTTATATGATATTCATACCTTAGTCAGGGGGCTTGGGGCAAGTGCTATCTGTTTTTATTAGGTAATTTTGCACAAAAAAGGCCTACTCGAAGAGTAAGCCTTTTAAATTAGCACACTAAAAGAAATTCGACAGGCTCAGTAAGCGTATTTGCGCTGGCTGAGCGGGGTCGAAGCCTTAACTTGGCTGATTTAAATATTCAACAAGCATTAAGGCAGTAAGTGTTTTACGCCATCACGCTCTTCTAATAACTCATTTAAGGTAAAGTCCATACGCTCACGCGAGAAAGCATCAACTTCTAAACCTTCAATACGAGTGTAAACACCATTTTCGGTGGTGACAGGTACGCCGTAGATAATGCCTTCTGGAATGCCGTAGCTACCATCGGAAGGAATACCCATTGTGACCCACTTGCCATTAGTCCCCAATACCCAATCACGAATATGGTCAATAGCGGCATTGGCAGCAGAAGCAGCCGAGGATAAACCACGCGCTTCAATAATCGCGCCACCACGTTTGCCAACCGTTGGCAAGAACACGGTGCGGTTCCATTCTTCATCGTTGATTAAGGCTTTAACACTATCGCCATTCACGGTAGCAAAACGGTAGTCAGCGTACATCGTTGGGCTATGGTTGCCCCAAACCACCATGTTTTCGATATCGGCAACCGCACGGCCTGTTTTGGCAGCGATTTGAGATAAAGCACGGTTATGGTCTAAACGCAACATGGCAGTAAAGTTGGCTGGGTTTAAATCAGGTGCAGATTTCATGGCAATATAAGCATTGGTGTTGGCTGGGTTACCTACAACTAATACTTTAACATCACGGCTGGCGACATCATTAAGTGCTTTGCCTTGTACAGTGAAGATTTTGGCATTTTCTTGCAATAAATCTTTACGTTCCATGCCAGGGCCGCGTGGACGTGCGCCGACTAACAAAGCAATGTCAGCATCTTTAAATGCAACATTGGGGTCATCAGTTGGGATTACGCCTGCCAATAAAGGAAATGCGCAATCTTCTAATTCCATAATCACACCGCGTAAAGCCTGTTGTGCTTTTTCGAAGGGAACTTCTAATAACTGTAAAATGACGGGTTGGTCTTTGCCCAACATTTCACCGCTAGCAATGCGGAATAATAAGCTGTAACCAATTTGACCAGCAGCGCCAGTAACGGCAACGCGAACGGGTTGTTTCATTTTAAGCTCCTGATGATGAACTGCGGGCATCCCCCGCAACTAAAAACAAATAAGTCTTTAGTAATGACTTATTAAAAAACGCTGCATTGTACCTAAGCTGTTGCCAAGATGCGAACAAAACTCACAACAAGTTTTTTCTGTTAGAATGTAAGTCCTAAATCATCTATTGTTTGCCAATGTTGTAGAGCCTTATGTTAATTCGTAAATTATTTCGTTTTGAAAATGCCCATATTGTGCGTAATTGCTCCAGTCAACGCTGTAGCCGTTCAATTCATGGCCATAGTTATCAAATAGAAATTATCTTAGAGGCTCATGCTTTAGATAACGGACAAATGGTTTATGACTTTGGTTTGCTCAAAGGTCATATTAAAGATTTGATTGATAGTTTTGACCATGCAATTGCCTTTTGGCATAAGGACGATGCTGAATATATTGCCTATTGCCAAAAATTTAGTGCGCGTTGGATTAGTTTGCCTGTTTCGCCTTCTGCCGAACAGTTTGCGCGTTTGTTTTTTGTTTTGATTGATGCTGTATTACAACAAACCGTGATGCAAAATGGTGAAGCGGATGTCAGCCTGCATTCGGTGATTGTTCACGAAACACAGACAGGTTATGCACAGGCATTTCGCGCTGATATCACTAATCCACGTATGGGTATTATTCATTTAGATGATATTGTGTTTTCGGAGCAAGTATCTCAAGAATGGTCAGACCCCCAACTCTACGAAAAATTAAAGCGTGGCGAGTCTTTTATTAACCCTGTGGTTAGCTTACAAGTCCCTTTGTAGTGGCGCACGATGATGCGCCCATCTTTGCATTATATCGGTGCGAAAAGCACTATTTTAGGCCACAGTGCTATTGAGCATGGTGGCTTCTTCTTTAGTAATTCCTGCCCATCCTTTGTCGGTGTTTAACACTACTGCGTCAAAATTTGGACTCATCAATAACAAATTGAGTAAGTCTTTACCTGTCATTTCAATTGGCCAATGATTAGGGGCTTGTTGTTGCAACGTCTCTAAATCAACATAAGCAATCAGTGCTTTACTATCGCCTTTGGTTGCCATTTGTAAAGGAATTTTAGTAAATGCCTGATTGATAATAAGCGGTGCTTTGCCTAAGGCTTCTTTCATTTCCATCGGAATAGCATAAGCGGCCAAATAAAACTGAGCTTGTTTAATATGACGATATAAAAGCTGACGTGCATCATTGTCGTCAGGGCGATGTACTATGATCAGTATTAAATCTTTGATGCTTGGAGTGGAAGTGGTCATTATCAATCCTATTTTGGGTTGTCACAATAAATCTTTATTTTTTACAGAACTTACGTTCATTTTTACTTAATCACTCCGAATATACACTTTATTTGTTAAACAGAGATAGCGATTATTGCTTTAGCACAGCGATGATACTTTGATAGAAATCAGATGTGCTGTTGTCATGAAAATGTCTTTGTTTTGTCATGGCATAGTCATTGCATTGGTTTTAAATGACAAGTATCAAAAAACGGTTGGTTAATTTGCAGGAGATTATCATGGAATTAGTAGAAATGCGCGATGAAAGCCTCATTGATGAATGGGCTGATTATGAAGATTATGACTACGTTGATGATGCAACTGAGTTATAACTAAAAGTAATAAAAAAAGCATTTTATTGCTAACTCAAAGGTCGTTAAAACGGCTTGTGTAAAATCTGAGTGCGCGTTATTGTCGGGAAAAATTCGGTTGATTTAATTTTTATTGGTACGATAGTGCTTGTTTTGTTGTGTTTTGAATTGACGAAATGCAGCCTATTATGCCATAAGAATCGCCTTACTCATTTAGGACTTACGCGGTTATTGCTGAACTTTCAGCGAAATGCGTAAGTCTCATCCCTATTAAGCGTTAGCTGAGGTTTGCCATGTCCCGTCCTTTTGAGCATGTTTTACAGCCTTTAGATTTAGGTTTTGTGACTCTCCCTAATCGAGTGATTATGGGGTCAATGCACACTGGTTTAGAAGAGTTTCCACCCGAGAGACAAGCCGCATTTTTTGCGCGTCGTGCCGCAGGTGGCGTAGGTTTAATTATTACGGGCGGTATTTCGCCATCAGAATTAGGTGTTTTAGGGCCTGGTATGTGTGCCATGCTCACCGAAGCAGATGCCCAAAAGCATAAAGTCGTCACCGATGCGGTTCATGCTGCTGGTGGCCGCATTTGTATGCAAATTCTTCATGCGGGTCGTCAATCTTATCATCCTATCAACGTATCACCTTCGGGCAAAAAATCACCCATTTACCCCTTTCCACCACAAACCATGACCGAAGAGGTCATTGAGCAAGAATTGGCCAACTGGGTCAATGCCGCCGCTTTAGCACAACAAGCGGGTTATGATGGTATTGAAATCATGGGGTCAGAAGGTTATTTACTCAATCAGTTTTTAACCACACGCGGCAATGAGCGTGATGATGCTTGGGGCGGTGACTTTCAACGCCGTATGCGTTTCCCTCTAGAAGTGGTACGCCGCACCCGTGAGCGTGTAGGCAAAAACTTTATTATTGTTTATCGTTTGTCGATGTTGGATTTAGTGCCTGATGGCCAAACTTTTGATGAAGTCATTACTCTTGCTAAAGAACTAGAAAAAGCAGGCGTGACGATTATCAATACGGGTATTGGTTGGCATGAAGCCAAAATTCCTACGATTGCGACTATGGTGCCGCGTGGCGCGTTTGCATGGGTGACACGTAAAGTCAAAGAAGCGGTCAGCATTCCTGTCTCAGCGTCTAACCGTATTAATATGCCCACTCATGCCAATGATATTATTGCCCGTGGTGATGCCGATATGGTGTCGATGGCGCGTCCGATGTTAGCCGACCCTGATTGGGTCAGAAAAGCCGAAGCCAACAAAGAAGAAGAGGTGAATACCTGTATTGGTTGTAATCAGGCGTGTTTAGACCATACCTTTGCTTTGCGTCAAGCTTCATGTTTGGTTAATCCGCAAGCGTGTTATGAAGATCAGCTAATTTATATCAAAACCGATAAGCCTAAAAATATCGCCGTGATTGGTGCTGGGCCAGCAGGTATGTCTTTTGCGACTGTTGCCGCAGAACGTGGTCATAACGTGACTTTATTTGACCAAGATACCCAAATTGGTGGTCAATTTAACATTGCCAAACAAGTACCAGGTAAAGAAGAGTTTTATGAGACCATTCGTTATTTTGGCGCGATGATTGTCAAACATGGCGTTAATTTACAGTTAGGTAAACGTGTGGGTTCGGCCGAGGTAGCTGAATTTGACGAAGTGGTCTTAGCAACGGGTATTGCGCCACGTCAATTACCTTTAGAAGGGGTAACACATCCCAAAGTGTTGTCTTACATTGAAGTGTTGCGTGATAAAAAACCTGTTGGTAAGCGCGTAGCAGTGATTGGTGCGGGTGGTATTGGTATGGATACTTCGGAGTATTTAACCCATGACCCACATCATGTGCCAGCGAGCTTAGATATTGATGAATATTTACGCGAATGGGGCATTGATAAAACGCTACAAGCGCGTAGTGGTATTGAAGGTGTACAAGCACAAGTGTCTGCCAGTCCACGAGAAGTGTATCTGTTGCAACGTAAAAACAAAAAAATCACTGGGCCGGGTAAAACAACAGGCTGGGCGCACCGTGAAGCCTTACTCAAAAAAGGCGTACATATGATGACAGGTGTGGAGTACAACAAAATTGACGATGAAGGGTTGCATATTACACTGAATGGCCAACCACAAGTATTAGCTGTTGATAATGTGATTATTTGTGCAGGCCAAGAGCCGCAGCGCGAATTACAAGCAGCGATTGAAGCTTTAGGTAAAAAAGTACATTTAATTGGTGGTGCAGATGTCGCCGCCGAGTTAGATGCTAAACGTGCGATTCGTCAAGGAGCTGAATTAGCGGCTGCAATTTAAGGCTAGGTCAATTCCAAAACAAAAGGCGCGTAATTGCGCCTTTTGTTATTTTATTATTTTGATTTTTCTTACAAAAGATGAGTAAATCCAACAGCATTTTGTGAGTGAAGGTTTTACAATAGCAGAGTCAGGACTTACGCATTTCACCGAAATTAGCGCGTTTTGCGAAAGAGTCTGAGACATTGTTGCTCAAATAAATACTTTATCGTTTATTTGTCGGCTTTGGTCGAAAATCAGCAAAATCTTCTTGAGATTTTACTCAATCAAACCCATACCTTAACTTGTAGGCTGCTTGTGATGGGCAATATTTCCGTTTATCAATTGTGGACTAGCATGGATATGAGCGATTTGTACACTAAAAAAGTGTCAGGCGTGATGTTTAACGCACAAAATACGTCAATCACCGCGCAATTTATTGGTCATCAGCTAATATCAAATCAGTACTCCAATGAAGATGATGATGCGGGCAATACGGGTGTGGTTTCACAAACTGCAAAACCACAGCTTAAAAAACCATCATTTTATCAAGTTGTACTACTAAATGATGACTACACACCGATGGATTTTGTGGTAGAAGTATTAGAACAGTTTTTTGCGTTGAGTATTGAGCAAGCAACCCAAGTTATGCTAACTATTCATCACCAAGGACAGGCGGTTGCAGGCATTTATCCTAAAGATATCGCCGAAACCAAAGCGCAACAAGTGATAGATTTCGCACGGCATAATCAGCATCCGCTCTTGTGTCGAGTCGAACAAAAACCCGATTAGCTACTAAACAGTAGGAGTTGCTATGTTAAGTCGTGATTTAGAGGTTTCCTTAAATTTAGCGTTTCGTGATGCACGCGCTAAACGTCATGAGTTTATGACTGTAGAGCATCTTCTATTGGCTTTATTAGACAACGAGTCGGCGGTGAAGGTTCTTAAAGCCTGTGGCGGCGATATTGCTGCTTTACGCCGTGACTTAGGGCAGTTTGTTGAAGAGACAACCCCCAAACTGCCTACCAAAGATACCGACCGTGAAACACAACCCACTTTGGGCTTTCAACGCGTGTTGCAGCGTGCCGTGTTTCATGTGCAATCATCGGGCAAAAAAGAAGTCTTGGGTGCGAATGTCTTAGTAGCTATTTTTTCTGAACAAGAATCGCAATCCGTCTATTTTTTGAAAAAACAAAATATCAATCGTTTAGATATTGTTAATTTTATCTCGCATGGTATTAGTAAACATAGCGATGACAGTAACGAAGAAAATAATGCCGAGCAACAACAAGCACCGACTGATGAAGATGGTGATACTGCCCCCAAAAGTGCATTGGCAGCTTATGCTTCTAACTTAAATGAGTTGGCTTTAGCAGGTAAAATTGACCCATTAATTGGTCGTGATGTGGAAGTTGAACGTGCCGCACAAATTTTATGCCGCCGCCGCAAAAATAACCCCTTATTGGTGGGTGAGCCAGGTGTAGGGAAAACGGCGATTGCCGAAGGTTTGGCATGGTTAATTGTGAGCAATAAAGCCCCTGAGCCACTCGCTAAAGCGGTTGTGTATAGCTTAGATTTAGGTTCGTTGTTGGCGGGTACTAAATATCGTGGCGATTTTGAAAAACGCTTTAAAGCGGTATTAAACGAGTTAAATAAGCAACAAGAAGCTATTTTGTTTATTGACGAAATTCACACCATTATTGGTGCAGGAGCGGCCAGTGGTGGAGTAATGGATGCGTCTAATCTACTTAAACCTGTGTTGGTGAATGGTTCTCTACGTTGCATGGGGTCAACGACTTACCAAGAATATCGAGGTATTTTTGAAAAAGATCGTGCTTTGGCGCGCCGTTTTCAAAAAATAGATATTCCAGAGCCTTCGGTGAGTGAAACTTATCAAATTTTGCGTGGTCTAAAGTCGCGTTTTGAAGAACATCATGGGGTGCGTTATACCGAAAAAGCTCTTGAGGTCGCTTCGGAATTGGCGAGTCGTTATATTAACGAACGCTTTTTACCCGATAAAGCAATTGATGTGATTGATGAAGCGGGAGCTTTACAGCGTTTATTGCCTGTTAGCAAACGCAAAAAAACCATTGGTGTGTCCGAAATTGAAGAGGTCATTGCCAAAATCGCACGTATTCCGCCTAAGTCAGTTTCTACCAATGATAAAGAAGCCTTGCGGAATTTAGAACGTGATTTAAAAATGACTGTCTTTGGTCAAAATGATGCCATTACAGCTTTATCTTCGGCGATTAAATTGTCACGGGCTGGCTTAAAAGCTCCCGAAAAACCTGTGGGTAGTTTTTTGTTTGCAGGGCCAACAGGTGTTGGTAAAACCGAAGTCACTAAACAATTAGCCAAAATTTTGGGTATTGAGTTGGTGCGTTTTGATATGTCGGAATATATGGAACGGCATACCGTTTCGCGTTTGATTGGTGCGCCACCGGGTTATGTTGGTTTTGACCAAGGCGGTTTATTGACGGAAGCGATTTCTAAACATCCTCATTGTGTATTGTTGCTGGATGAAATAGAAAAAGCGCATCCCGAAGTGTTTAACTTGTTATTACAAGTGATGGATCATGGTACCTTAACTGATAATAATGGTCGTAAGTCTGATTTTAGACATGTGATTATTGTCATGACGACTAATGCAGGGGCAGAGTCTATGACCCGTGCCAGTATTGGTTTTACTCAACAAGACCATACCACTGATGCCGCCGAAGTGATGAAACGGATGTTTACGCCAGAGTTCCGCAATCGTTTAGATGCGATTATCCAATTTGGTGCTTTAGACCCTGTGATTATTGCGGGTGTGGTTGATAAGTTCTTGGTAGAGCTGCAAGCACAACTTGATGATAAACATGTGGTGATTGAAGTTGATGAGTTGGCGCGTGCTTGGTTAGCCGAAAAAGGCTATGACAAGTTAATGGGAGCTAGACCTATGGCACGACTGATTCAAGAAAACTTGAAAAAGCCTTTGGCCGAAAAGATTTTGTTTGGTGAATTGGCTAATGGTGGTGGTCATGTGCAAGTGACGGTTGAAAATGGCCAAATTGTATTACATATCGAAGAAATGGAGAAAAAGACCGCAACCCCAGCGTAGTTTTTCTGTTAGATACAATAAAGGCGCATGATTGCGCCTTTATTTTTGCTCACCTGCGACATTATGTCGCATCTCGTATAAGTAATAATTCGTTAAAATAACTATCTCAGGACTTACTTTTAAGTCATGTCATCTAATTTTGTTTGTAATGAGGCTATCCATGCGTTCTTGGTTATATGCAACTGCTCTACCTGCGACTTTATTGTTAACAGCTTGTGGTGGTAGTGATGACACGCTGCCTGTGGTCAAGACGAGTCAGGATGTTACTATCTCTTTTGCTGCTCAAGCTAATGGCAAAGATGTGAAGTGTGGGGCAGTCAATAGCATTGATAATTTAGGGACTAGCAACAAAACTGCCGAAATACAAGATTTGCGTTTTTATATAGCAGATGTAAAGTTAATCAATGATAAAGGCGAAGCGGTAGCGGTCACTTTAGATAAAAACGATTATCAAAATTATGGTGTTGCTTTATTAGACTTTGAAGACGCAACAGGTGCTTGCAGTGCAGGCACAGCCCAAACGTATACAGCCATTACGGGTAAGATAAATACAGGCAATTATAAAGGCATTCAATTTGTGTTAGGTGTACCTGATACGGGTGTTGATAGTACGGGCAAAACCGTCGCATTAAGCCATACAGAAACAACGTCCATGTCTGCGCCATTAGATATTGCAGCAATGGCGTGGAGTTGGCAAGGTGGCCGTAAATTTGTCAAAATCGAAGTAAATCCAGTTGGTGGCGTGACTAATCAAAAAAATACGCCTGACGTGACAACAGATGATACCAATGAGAAAGTCTGGACTGTCCACTTAGGGGCAACGGGATGTAAAGATAATGGTGCAAGCGCATCGCCACTGACTCGATATGAATGTACTAATCCTAATTTAAACACCATTAAATTATCGAGCTTTGATTATACCAAGCAAAAAGTAGTGCTTGATGTTCCAGCTTTATTAACAGGCTCAGATATTGCTATTAATAAAACGGGGCCATTAGGTTGTATGTCTGCGACATCTGACCTAGAGTGTACTGCTGTGTTTGATGCATTTGGCATTGATTTGGTGACAGGAAAAACTAGCACCACAAAAACACAAACAGTGTTTAAAGTGGTAAATAAATAGATGGATTAGTCTTAAGTATAAATTTAATCGCATACTGAGCGTAGTCAAACTACGTTCATCCTACACGAGCAATATATCAAGACTTATTTATTTGAGTGTTATGAAAAAACATCTAATCAGTGCATTAGCAATTCTCAGTTTAAATGCCTGTAACACAGGTACAACGACAGAAGACCCTGCTTTAAGTACGTCCACATGGCAATGGCAATTGCCAGCTTCGTTTCCTACACCTTTTGTGTCTGCTGATAACCCGATGACGGCTGACAAAGTCGAGTTGGGGCGGCATTTATTTTATGATGTACGCTTATCGGGTAACGGCAAACAGTCCTGCGGTTCTTGTCATTTACAAGAAAAAGCCTTTACTGATGGCTTGGCGGTGGCGGTGGGCTCTACAGGGCAGTTACATCCGCGCAATTCTCAACATCTCAGTAATGTTGTTTATAACGCGACAATCACATGGGCAAATTTTAGCTTAACGAGTTTAGAACGCCAAATGGAAGTCCCGTTATTTGGTGATGACCCCATTGAGTTAGGTATTAACGACCAAAATAAAGTAGAAATTTTGCAGCGTTTTGAAACAGACAAACAATATCAACAATTATTTAATAAGGCTTTTCCCGAACAAAATCAGCCTGTTAATTACACCAATATCATCAAGGCAATAGCCAGTTTTCAACGAAGTTTAATTTCGGGTAATTCGCGTTATGACCAATCTTTGACCGCTAAAGCCAAATTAACAGACAGCGAAATACGCGGTAAGGATTTGTTTTTTGGCGAAAAAGCCGAATGTTTTCATTGTCACGGTAGTTTTAATTTTAATGACCAAGTGCGTCATGCAGGTACACGCATCTTAGAAACGCCGTTTCATAATACGGGCTTATTTAATATCGGCGGTACAGGTGATTTTCCTTTTCCTAATCGTGGTGTGTTTGAATTGTCAGGTAAAGCACAAGATATGGGTAAATTTCGCGCACCGAGTTTACGCAATGTGGCAGTAACAGCACCGTATATGCACGATGGTTCAATCGCTACTTTAGAACAAGTCTTGGATTTTTATGCCGCAGGTGGGCGTAACATCACCGAAGGTGTTCATGCAGGCGATGGCCGTAATAACCCGTTTAAAAGTGAATTAGTCACTTTAATTCAGCTAAATGAGCAAGAAAAAGCCGATATTGTCGCTTTTCTCAAAACATTGACCGATGATGAGTTTTTGCATAATCCTAAATTTGCTAATCCTTTTTTACCGCAGAATCCCTAAGCCATGCCTAAAAAACTTTTTTATGTATTATTGATTTTACCTGTCTTAGTACAAGCACATGAAATAAGCACTGATAAAAAATTTACTCCCATTATCAATCTCGGTGGGCGTTATTTACACAGTGACACTGTTTATCCAGCACCGCGTTTAGCCAATGCCTTAGAAGCAAGCCAGCATTCTGCCTATCAAAATGGCAATGCTTTTGATTATGCCGATGTAGGTTTGCAAGTGTTATGGACAAATGACATCACTACGCTGGTAAAAGGTTCGTATCATGGGCAAGATTTGGGTAACGAATTTAGTATTGAGCAAGCATGGCTAAATTATGGTTATGATCTTGATAAGGATAATATGCTGAGTGTGCGTGTTGGCCGTCAACACGTTCCATTGGGTCGTCAAAATCAAGAGCATAGTCACAATTGGACGATGGCTGTTGAACCTTTAGTCATGCGCGCTAGTGTGGGTGATGGTTGGCGTGATGATGGTCTTGATGTGTTATGGCAACATGAAAATGGTTGGTATACAGGATTGGGCGCGTATCAAGGTGATAGTTTTCCGAGTAGTCGATCTGCTGGTATTGGTGCAATCAGCTCGCGCTTAGGTTGGCAACAAGACAATCACTATCTTGAGGTGAGTATTGCTCATTTTAAGGTTGATGGGCGTATCACAGACCAGCAAACGAGCCTCAGTCACACTCATACTCAAGCCTCGTGTGTGCAAGCAAGTGCTAATGTGGTGTGTTTTGATGGCAAAAGTCAGGTGGCGGTGTTGGCGGGGCAATGGGCTTGGCCACAATATAAAACCATTATTAATGGCGAAGCATGGCTAAAATACGAGCAAGGTGATTTGTTTAGTACCACGGCACTGGTTGATTATCAGGGGGTGGTCACAGGCGGTTGGCTAACAGCGGATTATCAATGGACGCGGCAATTACACAGTTATTTGCGTTGGGAAACTTTGCAAGGTCGTCATCAATTAGTGGGAGCAAATGCAGCTTTATTGGCTGCCGAAGCAGGAATTGCTGACAGTAGCGAACGACCGTATCGTACAGGGTTAGGTTTGGTGTGGACGGGTGATAAAGGTGTGCGTCTTAGTGCAGAAGCACATCGTGAAACTATCAATCGACACGTCAATGACTTATTTTTGCTGCGTTATCAAGTCGCATTATGGGATTTGATAACATTACTGTAAAAGACAATATACTCGTTGATTCTGTTTTAGTTTAATATCCTAGCCTGCTTTAATCAAAACCAAGGAATAATACTAATGAAAGTCATCATCTGTAGTTTGATTTTTTTAGGCATAGCCAATGCCCACGCCGCGCAAGTATGTAATAGCAAAATCACTAAAAGCGCGCCTGATAGCCGTTATCAGCTAGAGCCCAATAATAAAGAAATTAAAGACAATACAACCAATTTAATTTGGCAACGATGCGCCTTGGGACAAACTTGGACAGGCGCAGTATGTACTAATACCGCCAACATTTCATATTCATGGACAAGTGCTTTACAACAAGCAAAAAACATTGGTGATGGTTGGCGATTACCTAATATCAAAGAGTTAAAGTCCTTGATAGAAAATGCCTGTTATAACCCTGCCATTAACCTAAATCTTTTTGATGGTACGCCTGAAGATGCGATTTATTGGTCATCATCAACCAATATAGACGATGCAACTACCGCATGGACGGTGAATTTTGCTGATGGTATTGCGCGTGTCAAAAAGAAAAACGAAACATACACAGAAGAACCTTCAACAGCAAGTACACCTAGTAGAATTATTCCACATACAGTGAGATTGGTAAAAAATCAATAAAAAATGCTATAGCTACCACTGTATTTTATACACTCCCTGTATTTTGAGAAATAAAATGATATTACTAACTGGCGGAGCAGGTTATATAGGTTCTCATGCCGCTATTGAATTTATTAAAGCGGGCTATGAAATTGTTGTTTTAGATAATTTGAGCAATAGCAAATTTGAATCAATTAAACGTGTGCATCAAATAACGGCTAAAGAATTTGATTTTATTGAAGGGGATATTAGAGATAAGGCGTTATTAGATAAAATTTTTGCTCAATATCCTATTCAAGCGGTTGTGCATTTTGCAGGTTTAAAAGCGGTAGGAGAGTCTGTGCAAAAGCCATTATATTATTATGATAATAATGTTCATGGTTCTTTGGTGTTGTTTGAGGCAATGCTTAAAGCAGAGGTTAAACAGATCGTATTTAGTTCCTCAGCAACAGTTTATGGTGACCCACATACTGTACCTATTAAAGAGGATTTTCCTTTATCAACTACTAATCCTTATGGCACAAGTAAATTGATGATTGAAAATATATTACGTGATTTAAAAGTGGCAGATAGTACATGGCGTATTGCATTATTGCGTTATTTTAATCCAACAGGCGCACATGAAAGCGGTTTAATTGGTGAAGACCCTAATGGAATTCCTAATAATTTAATGCCTTATATTGCTCAGGTAGCAACAGGTAAACGCGAAGCATTGCAGGTTTATGGTAGCGATTATGCGACACATGATGGCACAGGAGTACGCGACTATATTCATGTGGTTGATTTGGTCAAAGGACACATTAAAGCCTTACAATATTTAGAGCAACATCAAGAGTTGATTACTGTAAATTTAGGAACAGGTAAGGGCTATTCGGTATTAGATATGCTTAAAGCGATGGAAAAGGCAGCCAATAAAACGATTCCTTATCAATTAGTGGAGCGTAGGGCAGGCGATGTTGCGGCGTGTTATGCAGATCCACAATATGCTTTTGATAAAATTGGCTGGCAAGCAGAATTTGACCAAGAAACAATGTGTGCCGATATGTGGCGTTGGCAAAGCCAAAATCCTAATGGCTATGATGATGTTTTGTAATTGGCTGGACAATTTTGCCCAGCTATAAAAAATAATTTAGTTAGTCAACAAAAACTCCATCAAGGCTTTTTGGGCATGAAGTCGATTTTCGGCCTCGTCCCACACCACAGCGCGTGGGTCATCTAACATATCTTCCGAAATTTCTTCGCCACGATGCGCAGGTAAACAGTGCATAAATAGTGCATCAGGTGACGCTAAATCCATTAAACGTGGATTAACTTGATAAGTCGAAAAGCGGCGTTTACGAATACTTTGTTCTGCTTCTTGTCCCATACTTGTCCAAACATCGGTCGCAATTAAATGTGAACCTCGTGCTGCATCTTCGGCGGTTTTGACTAAAGTTGCACAATGTTTATATTGGTCGAGTAACTCAGGGTCGGGTTCAAAACCATAAGGACAAGCGATTTTTAATTGAAAACCTAATTGATGAGCGGCATGGATATAAGAATTGCACATATTGTTGCCATCGCCAATCCATGCAAAGGTTTTACCTTGCAAATCGCCTCTATGTTCGATAAAGGTTTGTAAGTCAGCTAAAATTTGGCAAGGATGGTGGTCGTCTGTCAAGCCGTTAATGACAGGCACTCGTGAATAAGCAGCAAAACGCTCAATAATGTCATGCGCGAAGGTACGAATCATCACAATGTCGGTCATGCGCGAAATAACGCGTGCGGAATCTTCAACAGGTTCACCACGTCCCAATTGCGTGTCTCGCGGTGATAAAAAGATGGCAGAACCGCCAAATTGTGCCATGCCTGCTTCAAAAGAGACACGAGTTCGAGTGGATGATTTTTCAAAAATCATTGCCAATACTTTGCCTTTAAAGGGTTCGTAAATAACACCATTGGCACGCATTTTTTTTAGTTCTATGGCGCGTGTTAATACTGAAATTAGTTCGGTAGGCGAAAAATCTAATAAAGTTAAAAAATGGCGAACTGCCATTGCAACATCCTCAAAAATAAAAAACCGCCACCTTTCTATTGAAAGGCGGGGAATCAAGTATATAAAATCAGGACTTACGCATTGCGTAAGTCTTAAAATAGTACTGTTAATTAACTCAAGAAATTTCTGACCAAACGAGAAACGCGTTGTACGATTTCATCGGCTTCTTCAGCAGTCACAATTAACGCTGGCAACAAACGTACCACATTATCGGCTGTTACGTTAAGTAAAAGTTTTTCTTGGTCACGCGCTTTGCCAACCAATTCGGCGCAAGGTTTAGGTAAGTGTAAACCAATCATCAAACCATGACCTGTTACTTTTACCCCTAAATCACCCAATGTTTCTTGAAAGGCGTTTATCATGCGTGCGCCCATCACTGCGGCATTATCAATAGCACCTTGTTGCAACAGTTGAACCACAGCTAATGCCGCACGACATGCAAGAGGAGTACCGCCATAGGTAGAGCCATGATTACCTGCTTTAAAGAGATGGCTGGCTTTACCATGCACCAAACAGGCACCAATAGGAAAACCATTACCCAGACCTTTGGCGGTGGTAACAACATCGGGTGTAATGCTCGTATGCTGATAAGCAAAATATTTTCCTGTGCGACCATTACCCGTTTGAATCTCATCTAACATCAACAATAAATCGTATTGGTCACAAACAGCGCGCAGTTGCTCTAAATAAGCAAAGCCATTTTTAGCAGTACGAATCCCTCCTTCGCCTTGAATTGGCTCAACTAAAATCGCCACAATATTGGCGTTATTGGCTAAGGCATTTTCAATCGCGGGTATATCATCAAAAGGGACACGAACAAAACCTTGCACCAAAGGCTCAAAACCGACTTGTACTTTTTTGTTACCTGTTGCCGATAATGTGGCTAAGGTTCGACCATGAAAAGCGTTTTCCATCACTAAAATAGCGGGTTCAGTGATATTTTTTTGATGACCAAATAAACGCGCTAATTTAATCGCTGCTTCGTTGGCTTCTGCACCTGAATTGCTAAAAAAGCATAATTCCATGCCCGAAGCGTCACGCAAAGCGGCACCTAAAGCCTCTTGCAAAGGAATTTGATATAAATTTGAGGTATGAACTAAAGTCGCTGCTTGATCGGCAATCGCTTGAGCCACAACGGGGTGAGCGTGTCCTAAGCCACAGACAGCAATCCCTGTTAAAGCGTCTAAATAAGCCTGACCTTGGTCATCATACAGCCAAACGCCTTCTCCTTTAGCAAAAGCAAGAGGTTGGCGAGCATAAGTGGGCATTAACGCGCTAGACATGACAAAACCTAAATCAATAAATGTAAAAAGACAGGACAAAAATATAAAACAAATCAGTACTTACGCTTTTCAATAAAATTGGCGCGTTTTCACCCCCACTCAGTCCCCCTTAATAAGGGGGGATGCCAAAGGCAGGGGGGTAAATGCGAACAAGTAAGCGATAACCGCGTAAGTCCTAAAAGATGTCCTACTAGGCATAAGATACAACATTTTAACTGATTGTACAGACTTGCAACATGATTGATGGGATAAATAACTCGCCATACAGGACTTACGCTTTTAAGCCAAATCAAGATACAATGCAGTACTCCGTTTTTTTGTAGAAGGTATGCGTGATGGATGTTGAATCGTTAATTAAAAAGCAAATTGATGAAAATGCTGTCTTATTATATATGAAAGGTACCCCTCAATTTCCACAATGTGGTTTTTCGGCGCGTACTGTAGAAGCCTTAGTACAAATTGGTGAACCTTTTGCCTATGTGAATATTTTGGAAAATCCTGATATTCGTGCAACTTTACCTAAAATTGCTAATTGGCCAACTTTTCCCCAATTATGGATTAAAGGTGAGTTAATAGGCGGCTGTGATATTGTGTTAGAAATGACGCAAAAAGGTGAGTTAGCTCCACTTGTGAAAGAAGCCGCGCAAAAAATAGCATAACTTCGACTTCGCTCAGTCACCATGACACCTTTGTTCAGCCTGCGTAAACATACGCACTGAACGAAGGTCTTGGCTAATCAAAGCGATTGATAACGGTAATTTCGGGCTGATTCATTTCGATGCCAATAATATGAATATCGTTGCCTACGGCAGTCGTTTTAATACTTTGCTTGAGTAAGCGTTTTAATAACTCACTATTTTTACGTTTATCATCAAAGTCATCGTATTTGTCGATATTGAGCAACAAACTTAATTCAGTATCTTCCATTTCTAAAACATCTGCGACAGAAAAAGAGTCACCCCCTAAAGCATCATCAACTGAAGAACCGCCCATTTCGGAAGGGTTTAAAGCACTCATATTGATATTTATACTAAGCGTTTGCTCATTTGTTGATGACTTGTCATTTTGAGGCATTATTCTGGTAATGTCTTCGCCCCAGTTAATCACCTCTTTGCTATTATCCATTAAGGTATATTCTGGACTGATTTGTCCACTGGGCAGATTATTGATGATTATTTTAGGCTTATTCAATTCTTCTTGTGCTTTTTTGTATAAATAGACTGCCTGTATAAATTCGTTGTAACTGGCAAAGTTTTCTAAACGTGGTCGCTGATTACGGTTTGGGGTAGCTAATGATTGATTATTATTAGTAGGGGTATTGGCGGAATCCTCATCTTCTAAAGAGGCAATGACTAAAACTTTTTTGGAGGGCATTGGCGCTTTATTTTTTTGCACTTCAAAGGTTTGCCCACGTCCAACATCAGTGGAGCCAAATGCATTGGCCAAATTGATTTTGCCTTCACTGACCATGACTACTAAAGTGTCATCACTTAATGCAGCAGAATAATCGGTGCTGCGAATAGACAAAGTGGCAGTAGGTGTATTTAAGACATAATGTTCAGGATTGGCTTTAGCAATTGCACCTGTGATGGCGCGTAAACCGCCTTTGACTAAGTTAAATACCGCTTTACCTGTTTCTGGGGTACTTTTGTTAAAACGATATTGACTAATTTCAAATAACGAATTGGAAGCTAACACAAAAACGCTACCATCAGTCAAGCGCAATTGTGCGCGTGCATTGCTAGCCGTTTCTATTTTTTCGCCGCCATGAATTAAGTCGCCTTTAAATACGGAGCGTTTGTTATTTTTTTCATCCAAAATAGTTGCTTGTCCCACCATAAAATTGACTCGGCCTGCAATATCGGCATAAGCCATAGAAGGCACGCCAACAATCAGCAATAGGGCAGCACTATATTTTAAAATCAACATGGTGGTAGGTACTCCCTTAGCTTTGGAGTGTATCATTCGTCAAACTGTTTTTAGGCTACTTCTTATTATACAGAAGTATTTAATTTAGTCTAAAGGAGTAGGTGACTGTGCGGGAATATCCTCACCCCAACTGGTAATATCTCGCTCTTTATCCATAGGACTATATTCAGGTTGAGATTGCCCTTTAGATGGAGGATTAATGATCACCGTGGGTTTAGTTGTTTCTTCTTCGTTTTTTTTGTGCAGGTACATCGCACGCAAAAAATCGTTATAGGTGGCAAAGTCTTCTAAGCGCGGCTTTTGGTTAATAAGTGGATTTGTTCCTTTAGCTTCTTCTGCCCAAGCTAAAGACTGACACGCTAAAAACAAACAGAATACAGATACTTTCATGTTGATATACACGCAAAAATTATAGTTTTAATGGCCATAAAGAACGACACGAGAGCCATTGATATCTAAACCAATGATTTGAATATCACCAATATCAGGCGTAGAGGATTTTCCTACACGTAAATCATTAATTACAACATCTAAACCATTTAGTAAGTCACCTAATTGATTAAGACTTAACACTAAACCACCAAGAGAAGAAGTATCGTTGATATTTTTTGCAACATTAACAGCTAGTTTTGCAGTGAGATTTGGACTTGCATTATCGGTAAGTTTTAAACTACCCATCATAATACTACCGCCTTTCAAATCACCTGCGACATCTTTAATTTCAAGATTATTAATAGTTAGACCTTCGCGTATATAAGCATCAGCCAAGATAGTGAGTGAGGGAATAATACTAATACCCTCTTGAGTAATCGCGTTGCGGAGTAATTTATTATGCTCAAGTCGAGCGTTGATAGTCGCTGCACCTAAAACAATTTCCGAGGCTCCCATAATTTGAATTGCTCGTCCGCCATCTTGACTTGTGCCAAGTACGGCAGGCGCACCAAGATTAGACGTGCCTTTTTTGTCGATATTAGCCGCAGAAGAATCGGAGTCGGAGACATACACCTCTCCTAACTTAATCGCGAGTTTAGGTGTAGAAACATTAATCGCTAAAACTGATTTTTCTGAAACGAAATTTCTAAAACCGCTTTCTAAGCTCAATTTCAGCGCGATAGGGGTAGTGTCATCGGTAAAAACAACAGTGGCTTGCTGTGCGGAGCCATCACCAATAATAATTGAACCTGAGTCTTTATTATTTACAATCCCATCATTATCATGCAATAAGCCTTGTTTGAGGCTAAACCCCCTGAGTATGGCATTTTTATTTTTATCTACCGTTGCCAATAAACTATCGGAAACGCCCAAGCCAGAAATATGGCTTTTAGTTCGAGTCGCGGGTGATAGCTCTACGCTAATCCCATCAAATAAAGAGTTACCTAAAATAACATCAATATCAGGACTACCAAAATCCGCACCAATCACTGTGGAATTGCTACCCAAAAAAGTTGTTGAAACGTTTTGTAAAAAAGTATTAAAAAAAGCTTCAATGTCACTTTTGAGTTTGGCAGCATCTAAAGCGTTGCCCGTTTCAAATACAACATCTTCTGAAAGAATGTCGTTAAAAACTTTAGTAGTTAATTCGTCTTTATTATGAATAGCATCCAATAAACTGGAAGGCAAAACTGGCGTAAAACCAATAGCATCTATTACGGAAGAATCTCGCATTTCCGTATTATTTAATAGATTATTGCTTAAAAATAAACTAAAAAAAGCGTTATTGCGTAATGTGATGACTGATGGTGCTTCTAGCTCTGTATTATTAACTATTGGTAATAATGTAGCGTTTGTATTGTTTTCCGATAAAGACAGTTCATACATTGCTAATTCGTAACGGCGCATAGCATCCGCAAAAGCACCGTAAGTGGCAAAGTTATCTGCACTAGGTTTTTTGATGGTTTGCTTAGACACTTGAATACCATCTTCGGTCTCTAAAGGAATTAACACAGGAGAGCAGGGTTGAGTCTCTTTTTTAGAGTCAATATCAAGTCCTGCATCACTATGGCATAGTGTCGGTTTTCCGTTTTTGCCGACTGAATAGGTTTTACCTTCAGGTGCATCAATTTGTCCTGCATCATTGGCAATATTAATTTGGCCTTGACCTACAGTGACAATCAATTGTTCATCGTTTAGAGTGCTTGAATAGTCGGTGCCACGAATACCGATAGTCGCTACAGGTGTTTTAAATTGATAGTTTTCGCGGTTGGCTTTACCAATCGCACCACTAATGGCGCGTGCTCCGCCCTTTAAAAAGTTAAAAAGTACCGTACCGATTTCAGGATTATCTTTACTAAAACTATAACGTGTAATCTCAAATACAGAATTTGGGCGTAATACAATCGTCCCACCATCGGTCATGCGGACTTGCACCCGACCATTATTGGATGTTTCGATTTTTTCGCCACTACGAATGAGGTCACCTTTAAATACCGAGCGTTTATTATTTTTGTCATCACTAACAACAACCTCTCCTAAAGCAAAAGTCACTCGACCAGCGATGTCTGCTGCCGATGCAATGGAATTAAAACCCAAAACACCTAAAAAAAGCATGGATATCTTAGGTAAGGTAAAGCTTTTTTTGAGCAGAATCATACAGGAATCCCTCTACGTTGGACTAAATACAAACAACACATAAGGGGCAGAAAGTCATTTCAAACTTACTAAAACTCCCACTGCATAGTGTTCACTTGTATTTTTTTGGGCTTTTATTGTTAGTTTAGGTTTAATTATGTTTTCAAGTCTAATCGCTTAATGCTTTTAGGTAAACAGGATTTTTTACACAATACAGCTACAAAGGCAGATTGTTGTTTTTAAAAGCCAAAGAAAGTTGTTTCAAAATAAAAAACTCTCGTTTTTTTGGCTTGAAATATGGTAAATAAAGCCTCATCTTTAACCCAACAAAAGTTTCCGACTAAATTGCTCGGTTTTTGCTGTTTGTATCGCTTTCTTTAAAAAGCTCATTATTTGCGTGAGCATTACCACTCTCAAGGAGTTTATAATGGCCGTATTAGTAGGCAAGCCAGCCCCAGACTTTACCGTTCCTGCCGTGTTAGCCAATGGCGAAATTGTTGATAGTTATAACTTTGCCAAAGCAACAGAAGGCAAATATGCTTTAGTATTTTTTTATCCTTTAGATTTTACCTTTGTTTGTCCTTCTGAGTTAATCGCTTTAGATCATCGTATTCCTGATTTTACGGCGCGTAATGTAGAAGTCGTGGGCGTATCTATTGACTCTCATTTTACTCATAATGCATGGCGCAATACACCTGTGAATGAAGGTGGTATTGGCCAAGTACAATACACCTTAGCTGCTGATATTAAACATGAAATTGCCCAAGCCTACGATGTAGAGTCTGAGGGTGGTGTGGCATATCGTGGTGCATTCTTAATTGATAAAAATGGTATTGTGCGTTCACAAATCGTTAATGATTTGCCTTTAGGACGTAACATGGAAGAATTAATTCGTTTGGTTGATGCTTTGCAATTTAACGAAGAACACGGCGAAGTTTGCCCAGCAAACTGGAAAAAAGGCGATAAAGGCATGACTGCTTCGCCTGAAGGTGTTGCGTCTTATTTAGCTGAAAACGCTGATAAACTCTAAATTTCCCTGACCTCCTTGATAAAAAAAGGAGGCATTATTCTTTTAGGAGCTAGCCTCATGGCCATTACATTGCCAGCCTTACCTTATGCAGATGATGCATTATTACCTCATATCAGCCCAGAAACATTTAGCTATCATCATGCTAAACATCACAATGCTTATGTCGTCAACCTAAACAACTTAATCAAAGATACTGATTTAGCTGATAAAGATTTAGAGACTATTATCAAAGCAGTTGCAGGTGATGCCAGCAAAGCAGGGGTGTTTAATAATGCCGCTCAAGTATGGAATCATACTTTTTATTGGCATTCAATGAAGCCTAATGGTGGTGGTAAGCCAACAGGTGCGATTGCTGCAAAAATTGATGAGGATTTTGGTAGCTACGAAAAGTTTGTTGAGTTGTTTACGGCTGCCGCAACCACCCAGTTTGGTTCGGGTTGGGCATGGTTAGTGGTAGGTGCAGACGGTAAATTAGCGGTTACTAAAACTGCAAACGCTGATACTCCTTTAGTGCATGGCCAAAAAGCTTTGTTGACCATTGATGTGTGGGAACATGCTTATTACATTGATTTCCGTAATATGCGTCCTAAATACATCACCACTTTCTTAGAAAGTTTGGTTAACTGGGATTTTGCCAACGCTAATTTAGCGGCTTAATCTCTTGAAATAAAAAAGGCGCAATACGCGCCTTTTTTATTGTCTACTAATTATTTTAAATTATCCAAATATTTTTCGGCATCTAAAGCTGCCATACACCCCGAACCTGCCGATGTAATTGCTTGACGATAAATATGGTCAGCAACATCACCCGCAGCAAATACGCCTTCTACCGAAGTTGCAGTTGCATTACCTTCACTGCCACTTTTTACAGTTAAATAGCCGTTCTTCATCGCTAATTTATCAACAAAAATATCGGTATTGGGTTTATGGCCAATAGCAATAAATACACCTGCTACGTCTATCACTTGTGTGCTACCGTCTTGTGTGCTTTTGACAAGAACACCCGTTACGCCACTATCATCACCTAACACTTCATCAACGGCATGATTCCATACGATAGAGATTTTTCCTTCTTTTTCTTTGGCAAATAAATGATCTTGAAGAATTTTTTCTGACTTTAACTTGTCACGGCGGTGAACCAAAGTGACATGTGAAGCGATATTAGATAAATACAAAGCTTCTTCAACGGCTGTGTTACCGCCACCAACCACCATCACCTTTTGATTTTTGTAAAAGAACCCGTCACAGGTAGCACAAGCACTGACACCACGCCCACTAAAGGCTTGCTCAGACTCTAAACCCAAATACTGTGCCGAAGCACCTGTTGCAATAATTACTGCATCGGCAGTATAAATACCACTATCACCAACCAATTTGAATGGACGTTGGCTAAAATCAACCTCGTTAATATGGTCAAATACAACTTCTGTCCCAAAACGCTCGGCATGAGCCTGCATACGCACCATTAAATCAGGCCCTGTTAAACCATGTGCATCACCTGGCCAGTTATCGACTTCGGTCGTGGTGGTCAGTTGGCCACCTGCTTGCATACCTGTAATCACCACAGGCTGTAAATTAGCACGAGCTGCATACACGGCTGCCGTATAACCAGCTGGCCCTGAACCTAAAATCAGTAAACGAATATGACGAGAATCCATAACTTGCTCCAAAATAATTATCAACAGTGAATAAATTTACAATGATTGCAGATAAATAAGGACTTAACAGATAAAAAGCAAGGCGTTAATACTAAAACACAAGATAAAACAATCTAAAAACACTATTTGATGATAGTACAGACACGCTTTTTAAGCTCAAAATCGCATATACTTGAACGCTTCTTTCCTTGATGTACGGATTTTGGTTGTGACCGCTTCTTTACAAAATAATGCTGCTAATACGACAGATACCTCTCAAACTCACCCACATAAAGGCTGGCGCGAAGTACAAAGCCTTGTTTGGTTGGGTATTGGTTTATATTTATTTATTGCTTTAGCAACTTATTCGCCACTTGACCCTGGTTGGTCAACATTAAGTAGCGATACTTTGGCGGTGTCTAATTCGGCAGGTGTGGCAGGAGCGTGGTTATCAGATTTATTTTTTAGCTTTTTAGGTAAAGCGGCTTTTTTGTTGCCCTTATTTTGTGTGTTTGAAGTATTAGCTATTTGGCGCAGCGAAAAATTAGCGTTTAAAGCATGGTTTAGATGGCTAGCAGAAATTTTATTATTAGTGTCAACATCGGGCTTATGTGCCTTACACAGCGTAGAACTGAGCGAAACCATCCAAAACGCAGCAGGCGGAATTATTGGTTTAGAACTCGCGCAAGCCATGCTGCATAGTTTTGGCTTACTGAACAGCACCTTATTATTAGGTGGTGTGATTTTACTCAATGGGACATTAGTGACTGGTTTTTCGTGGGCGAGAGTGTTAGAAATTTTGGGCTACGCACCTTATGCTTTATTGTTAAAAGCAAAAGCCAGCTATCATCAAAAAACCAAGGAATACCAAGCCCATCAACAACAGCAACAGGCATTACAGCAAACAGCAAAACAAGTCGAAGAAAATTTTAACCTCAATATTACCAATCACAAAGTACAGGCACAAATTCAACCCACAGAACGTGTTGAGCCTTCGTTACATGATTTACCGATATTAGAGAATGAAAGCAGAACAACGCCAGCATTGGGTGATACGCCACAAGTTTTAGATGAGTTAAATCAGGCTTTGGCAGGTTTTACCCAAGAAATGGCCGTTATTACTCCTGAAATGTTAGCAGCAGCACAAGCCGAATTGCCTAAATTAGAAATACCAATAGAAGAATTAGAAGACAAGATAGATGAGCCAACAACCAGCGTATTGTCAGAACAAAACAAACTGCAACAATCGCAAGACTTATTAACTGCCGAGTTTGGGGCGTTATTAGATGATTATCCCACTTTAGATAATACGCCATCACATCAAATCAATCATCAACGACTTGATGAAGTGAATGAGCAAGATATTCTAGTACAAGCCTATGACACATCCATTGCCGTGATTGAGCCTGAAATAGATATTCCTGTAGTCCAATCTGTCATGGTTGAAAAAGTTGTTGAACCCGAATCATTACCTACAATCGCCACCGTACAAAAAATGGAAGAAAAAATAGCAGTAGAAATAGAACAACCGCTATTATCAGACATTGAGACACTGGCAGTGGTGGCACAAGAGCCGTTAATTGCACTTGAACAAGAAATCGTTGACAGTGTTATACAGCTAGAGCCTCTCGTTGTAGCTCCGATTATTGAGCAAACGACCGCAATGACAGACACAGAAATTGCCAAAATTGCAGAAATCGACAGTACAGAAATAGAAAGCACGGGGGTTGATACTGCTAAACCTAGAATGCGTATGCTTGCAGAAACGACCCATAGCTTAGAAAATCCACCTGAACTTGCACCAACTCCCCCAATAGAAAAAGTCTCCGAATTAGCGGCTTTTAACAATTTAAGCGATGATGATTTAGATGAGTTAATAGCTGCCCAAGCTGTTGAACCGCCACCATTAGCTGCCATAACGCCATCTGCTGCTATTGCTCAAGCGATGGTTGCCAAACCATTATTAGCTGCTGCACCCAAAAATCTTTCAACCTTGCCATCTTTGGATTTGTTAGAAAAACCCGATACCAACCGCAAAGCAGGCTTTACCCCCGAACAATTAGAGCGTTTATCGCGTTTGTTAGAAATTAAACTCAAAGAGTTTAATGTTGAAGCAAAAGTGGTCGAAGCCTTTCCCGGCCCTGTCGTGACGCGTTTTGAAGTGGATTTGGCGGCAGGGGTTAAAGTTTCTAAAATCACTAATATTGCCAAAGACTTAGCCCGCTCGATGGCAATGATTTCGGTGCGTGTGGTTGAGGCAATTTTGGGCAAAACCGTGATTGGTATTGAAGTGCCTAATGAAAATCGGCAAATTGTGCGTTTTAGAGAAATTTTAGATACGCCAGTTTATCAAGAAAAAGAATCGCCGATTACCATGGCTTTAGGTAAAGATATTAGCGGTTTGCCGATGGTTGCCGATATGGCGCGGATGCCTCATTTACTTGTAGCAGGTACAACGGGCTCGGGTAAATCGGTTGGCGTGAATGCTATGATTTTAAGTATTTTGTACAAAGCGACACCTGACGAAGTACGGTTAATTTTGATTGACCCCAAAATGTTAGAGCTGTCAATTTACGATAAAATACCGCATCTATTAACACCTGTTGTCACCGATATGAAAGATGCGGCCAACGCCTTACGTTGGTCAGTGGCCGAAATGGAACGCCGTTATAAAATTATGGCCGCCGTTGGGGTGCGTAATTTGGCAGGCTACAACACCAAACTTAAAGAAGCCGAAGAACGTGGCGAAAACATTCTTGACCCATTATGGAAAAAAGAAGATTCGGGCTTGATGGATAGTCCGCCACGCTTACAGCCTTTGCCGTTTATTGTGATTGTGATTGATGAATTTGCCGATATGATGATGGTGGTAGGCAAAAAAGTCGAAGAGTTGATTGCGCGTATTGCTCAAAAAGCGCGTGCCGCAGGGATTCATTTGATTTTGGCTACCCAACGCCCCTCTGTGGATGTCATTACAGGCTTAATTAAAGCCAACGTCCCATCACGTATTGCCTTTCAAGTCTCCAGTAAAATTGACTCAAGAACCATTTTAGACCAAGGTGGCGCAGAGCAGTTATTAGGGCATGGCGATATGTTGTTTCAACCGATTGGTAGTAATTTACCTGTTCGTATTCATGGTGCTTTTGTCAGTGATGATGAAGTACATCGGGTCTGTGACCATTGGCGAAGCTGTGGCGAGCCGAATTATATTGAAGAAATTTTGCAAGAATATAATGACGATGGTACACCTGCCAAAGGTGCAACAGGTGGTATGGGCGATGAAGATGTCGATGCCGAACAAGACGTGTTATATGACGATGCCGTTGCTTTTGTGCTAGAAACACGCCGAGCCTCTATCTCGTTTGTACAACGTAAATTTAAAATTGGCTACAATCGCGCCGCACGTTTAATTGAAGCCATGGAAATGGCGGGTTTAGTCAGTTCTATGCAAGGGAATGGCACACGAGAAGTATTAGTACCCAATCATGAGTAACGCGAATGCTACACAAGCTCTTGACCATCAACAAAAAGCCTCTAAAACCATTGCTTTTGTTGCACGTCAATCGGGTTATGCTGTTAAGTATTATTTACTAGAGTATTGATATAATGCGTGTTTTAAATATTGCTTTATTATTGTTAGTGTCCAGCAGCAGTTTTGCCGATGAAGCCGCGAGCCAGAAACTCAATGCTTTGCTTGATAAAATGCACAGTATGCGCGCTCATTTTGAGCAATACACCTTAGACCCTAAAGATAAACCACTGCAAACGCTAAGTGGTGAAATGACCGTTAAGCGACCTAATTTATTTCGTTGGGATACGCAAAAACCGTTTACGCAACAGATTATTGCTAATGGTCAAGTGGTGTGGGTGTATGACCCTGAATTGCAACAAGCCACCAAACAAAAACTTGACCAACAGATTGCTAATACTCCTGCTTTATTATTGTCAGGCGATAGTAAAAAAATTGCCGCTTCTTTTATTGTTAGCCAAGAAAAAAGTACCAATAGCAAGACTAGTGCTTTTATTTTAAAACCCAAAGATAAAGAAGCGGTTTTTGAAAGTTTAAGAGTGAGCTTTGTTGGCTCACAGCTTAATTCGATGCAGTTAAAAGATTCTTTGGGTCAAAAGACCGATATTTTCTTTAGTCAAGTGCAAGTTAATGGCAAAATTGACAGCAAGATTTTTCAATTTACACCACCAAAAGATGTGGATGTAATAGACGATTAAATTATAGGATTGTTTTTTCATGTTAGACGCAAAATTATTACGCACCCAAGCCGAATTTGTTGCCGCTCGTTTGCAATGCCGTCATGTTGAATTAGATGTTGCCAAACTCCATGCCTTTGAAGAGCAACGTAAAGTTTTACAAAGTGAAACCGAAAGTTTGCAAGCCGAGCGTAATGCAGGGGCAAAAAAAATTGGTGCAGCCAAAAAAAGTGGTGAAGATGTCGCCCCCATCATGGCACGGATGCAGGAAGTTAATCAGCGTTTAGAAACGGTTAAAGTTGAATTAGAAAATTTACAAGCCGAAATTAACGCCTTTAGCATGGCGATTCCCAATTTGCCACATGACTCTGTACCCGCAGGTAAAGGCGAAGAAGATAATGTTGAAGTACGGCGTTGGGGCAATATTACACCGTTTGATTTTGCCGCTAAAGACCATGCCGATTTGGGTGAGCAATTAGGCTTACTCGATTTTGCTACCGCTACCAAAATTACAGGTTCGCGTTTTTCAGTGTTGAAAGGAGGGTTGGCACGATTACAACGCGCTTTAACCCAATTTATGCTTGATTTGCACAGCACTGAACATGGTTATCAAGAAGTATATGTGCCATATTTGGTTAATGCAGATAGCTTAAAAGGAACGGGGCAGTTACCTAAATTTGAAGAAGATTTATTTAAGTTACAAGGCGAAAAAACCTATTATTTAATTCCTACTGCCGAAGTGCCTGTCACCAATATCGCGCGTGACGAAATTATTGCCGCCGAACAATTACCTGTAAAATATGTCGCGCATACGCCATGTTTTAGAAGTGAAGCAGGCTCTTATGGCAAAGATACACGCGGTTTGATTCGTCAACATCAATTTGAAAAAGTGGAATTGGTGCAATTAGTTCGTCCCGAAGATTCTTACAACGCTTTAGAAGAATTACTAGGTCATGCCGAAAAAGTATTACAGCTTTTAAACTTGCCATATCGAGTGATGTTGTTGTGTGGTGGTGATATGGGCTTTTCTGCTGCTAAAACTTACGATATTGAAGTATGGCTACCTGCCCAAAACAAATACCGTGAAATTTCGTCTTGCTCCAATTTTGAAGCCTTTCAAGCGCGGCGGATGCAAGCCCGTTATCGGGATAAAGACAGCAAACCCGAATTATTACATACCTTAAATGGCTCAGGTTTGGCTGTTGGTCGTACCTTAGTCGCTATTTTAGAAAACTATCAACAAGCCGATGGTTCGATTACGATTCCCGAGGTGTTGCAGCCGTATATGGGCGGTACTAAAGTGATTGGGGGCTAATCATGTTAGTAGCACCAGACCTAGCCGCACGGTTTTTAGCGGCTTATAAAGAGTTAATGCAAGCCTTAAATCAGGGTGTTGAACCTGAGTCGATGGAGCAATATGCCAAGTTACGCGAGGCGATTTATTTTTATCGTAATCATCATCCGCAAGTTTATGAAAATGCTTTAGTGCCTGAATGGTTAAATACTATTAACAATGCGGTATTTGGTGATTTTATTTACCTTAAAAAATACCAAAAAGGCTATGTTTTTCAAGAAATGGAGACAGGCATTTTTTATCAAATCAAAGGATTGACGACTAACCTAGAGGCTTCTTTGCCTGATTTTATGATTGTTAAAACGGCGTTATTGCCTTTTGAAAATGAATGGTTATGTGACGGTTTATTAATTCATAAAACTGAGTTAAATAAAGAAGACGCACGCGCAGCACGCGATGCTTATGCCCAAGCCAAAAAACAAAAGCAGGTAATTGGCTAATGGATTATTTACCCGTCTTTTTTAAAATTACTGGCCAGTCTTGTTTGGTGGTAGGCGGTGGCCATATTGCCAAACGTAAAGTCAATTTGTTGTTAAAAGCTGGGGCAAAAGTCACGGTACTTGCACCAGAGGTATTGCCCGAACTAAAACAACAAATTTTTGCCACAGGCGGGCAGGTGATTGAGCAAGCCTATCAAGTAAGTTATATACAAAATCAGCGTTTGGTGATTGCCGCCACCGATGATGAAACACTTAATAAACAAGTATTTGATGAATGTGAAGCGCAACATATTCCTGTAAATGTGGTTGATGCGCCTGATTTATGCCGTTTTATTTTCCCCTCAATTATTGACCGTTCGCCTGTGGTGATTGCAATTTCCAGTAGTGGCCAATCACCTGTGTTAGCGCGTTTATTGCGTACGCGTTTAGAAAGTATTATCCCTGCTGCTTATGGTCAACTTGCGGCTTTTGTCGGTTCGTTTAGAAAACAAGTACAAACTGTATTGCCAGACACCTCAGTACGCCGTGCGTTTTGGGAAAGGGAGTTACAAGGCCGTTTTGCAGAGTTAGTTTACAATGGCCGTACTGATGCAGCAAAAGAGCATTTACAACAGGCATTAGATACTCAGCAACAACAAGCGGGTGAAGTCTATTTAGTTGGTGCTGGGCCAGGCGACCCCGATTTATTGACGTTTAAAGCCTTACGTTTAATGCAGCAAGCCGATGTTGTGGTTTATGACCGTTTGGTGTCACAACCGATTTTAGATTTGTGTCGGCGTGATGCGGACTTAATTTATGTTGGTAAAGCACGGGCTAATCATGCTGTACCTCAAGAAGACATCAATCAATTATTGGTTCGTTTGGCGCAAGAAGGGAAACGTGTTTGCCGTTTAAAAGGTGGCGACCCTTTTATTTTTGGGCGCGGTGGGGAAGAAATCGAAGAGTTAGCCGAGGCAGGTATTCCGTTTCAAGTTGTACCTGGTATTACGGCTGCGAGTGGTTGCTCTGCTTATGCGGGCATTCCTTTAACGCATCGAGATTATGCTCAATCGGTACGTTTTGTGACAGGCCATTTAAAAGATGGTACGCCTAATTTGCCGTGGTCAGAATTGATTCACGAACGACAAACGCTGGTTTTATATATGGGTTTAGTCGGCTTAGATGAGATTAGCCAACAGTTAATAGCTCATGGGATGCGACCCGATATGCCTGTCGCGTTAATTTCACACGGGACACGACCCAATCAACAAATCATTACGGGTGAGCTTGCTAATATCGCACACAAGGTGATTGAGAGTGGCATTAAAGCCCCAACGCTGACTATTATTGGTGATGTCGTCAAATTACAAGATAAATTGGCGTGGTTTGGCAATTGAATGGCATTTTTATTCCCAAAAAGTGCAATAACCATAAGGCATTGCACTCTAGACTCTGAAAGTCGAAGTCTATTTAGGCTTATCTTCAGACTTCGGGGTTTCTTTCTTTTGGTCACCCAAAACACCTTTGGCTGGACAAACCTTAAATGCAGGGCATTTGGCACAACCCACAGCAATAGCGATAGGGCAAATAGTCATTTCTTTCTCCTCATTGGCTGGCAATAGTGCTGGCTAGTTCACAAGATAGCATATTTTTGAATCAGGACTTACGCATTTCACCGAAATTAGCGCGTTTTGTGAACATGAAATCGTTATCAATGATTGTAATGTGAGCAAATAAGCGATAACCGCGTAAGTCCTATGAATATTGTCTATCGCCATCTGAGATTTGATAAGCAGCTAAACTAAATAGCTATGTCAGCAACTCTCATGTTTTAGGGGCTTACACTCAAGACCTTAGCTATTTACAATAGCGGGGTATTTTATTTAGCTGAGGAAAATCAATGGCCGCCTTCTTTGAAGAAACCGTATTAAGTGTTCACCACTGGAACGACACCTTGTTTAGCTTTACCACGACACGTAATCCTACCTTACGTTTTAAAACAGGGCAGTTTGTGATGATTGGTTTGGAAGTCAACGGCAAACCGTTAATGCGTGCTTATAGTGTGGTGAGCGCGCATTATGAAGACCATTTAGAGTTTTATAGTATTAAAGTGCCAGATGGCCCATTGACCTCTAAATTGCAGCATTTGCAAGTAGGCGATACCTTATTAGTGAGTAAAAAACCAACGGGTTCGTTAATTATTGATAATTTAACACCTGCTAAAAACTTGTATTTATTATCGACAGGTACAGGTTTAGCTCCGTTTATGAGTGTGGTGCGTGACCCTGATTTTTACGAAGCCTTTGATAAAATTATTTTGACCCACGGTGTACGTTGGAAAAGCGAATTAGGCTATTTTGAACATATTACCGAAGATTTGCCTGATCATGAACATTTTGGCGAGTTGGTCAAAAATCAGCTTATTTATTATCCAACAGTAACGCGTGAAGAGTTTGGTACGCAAGGGCGTTTAACCGATTTATTAGAAAGTGGTAAGTTGTGTGATGATATTGGTTTGCCACAATTAAACCCAGAAACAGACCGTGTGATGATTTGTGGTAGTCCCAGTATGTTAAAAGATTTGGTGGCTATTTTAGAAAAGCGTGGTTTTGTCGAAGGCACAAGTCATGCACCAGGTGACTATGTAATTGAAAGAGCGTTTGTCGAGAAGTAATTTCTCTAGGGGCGTTGGGGGGTATAGTTGGGGCGTATTGCAATACGCCCCAACGCAAGCAATAAATACTAAAAAGCCTCACCATTCATTTGGTGCTGTTCGCGTAAAACCCGCATTACCGAGCGACGAGCAATATTCATTTTGCGTGAAATTTGCCAAACCGCCCATCCTTGTCGATACAAAGCATAAATTTCGTCTTTAAATATTTTGTATGGACCTCTTGTTCGGGCTTGGTCTTGAGTTTCGAGGATTGTAGCGTCTGACATAATCGTCACCTTTTCCATATAAGTGTTAATCATCTTAGGTTAGGCTTACCTAAGTACTGCTTCATATCACTTACGCAAAAAATAGCGATTTGGATGCAAAAAAAATCAATTATGGCAAAATTTTTATTTTACTGTGTCCACCTGTCCCTTTAATGACTTGGATTTGGGTGGGAATACGCTCGGTCATTTCAGTCACATGAGAAATGACACCTACTTTACGGCCTTGTCCTTGCAAAATATCTAAGGCATCCATTGCCACGCGTAGCGTATCGGCATCTAAACTGCCAAACCCTTCATCAATAAATAAACTTTCTACTTTGACCCGTTGCGAGGACAGAGAAGCCAAACCTAAAGCCAACGCTAACGACACCAAAAATGATTCACCACCCGATAAGGAATGCACCGAACGCACTTCATCGCCCATATCTTCATCAATCACTTGCAACATTAAGCTATCTTTAACCCGTTCAAGGCGATAACGCTTGGCTAAGTCTTTTAAATGCGCATTGGTATAACCAAGTAATACATCTAAGGTCATTTGTTGCGCGGCATTTCTAAACTTTTTACCATCCGATGAGCCAATCACCTCATTTAATTGTCCCCATAATTCGGTCAATTGGCTTTGCTGGGTTAAGTCTTGTTGCAATTGTTGCAGTCGTTGTTGAATCGCTTCGTCTTGGCGGAGTTGTAACCGATATTGGCCTATCAGCTGTTGATTGTTTTCTAAACTTTCTAAAGTAAGGCTATAAGCGTGTTGTAGTTGCTGTTGTGAAGCCATGTTCAACCCACGTTGTTGATGTTGTTGCCAGTCTTGTTGACGCGCGGCAAAATTGGCTTGTGCATTGTCATATTGCTTATGAAGTTGTTGCAAAAACTGGCGTTCTTGATTTAGCCATTGATAATCGTGGTTCAGTAATTGGTTTAAGCTCGTTTCATCAAGGGTTTGTTGCTGTTGTTGATTAAAAATGACTAACCAATCATTTAAGGCACGCTTGCTGTTCGCTTGGGCTTGTTGGCTTAAATCACATTGTTGTTGTAAAAGATAGGCATTATCTTGAGCATGTTGGCGTTGTTGCACGATGCGATGATAATTTTGGCGAGTGTTATCTAATGCAGCCTGTGCTTCTTGTACATCTTTTTTGAGTTGCTGCTCAATACTTTGTGTACTTTGACCTGCAAAAAATTGTTGTCTTTGCAAATTAAGCTGTTGTTGTTGCTGCATTTTTTGTGCGTAATCATGCAAGGCATGAGCGCATTTTTCTATGACCAAACACGCGTCTAAGTGTTGTTGTTGCTGTTCACGTTGCGCCAATAACTGTTGATGTTGCTTTTCTTGTTCTTCTAAGGCCAGAAGTTGTTGTTTGACCGATTGTTTTTGGTTTAACAACCATGCTGTACGTTCGTTATCGGCAACTGCTAATAAAGCTGTCATGTGCATGACTATGGCTTGCGCGTGTTGTATTTGCTGTTGTAGTTTTTCTAAGTTCTGATGATGTATTCTCTGTTGTTTTTGGGCAGTATCAAGCAGCGTTTCTAAACGTGTTTGTTGATTATTTTTTTGGGTGACTTGCTGCTGTAATTGTTGGACTTGCGCTTTTAAGCTATCAAATACGGCTTGTAATTGAGGCGCGTGTTCTGTGTGATAGGGGTGTTCTAATGCACCACAAACAGGGCAGGGTTTATCGCTTTGTAGTTGTTGGCGTAAATTTTGAACACTTTGGCTACAAGCCAATTGTGCTGCTTCTAAGGTCTGCTGTGCTTGGCTAAGCTGAGCCGCTAATAATGGGCTAGTTTGATTGAGTTGACTAAGCTCTTGACGATGGCTGTCTATGTCGCGCTCAAGTTGTTGTTGTGTTTGTTGCAATAGCTGAGCTTGGTTTTGGTTGTCTAATAGTTGCTGCCATGCGTGGTGTGTGCTTTGCAGTTGTTGCTGTTGTTCTAGTAATTGTTGACGGGTGTTTTGGCGTTGTTGGCTATTAAAACCTTGTAATTGTTGTTGTAAATTGGCTAATTGTTGACGGCGTTGTGTTTGACTTTGTTGTACCAAATCCAGTGCTTGTTGAGTCGCTGCTAAATTGGCTTGCTGACGTGCGGCACTTAATAAAGGTTTTAGTTGTGACCATTCGCTTATATCATCCAAACGATAACTTTTAAGTTCCGCGCTTTTTTCTAAGACAATTTTATATTGATTTTGTGTTTCTTCTTGAGATTTTTCCAGTGCAAAATCGAGCTTTTTGGCTTGCTCTAAAACGGGTTGTGCTTGTTCTAACGCTAAAGCGGCGGATTGAGCATGACTTTGTGCTTGATTGAGTTGTGTCTGTTGCTGTTGTTCTTGTTGGGTCAGTTGTTGAATTTGGCTGTTAAGTGCTAACAAAGATTGTTGTTGTTGCTGTAATAGCAGGGCGTTTTGTTGACAGTTTTTAACTAAATCACGCGCCGATTGTAAATTTTCTACTTGCTGCAAATAGCTTTGTCGTTGGCTGTGGTTGTGTTGTTCTTGGTTGGCTTTAGTCAGTTGTTGTTGTGCTTGCTGTAGGCGTTGTTGTAGTTGCTGTGCGCTATCGTGCCATGCAAGATGACTTTTGAGTTGTTCGAGTTGCGTTTGTTCAAATTGAACTTGTTGCTGTCGTTGTTGTAGTTGCTGTTGTAATTGTTGCTTGGCTTCAAGTGCTAAGGGTGGCTGTACATTAAGTTGCTGTTGTAATTGTGCCAATTTGTCTTTGTGGGTTTTATGATGGACAAAGACTTGTTTGGATAAGGTTGAAAATAGCTCAGAACCTGTCAAGGCTTCTAATAAATTAGCGCGTTCACTGTCATCTGCTTTTAAAAAACTAAAAAATTCATTTTGTGCCAATAATACCGCACGATTAAATTCGGTAAACGACAAGCCTATTTTTTCTTCTGTTGCGGCTAATACTTCGGTTTTTTTATGCCCAATTGGATTAAGGTCGGGCAAATATTGCAGACTTAATACTTCACCTTGTACGGCACCTGTAGTGCGATTATGGGCGCGGCGAATACTCCATTTAGCCCGATAGGATTGGCCATCATTGCCTACAAAATCCACTTCGGCAAAACCTTCTACCGCGCCACGGCGTAATATGTTTTTGGTTTCGTGAATACCTAACGTATGTTCACCCACATCGGCCAAACTCCCTGCTTGACTGCTGACGTGGGCTAAACGGGGCGTTTTATTGTACAAAGCCAAACACAAGGCATCTAAAAGGGTGCTTTTACCTGCACCCGTTGCACCTGTAATGGCAAATAAACCCGAAGAAGCTAACGGCTCTTGGGTAAAATCAACATCAAACTCGCCTAATGAAGCTAAGTTTTTGCCACGAATGGCTAAAATTTTCATAGCGGTTGTCCTTCTTCATCAGGCTGATATTGATTTAACAAATCTCTAAATAAATTGAGTAGGGCGGTATCGGGTGGGTTGCCATATTTTTGTTGATAGATGCGTAAAAACACTTCATCGGGTTGAATTTTTTGTACATCTTCTAACGATAAAAAAGCGGTTTCTTGATTTTGCTCACGGCCTTTGTAGCTGGATTCTATTTTGACTAAACGCACGCCTTTATTTTCTAAAACCTGTTCAATTTTGCTGCGTAACGAAGGTTCGGGCTTATCCAATAACACGCGCACTTGTAAATAAGGTTGTAAATAATCGGGTGTAGAGTTAGGCCAGTCTTGCGCCGCTAATAAAGCTAAGACGTGTTCAATGGCTTGTGGCTGATGTGGAATACGTTGTAACAGTACACTACGCGGTACTAATAACGGAGTCATCGTTTGTAATTGGCCATGATGTATCTCGACCATCACTACTTGATGAGGATAATTAAGCTCTGAAAACGACATTGGCAAAGGAGAGCCACTATAACGAATATGCTCACCACCTACCGCTTGAGCAAAATGTAAATGTCCTAAAGCAACATAGGCCGTATCATCGCTAAAAATACGACTAGAAAGCATTTCCACGCCACCCATGACGAGTTTACGTTCTGAGTCTTGGGATATTTGCCCACCCACAATATGACAATGCCCCATCGCCACCAAGGCTTGCTGTGGGCTTTTTTTGGCTCGTGCTAAAGCAGTCACTTGTTGATACAGTGCTGCAATGCCTTCTAAATACGCATCTTCGGCATTATCGACACGCGGCACATCACTCGGACGTAAAAAGGGGACAGCCAAACACCATGCTTCAACCTGTTGCTGTTGATTACGCAATGGAACAATAAACTTTTCTAAATCAATGTGTTGTTGCTGGCGATTAACTTGCCCAACAACAACCATATCAAAAGCCGCTAAAAATGGCGTAGGCACTTCAAGACGGGTAGGTGAGTCGTGATTACCAGCAATAATCACCACCTGTAAATGAGGTATGCTTAATTTGGCAGCACATAAAAACTGATAAAATTGTTGTTGTGCCGATGATGGCGGATTAGCCGTATCAAAAATATCACCTGCAATTAACAACACATCAATCGCTTGTTGTTGTAGCGTCAGCAGTAGCCAATCCAAAAACTGTTGGTGTTCGTAATGACGGCTAAAACCAAAAAAGTTTTGTCCTAAATGCCAATCAGAAGTATGAAGCAAACGCATAATGTGTCCTTTCCCTTCGACTCTGCTCAGGGGACAGAGTCAAAGCCTAACGTTTTAATTTGGCGCGTAACGCCTCTCGTTTATTATTGGGTAAGGTTTGCGTTTTGAGTAAGCTGTTTTCTTGCAAACAATGTGCTAATTGTTGTTGGGTTAAACGTAACTCGGTTTGGGTTTGTAATAATTGCATATCGGTTTGACTAATGCGTATTTCATAAGCTTGTAAAGTCTGTGTTTGTTGTAGCTGTTGTTCTTTAAAACTGTGTTGCTGTTGACTGATTTGCTGCTCAAGTGTTTGGGTTTTCTCATTAAGCAATTGTTCATTACGGGTATATTGTGCCACCAATAATGCCAGTTCACGCTCAAGTTGATTTTTAACAATTTCTAGCTCTTCAATACTTTGTTTTGATTGCTGCTGTAGGCTGGTCAGTTGTTGTTTTTGTTGTTGATGTAATGCTTGCTCGGTCGCTAATTGGCTTTGTAAAGCCTGCTCTTGCTGTTGGCTTTTGGTAAGTTTTGCTTCTAAGTTTAATACTTGATTTTCGGCTTTTTGCTGACGTTCTAAAGCGGCGATTTTGATGGTTTCTGCCGCTTCAATCTGTTGTTCAGCTTGTTGTTTTAAAACGCCAAATGCCTCTTCACCCGCCACCAGTGCCTGTTGCCACAATTGTTGCATCAAATGACTAATTTCTTCGGGAATCGCGGCTTGTACTTGTTGTTGTAAAGAAATACGTTGAGCAATGTTTTGCCACCATACTTTTAAGGCATCATTGATTGTTCCTGCGCTGCCACGTTGAGTAATTTCACGCACATTAGCCACAGTCGGGCGAATACCTTGCGCCATCAGTTGGTCGGCGGCTTGCCATACGATTTCTTGTATTGTCAGTTGGCGCATGAAATTTATTTCTCTAAAAAATCAATTAAGAACAGGGTGATGGATGCTGACAGAATTTAGCATAAATGACCTTATTTGTAATATATATTACGATTTTTGCGGTATTTTCTTTTTAAGACTTACGCGGTTATCGCTTATTTGTTCGCTGAATAATCTTTTTTATGGTTACTGAGCGTAGTCGAAGTAACGATTTTTAGCTCACAAAACGCACTAATTTTAGCAAAATGCGTAAGTTCTATTTTGAGTTTTGCCGTATGATTGTCCAATAATGCAGGTCTTAGGTATTGCACCGAAAATTATAAATAACATAGAGTACACACCATGAATAATCCTCCTAAATGGACTCGTTTAATTGCCCGATTTACCAATCCTCGTGGTTTAAACAATCCACAAAAACTAAAACAAGCGGTACAAGGTAAAGTTGTTTTAATTACGGGTGCATCGTTTGGCATTGGTGAACAAACAGCGAAACATTTAGCACAACATGGGGCGATTGTATTGTTAGTGGCGCGTAGTCACGACAAATTACAGCAAGTTTTGCAGGAAATTATTAAAAAGGGCGGTGTAGCCTATGCTTATAGCTGTGATTTAAGTCAACCTGACCAAGCTAAACAACTTGCTACTGATATTTTAGAGCAACATGGCCATGTTGATATTATTTTGAATAATGCAGGTAAGTCGATTCGACGCTCGATTGCTATGTCCGTGAATCGGTTTCAAGATTTTGAACGAACAATGGCAATTAACTATCTGGGTCCTGTGCAACTGATTTTGGCTTTATTACCCTCCATGCGCGCGCGTAAATCGGGGCATATTATTAATATTTCCACATGGGGCGTAAAAATGCCTGCAGGTGGTCGCTGGGCGGCCTATCAAGCCTCCAAAGGAGCATTTGATATTTGGTTGCGTAGTGTTTCGGTTGAAATCAAACAAGATGGCATTAGTACTACCTCTATTTACCCCGCGATTGTTTATACGCGTATGAGCGCGCCTACACCGTGGATGCACTTGTTACCGGGAATGACCACAGACGATGCGGCACATGTTATTGAACGTGCCATTGTGGACAAACCTTATGATATTTCGCCACCGTGGTTATGGTCGAGCCAAGTGACTTCGGTGTTATTACCAACACCTATCAGAAAATATATGGAATGGGTCTTTCGCTTAACTAAAGATAGTCAAGCCAGTATTGACAGTGCAAACCATCAACAACGACACAAACAATCGCATTAGATACCACTTTCTCGGGCTAAAAAGTCAATGAAATTTTAATAAAAGCTTGTCATAGTGCAAAAGAGGTAACATTTATAAGACTTACGCGGTGATGAAGTGCGTAAGTCCTAATTGAGAGATAATTATTTATGTCAAATCAAGCGGCTTTAGAGCAACTCGCAACGACCTTAAAAACAACTTCTACCGAAGTCAGTGGTTTAGCCAGTTTAAGTGCGCCACAAATTCAGCAACTGAATACATGGATTGAACAAGCACAACACAAACAACGGCAAACGCTGAATGATGCAATTGAAGAAGGTTTAAGTTATGTGCCTGCTTTGTTACGCGGCGCGGTTAAAGCAATTGTGAGAGGCTAATACCATGAGTAAATTAGAAAGCAGTGCCGAGTTACAAAAAATAGGGCAGTTATTAGGCGTTAAAAGCCAAGAGCTTGAGTTTTTACAAGACTTGCCCTTAAGTGAATTAGTCAAATTACGCGCTTTGAGTACCGATAAATTATTTAATGATGGCCGTAAAATTTTTCAAAAATTGGCTTCAGCCGCCAAAATGATGCCTGCTGGTATTACCGCAACCATTGGCGAAAAGGTCTTTGGCCCGATGTTATGTGCGCGTATTGCCAGTGAAATGCCACATCAACGGGCGGTTGAGTTGGCTCAAAAAATGAGTATTCCTTTTTTAGCTAAAGTCACTTTAGAGCTTGACCCGCGCCGTGTCAAAGACATCATTCAAAATATGCCTTTGGATAAAATGCGTGCCGTAGCCAAAGAATTATTAGTGCAAAAGCATTTTATGATTATGGGTGGCTTTGTTGGTTTTATGAAGCCCGATAATTTAAAAATCATCTTAAACGATGTGGCTGATGAAGAAGCCTTATTACATATAGGATTTTTTATTGAACAAAAACATATCGTTAGCGATATTATGCGTATGTTACCCAAAGATAGATTACGCAAATTGATTGGTTATATGCGTGAACACAAAGACTTGTGGCCTGAGTCTTTAGCGTTAATGGTACATATTGAAGATGATTTAAAACGCGAAATGGGCGATATGGCTGCCGCAGAACATGAAGTCGTATTGGATGATTTGATTCAAACTGTACATCGTTTGAGTTTGTGGCAAGATGCTTTGCCGTTATTTGCCTGTTTGTCACCCAATACCCAATACAAGGTCATCAACGTACCGAGTATGCAGACGCATGATATTTTACAGGCCACCGTGTTGCATACGGCTAAGTTTGATTTGTGGGCAACCTTATTGCCTTTAGTCGAATATATGACACCCGCACAACGGCAAATTTTGGCACAGGTCATTTTTGAACAAGGCATAGATTTGACTAATCGTATTATTACTGTGGCCTACCAACAACATTTATGGCAACCCTTGTTTGATATGTTGGCAGCGATGTCCGAAAGCGCGCAACAACAAACTGCTCCCATTTTGCATCAATTATTAGCCACAGAAGGGCAGTTACAACAGAAATGGCAGCCGCTCATTGAAGCGCGTCAATTAAGCCATTTGTTTGTTTAGGCTTCTTTAACGTCCGCCTTGCGTTGCCACTCGTTGTTACGAGTGGTTGCGCCTTCATGTAAGGCTTGTTCGTTAATGAGTACTTTTTTTCGTGTACTGACTTGAGCAAACAAGCCTAAACCCTCAATCACAGACGATAATAATGCCGAATCAGCGCGTGGAGTTTCACGCAAATGGTCAGCAATATCAAAATCATCTAAGCCATACACACGCGGTAATTGACTTTCGTCTTCAACAACCACAAAAACAGGTAAATTAGCAGGCACGATACGTCCTGCATTACTTTTTTGACCTTTGTTATAGGCCATTAATCGTGGATGTGGTGCTTTGCGCCAACGATAAATTAACGGCAAATCAGGTGGCACATCCGCTAATTGTTGGCGTTGTAAATCAATCACAGCTTGCCATTCTTGCTCATTAAATTGCTCGGGACGATTTTTTAAGGCGCGTTGCAATTGCGCCTCAACATCAGCACGACTGACATGAACACTGCTTGGCGTTGCGCCAGCCCACGAAAAATACAAACATTCAGGGGCAGGTGACCACTGTACCAAATGACGATAGCATTGTAATACCGACACATTAGGCAAGGCTTGGCGTGTGGTGCGATTACGTTCGCGCTCAGGAATAGTCAACATCAGAGTTTTTAGTGCATCTTTTTTAGCGTTGATAAAGGCAATTTCCTCGCCTAAATTCTTATTTATACCAATCCAACCCGATAAACGATAAGCAGTGGCAGGGTGCTGATTCGGTTGAAAATACAAAGTTTCAAACGCCCTCGCCGATTTTTCTATCGCTTCTTGATTGCTACTATGCGTAACTGGAATAATTTTTGGTGCTAAGCCATTGTTATTTAAAGGAACTTCATAAATATCTATTTTAACAACATGAGCTTTCCACTGTTGATTAAAGTTATCTAATGCCGTTTGTAACTCAGTAAACGCATCTCTTAATTCAAAAATCATAACCAGTACTCAAACTATATTTTGTATTCAACACGCTGAATCTAATAACAAAATCACCATTCGTCAAACAAAAGCCGCGCTGAAATCATGACTTACGCATTGCGCCGCAATTAGCGCGTTTTGTGAGCTAAAAATCGTTGAAAACGATTATTTAGTGAACAAATAAGCGATAACCGCGTAAGTCTTAAAATGTGAGCAAATAAGCGATAACGGCATAAATCCCAAGACATAACTGATAATAAGTTTATGTAACTTTTAATACATAAAATGAATTACGTTTTATTTATTACATATCAGAGCAAAAGTACGCACCAAACTTGCTATTATAGTAGGTACTTAACATAATATACATTATGCGCTATGTGTTTTAGATTTTGTTTTTATATAAAATAGGGACATTAGATAAAAATCTTACAAGGAGTCTTTTATGAGCGATGGCACAAAAAACATAACGAGCTTAAGAACTGTTGAGCAAAGCCCCAGTGTGTGGACACCTTGGGCAATGTTTGGAGTTATTGTCGGTGCAATTATTATCGGTAACTTGGCTTGGTCGTGGCTGTCATTAAAATATCTTGAGCATGAAGCAGAAACGGCAATAAAAGAATATCAAGCAGCCGAAGCAAAAGCAAACGAAGAAGCCCAAGCAGCCTATGAAAAACAGATGCAAGAATTAGCTTTAGAACAAGAAAAACAAAATACTATTGAACAACAACGCGCAGAAGCAAAGCAAAAACAAGAAGTTATCTTAGCGCAACAAAGAGCATGGGAAATTCAATCCAATCCAAGCACCAAAAACACAGGGCTAACCATTCCCATCGATAATGAAGAAACACGGGCAGAAACCTGTAAGGCATGGAAAAACGCGCAACTGATTGACCCAACCCCACAAAAAGAAAAATATATTAAGAGCCACTGTTAAAGCGGATTCTGTGGTGGATTGTTGGGTAAATTATCACGAGGAACATTGTCGGCACTGGCGAACTGTTGAGCAAACTGTTCTTCTCTAAACGGGTCAAAAGGCATTCCATCACCATCAACCACTAAGGCGCATTGCTCCAGTGGGACAGCTAAGGTTGTCCCTTGTTGTGTCACACAACGGCAAACTTCGGTTTGTTTGGCTTTATGATAAGAACGCATACAGCCTGCAAAACGTGGAAAGGTGCGCGGTTGAGCAATCTCACGATAATAAGGCGCGGTATAAGGCATGGTTGGGGTGACGGGTTTAAAGTCATCTATGGTTAGCGGTTTATCATCACTCCCACCAATAGCGGCAGCAGGTGCAGACAAATCAGGGATAACATTAGGAATGTTATCAAAAACGCCCTTTTCTTCTGTTTTAGCGACTTGAGCAACGGCCTTATCACCAAAAACCGCGTTATAACCTAACCACATACAAAACAAAAAAGCACAGGCAAAAACAGGAATTAAAAACAATTTCTTAGGCAATTCGGGACGATACGTATCAAGTACGGTTGATGTATATTGTTGATAAATATCATCATTAGGCTCAGGCAATTTAACACGGGACTTCTCAGCTTTAAAACGCGAAAATCTATCATCTGGACTGTTCTGTACTTCATTCCATTTAAATAAAGAAACAGTACGCAAGTCATTAGCACGATAATAATGATAATGTTTTTTTAGTAGTCGTCTTAAATGCACATCAACAAACATTGGACTTTGCGTAGTAGACCAAATATCTATACCGCGATGTCTGTGGGTTTCCATTTGTGCCAAAAAATCAGGCAACGGGTCACGCGGCCCGCGTGGTCTACAAAATTGTTGTACTTCATCAATAAAAATAAGCGAGCCGTCAGGACAATTCACCCAGTCTTGAAAATGTTCAAGTTTAGTGACGTTATGCTTCTGATAATCAAAACCTTTAATTTCAGTCGCAAACTTAGGGCGATTCTGTGCCGCTAAAAATTCTTTTAGAGTAAAAACGGTTTTTCCTGAACCCGGCAATCCTGTAATTAAACGACTCATGATGAATCCCTAGTTAATAAAAAACGTCTCTTTTAAGTTATTCGCTATCAAGTCAAGCGGTCTCTTTCAACATGATTCGGAGTACCTCACATGTTGTCGACCTATGACTTGGCTCACAACTTAACGAGCCTAACTTTAGGCCGAAAAATGTCATATCAAAAAACGTCTCTTTTAAGTTATTCGCTATCAAGTCAAGCGGTCTCTCTCAACATGATTCGGAGTACCTCACATGTTGTCGACCTATGACTTGGCTCACAACTTAACGAGCCTAACTTTAGGACTCACTTAAACTTGATATTAGGCAATTTACGACCAAAAGCCTTCATTGCAACAACCGACAACATGATGCTTAACGACAAAAGATGAGCCGTAATAATCATCAAAATAAACTTGTTAATTTCAAAAAATTGATAGAGTTGAACAACTTGCGGAATTGATGAGTTAAAGCTAGCGGAAATTTGTTTTAAAGTGTCCGTTGAATTTAAGACAAACACAAAAACATCTTTTAAAAACGTAAAGACCATGGCAAAGATAGCAATACCCGAACCGAATTTGACAAAAGGCAACCCAATCCGAAACAACCAAGACGCGATAGGCATCAATAAAGGCATGATAAACCCCCATTACAAAGCAAGACAAACAAGGCAAGTCTGACGACTTGCAAGAAAAGCGAGTCGATGCGTGGCATCGACAACATTGTCCGTATAAATCAAACAGGCGCAGATAAAACAGCACGGGAAATAATACGAATCACCACTAAATCAACGGTGATATTTAATAAGAGCCGTATCAATTCAAAAAATGGGCAAAATTGGGATAAGGGTATCTGTACAGGTTTGGCTAAAATCTCAAGCTGAATATTAGAAATGGCACAGGCAGACGTTGAGGGAACAGCAAGATTTTTTAATGTGTTGATATAACCAGACGTTGCATTGCCCCAACTTGTAATATCTGCATTACCTGTATTAGCTTCCCCCATTTCATCAGCAGCATTTTGAATATCTTCAGGAACAGAGCCAATTTGTTCTAAAATGGCACATTTAGCTTTGTAAGATTCTTGCATTAAACCGCACTGGACAACATCACCCGAACAGGCAGGAGCTGATTCGCATTTATTAGAACCTGTATAAGTGCCATTATCTGTACCACTACCCCCTCCACCGCCGTCACCATCTCCTGAACCACTACCGTCTCCACTACCTCCCGAACCTGAACCATCACCCGAACCACTTCCATCTCCATTACCATCGCCCGAACCTGACCCAGTGCCATCACCCGAACCTGTACCAGCTTCGGAAAATGGGACACATATGCCCGAGTTATTTTTTATTTGACCCGTTGGACAGCCCGAACCCTCACCCGCGTTTGAGTCAGCAACACAAACCCATTGGCCGTTAATTTGGCCTTTTACTGTACCGTCAGGACATTGCCCGTTTTCTGTGGTTGGTGTGACTCCGCCGAACGAGAGAGAAACAACATTTTCAATGGGGGCAATGTCAGGAGAAGAAACACCATCATTAACATAAGTTGCAGTGCAAAATGCTTGAGTGCTAGAGCCAGTAGCGTCTGTTTTAACTTTGGCAGTGGTGGGCAAACCTTGACCAGCTTTTAAACTATGAGCACAGGCATTGATTACAGTTGCAGCAACAGGAGCAGGGACAAGTTGAGTTTTAGCACCATTAGAACAGCCGACGGTTGAGCCGTTGTATTCAAAAGTTTCAGGACTTGGACAAGTTGCAATACCACAAGTCACAAGAGCTTCTTCTTCTATGCCCTCGAGGGCGGCACAAGGGTCAGGAACACAGGTCGGAGTACAGCCATTCAGTACAAATTTTTGACCATTTGGACAAGTATGGGTCATTGTTAAAGCAACGCCTGGATTGTTCGTGACTATGTCATATTGTGAGCCATTGACAGTATTAACTTTAAAAGTTTTATACGATAGACGAACATCAACAGAGTTAGCAGTACAAGACAACTTCTCTTTATTCGGATTAGTTATAGATGCAAAAGTGGAGTCACAAAAGGGAGTGTAAATTAGATTACAAGTATTGCCGCCTTGATAATAAGTATAGGTTGCAGCAAAAGCAGAACTCATGGAAAAACAGCATAAAGCTAAAAATAAAAATGTGCTGAATATGAAACGATGGAAAGCCGACATTTTTAGTTTTAACCTCAATTAATAAAATGGGGGATTACTCCCCCAAGCACTAAAACGCATTAGAAAAATGCAGCTTTAGCCCAACGAACCACAGCAGCTAACGCAGCGAGTGAAATCATTGCTCCACCTACGGCAGTAATAGCCGCAGTACCGTCAGTTGTTAACGTAGTCACAGCAGCAGATACGTCAAAAGCTGCATGAGATACATTAGCAACAGCAACAGAAGAAACAGCAACAGCCGCTTTAGTAGCTGAACTTAGAAAGCCCTTGCGCGTGTCGCGGTCAGACAGCGGAGCTGTTTCTGACGCGCTGACACTGGACGCAATGGCGGAAAATAGAGCCAATCGATTTAAACGACTCATAGTTTTATCCCCATGATATTGCAAATAATTTTAATGACCCAAACAAGAGCCATCATAAAAATAACAACTCCAAACACTTGTAAAGTGTCTTGAGCTGTCAACAACTCCCCCGATACCGTCATAGTCGTTGAACTAGAAGGAGGCGGAGGGGTGTACGTTTGCCAACCCGTTGAACACTGCAAACGATTATTGGCGGAACTGGTTGCAGTGACAGCACATTGATAATAACTAGGCATTACTTAGCCCCACAGTTAAGGGCAATGGCATCACCAATAATTCGAGCTAAATCAAGAAAAGGCAAAACCCAAAAAAAACAACCAAGAGCAAAACCAAACCAAAAGTTATTTAAGAGGTTTAATAACTGGACAGCCTTAGAACGTGGACGATTTAAAGTCTTATCAATATAGTTATCTAAAACTAAATCTATTTCTTGTGGTGTCATTGCCCTGCTCTTTATTAACGAAAGAAAAAAAATGAAAGAGATTCAACAAGAACAACACAAAAGAATAAAACAAGAAAAAGACGTAAATACCAACGCTTACAGTGTGATAAAAAATACTTAACTGGGTCAAAATCCTGTAGTGTCATTGCCCTACCCCTTGTTATTCGGCAAGAGAAATAGGGTCTAAGCCATCAAGCAAAAGACGGTCATAATAATTACGAACAGGCAGGCCAACAAAAGTCCCTTCAAGAGCCTGATACTTCTCTTGGAGTTTTAACTTCACTTGGTCTTGTGTGAGGGTGACAAATTGGGATACTTCACGTTCACGACCGCGTAAAACAATTTGTTTACGCAGTTCAATGACCCAATGCTTAGAGCGTACCCACTCATCCTGTTTGTTTTTATAGCCTTCGGTTTTTTCAAAGACTTCATAAATAGTGCCAAATAAAAATTGACCACCTTGACGCAATGCAACAGGTAAACCCATGATAAATACTCCTAAGCAACTAAACTCAAGGCTGGATGCCCGACATAAAAACGACTTACAGGCTCAACATAGCCCGCAGGATGTTGACTACTAAAGTCAACGTCTAAGAAACGCAACACAGGAACAACGCTAGGCGTATGATTTAAAGCAAAGGCTTGCAAGGTGGCTTTAGATATGCCTGCTAGTGATAAGTCTTTGACATAGCGATAAAACTTTAATTTGCTAGCTTGAGTATCAAAAGATTGTTTTTTAACAACGATATAGCCACGATTTTTTATATCGAGATAAAATCTAAATAAATCGTCAGCATAGCTATAGCTAATTGCGCCCGAGCGCGTTTGTCTGAAGTGTGTTGAGCGTATGGACTCGTGAATTTCGTTATCGTCTAAAACTTTCATCGTCTGACCCTCACAGGCCGCAAATAAAGGAGCGCATTTTTTCGCCCAAATTTCACGCAAGAAACAACGACCTTGCGCCTGTAAGTCCTCTTGATATTTAATTAAATGCCAAGCATTAAGGGGTAGCCCTGCACGTCTTAACCAATCCTTTTTTAAACTTGCTTCCAAACGGAGTAAACATTTAGCCCAGTGTTGCAGCTCAGAACACGACATCACCGAAAACATACGAGAAGCTAACTTGTCGCCACGTTTAGTTAGTTGCTTAACTTCCTTAAATTGCTTTAAAAATTCATCTTCTTTTAAATAGGCTTTGACATAACCCAATTGACTCTCAGCACTACCCCAATAAGTTGTAGTGTCATAACAAACACCACGAGCGGCTAATTGACCACTAGAAAGAGTACGTAAATAAGAAATCAATTCACGGCCTAAATGTTGGCCATTAGGGTCGTTAGGATTGGCGTATCGTGCGGAATAAGTCACATCTAAATTAGTAAGTTGCGTTAACCCTATCTCCAAATCTTCATAAACATCAGGATAAGCAACAGCTAAAGAGCCAAGCATTTCTACTACGCCCTGGTAATCGTCCCTAAAAATAATTGCTTTTAGAAGTAGAATTTTCTTGTAAGATAAACGCAGGAGATTCTGCATGAAGACATCGAAATTTAGTGACAGCCAAATTATGGCTATTCTCAAACAAGCTGA
>Ga0209599_10000079_pt1 | contig 70090 bp, 112 predicted proteins | sample Shrwel_input2_FT_FD_187534 | JGI IMG/M metagenome (GOLD analysis project Ga0209599, IMG submission 187534) | Subsurface microbial communities from deep shales in Ohio, USA - Utica-3 well 1 S input2 FT (SPAdes) (version 2) ...
AACTCACCAAGCGCACGGTTTAGTACTAACCGTGCGCTTGGTGAGTTGGGTCATCCCGACGGTCCTTCTATTAACCTTGATAGAGTCTCACATAAGATTGTTAGCTTAACTCAAGAAGGCAACGATTTTATTGGTAAGGCAGAAATTCTTGGAACACCAATGGGCGTGATTGCAAGAAACCTGTTGGAGAGTGGTGTTCGTCTTGGTGTCTCTACTCGAGGCATGGGTTCTGTGTCTCAGAAGAATGGTGTTACTTACGTTCAGGATGACTTCCATTTGGCAACTGCTGCTGACATTGTTGCAGATCCCTCCGCTCCCGATGCTTTCGTGCAAGGTATCATGGAAGGTGTTGAGTGGGTGTGGGATAACGGTATCCTTAAACAGCAACAAATTGAGAGATATAAGGAAGTGGTAGATAGCAGAATCAGTAAAAAAGATTACGAAGAAACCGCTATCAAAGTTTTTGAACACTTCCTCGGTTCTATAAGAAATAAATAATATTATAAATAAATTAAATAGTTTAAGGAGAAACTAAATGGCTAAAGGAAAATCATTCGGAGACATTGTTAAATCAGTGCTATCTGAACAGACAATCGAAGAGAAAGTTGAAGTGGGCGGTGGCGCTACTGGTACAGCACATGGTGTTGATCCTGATGGCGGACAAGCTCCTGCTCGTAAAGGTGACAAGCGTAATAGCGAGTCAGCTAGCAAGGGTCAGAACCCTGATGGCACACCTATCGAAGATACAAGCACAGAAAACAATGCTAAGCCTACAGGTGATGCATCTGGTGCTAATAAAGCTTCGATCAAGGCTAAGCCTAGCGCAGCTTCTGGTTCAATGAAAGAACACATCGATGCTATTTTCAATAACGAAGATCTTTCAGAAGATTTCCGCACGAAAGCATCTACAATTTTCGAAGCTGCTGTACAAGCACAGCTTCAAGAAGAGAAGACTAAGTTGGAAGAAGAGTTTGCTACTTCATTGGCTAAAGCCAAAGAAGAGTTGCAGGCTGACTTAGTTGAAAAACTAGACCAGTATACTACGTATGCTGCAGAACAGTGGATGGAAGAGAATCGCGTTGCGATCGAATCGTCACTGAAGTCTGAGATCACAGAAGATTTTATCAATGGACTCAAAGGTTTGTTCACAGAACATTACATCGAGATTCCAGAAGATAAGGTGGACGTGTTAGGCCAGATGGCAGAGAAAGTCCAAGAACTCGAAGAGAAGCTCAATAGAGCTATCAACGAGAACATGGAACTCAAAGGCCAAGTGGACGAAAGCGTTCGTGAAAGAATCCTTGCAGATGTATCGGAAGGCCTTGCTGCGACTCAAGTAGAGAAGCTAGCAGCTTTAGCCGAAGGTGTCGACTTTGACAATTCTGATAACTTTAGAAAGAAATTGGAACTTGTTAAAGAGAACTACTTCCCTTCAACGACTTCGTCCAAGAAATTGAATGAAGAAGCAGAAGATGAAGCTCTAGCATTGAACGAGGAAACTACGGCAAGTCCTAAGACAGGGGATAAAGCAGTTAATGCATACGTCTCAGCGTTGTCTAGAACTCTTAAGAAATAAGATTTATAAATAAATCAACTTAACCTGAAATTTTAAAGGGGAAAACTAAAATGTACGTAACTGAAGAACTACAATCTAAGTGGGGCCCAGTTCTTGATCACGAAGACTTACCTTCGATCAAGGACACCCACAAGCGTAATGTGACTGCTACCATTCTCGAGAACACTGAACGTGCTCTTCGCGAATCTGGCGCACAAGGCGGATTCTTGACTGAGTCACCTATCAACGCTGTAACAAACGTTGCCAACTTCGATCCAGTTTTGATTAGCTTGGTTCGTCGTGCAATGCCTAACCTTGTCGCTTATGACATCTGCGGCGTTCAGCCAATGACTGGCCCTACAGGCTTGATCTTTGCTATGCGCAGCAAGTATGCTAACAGCACTGCTGTTGGTACAGAAAACTTCTACAACGAAGTTAACACTGCTTTCACTACCGTTAGAGGTGGTGGGGCTCAGTTGGGTAATGCTCACACTGGTACTGCAGTTGGTGGTGCTTCCAGCAACACTTTGAACTTGCCAGCTAACGGATACAACTTCGCTGAAGGTATGTCCACAGCTACTGCTGAAGCCTTGGGTGACAGCGGCGGTAATGCATTCCCAGAAATGGCATTCACAATCGACAAAGTAACCGTTACTGCAAAGTCACGTGCTTTGAAGGCTGAGTACACAATGGAACTTGCACAAGACTTGAAAGCAATTCACGGTCTTGACGCTGAAACAGAATTGTCAAACATCTTGACTACAGAGATCTTGGCTGAGATCAACCGCGAAGTTATTCGTACAGTTAACGTTACTGCCGTTCGCGGTGCTAACACTGGCACGACAACTGCTGGCGTGTTTGACCTTGACACTGACTCTAATGGTCGTTGGATGGTTGAGAAGTTCAAAGGCTTGATGTTCCAAATCGAACGTGAAGCTAACCAAATTGCCAAAGACACACGTCGCGGTAAAGGTAACATCCTCATCTGCTCTTCAGACGTAGCGTCTGCATTGCAAATGGCTGGTGTGTTGGATTACGCTCCTGCTTTGAACAGCAACAACTTGCAAGTGGATGACACTGGCAATACATTTGCTGGCGTGTTGAACGGTCGTATGCGTGTTTACATCGATCCGTATGTCACCAACAACTACATGACAATTGGTTACAAAGGTTCTAATCCTTTCGACGCCGGTCTATTCTACTGCCCATACGTTCCATTGCAAATGGTTCGCGCAGTTGACCAAGCTAACTTCCAACCAAAAATTGGATTTAAGACTCGTTACGGAATGGCTCCTAACCCATTCGCTAAGGGTATCACAGCAGCTAATGCAAGTGCTCTTATTGAAGTTGACTCTAACGTCTACTATCGTAGAGTTATTGTTTCCAACATATTGTAAACCGTACAATAATAATAAAGAACGGTATTAAAAAGGAGCTTCGGCTCCTTTTTTTTCGTCTGTATAAATACATTCATGAGTGTACTAGACAACCAACCAGCTAATAAGAATTTTCTTTCTCCACTTGGATTCAAGTTTCAGATTAAGAAAACTCCTCACCTGAACTACTTTGTTCAGTCTGTCAACCTGCCAGCAGTTTCCATCGGTACTGTTGAGGTGGGTACTCCGTTCACCAGGATTCCATTTCCAGGTGACAAGTTAACCTTTGGTCAGCTTGACGTTACGTTCAAGGTAGATGAAGATATGGAGAACTATACTGAGATCTTCAACTGGATGATTGCAATGGGTCACCCAGATAGTCTAACAGACAGTGCAACAATATACTCCGCTCCTGCTATGTCTGGTAATGGTGTTTATTCAGACTTATCTTTGGCAATACTTACAAATGGAATGCGTGGTAACAAGATGTTTAACTTCTCTGACGCATTTCCAATCAACCTTTCAGACATTACTTTCGATTCAACGTTATCAGATGTCGAGTATGTCACTGCAACTGCTACGTTTGCTTATAGAAGATTTACACTAGCCTCGTTGTAATTTAAACAATAATGTTGTATACTCCCTGCAATTGCGAGGGAATTATGAAGCTAGAAGATATTGAAACGAATTGGGGCCAGGATAGTAAGATCAATTCTGCTGATCTTGCAACCGAGAGCCTGCGCATTCCAGAACTGCATCACAAGTACTTTAAGATCTTTACACAAGAGCGTTTGCTTTTGAAAAAGTTTGAACAGGAGTATAAGCAGATGTACAAATTAAAGTATGAATATTTTATGGGTATTTTGGATGAGGGTGAACTAAAATCTAATGGTTGGGAACCTTTTGCATTGAAGGTTTTGAAGACTGATCTTTCCATCTACATGGAAGGTGACCAGGATCTTGGTAACATCACAAACAAAATAGAATTTCAAAAAGAGAAGATCGCTTTGCTCGAGTCAATCATTAAGACTGTTATTAATAGAGGCTTTTTGATTAAGAACGCAATTGATTGGAATAGATTTACTACTGGTTCATGAGTGAAGAAAATCTAGTCATCGAGAAAGTAGATGACGTCTATATGAAGGTTCATTGTGAACCAGGATTAGCATTTGAGCTGAGTGAGTACTTTACATTCTCTGTTCCTGGTGCAAAGCATATGCCCATGTTTAAAAATAAAATGTGGGATGGTAAGATCCGTTTGTATAATCCTATGTCACGTACGTTGTATGTTGGACTGAGACAATATGTGGAAGAGTTTGCAAGACAACGTGACTACACAGTCAGTTATACAGAGCCAAGAGACTTCGCAGACAATCAGATCTCGTTGATCGAAGCTCAGGAGTGGGTTGCAAGTGAGAAGTCTTTAACAATGCAGCCACGTGACTATCAATTGGAAGCGGTGATCCATGCACTAAGATCTAAACGTGCTCTAATGATATCTCCAACTGCATCTGGTAAGTCTTTTATGATTTACTTAATATGCAAATACCTCAAGAGAAGAGTGTTGGTTGTTGTTCCCACTACAACACTTGTGCATCAGATGACAAGTGACTTTGTTGAGTATGGTGCAAAGGAAGCTTGGATTCATAAAATATATGAAGGCCAGGAAAAAATTAACAACAAACCAATTACTATAACCACTTGGCAATCTATCTACAAGCAGCCAAAAGGTTGGTTTGAAAAGTTTGAAGTTGTCATTGGTGATGAGGCTCATGGTTTCAAATCAAAAAGCTTGACAGGAATTATGTCTAAGCTAACCAAGTGTGAGTATAAATTTGGTTTCACTGGTACACTTGACGGTACACAAACTCACAAGTTAGTTCTAGAGGGATTGTTTGGACCTGAGCGAATTGTTACAACAACATCAGAATTAATTGAACAAAAGCACTTAGCTGAATTCAGAATCAAGGCTATTGTTCTTAACCACACCGCTGAAGACAGAGACAAGGCAAAGAAGTATACCTATCCAGAAGAGATTGATTTTATTACTGGTAGTGAGAAGCGAAACAAGTTTCTAATGAACCTTGTGTTATCATTGAAAGGCAACACTCTGCTTTTGTTTAAGAATATTGATCATGGAATGACTTTACAAAACTATATCAGCACCAAAGCTAAGGACCGTAAAGTGTTCTATGTTGACGGTGATGTTAAAGGTGATATACGAAATGATTACCGTGCTCAGATCGAGACAGAAACAAATGCCATTATTGTTGCTTCATTGGGAACATTCAGCACAGGTATTAATATCCGCAACCTACATAATGTGGTGTTCGCTAGTCCGAGCAAGTCAAGAGTTAAAGTATTGCAGTCTATTGGTCGTGGATTGAGAAAGAGCTCAATCAAAACCAGTGCAGTTTTGTATGATGTAGCTGATGACCTTTCATATAAGTCCCATAGAAACTTCACATTACAGCATTTTGGTGAACGTATCAGGATGTATAATGAAGAGAAGTTTGAATATAAGATTTACAACGTTCAAATTTAGGAGCTATGATGATTAAAATTATCAAACTTATTAGTGGTGTTGAGGTAGCAGGTGAATTGACAAAAGAGGATGAGTACGGAATCGTTCTCAAATATCCTCTCCAACTCAATTACAAATACTATATGTCTTCATATCCCTCCGTCAACCTTTCCAAGTATATAATGTTTGCTGGTGAGGATGATATACATTTCCCATATACTACTATTATCAATATGGTTGATCCGAGATCAGCTTTCGAGGAATATTACATTAAAGCCGTCGCAGAGACAAAAAGTGAATTGGATATTATGATTGATAGACAACTATTAGATATGGTTGAATCTACCGTCGTTACTAAAGATGAAATGTTGGCAGCGCTATTGGAAGCTATGCCAACACCTGAGTTGGTTAATTAAGGATTTTATGGCTACACATTACGTTGATAATAAACATTTGTATCAAGTTATTATTGAACACAAAAAGAACATTAAGGAAGCGGCAGAACAAGGAAAAGATAAACCAACAATTCCTAACTATGTTGGTCATTGTATTCTTTTGATTGCTAAACGGTTATCTCTAAAACCAAACTTTGTGAACTATTCATATCGTGAAGAGATGATTAGTGATGGTATTGAGAACTGTATCAGCTACTTCGATAACTTTGATCCTGAAAAATCAACTAACCCTTTCGCATACTTTACACAGATTATCTACTTTGCTTTTCTCAGGAGAATACAAAGAGAGAAGAAGCAGTTATACATCAAGCACAAGTCTTTTGAGAACAGTATGTTGTTTGAAGGGTCTGCTGAAAACCACGAACTCGATGAGAACGACTTCTCACCAAACATTGCTGTCGGTAATGACAACATGCTTGACTTTATTAAAACATTCGAAGACAATCTCGACAAGAAGAAAATTAAACGTAAACAAGGTTTAGAAAAGTTTTTTGAAGAGGAACAGTAAATGTTAGTGGCCGTACTGGGCGACACCCACTTCGGTGCTCGTAATGATAGTGTGCACTTCTCAGTATTCTTTGAGAAGTTTTATAAAGAGATCTTTTTTCCATACATGGAACAACATAATATCAAACACGTCATCCAACTAGGAGATGTATTTGATAGAAGAAAGTATATTAACTTTCAGACTCTAAACCATTGTAAAGATTACTTCTTCAAGAAGCTAAACAATGAATACTCATCATGGCTGCTTGTTGGTAACCATGATGCCTACTATAAGAATACCAATGATGTAAATTCTTTGGATATGCTTCTAGGTGAATATAAGAATATTAATCTAATAACCAAACCAACTGAGATTGAGTTGGATCGAACAAGTGTGGTGTTGCTTCCTTGGATATGTGATGATAATATGAGCGATACGATGCAAACAGTTAACTCTACAAAAGCACAAGTTGCTTTTGGACACTTGGAGTTGACTGGTTTTGAAATGTACAAGGGACAGTTGATGGATCATGGTATGGATCCAAATCTGTTCAGCAAGTTTGACATGGTTGTCTCTGGTCACTACCACCACAAGTCTCATGCTAAGAATGTTACCTACACAGGGACACCATATGAGATGACATGGTCGGACTATGGTGACTTAAAAGGGTTCCATATCTTTAATACAGAAACGAGAGAGCTTGAATTCATTAGCAATCCGTTCAAGATGTTTCATAAGTTGCATTATGATGACTTGAACCAACCTGTAGGCTACATTAATGCTTGGGATCTTACAGAGATGGCTGGTGCTTATGTCAAAGTAATTGTAAGAAACAAGACAAACACTTTATGGTTTGATTCGTTGATTGATAGGCTGGAGAAATCTGGTGTGTCAGATGTTCAGGTTGTAGAAGATCACTTCCACTTGGATTTGGAGAGTGATGATGATATTGTTAGTCAAGCAGAGGACACTCTGACCATATTGCGTAAGTATGTTGACCAGATTGACTCTTCAGTTAACAAACCAAGATTAGAGAACTTATTGAGAACGCTTTACAGTGAGGCTTTGAGTATAGAGTGATAGAATTCAAAACTTTAAAATGGATGAATCTTTTAAGTACAGGAAATGCGTTTACAGAAGTTAGCTTGAACACCCACAAGTCGACTTTAATTGTAGGACAGAATGGAGCTGGTAAGAGTACTATTCTCGATGCATTGTCTTTTGTGCTTTATGGAAAGCCGTTCCGTAAAATTAATAAACCTCAATTAATCAATACAATCAATGGAAAGAATTGTGTTGTTGAAGTTGAGTTTGATGTTGGTAAGAAGAAGTACCGAGTAGTACGAGGTATCAAGCCAAACATATTTGAGATTTATCACAACGGTGAGATGATCAACCAATCAGCTGATGTGAAGGATTATCAGGAGTTGTTGGAGAAGACAATCCTCAAACTGAACCACAAGTCTTTCAATCAGATTGTGATCCTTGGTAGTGCATCGTTTGTTCCGTTCATGCAACTACCAGCTGCTCACCGTAGAGAGATCATTGAAGATCTTTTGGACATTCAGATCTTCTCTGTGATGAATAGTTTGCTAAAAGACAAAATTGCAGCCAATAGAACAACAATCACTGATAACAAATACAAGTTGGAAATGGTTATCGACAAGATTGATATCCATAAGAAGCATTTGGAAGCGCAGAAAGTTGACAACACTCAGCTGATTGCTGATAAACAATCTAAGATTATAAAGCTAACTAATGATGTTACCATAATTAAAAAGAACGTCGAAGCTTTTAATAAAGAGATTGAAGAGCTCCGCACAAAGCTGATTAACAAAGATAAGTTGTCAGCTAAGCAATCTAAACTGCAAACATTACAGAGACAGATTGGTGAGCGTGTAAAGAAAACAACAAAAGAGATTGACTTCTTTACTGATAATGATACTTGCCCTACTTGCAATCAAGATATCAGCCAAGAATTCAAAGATAACATGATTGGGGATAGAACGAATCAGCAAACCCAGCTTGTGGACGGTTTAAACAAGCTACAAGAGGAGCTCAGCATTGTAGTGGAGTCAATGCAGGAGTTTGCTGAGATAAACGATTCTATCGTGGAATTAAACAAGAATGTAGCGGTTAGTAACAATAACGCTAAGTTTTCAAATGAAGCAATCCAGGAATTGCAGATAGAAGTTACTGCTCTTCAAGAGAAGACAATGAACATTGAGAACAACTCAGCTGAGATCAAAACTCTTTTGGAAGACCAAAAGGCTTTAGGTTTGGCTAAGATTGAGCTTGAAGATGAGAAGAGTGTATATGACGTTGCTTCTGTTCTGTTGAAAGATAGTGGAATAAAGACTAAGATCATCAAACAGTACATTCCTGTGATCAATAAACTGATCAACAAGTATCTGGCTTCAATGGACTTCTTTGTCAACTTTGAGCTGGATGAGAATTTTGAAGAGAAAATTAAATCGAGGTTTAGAGATGAATTCAGTTACGCATCTTTCTCAGAAGGTGAAAAAGCAAGATTGGATCTTGCTCTTTTGTTCACTTGGAGATCAATTGCTAAGTTACGCAACAGCGCTAGTACCAATCTTCTTATTCTCGACGAAGTATTTGATGGATCTCTAGACAATACTGGCAACGACGAATTGCTTGGTATCCTTCAAGCATTGACTCAAGGTAATAATGTGTTTGTTATTAGTCACAAGACTGATGCATACTTGGATAAGTTTGAAAAGGTGTTGAAGTTTGAAAAGCATAAAAACTTCTCACGTATTGCGGAGGTATAATGATTTTAGAATTAGTAAGTAGTGATCATCCTTTGTTGAGAACAAAGTTAGAAAAGTGGGACTTTACCAATCCTCCTATGGATGCAAATGAGTTAGCTAATAACTTAATTGAGACCATGGTGGATAGAGAAGGACTAGGTTTGTCTGCAAATCAATGTGGACTTCCTTATAGAGTGTTTGTGATGTGGTCTAATCCAACTAAGGTTTGTATCAATCCGAGAATTGTTAATCATATTGGGGAAACAATTCCTTTCTCAGAGGGTTGCCTATCTTATCCAAACCTCTATGTAAAGATTAAAAGACCAATGGGTGTTCGGGTTCGATACCAGACACCAGATGGCGAGACACATACAGAGGACTTCAATGGTATGACAGCTCGTGTATTCCAACACGAGCTTGATCATTTAGATGGTATTGTGTATACTTCTAGAGCAAACAAAATTCATTTAGATAGAGCCATGAGAACAAAGAAGGCTCACGACCGTATTATTAAGAACACACCAAAACAAGTTGTACCAACAAGTATGGTTCAACGCATTATAGAAAAGGCAAATAAAGAAAATGGAAGTACAACCTAAAGATCCAAGTAAGAATCACTTTTATGCTAGTTTGATTAAGAGTGGTTTAAGAATTGCAGCTGCATTTATGTTGATGTCCGGTGACTTTGCTTCAGCGGGAGTGATGTTTATTATTGCGGAAGCGGTTGGTATTGTAGAGGAGCTTGTATAATGGCTAAGTTAAAAGTAGCGGAGTTGTTTTATAGTATCCAAGGGGAAGGTCGTTACATGGGAGTTCCTTCTGTGTTCCTTCGCACATTTGGATGCAACTTTAAATGTGAAGGCTTTGGAATGCCCAAAGGAGAAGTGAGTGATGAACGAAATGTTATCGCGCTTAAGGTGGATGGTATCGGAAGTTACAACAGCCTTCCACTTGTTAGTACTGGCTGTGACTCTTACGCTAGTTGGGATCCTCGCTTCAAGCATCTTAGTCCTGTTCTTAGTACTGATTCGATTTCCGATACAATTATGGATATGCTTCCGCACAAGAGGTGGGAAGACGAACATCTCGTGATCACTGGTGGTGAGCCTTTACTCGGTTGGCAACGTGCTTATCCAGAGTTGTTAGAGAATCCAAACATGCAAGCACTTGCAGAGTTGACATTTGAGACAAACGGTACACAGAAACTGGATCCAGCATTCTATGAATATATGCAAATGGAATGGGTAATGGAACGTGGTTATGATGCACTGACATTCTCTGTATCACCAAAGCTATCGGTATCTGGTGAGAAGTGGGATGAAGCAATCTGTCCTGATGTTGTAGCTGAATATAATAGTCTTGGTTACACATACTTAAAGTTTGTTGTTGCCTCACAGGATGATATCGATGAAGCTCAACAAGCAGTAGATGAATATCGCAAAGCTGGTTTCACTGGACCTGTATATGTCATGCCTGTTGGTGGTGTAGAATCAGTTTACAATATGAACAGCCGTAACGTGGCGGAGTTTGCTATTAAGAAGGGTTGGAGATACTCTGACAGGTTGCAAGTTCCATTGTTTAAGAATGAGTGGGGAACATAATGAGTGAAAGACGTAGTTTTTTAAAAGGGGCTGGTATCATTAGTGCTTTTGTTATTGGTGCTGCTTCTTATAAGCAAGTGAAAGAGATTGCTAATGAAAACAAAGACATTAGTCATCTTGCACCACCAAGTGGTGCAACCTCATTACAAATTAATGGATCGTATGGACCTCCACCCGAGCTCGAACCCAGTTACGCGCACGTTGGTATTGGATCAGGATTCACTTTTGTTCCAATTAATACAATAACAACTCATAAGGTTGCAATGACTGTTGGTAAGGATAACAGGCTTTGGATCCAAGTAGGCGACGAGTGGCGCCGAGTAGCATTAGAAGGATAATATGACACAACAACCAATTACATACAAGTATGTTTCCACAAAAGAGTACGTCGATGCCTTTCCAGTTGCATATCGTCAGTGGAAAGCAGATAGCCATTGTAACTTGATTCATGGTTACAGCTTCTCAATGAAGTTTCACTTTGGAACGAACGATCTTGATGTTCGTAACTGGGCAGCTGACTATGGTGGTCTCAAAGAGTTGAAAGAAGTCCTACAAGATCAGTTTGATCATACATTGCTTGTTGCAGAGAATGATCCTGAGCTTGAACTATACAAAGAGATGGAGCGTCGCAAGATTGCTAAGTTGACTATCCTTCCTAAGTTAGGTTGTGAAGGTCTTGCTGATCAATTGTACAAGTACGTTAATGCTGTTTACATTCCTGACTATTGGGGTCCATCAGAAGCTAATCGTCTATGGTGTTATCGTGTTGAGGTTCGTGAGACACAAGCCAACATGGCGTTCCGTGAAGGACATCGTGAGTGGAATGAGGATCTGTTTAATGTTTAAGCAGTTCAAGTGGGTACCTGATGGGACCTACGATTCAACTGAGTACCTTGTTCGATATGTGATTGTTGAAGGCAACGCTAAGACAGTCATTTCGAAAATGTGGGTTGATGAAGGTGGACATGCTACTCTTGGTAAAGAGTTGAGACAGCCTTGGGGAGCATTCCCAGACTTTCCACTAAGGCCACCAAAGAAAGTTGACTAAAGGTCTGAATTGTGTTATAATCTCCTTATGGAAAACACAATTCAAATTCCTTCTGCAAATTCAATAGTTAAAGTTACAGTTTCTAAAAGAAACATTAATTATTATACTAGTGAATCTAAACCATTCGAAGATTATATTATCGAAGGTGTAGTAGTTAATAATCCTAAATGGGCTGATGCTAATTCGATCACAATAGAAACTGGTAATAAAGATTTTCCTGTTTCAATGATATTGATTAAGAATATCAAAAATGTTGAGATTATTAAAGGTAGCACTTCTGACTCAACGAAGTATTTTAACATTCAAGGTTCCAAAGGTAGCACTTATGTGGTATCTGTTCGTGAAAACCAATATTCCTGCACGTGTACTGGGTTCAAATACCACGGGAAATGTAAGCATGGAGAAGAGGTAATGTCCCCTAAAATCAACAAGTTACAATCGTTGACCTTTTTGGACAAAGCGGATATAATAGACATATCAACTAAGGAAACAACCATGAAACAAACTTATTCAGTCAGCTACGATAACAACTTTCTGCAACGCAAACTTGACCACTACAATGCTTGGTTATTGAATCCTAAGCGTAAGGTTGAGGACGGTCCTTACCAGGGCTTTCCTGAAGAAGTAGAGCGTGCAGCTAAGCTTGCTAAGGGCCGTGCTATTATGGAAGCTGAGCGTGCAGCTAAGCCTGTAAAGCCTGCTAAAGTTGTTAAGACTAAAGTAGCAGCCAAGCGTCCCCGTGCAGATGGTCCTACCAAGCAAGAACGTGCCATTGAGATCTACCGTGATTTCATGGGTCAGTCTAAAGATAATGTCGTTGCTAAGATCCGTGAGCAGTTAGATATGTCGTTGGCAGGTGCAACCACTTATTATTATAACGCTAAGAAATTTTACAAAGGTTTACTATGAGTTACAAATTGTCCGAGGTGAGTTACATTAAGGAAAATTTTGATCCAAACAACTTGGATCATGTCAATCATTATAAGTATTTTTTAGAGCATAGTCGGTGGAGTGGCTCTTGTCCTTTTAGGGTCGAGTGGCCATTTGTCACAGTCCCCGAACTGATTAAAGATCGACTGATTAAAAAATACCTTGATAACATCATTGAACATATTGAAGCACAACATGCTTGACAAATAAGTTTTATTATTTTATAATAACCTCCACACGCGGGAGGTTTCTTTTTATATGGAGAATACATGAGTAAAAGTGAAAAGGGTGAGTATTTTGTTTCCAAGACAATTAGAGATCGATTGGTAAAGAATGGGGTGCGGTTCTTTGCTAACGACAACATTGCTGATTACATTGATCACGACAACAAAGAACTTGATCAGCTGGTGGATGAGCTGGCAGTTAAATTTAAAGATGTCTTATCTTCTTTAGTGATCGATGTTGAAAATGATCCTAACAGTATGGATACAGGCAGACGTCTAGCAAAGATGTATGTGCATGAATTGATGGAGGGTCGTTACTCTAAAGAGCCTAAGGCTACATCATTCCCCAACGAAGGTCCAGAACGGTTTGAAGGAATGCTTTGCGTTCGTGCTGAGCTAACTTCCATGTGCTCACATCACCACCAGCCTGTTCGTGGAATTGCCGTCATTGGTATCATTCCTACAGGACGTGTGATTGGTTTATCCAAGTATGTTCGTATTGCACAATGGTGTGCTCGTCGTGGACAGTTGCAAGAAGACTTAGTCAACCAGATCTCTAAAGCTATCATGCAGAATTGTGACACAGAGAATGTTGCTGTGTACATTCAAGCAACTCATGGCTGTATGGAGAACCGTGGAGTAGAAGCACACTCCAGCTTAACACAAACATCCGTAGTACATGGATTGTTCCACAACGATTCAGTTAAAGCTGAATTCTTCAACAACGTCAAACTTCAAATGGGTTGCTAAAATGAGTGATCGTCTTGTAAAGCATTGGACTCCCACACTTGAAGAAGCTTTTGGTACTTCTGGCATTAAAGGTCGTGAAGGTGAGATGTTTGTTAAAGAAGCCGTTGAGAGTTGGGGTTGGGATGTGATTGACAACGAAGCCAGTTACGAAGAACAACTTGCTGGCCAAGACTTGTGGATCAAAAAACCATCCTGGCATAACTACTACAGCATTGATGTTAAGAACAACATGAATGACTTTGGTGCATTCTATGTTGATCCAGTTGAATGGATGAAACCAGAAAAGAAGAATCATCGGTTTTGGCACGTCAATATTGAAACAGGTTGGATGGCTTGGTATGCTCGTGAAGAAATGCAAAATTATATTATAACCAAGAACAAGACAAAAGGGTTTTGGATTGGAGTGAAAGATAGACCAGCAGTTAATATTACAAGGAGACACTATGGAAAATAAAAGTTTTATTTGGGTAACATTTCAAAAAGAAGGCATTCATCGCTACCCTGGTGCCGATACTGACCCAACGCTAGCAACCGAAGATTGGTTAGATGTATCATTCCTTGGTGTTCCTCATCGACACATCTTTCACTTCCGTTTAGAGATGGAAGTGTTTCACGACAACCGTGATGTTGAGTTTATTCAATTGAAACGAATCCTTGAGAACTTCTATGCTGATGGCACATTACAAATGAACCACAAGTCCTGTGAGATGATGGCTCGTGAATTGCATGAGCGTGCTTACAATGCTTGGCCTGATCGTGATTATGTGATCGAGGTATCGGAGGATGGGGAGAATGGTTGCAGAATGTATTTTCCTTGTAAAGAAAATCTTGCAATGAAAGTGTATGCAGCATGATCAACTTTTGCCACATCTCCCCCACTCCATTCCTAGAAGTGTTCGCTCCTATGAATGGAGCTCATCTAATCCTTGCTCACTTAGTTGAGTCTGATCCAACCTATGCTAAGTTCTATGCTGAACTGGATGACGGTAAACCAAAGATTATGGACAACTCAGCTTTTGAGATGTTTAAGCTCGGTAAGCCAATGTACCCATCTGAGAGGCTAATTGCACTTGGAAGTGAAGTTGATGCAGATTATATCGTGATGACCGACTATCCAAAAGAGGCATCACAAAAGACAATCGACAAAGCTAAAGAAATGATCAATCCTTTAAGGAGTGCTGGGTTCAAAACTTTCTTCTGTCCGCAAAGCGAGTTAGGAGATCAAGAAGGTTTGTTATCCTCTATTGAATGGGCATTAACTAATCCTTGTATTGATTTGATTGGTCTTTCAATACTAGCTTGTCCAATCGCTTGTGGTGTCAATGAAACAACGTTCAATGGTGGTAAGCGTAGCGATGCTTACAAGATGCAACGATTCATGTCTCGTTGGAAAATTTTGACTGAGTTAAAGAAGCGTGGTTCATTGGATTTTGTGCACAATAAATTCCATTGTTTAGGAATGGTAGATGGTCCAAATGAAATTGATTTGCTAAGCGAATTCCACAATTCAATATTCAGTTGGGATTCGAGTGCAGCTGTATGGGCTGGTTTAAATTACATTCGCTTTGATCAATCACCTACAGGTTTGATAGAGGGTAAGTTTGAGCATGAAGTTAATTTTGATCATAACGTTTGTGATATTGACTCTATCAAAGATGCAATGTATAATTGCTCCTTCATTAATAAGAAAGTGAAGTAATGTACAAGTATTCAGAACACATTTACATTCAAGATATCCAAGACTATGTTGACTCAACTTATGGTCAGCATTATGTTAATGATGGTATTCAAGTGATTGATGTTTGGCAATCTCGTGGCACGTTGAGTACCACATCTGCCGATACAGCTATTAAGTATATTATGCGTTACGGTAAGAAAGATGGAAAGAACCGTAAAGATTTGTTGAAAGCCGTTCACTACATTATGTTAATGATGTATGCTGACGATAATATAGAGGAGAAAAAGATTGAAACACGTACTCGGACCTTTGTCCCGGTCGACCCTAACTGAGGTCAAGGAAGGCGACTCACAACCCAATGCTGTTGATTTGAGATTGGGAACAGTCTTTAAGATCAGTGATAATCTATTTGAGATTTCCAATGAACATAAAAGACACAGAGGGACAAAGTTCGAGCTCGTCCCAGACCACCTCGGATACTACACGCTCCAGCTTGGACGATATGAGGTTGTTATGGAGAACGTCATCAACGTGGGAGCTGGCGAAGCTGGTTGGGTCATCACTCGTTCTACTCTTAATCGTAATGGTTTGTTTCTCACTAGTGGCCTTTATGACTCAGGTTATCATGGTGTTATGGCTGCCGTGCTCCATGTTACTACTGGTGTGGCACGGATTAAGAAGGGGACGAGGATTGGACAGTACATTAGCTTCGAAGCAGAAGCATTGAGTAGTTACGATGGTGACTATGGAATTAATAAACAACACGACCAAAAATATGGAGTTAAATAATGGCCTTTGAAGTAAAAGTATCTATTGAAGAGTTGCGTACACGCAAGCTGTTCCTTGCAACACCGATGTACGGTGGTAACTGTGTAGGAATGTATACACGCGCAATTGCTGACTTGTCAGCTGTATGTGCAAAGTATGGCATTCCTTTGCAGTTGTATTTCCTGTTCAATGAATCATTGATTACACGCGCACGTAATTATTGTGCTGATGAGTTCTTGCGTAGTGATGCTACTCATATGTTGTTCATCGATAGTGACATTGGTTTCAATCCGCAAGATGTTTTAGCATTGCTTGCCATCCAGGATGATGATAGTCCGTATGATGTGATTGGTGCTCCATATCCCAAGAAGTGTATTAGTTGGGAGAAGGTCAAGCAAGCAGTGGACAAGGGTTTTGCTGATGAAGATCCAAACAAGTTGGAGAAGTTTGTTGGCGACTATGTGTTCAATCCAAAAGGTGGTCAGAAAGAAATTCCTATCGGTGAGCCTGTAGAGGTGATGGAGATGGGGACTGGTTTTATGATGATCCGTCGTAAAACGTTTGACAAATACAAAGAAGTGTTTCCACACTTGCATTACAAGCCCGATCACATTCGCACAGAAGCTTTTGATGGCTCACGTGAGATTATGGCTTACTTTGATTGTATCATCGATCCAGTATCTAAACGTTACTTGTCGGAGGACTATATGTTCTGCTACAATGTTCAGAAGGCTGGTATGAAGGTTTGGTTCTGCCCATGGATGCAAACACAACACGTAGGCACTTATGTGTTCGGTGGTAGCTTGGCTGACTTAGCATCGATTGGTGCCTCTGCTACAGCTGACTCTAGTAAGTTAAAGAAAGAAAAGGCTCAGTAATGAAATTATCAAGTAGAACGCTTCAAGTATTGAAGAACTTTTCTACTATCAACCCTTCTCTGTTGTTCAAGAGTGGTAGTGTAATAACTACCATGTCACCAAACAAAACGGTGATGGCTAGAGCAACAGTAGGAGAGGTCTTTCCACAGACCTATGCAATTTATGAGTTGTCACGGTTCATTGGCGTTCTGTCAATGTTCGAAGATCCTGATATTGCAATTGGAGATAGTTTCTTGGTTATCTCAGAAGGCAATCGTGTAGTCAATTACACTTATGCTGATCCTGAAATGATTGTAACACCACCCGATAAGCCAATCAAGTTTCCTGAGGATGCTGAGATTGAATTCACAATGTCAGCAGATGTGTTGTCTAGTGTGTTGAAAGCAATTAACATTTTACAGATGCCTGAGCTCTCGATTAGTGGCGAAGAAGGTAAAGTGTATGTTGGTGCTGTCAATTCTAAGAACCCAACTGGTGATACATTCAAGATTGAAGTTGGTACAACAGAACATAGCTTTAGTATGATGTTCAAAGCTGAGAACATTAAAATCATTAGTGGTGACTATACGGTAAAAATTACTTCAAGAGGATTAGCGTACTTTCGAGGAGACAGTGTAGAATACTGGATCCCTACAGAAGCCAGCTCATCATTCGGAGGCTAATTTGCGTGAAGACTATCTCTGGGTTGAAAAGTATCGCCCACGTACCATTGCCGATACAATTCTTCCCATCAACTTAAAGAAGACCCTTCAACAGTTTGTTGATGATAAGAATGTTCCAAACCTCTTGCTGACAGGCAGGGCTGGTATTGGAAAGACAACTGTTGCACGTGCAATGTTGGATCAACTTGAAAGCGATTACATTGTTATCAATGGATCGTTGAATGGCAACATTGATACACTGAGGAATGACATTATGTCGTTTGCCTCATCTGTATCGTTTCATGGTGGTCGAAAGTATGTAATCCTGGATGAAGCGGATTACTTGAATCCAAACAGCACTCAGCCTGCTCTTCGTAATTTTATGGAAGAGTTTAGTAAGAACTGTGGGTTCATTTTAACTTGCAACTTTAAGAATAAGATTATTGATCCTTTGCACTCACGGTGCTCTGTGGTTGAGTTTAATATTCCAAAAGAAGATAAACCTAAGTTAGCTGCTAAGTTCTTTAATCGTGCTATAGACATTTTAAAAAAGGAAAATGTAGAGCATGTTCCCAAAGCTGTTGCTGCAGTTATTGAAAAACACTTCCCCGATTTCCGTAGGACTCTTAATGAGTTACAACGGTATAGTGCTACTGGTAGTATTGATACTGGAATTCTTTCCAACTTTGAAGAAGATAATTTTAAAACACTTATAGACTTCATGAAGAAGAAGGACTTCACAAATGTCCGCAAATGGGTAGGTGAGAACACGGATGTTGATCCAGTTGTCCTTTTCCGAAAACTGTATGATAATGCATCTATGTTACTTGCTGACAATGCTAATGTTGCTCACTTGGTCATGATCTTGGCCAACTATCAACACAAGGCTGCGTTTGTTGCTGATCAAGAGATCAACACTACAGCATGTATGGCTGAGATTATGGTTAACATGGAATGGAAATGAACAAGTATAGTTACGGCTTAAAGAAAGTCCAGTGCGTTGATGGTTCTATTGGATATGAGGATTGCAACTTCGGTAACGGAACTTACCGGATTCGTATTCCTAATAAGCACTGGCCCTTTCCTGAAGTCGTAACTCTACCTCGCTCTGCTTTTACATATTGCAAAGACCAGGATCACATGAAACCAAGTTTTGATAACCTAGAAGAGGCTCCATTTTGAATACCACTTATAAATTAGATATTGTTGAAGGTGACAATGGCGATCAACTGCTCCAGTTGTCTGAAGAGTTCTGCAAAGAACAAGATTGGCGTGAGGGTGATGTAATCAACTGGGACACTAAGGATGGTGCTATCATTGCTACAAACAAGTGTGCTCAAGAAAGAAAGAATCATCCCAACAAGAAATTGGTTCTTGTGGAAGCTGTTTCAATGTTCCGTACTCGTTATGTTGTTGAGTGTGATGAAGAAGAACATGCTGCAGATGAGGTTGTTATGAATAAAGGTGATGAAACCTTTCAAGAGTTCTCACAGCAACACCTAGATGAGGTTATTACATCCACACGTGTGATTACAGAACAAGAATATTCTGATTTGTTTGATAAGGATAATGGATATCTTGCAGCCTGGGACACCCATAAGAAGAAAAGTTTTATAAACAAGATCAATTACAATGCATGATATATTCATAAACACATTTAAGTGGATCAAAGATGACTGGTATAGCAATCGTTTTCGTTTCTGCATTGAGCTTATTGCTTGGGGCATCAGTATTGGGTGTTCTGTTACCATGGCTCTCACTGTCCCGAATCCGCCCTTACTTTCTCTTTACCCTATATGGATCCTCGGCTGTGGTCTCTATGCTTGGGCTGCTTTTACTCGGAAATCTTTTGGGATGTTGGCTAACTACTTGCTCTTAACAACGATAGATAGTATTGGACTTATTCGTATGCTAATGGGATAGAAATGAAATATGATGCTATAGTTTTGGGCGGTGGTGTTGTTGGTATCACTACCGCTTTTTATTTGTGGGAAAGAGGTCTAGAAGTTGCAGTTGTTGAAAGACAACCAGAGGCAGCTGAAGAGACCTCTTTTGCTAATGGTGGACAGATTTCCGTTTCACATGCTGAGCCTTGGGCTAATCCAGGAGCTCAGTGGCAAGTTCTAAAATGGTTAATGAAGAAGGATAGCCCTCTTTACTTTAAACCAAAAGCTGACCTGCACCAATTGAAATGGATTGCTCAATGGTTACGCAACTGTTCACGCACTAGAACAGACGAGAACACAACCAATCTGGTTCACCTAGCCATGGAGTCACGCAGAGAGTTGATTCGTGTTAGAAGAAGGTCTAAGGTAAAGTACGATCACTTAACCAAGGGTATCCTTCACTTCTACCAAAATCAAAAAGATTATGATAAAGCTCTTTATGCAATGGATGTAATGAGACAAGCTGGGTTAACAATTGAACCAACTTCGTTCAGTGAGATGTCTGTGATGGAGCCAGCACTTGCTCATCTGGGTGACAGGATTGTTGGTGGAACGTTTGCTCCTAATGATGAGAGTGGTGACTGTAATTTGTTTACTAAGAATCTTGCTCACTTCTTAGAGTCTAATGGTGTGAGGTTCTTTTATGATTCTGCTGCTGTTGCATTGAAAGACAACCGCGTTGAAGTTCACCAAACTAATGGTGATCATGGTTTTGTTCTTTCAGCAAAACAGTTTGTAGTAGCGATGGGTTCCTACAGTTATCAATTTGTGAAAGCAAACTTTGGTAAAGAGCTGATGATTTACCCTGCTAAAGGTAGTTCTGTGACTGTTCCTGTTATAGATAATAAAAAGGCACCTACTATAAGTCTAACAGATGATGAAAACAAGCTGGTATTTTCTCGCTTCGGTAATAGGTTGCGCATTGCTGGCACTGCTGAACTTGCTGGATGGGATTCTTCAGTCAACGTTGAACGCTGTAAAGTGGTTCACAATAAAGCTAGAGACCTATTTGGAGACGGATGCGAGTGGTCAAACGCGCTATACTGGTCGGGACTGAGACCGACCACACCTTCTAACTTACCTTACACAGAACGTCTCAACGATACTGTGGTCTTAAACTGCGGCCACGGAACGTTGGGCTGGACGTTGGCTTGTGGATCTGCAAAGCGTGTAGCGGATATAATTATAAAATGAACCCCTTTGATTATGTAAACGCAATCAATTATTCCAAGAAGGATTTGATGACTGGAACAGATAACGATGAGTTAGCTGAAAAAGATTATCAACCATTTCTTGTCAATAGGGCATTGTCATACTTCCCTGATACATTAATGCACGCGCATGCAATGTCAGGGTTCCAAACGTTGGATAATAAACTCCAATACTCTTATCTTCTAAATATCGTCAGACCATCTAAGCGTTTTGCTAAGTGGGTGAAGAAGCAAGACAATAACGATATTGAAGCTGTTAAACAATATTATGGGTATGGGAATGAGAAGGCTTTAGAAGCGTTATCGATACTGTCTGGTGAGCAATTAACTATAATAAAGAATAAACTTGCTAAGGGTGGAAATAATGAATGTGATCGACAACCTCATAGAGGTGACTCTTCCTAGTGAGGAAGATTTTTTAAAGATTAAAGAGACCTTAACTCGAATTGGTGTGGCATCAAAAAAAGACCAGAAACTTTATCAGTCTTGTCATATCTTACATAAACAGGGAAAATACTATATCGTTCACTTTAAAGAGTTGTTTGCTCTTGATGGTAAGCCTTCCAATTTTTCTGAAGAAGACATGGGAAGACGAAACACAATTGTAAACCTTCTTGCAGAGTGGGGACTTTTAAAAATTGTTGTTGTTGAAAAAGCAAAAGAGCCTCGCACTCCTCTATCACAAATTAAGATTTTAGCTTATAAGGATAGAAATGATTGGGAGCTTGTTGCAAAATATAATATTGGTAGAAAACTTTGATGAGTAATATTTGGGATGAACGTTTTTTAGGATTGGCACAGCATGTATCCACCTGGTCTAAAGATCCAAGAACCAAAGTTGGCGCAGTATTGGTCAATGAAACTAACCAAGTTCTTAGTGTTGGTTATAACGGCTTTCCTCGTGGAGTATTTGATTTGGAAGCTAGGTACGAAGATAGACGAACAAAACTAATGTTTGTTGCTCACGCAGAGCGCAATGCTTTGGACAACTGCTTTACAGATACACGTGGATCGACTTTGTATGTTACACTTCCCCCTTGCAACGAATGTGTCAAGTCCATTATTCAAAAGGGTGTGAAACGAATTGTGATGTTGACCTCAGATGCGAGGCCACAGGATAATAGTGATATAGCAATGACGATGCTTGCAGAAGCAGGCATCTTACTTCAGTACATACATCATGATCCTAACTCACAAATTCAGCAAGACAAATCCCAGCGAAGTTTTATTTTTTAAACGAGACCGCTCTATAGCTATTGGTGAGTACACCGATCAATCGTTTGTATTGTTAGAGGATGGTAATGGTGAGCTTAAGAGCTTTGCCAATGCCATGCAAGCATTCTCATATTTACGCTCTATCCATGAGCCCACCAAAGCAAGTCCTAAGACTATTGCTGTATTCGAAACTCCATCAAGAGCTATTGATAACCTTTCAAAGTATAAAGGCAGTCTAGCTCTCAAGGAAGTAACTAAAGACGTATTTTTTGCACATCGATCATGAAAATTCAATTAGCCAGTGATGTCCATCTTGAGTTTGGATCTATTTCGTTTGACAACCACGGAGCAGACGTTCTTGTGTTGTCTGGCGACATTTGCGTTGCAGCTGACCTTATAGCTGTAGATGATAGTGGTGTCCTTGATCGGTTCAACAGATCATCAACAATTCATACTTTCTTCCAAGAGTGCTGTGCTCGTTTCAAGCATGTAATTTATATCATGGGTAACCATGAACATTACCATGGTGACTTTGCAACCACATTTAATATTCTTAAAGAACGTTTGGGTTACTTGGTCAATCTTCACATCCTTGAGAAAGAATCAGTTATCATTGATGATGTGACTTTTGTTTGTGGTACTCTTTGGACCAACATGAACAAAGAAGATCCAATGACACTAGCTCACGTTCGTGGTGTAATGAATGACTATAGAGTCATTAATGACTCTCGTGAGCCAGTACACTATAAGGATGTTGATGGTAAATTCCATACACGTACTGGTAAGTTCTCTGCTATGGGTTCTGTAGTGGAACATAAAGAGATGCTTGCGTTTATTAAGAAGACTGTTGATAAGAATCCAACAGGGAAGTTTGTAGTAGTCGGACACCATTCACCAAGCAAGCTGTCTACAAAGCCAATGTACGAAAGAGAAGTGATTATGAATGGAGCATATAGCTCAGATCTATCAGAATTCATTCTCGACCACCCACAAATCAAGTTGTGGACTCACGGACATACCCACCATTCGTTTGATTATATGATTGGATCAACTCGCATTGTCTGCAATCCTCGTGGTTATGATGGTTATGAAGATGATACTGGATTTGACATTACGAAGATTCTTGAAGTCTAACGAAGTGATAGAGAAAACCAATTGAAAAATTGGTTTTGGCTTGATAGATAATATAGATGTTTTTGAAAGGAAGATAATGTCTGCAACAATGTATAATTTGGAAAAGGCTTTGGCTGGTGAGTCAATGGCCCATATTAAGTATCGCTACTTTGCAAGGATCGCTCGTGAAGAGGGTTTTGAAGATGTAGCAAAACATTTTGAACAAACCGCTGATCAGGAGATCAAACATGCTTGGGGTCACCTGGAGTTGTTGATTGGTAAGCCATCCACAAAGGAATGCTTACAAAAAGCAATCGAAGGTGAAACTTATGAGTTTACAGAAATGTATCCCGACTTCCATGCAATTGCTGTTCGTGAAGGTGAATTACAAGCTGCTGAAGAAGCACAAGATCAAATTGCTGAATCAAAAGAGCATGCTGAGCAGTTTAAGAAAATTCTTGCATTGGCAGAGAAACGCTTTGCAGCTTTGAAGAAAGTTGAAGAACGCCATGCTGCTGCCTACACAAAAGTATTGGAGGCACTATAATGTCTGAGAAAGTTTACGTTTGTATCGTTTGTGGCCACACGCTTTCTGAAGCTGACTGGTTGAGCTTGCCTGATGAAGTCAATTGTCCTGAATGTGGCGTGTCAAAAAGTGACTACGTCTTGATGGATTAATATAAATACCTCATCTCATCGGGATGGGAACTAGGCTGGTAACCTAGTTAAAACTACCACTAACGCCTTCGGGGTTAGTTTTTATTTAACTCGCTTAATAGGAGAACTATATGTTTTACGCAAACATGGCTATTGATTCAATTCAAAACGCCAAAATCAACTTCCTCAAACAAACAGTCAAGGAAGATACCCTTCAAAAACCTTTAGTCGATTTCGTTGAGGCACAACGTGTTTTTACAAAACAAGTTGCTAAGTCTTACAGCGACGTAATGAGTATTACTGCAGAAACTTTTGCTAACGCAATTTCAGGTATTACGAAAAAAGGAGATTGATATGACATTAGGTAATATTGCTTTTGGTCCTGCTTTCAAAGACATGGACAAGTTCTTTGTAGGATTTGACGATCAATTCAATCGTCTTGCAAGACTACATGATGATGTAACAAAGAACATTCCTAACTACCCACCTTACAACATCAAGAAAACTGGTGATACAACATATGTTATTGAGTTAGCTGTTGCTGGTTTTGCTAAGCAAGATATTGAAATCGAGTTAGCTGATGGTAAGATGGTTATTAAAGGCAATGTTAAAAATGGGGAACAAGAAGATCACTTCCTGTTCAAAGGTATTGCAAACCGTGCATTCACACGTACATTTGCATTAGAAGATCAGATTGAAGTAAAAAATGCTGAGATGATCAATGGTATGCTTCAAGTGTTTTTGGAAAGAATTATTCCAGATCACAAGAAACCAAAGAAGATTGAAGTAAAAGAGCCTGGAGCTAAAAAGCAAAAAGCCAGACCAATGGGTGAGTTGCTTCTAGAAGAAGACGAACGTAACCTGTAAACCAAGCAGCCAGCATCCACAAGGTGCTGGCTATTATTTTGTTCAAAAGACATATGGGTAGAAACATGCATAAAGAATTAGAACCTCTAGGTGGAGTTGAGGTCCCACAAGTAAACCAGTTTTGGCAATGGTGCAAACAGATGTTCACACCAGCATATCAGAATGAGATTGAAGCATACCTTTCAGAAAGCGTTGATCATTCTGATTTGGAAAAGAGACAAGAGCGTTTAATCAGAAGAGGTTTAATATGAAAATAATTAAAAGATTTGTTGACTGGATGATAGAAATAGGTGAAGCTAGAGCTCGTCATTTACGAGACCATCCTTCACTAATGAGATGGTATTAATTTAAGGAAATATATTATGGCTTTTATTATGGGTATCCAGTTAGTTAACGGTACAGATTTGATTGGCACTATTACTGGTCTTAATGATAACAGTGCTTCAACTATCACTATTGAAGATCCAGCACAAGTTGCAATGATGCCTGGCCAAAGTGGTTCTCCAAACTCCATGAGTATAGGATTACTTCCTTGGGTTCCGTATAGTGAAGAGAGTAAGTTTGTAATCCAAAAGGACAAGATTGTTACATCTTTTACACCCTCTGTTGACTTGATTAACAATTACAACCGGATCTTTGGTTCCGGTATCCAAATCGCTTCCTCTATCAAGTAAGTAGATTTATTCTGTTGGTTGAGGTACAATACCCCTTCATTACAAGGGTTACATGAATTTTTATACGAATATCCACATTCGCGGCAACGAGGTATTGCTTAGGGGTGTAGAAGATGGTGAGAAGATCCAACTTGCTATTCCTTATAAGCCATACCTCTTCGTTCCTTCACACGACAGCAACACACCATACAAGACCTTGAAAGGTCAGCCTGTCAAACGTATTGACTTTGAGTCTATGCGTGAAGCTCGTGACTATGTTGCTCGTTACAAAGAGGTTAACAACTTTCCAATATATGGATTGACTAACTACGGTTATACTTTCATTAACGACAAGTATAAAGGTGAGATTAAGTATGATGTGTCTAAAATATCTGTAGTCACAATCGATATCGAGACCGCCTCAGATGATGGATTCCCAGATATTGAAACTGCAAACAAGCAGATCACTGCTATCACACTCCGTAAGAATGATCAAGTTGTATCGTTTGGATTGAATCCGTATGAGCCAGAGCTGCCTAACGTAAAGTACTTCCACTGTGAGAGTGAAGCTCATATGCTTGAGCAATTCATCCAAGTGTGGTCCTCCAAGCAGTTCAGCCCTGACATCATTACAGGCTGGAACGTTGAGTTCTTTGACATGCCGTACATCGTTAACCGCATACGTCGTGTGCTTGGTGACTACAGTGTGAAGAAGTTATCTCCATGGGGGATTATGAGTTCCCGTGAGTTTGAGATTATGGGTAAGACGTATAACCTTGAGCAACCGGTTGGCATTACGATTCTCGACTACATGGCTTTGTACAAGAAGTTTTCGTTCTCACAGCAAGAAAGCTTCAAGCTCGATCACATTGCCTTTGTGGAACTTGGCGAGCGTAAGTTGGACTTTACTGAGCTTGGGTTTGAGACACTCGATGACTTCTACAAAGGTGACTTCCGCAACTACATGAATTATAACATTCGAGATGTGGATTTGGTTTATCGTTTGGATCAGAAGCTGAAGCTGATTGAGCAAGTGTTTGCAATTGCATACGATGGTAAGGTTAACTACATCGACACCCTTGCTACTGTTCGTATGTGGGATACAATCATTCACAACTACCTAATGGAAAAAAACATTGTGGTAGAGAATCCTAAAGTGATTGAGAAACAACGTCAGATTGAAGGAGCTTATGTCAAAGATCCTCAAGTTGGTAAACACAACTGGGTTGTATCTTTTGACTTGAACAGTTTGTATCCTCACTTGATCATGCAATACAATATCAGTCCTGAAACATTGACTGGTCAATACTCAAGGTTCGCTAACAGTGAACGGTTCGATGATGATGGCACGCTGGTTGATTACAAAGTAACAGATTCGATTGGAATGATTATTGAGGAAAAGGTTCTTGATGATCTTTCGATTCGCAACCAGCTAACTCAACAGAATGTTACAATCACTCCCACTGGCTGTATGTTCGATCGTGACTACCAAGGGTTCTTACCCAAGCTGATGGAGACGATGTATAACGATCGTTCTACATGGAAGAAGCGGATGATCGAAGCTAAGAAGCAATACGAGAAGACTCCTACCGAAGAGCTTGCTAACGAAATTGCACGTTGCCATAACATGCAACTTGCAAAGAAGATTCAACTGAACAGTGCTTATGGTGCTTTATCTAACGTATACTTCCGATGGTTTGATCCCCGACTGGCTGAGTCTATTACAAAGGCTGGCCAGCTATCAATCCGTTGGGTAGAGAAGAAGATGAACGAGCATCTTAACAAGCTATTTAAGACGACTGGTGAGGATTATGTAATTGCTTGTGATACAGACTCGTTGTACATCCGGTTTGAGAGGTTGGTTGACATGGTGTTCAAAGATCAGACTGATCACCAGAAGATTGTTGGTTTCCTCGATAAGGCTTGCGAAGAAAAGTTCGAGCCTTTCATTGATAAGTGCTACGAAGAGCTTGCTGTTCACGTTAATGGTTATCAACAGAAGATGAAGATGAAGCGTGAAGCGATTGCTAACAAAGGCATTTGGACTGCAAAGAAGCACTACATCCTGAATGTGTATAACAACGAAGGTGTTTCCTACAAGGAGCCTAAACTAAAGATGCAGGGGATTGAGGCTGTAAGAAGCTCCACTCCATCTGCATGCCGTGAGTACATTAAGAAGGCTCTTGGTGTGATTATGAACGGTACACAAGAAGAACTAATATCATACATCGAGAGGAGTAGGGTTGAGTTTAAGAAGAAACCTTTTGAAGAGATTGCATTCCCTCGAAGTGTGAGAGGTCTGAGCAAGTACTACGATTCAAGGAATGGTTACAAGAAAGCTTCTAGGGCTGGTGTCCCTATTCACGTTAGAGCTGCTCTTGTTCACAATCACTTAATCAAAACCAAGAAGCTAGATAGTACCATCAGTCCAATATACGAAGGTGAAAAGATTAAGTTCGCTTACCTGACTATGCCCAATCCTGTTCATGAGAATGTCTTTGCTACTACGGGATCTTTACCTAAGCAATTTGGACTAGAGAGATTCATAGATCATGAAACACAGTTCGACAAAGCATTCGTCGAACCAATCAGAACAATTGTCAACGTGATGGGTTGGACTACTGAAAAGGCCAGCTCTACATTGGATGACTTTTTTGGGGACTAAGATGGATTTAAACGAAGACGATGACTTTGGTTTTTCAGCTGTTAGTGAGGAAGAGCTCAAGAAGTATGAGAACGAACTCAAAGCAGCTGTTGACGAAACCACAACAACTGCTGTACAATTGGAAGATAGATTGGCAAAGCTGTATGCAGCAATTATTCCACTGCTTAACAATCTAGAAAAGAATCCAGATAAAGAATACATTCTTTGGCCTGGCCGTGATAAGAAAATTAAGCAATTTAAAATCAAGCTTAAAAACATCTACGAAGGTAAATCATGAGTGATTTTGAAGTACATCCAATTGGTACAACAGAAGAGATTCGTTTGTCGAGGGCTCTTGCAAGAGAAATTCAACAAATAACAGAACAGTATGGTGGAGTGGTCCCTCATAATGTTATGACAGCGTATAATAAACTTTACGAGTGCTATATTAAACACATTAAAGAGGAAGTGTAGGATGTTGAGTCCACAAGATTATAAAGATATTTTGTTACAAACGGTATCGCAAGAAATTGTTGATGCTGACGTAGCTCGCTACTATAATGATGTACCTGTAGTAAGTAATATTAACTCGGCTCTGTTTATGAAGTGTTTTGAACACAACCCTCTCACAGATGGGCTTGTTGCTGAGTTTGGTGTGCACACCGGTGGTTCTACTGTATTATTAAAAAACATTTTCCAAACTACCACCCACGCATTTGACTCTTTCTTAGGATTACCTGAAGATGATGGGCACTTTTTAAAGGGTTGGTTTAACTTAGATGGTAACATTCCTGATTTGCTGGTTAACGATCCAGACATTGAAGTTTATCCAGGATGGTTCAGCGAATCGATTCCTCCTTTTGCTGAGAAGTATAAAGAACATTTGAGAATGGTTAGTGTTGATTGTGACACATACATTGGAGCAAAAGATATCTTTACATTGTTGAAAGATCGTTTTGTTAGCGGCACAACAATCTACTTTGATGAGATGGGTCTTTATTATGGATGGGAGATTAGAGAGTACAGAGCCTTCCTTGAGTTTATTCAAGAGACTGGATTTGATTATAAGTACATTGGAAAATCAGACAATGATGAAAGATGTGCGGTAATTTTATTGTAATTGTGGAGTAATTAATGAGTGATTTTTTAAAAGCGTTGGTCAAAGACCTGAAGGATGAAAATACATCTATTTTGGAAGATGGTGAGTCTTCTGCTGAGTTTAGTGGTTGTATTGATACTGGTTCGTTTGCACTGAACGCTGTGCTGTCTGGAAGCCTGTACGGTGGTGTCCCTAACAACAAGATCACTGCATTTGCAGGTGAGTCTGCCACCGGTAAGACGTTCTTTGTACTAGGCGTTGTTAAACAGTTCCTACAAGACAATCCAACGGGTGGTGTGATCTATTATGATACTGAGGCTGCTGTCACTAGAGACATGATGGCAACTCGTGGTATTGATCCTAAGCGAGTGATCATTGCAGAGCCTGATACAATTCAGAAATTCCGTACTCATGCTTTGAAGGTCATTGAGTCATATGAGAAAGCACCGAAGGATACTCGTCCTCCGATGCTGATGGTACTAGATAGTCTTGGTCTGTTGTCAACATCAAAAGAAGTTGAAGACTCTACTGAAGGCAAAGATGTTCGTGACATGACGAAGTCCCAATTGATCAAGGGAGCTTTCCGTGTCCTTACTTTGAAGCTAGCACAAGTTGGTATTCCAATGCTAGTAACAAATCACGTGTATGAAGTCATTGGTTCTTATGTACCTACGAAGGAGATGGGTGGTGGTTCAGGTCTCAAATATGCAGCTAGCACGATTGCTTTTCTCGGAAAGAAAAAGGAAAAAGATGGAGATGGAGATGTTGTTGGCAACATCATCAAAATCAAAATGCAAAAGTCCCGATTTACCAAAGAGCACAGTCAAGTCGAAGTGTTACTTACTTTTAACAAAGGACTCGACAGGTACTATGGTCTTTTAGATATTGCAGAAAAGTATGGTATTTTTAAGAAGGTATCTACTCGGTACGAATTGCCTGACGGCAAGACTGCTTTTGGTAAGCAGATTAACAGTGATCCTGAAAAGTATTACACCACAGAAGTAATGGAGCAACTAGAAAAAGCAGTTGCTAAAGAATTCAAGTACGGTAACAACGAATGATTGAAGATAAAGTCAGACAGGTATTAGCAGGCATTCCTTCTGCTTGGGGTGATGGAAACACAACAGGCCACGTAGTGTTTGTTGATTGGTTGATTGAAGAGATGAAACCTAAAGTTACTGTAGACTTGGGGATCGATTATGGATATTCATTGATTGCTTTTGCCCATAACAATCCAGGTAAGGTATTTGGCATTGATGGATTTGAAGGGGATGAATGGACTGGTAACAGAAACACATACGATCAAGTATGTGGTCATATTGCAAATCTACAATTAAATAATGTAACTTTAATTAAAGGTTACTTTGATGATGTTGTTAAGACTTGGGATACTAATATCGATCTGTTACACATTGATGGATTCCATTCCTATGAAGCAGTTAAGAACGACTTTGAAAAGTGGTCAGGATTTGTTCCTAACACAGGGGTGATATTGTTCCATGATACTGATAGTCATGATGCACGGTTTGGTGTCAAGCAGTTCTTCAATGAAATCGATATGCCTAAACATGAGTTGATGGGGTTCCAAGGTTTAGGTATAGTATCTAATAACAAAAAACTAATGAAGAAGATTAAAGAATATACACCATGATCGAACAAAGTATTCTCTCTAACCTAATCAACAATGAGCAATACTTCCGCAAATCAATTCCCTTCCTTAAACAAGATTACTTTCAAGACCGATCACACAAACTAGCTTTCAAGTTGATAGATGACTACGTTAGAAAGTATTCATCGCAACCAACAACCAAAGCACTTGTTATTGATCTTGAGAACGAACCTCTTAATCAAGATGAGATTGATAATGTAAGGATGTTGATCAACAACTTTGATGTTGAGCCGATCAAAGATAATGAATGGTTGTTAGATCAGACTGAGAAGTTTTGCCAAGACAAAGCGATCTACAATGCTATCATGAGTAGTATTACTATCTTGGATGGTAAGACTGATAAGACAAAGAATGCTATTCCTCAAATACTATCAGATGCGTTGGCTGTATCTTTTGATACTAATATTGGCCACGACTTTTTAGAAGATGCAGAATCACGTTATGAATTTTATCACAAGAAAGAGCAAAGAATTCCTTTCGACCTTGAGTACTTTAATAAGATTACAAAAGGCGGCGTCCCTAATAAGACTCTCAATATTGCACTTGCTGGTACTGGTGTTGGTAAGTCTTTGTTCATGTGTCATTGTGCAGCAGCAAATCTCACAAGGGGAAATAATGTACTTTACATTACGCTAGAGATGTCTGAAGAGAAGATTGCTGAACGTATTGATGCTAACCTTCTCAATGTGACCGTTGATGAGCTTGCCATGCTTCCTAAGGATGCTTACGATAAGAAGATTGAACGGGTAAGAGGTAAGACGACTGGTAAACTGATCATTAAAGAATACCCAACAGCAACAGCTGGTTCTGCTAACTTTAGACATTTGTTTAATGAGCTGAAGATCAAAAAGGGTTTTACTCCTGATATTGTTTACATTGACTATTTGAATATTTGTAATTCTTCTAGGATGAAACAAGGTGGCAGCGTTAACAGTTACACATATATTAAGGCGATTGCGGAGGAGCTTCGTGGTTTGGCGGTCGAGCAGAATGTACCGATTATCTCGGCGACTCAGACTACTCGTTCTGGATTCACAAATACAGACCTTGGACTCGAAGATACAAGTGAGTCGTTTGGACTACCAGCAACAGCAGACTTCATGTTCGCACTCATCAGCTCAGAAGAGCTCCAAGACTTAAACCAGATGATGGTCAAGCAGTTGAAGAATCGTTATAGCGATCCATCAACCAATAGAAAGTTTGTGATTGGTGTTGACCGTCCTAAGATGAAACTTTATGATGTTGAGCAAAAAGCTCAAGCTGACCTTGCTGATGATAAGAAGGACGATGATTCACCTTTGTTTGACAGGTCTAAAAACTCTAAGTTCGACAAGAACTTGTTCAAAGCGTTTAGTTAATGTCTAACTTTATTTTTGCAAGTATCTTCTTTATTATTATTTTTCCATTGGCTGTGTTTCTAAACACACTGTTAGTTTTGTATGAGTACTGTATATTCTTGTTCCACCTTCCTATAAATATTTACAAATTATGTTTAGAAGTTGTAGTAACAATAAAGACACGCCATGGTTCTGATATTCAATGACAAATTTAGCGAACAACTTCAACAAGAGGTCTGCGATGCAGTTAACTTCTTTTCCGATCAACTCTTCTCTACCAAACTCTGCAAGCACATAGTCATTGAGCTTGAATTAAAAAGTAACTTCAAGGACCATGGCGATTGCGAAGTATTAGAGTACAACTCCCAACGCAAGCCCAGATCGTTTAAGATTCGTCTTCGAAAGAAGAAGAGTCATAAATCTTTAATTAAAACTCTTGCACATGAACTTGTCCACGTCAAGCAATTTGCGTTGGGTGAGATGTCTGAGTTCCATGATCGTTGGAGAGATGGTGTTGACCATAAAGATACTGAATACTTCGATCTTCCTTGGGAAATAGAAGCAAGGATGATGGAGCACGTTTTGTATGATAAGTATAAGAATAGTGGGTTGCCTAAAAGGCAGGACGCTGTTATAATAGAAGATAGTATGCGGGGTTCGTATAGTGGTAATACCTTAGCCTTCCAAGCTAAAGCTGACAGTTCGATTCTGTTACCCCGCTCCAATCAGGAGTATCATGGAATTAATCTTTCTAGTGATGTTTGTTCTAGTAATGCTTTACAGGAACAGTAGCCAATCATTACAACAAGAAGAGTTGGATGATGAGGAAGAAATTTCTGTTGTGTTAATCAAAGTAGAGAAATATAATGATCAAATATATTTTTGGGATAAGGAGACCGGAGACTTTCTTATCCAAGGCAGAGATATGAATGAAATTGTTGCTAAGGCCAAAAAGTATTTCCCTGAGCAATACTTTTGTATTGAACAAGAAGATGTTGATAAGTATAATTTAAGAGTGGAAGAAACTCCTGTTTGATCCATCGCGCTGGTAGCTCAATGGTCAGAGCAGCGGACTCATAATCCGTTGGTTAGGGGTTCAAGTCCCTTCCGGCGTACCATATAATAGAGTAGTACATGAAATTTGATCTTGAAGAAATTAAAACGTTTATCGATGCACAGTCTCCAGAGACCAAGATATACATTGGTTGTGATTCGGAACGCTTTAAGAACAAGGGTCAGTGGTACGCTCATTACACTCTAGTGGTTGTTGTTCACATTGACGGCAACCACGGATGTAAAATATTTGGTGAAGTTCAAACAGAAAAAGATTATGATCAAAAAGCAAGTAAGCCTTCGTTCCGTTTAATGAATGAAGTGTTTAAGATTTCAGAATTATATTTGAAGCTTGCTGATGTGATCGCTGATCGTGAGTTTGAAGTTCACTTAGACATTAACCCTAAAGAAGAACACAACAGTAGCGTAGTGTTGTCTCAAGCTGTTGGTTACATTAAAGGTACTTGCAACGTCACACCTTTAGTTAAACCAAACGCTTTTGCAGCTAGCTATGCAGCTGACCGTTTAAGAGATTTGAGAGCAGCATGATATACATTGTAGACATTGACAACACAATTTGCACAACCGTTAAAGATCGTTTTGGCAACCAGGATTATGAAAACTCAACCCCAATCCAAGAGCGAATTGATTATGTCAACAAGCTTTGGGAACAAGGTCATGTGATTCATTATTGGACCGCTCGTGGATCATCTTCTGGTATTGATTGGTTGGAGTTGACCCAGTCTCAGCTATTCAAGTGGGGTTGCAAATACCATACAGTTAAATGTGGTAAGCCAAGCTACGATGTTTGGATTGATGACAAAGCAATCAACGCAGGAGACATTCCTCCAGTTCTCTAAATAATAAAAACTACGGGAGCTGAGTTGTCATCACAATCAACACAAAAATTAGTTTCATTTAGACCAATCCTTTGCAGAAATTGGATTATCAAAGCGAGCTCGCTCAATGATGGCATCTGTGTTGTTATGACAAACATCAGCACCCGCTCAACTTTAGTTAACTATTTTAATAATGAGATGGATGCAGCTCTGCACATTGAGTATTGGATTGAAAACTATAGTGCATAAATATCTTCTAATGGAGATTTTATGGCAGCACAACAAGGCTTTCAATACGAAATAAACGCAGCTAAGGTTCTTAAACCTATGGGTTTGGTGCCTAAGGACTTTGTTCCTGCAGGAGCTGGGCATGATCAACCCGACCTTATGTTGGTCCATAAAAACATTAAAGCTGGATGTGAATTGAAGATTACCGCCGCTTCTGCTGGTTCTCTTGTTTTAAAATACAACACTAAAAATAAAGCCAATCCTTGGTCCTTTGGTGATGTCAAGGAAGCAGAAGATGAAAAGCAGTTCATTATGGATCTTGCAAAAGAAGTAAAGCTGTTTGACATTATTAAGAAGCAATGGAAAACTGTTCCCTTCAAGCGCGAGAAAGATGCTTTGTGGGAAGCTACTGCTGGTAAGATGACACCTAAGAAGAGGTATGAACGTGATCGTGATACGTTTAAAGACATTAGAGGTGAAATCTCAGCAACAAAGATTGAGCAGTACTACAACAGAAAAGATACTTACTATGTTAATGTGGGAACACATGGGTTCTACACAATGGGTAGGAGAAACCCATTAATGTTGGAAGGTGTTCCGATGTTTGGCAATTCAGCTAAAGCTACTTACAGAGCTAGGGTACAGTACAAAGGTAATGATAATTATCAGTTTACTTTTGAAATGCAATTCAGTATGAAGACGAAGTCACCTTTTAATATTGCCCCTGTCAACGGTAAGAGTGTAGAAATTATTAAAAAAGATATTAATGCGAGTTGCTTTGTATGATAAACCAACTAGAAAGTGCTATGTTGACCAACTCGTCGTTTTCGGGTATAATAGGTAATATGAGAAGAATTACAGAAGCCGCTGACGAATCAAAACTAACACATTTAGAGCACCCAGAAGATCACATGCTGAATGCAGGCTATGCCGGCTTCCATCATGCAGTTAACACTCTAACACATGCTCACCATATCCTTTCTGGTAAGGAAACGGATGCTAAGACATCTGAGAAGTATGACGGCTCTCCTTCCATTGTGTTTGGACATCATCCTGACACGGGTAGATTCTTTGTTGCGTCCAAGTCTGCTTTCAATGCAAACCCAAAGATCAACTACTCAGAAGCTGATATTGAAAAGAACCATGGCCATGCTCCTGGTTTAGTTGAGAAGTTAAAGTCTTCTCTCAAGCATCTTCCTAAGATTATGCCTAAGAAGAAATCATCTAAGGGTGGTATCTATCAAGGCGATGTTATGTACACCAAGGATGGCAAGAGTGATGTGACCACTAAAGGCAACAAGCACCACTTTACTCCTAACACGATTACATACTCTACTGATAAGAACAGTGAAGAAGGTAAGAAGATTACCAAAGCAAAGTTTGGTGTTGCTATTCACACAAGATACAAAGGCAAGAACTTTGAAGATCTTAAAGCTGAATACAATCCCGATCTGAGCGACTTATCCGAACACCACGATGTTCATGCGATCCTTCCTGGCCAGCACATTGATCCTAAGAAGTACTCACCAGCAGAGCAAACTAAGTTCCAAAACGAATTAAAGAAAGCTGACAATGCTTATAAGAGTGTTAATCACGAACCACCTGCGGAAGTTGAAAAGCACCATGCCACTTTTAAGTCCTACCTCAACCAGACAATCAACGCTCAAGGAAGCCCAACAGTTGAAGGATACAAAAAGTGGTCTAGTGACAAGGCTAAAAAAGAGATTGACAAAGTAAAGACACCAGCTGTCAAGGCTGCTAAGCTTGCTCAGCACAATGTTGCTATGAAGCACGTCGATACTCATCGTCAACACTTTGATGCATTGATTGAGACACACAAGCACTTGGTCACAGCTAAAAACATGCTTGTCAAACACTTTAATCAATCTGCCAAGTTTGAAACGCACGTTGGCGACACTCCTGTTAAGACAGAAGGGACTGTGATCTCTGTTAACAACCGTCCTTCTAAGTTGAATGACCGTGAAGAGTTTAACAGACTGAATGCGTTGAAGTCTAAAAATGCTAAGCAGTCTGCTGAAAAGAAACCTGAAGACAAGAAACACGTTACGTTTGCTTTCGGTAGAATGAACCCTCCTACAACAGGCCACGAGAAGGTTGTGCAGAAGATGCATGATGTTGCTCACGAAAAAGGTGGCGATATCAAGCTGGTGGTTTCTCACACACAGGATTCTGCTAAGAACCCGTTGTCCGCTGCGCAGAAACTGAAGCACGTTAAGAGCTTCTTCCCTAACACTCCTACCGAAGCTGCATCGAAAGAAGCACCAACATTCTTGCACCACTTGGCTAAGTTGCATGACCAGGGTTACAAGCACGTAACGATGGTTGCTGGTTCAGACCGTGCTGACGAATACAAAAAACTTATTCATAAGTACAACGGAGTCAAAGGTGCCCATGGCCACTTTAATTTCGAAAAGATTGATGTACAATCATCCGGTGAGAGAGATCCAGACTCGGAAGGTACAGAAGGAATGTCTGCTTCTAAGATGCGTGAGCATGCTAAGAAAGGCAACTTTGCTGAATTTAAAAAAGGTGTTCCACACCATGTACCAGAGAAGCATTCTAAAGAGATGTACAATGATGTCCGTAAGGGAATGGGTCTGACAGAATCGTTATCGTTTATGAAATTCTTTAAGCATGGATAAAAATAAACTTACCACTACCTTAGGACCTTTGCGTTATAAGTGGTAAAAGGAGCGTCCCTGCCTACTACATAGTAGCACGCCAACTACTAAGACACAAGTGGGACACTAACAACAATGAGCTCAGTTATTCTTACAGATAATCAATTTGATCCTAATGGTTACTGGGCCAAGCCAATCGCTAAGTTGCTTTATGAGCCAACTTATGAAGATGTTAGTTTGTTTGATCAGAATGGCTATGACTTAACTGTTATTGAGCAACACTTTGCTTATGGCAATTTTAAAAAGTCTAAAAAGCATAGAGAACATCACCACCAGACTTTGAAGCAAGACTGGTTCACTCAGTTTGTTAGAATAGAAGGTGCAGTTCTCAATCACAGTCTTCTGTTTGAGCGCAAAGGTTATACTGGTGAAGCACTCGATCAGTTAAAACACTGGGCTGAAAAGCTTCCACTACTCCATAAAATAATTGCGATCCGTCCTAAGTGGGGATTGGATTTTAGTATGGATTATGTTGACAGGCAAGGCAACTCATTTGAGGTATTGCATTGGGAGTATGATGGGTTCAGCTTTGGAGAGATTAATCAAGTTAAGTTATACATTCAAGATAAGTTAGCTGGGATTGACTGGGACCATGCAGGTGAGCAGATGCTCCTACATAAAGATAAATGGCATCACTTGGGGTTCTTTGAACAAAGTGATTGGAAGTGTAATTTTTTTGGAATCCCTAAAGAGAGATTCAAAATGGTAATATGGAGCTAATATGTTGTATTCATTTAAGTTAATGTTAGAAGGTAAGCAGCCATTGGAGTTGCTTAAACTTCCATACAAACGAACAGATCTTGAACCTGTCATGAGTAAAGCCACCATTGATTATCATTATGCAGAGTTGGCTGGTGGATATGTTAAAAGATTCAATAAGAATGAAGGTGATCCTGTATTCAACAAAGCAGGTGCATTCCTTCATAACATTTTCTTTCCTCAACTTCAACCACCAAAGCCAAACAACAAGCCAACAGGCAAAAGTTTAGAGTTGATTAATAAAAAATATGGATCATTTGAAAACTTCAAAAAAGAGTTTGCTACTGTTGCAATGAAGATTCAAGGATCTGGTTGGGTTTATATGGATGTTGATGGAAACATTAAGACAATTGTCAATCATGAAATTAAGGATGGAATAGCCTTGTTGGTTGATTGGTGGGAGCATGCATGGGCTTTGGACTATCAAGCAAATAAGAAAAAATACTTAGAGAACATCTGGCAAATTATTAATTGGGATGTTGTGAATCAAAAACTATAAATAAACCATGTAGATAAGGCCAAGGTAGACTCTACGAGGAACAAATGGAAAAAAATGAAATTGACGGCAAACCAGCTAAGAAGCTGAAGGTCATTGCCAAAAAACCAGATCAAATTATCCTTAACCCTAAGACGGTTGAGGACAACAATAAGCTCAACGAGCGTGTTGTTGAGTTAGCTCAAAGACGTAAACGTGCGTCCTTAATGCGTAGAGTACAAGCTAAGCTCCGTAGACGTAAAGAGCTATCCAGAAGCAAATTACATTCCCAGAGTCAACTTACTCAAAAATCTAGCCGAATAGCTAAAAGCATTCTTCGTAAGAGGTTTGCTGGTGGTCAGGGCGCCAATTACCAACACCTCTCTCCTTCCAATAAGATTCAAGTCGATAAGATTGTTGACAAAAAAGCAATCCTTATTAGATCAATGGCTAAGAGAATGATCCCCCGTCTCCGCTCTGCTGATGTTAAGAGACTTCAAGCCGTGAGATCTGGTGGTTCTGTTCACGGAATTCAATCATACCTTAGTAATAGACAGCTGAACATGGGGGATGATTTTGATTTAGACCATCTGGTTGGTATGTTTGAACAAATTACAGAAAAGGATATAATAGCGCTAGAAGCAAAAGCTTCTTTGCATGGTATTCCTGAAGAAGTTTTAGAGATGGTTTTCTTGCGCGGTCTGTACGAAGGTGACAAAAATAAGGCATTTAACAGAGTCAATTCTTTTATTGCGCTTGGTGAAGCTGCAAAAGTTGATGCTGACCTAGAACAAGATTCTAAGCCATCTGATCGTTTAGAGGGTTCCAATAGCTTAGCTAAAGTATACAAGAAAGAAACTCCTGGTCAATCTGTCAAAGAGGAAGTCTGGGATGAGCCAAACCCTAAGAAGAAGCATTCAACAATGTCTCCATCACAAAAAGCATCAGCAAAAGCCAGAGCAAAGGCTGCTGGCCGTCCATATCCTAACTTGGTAGATAACATGGCAGCAATGAAAGAAGCAAAAGATCCTAGAGAGTATGATTACGAAGGTGACATGGCTAAGTCTCAACTGAGATCTATTATTGCCAATGCGCAAGCCGTTCATGATATGTTAAAAGATGATACTAATATGGCTGAATGGGTTCAAAGTAAGATTACTTTAAGTGCAGACTATATTAGCACAGTTCGAGATTATATGATGTCTGAAACTAATGAAGAAGTTAAATGTATTGACGAATTGAAGTCTTCTACACTGACATCTTACATTGATAAAGTTGCAACTGGTCCATCCAGGGGCAAGACACAATCAGGGTTACTTAAGAGTATCAAAGCAATCACCGGTGTCACAAAAGCGATTCGTAAGAGATCAGAAAATGATATGAAAGAAGATGAGTTGAAAGAAATCAGCTTAGGCATGGTCCACAACTACATGGTTGCAGCTCATAAGAAGTTTGCTTCATCTTCTGATGAAAAGAAAGCCAAGTTGGAAAAAGGTATTAAACAAGCTTCAAAAAGACGCGAGCCAAAGCCACGTCCAGCAGAAGTTAATAAAGATGATGGTAGCCCAGGTGGCTACTATGCAGGTAAGAAGCCTGGTGAGTATACAGGAGACTAAATGAAATCATTTACTCAATTCCTAAAAGATCCTTGCTGTGATGAGTGTGGGTCTGTTGATGAGCAGTTCACACCTACTGGTGATGAGCAGTATGAGGATTGGGGTGAGTCCATGATTTCTGAAGAAGAAATTGGAGGAAGAAAAGTAACACTTGGTAAACCTTTTCTGACACCTGGTGGTCCAAAGAAGCGTTCTGTCTATGTTAAGAATGACAAAGGCAATGTTGTCAAAGTTAACTTCGGTGACACAACTGGTTTGACTATTAAGACAGACAATCCAGAAAGAAGAAAAGCGTACCGTAGTCGTCATAATTGTGACAACCCTGGCCCAAGACATAAAGCAAACTACTGGAGCTGCAAAGCCTGGTCAAAGAAGTCAGTTTCAGCAGGTTTAGGAGGCGCAGGTGGTACTTAAATTTTCACACTTTCTTTTTGAGAAAGAAACTGGTTGTCCAATTGAGACACATGATCTCGTAAAGAATTTAGAAAACAGACAAACTGCAATTGACAAATATGGATATGGCCCAGCCAATCCAGACGACAACGTTGCGGACAACGATATGTTTTGGCAAGCGAAAGCTAAAATGTGGAAATGTTCTGTTGAGAATGTTAAAACAATGAAGTGTGGTAACTGTGCTGCATTCAATATCTCTGATCAAGCCCGAGATTGTATCGCCAAAGGAATGGACGAACATGAGAAGGACAGCAGAGGGGTAATTAATCTTGCTGATTTGGGATACTGTGAAATATTACACTTTAAGTGCGCTGGTGACAGAACGTGCGATGCATGGTTGGTCGGTGGCCCTCTTGATAATAAGGATTTGAAATGACAACGGCTGATACATTAAAAGTAGCTTTAGCAGATACATTTGCATTTTATCTCAAAGCTCATTACTTTCACTGGAACGTAACGGGTTCAGATTTTTCCATGTACCACGACTTCCTTGGTGAATTATATCAAGAAGTATACGGAGCTGTAGATCCAATAGCTGAGTTAATTAGAACGACCGGTGATTATGCTCCTGGTTCATTTTCTCGCTACTCAGAGTTAACTTCCATTTTCGAACAAACGGGTATTCCTTCTGCAGAAGATATGATTGTTGAGTTGCTATCAGACAATTACAAAGTTATTAACACTTTAACTAATGCTTATAACACTGCTGAAGATGAGAAGCGTTTTGGCGTTTCTAATTTCGTTCAAGACAGATTAACTGCTCACGATAAACACAAGTGGATGCTAACAGCATTCAGTAAGAGATAAAAATGTCATACAAAACACTTGGAAGAATTATTAAAGAAGTTGTTGGAGGTACAAGCCAACCTAACAACTACTCTAACCTTGATACTGCTATTAAAGCTATGATGAGGGGTCCTGCTGAAAAGATTGAAAGACACAAAGACGATCAGATCTCTGCTGGAACATACCTCACAAAAAACTTTGATGCTAGTCCAGAAGCTCAAAAGTATTTCACTACAGTTCCTAAAACTGTTGATGCTAACTATATTGAGAAGTCTGCAATGTTCCATGATAAGTTGTATTCAATCTTGAAAAAGGTTAGGTCAACTGGAACTGCTGACGAAGGTGATGTTCGCACTGCTGAACTTTACAAAAAGAATATCGAGGCTTTAAAACCTCATATACCAGACGCTCCTGAGCCCGCTCACTTGGGTAAAGAAGTGGATGAAATCAGAGGCAAGGTCGGTAAAGAGGGGTCGCCATTGGGCACCAATCCCGCTGCAGAAACAGGGGAAATTGGAAATGACCTAGATATAGATAACAAAAAATTACCAGTTTCGAGAAAATCGAAAATGGACCGCAAAATTAAAATTTTCGATGACGATTAAGGAGCAACCAAATGTATAAAGATATAACGGCTAGTTTAGTAGCTGCAACCAGAAAAGTAGTTGAAGCTTCTAGCATCAAAGCTGCTAACGAAGCTGCTCAAAAAGAGCAGTCTTCTAACCTTTCTAAGTCAATGAGACCAGCTTATGAGGGCAGTGCTCCTCGTAACGCTCAAGAGATCTCTTTGCTTAGAGAAAAGGCTCACACTGTTCCTAAGACACCTAAAGAGAAATCTTTGGCTGCCTTGGCAGATGATGGTAAAAAAGATGTTATTACACACGCTGACGTTATGGTTGGCCGTGGTGTGAAAAAAGAAGAAATGTCTTCCAAAGAAAAAATGAAGAAGGGTCTTTATAATAAAGAGGAAGCTGAACAAGTTGATGAAACTATGGTCAACGGCAAGCTAGTAAACAACAAGATCTACAAGCCTGGTAAGTCGGACGCCGCTTTTGATTACAAAACACCTCGTAAGCCACAAGATGCACCTAACCGTAAGTCTGGTGATGTGACTTCTACTGGTCATGATGTTAAGAAGATCTCTACTGGTATGGTTTACACTAAGCGTTTTGAAGAAGTTGAAACCATTGAAGAAGGCATGCACGTGATGCCTCGAAATATTGCTAAAGCAGACAGTCGCTATGATGCTGTTATTGCTCATGCTAAAAAAATGGGTTATAATGTCCATCATGCTGAACATTATACTGATGAGAAAAGTGGTAACAAGGGAAGTCCTGATGTTACTATTCACTATCAACGTGGCGATGATCGTCATAGTGCTGCAGCTGAAGCAATAGAAATTCACAAAAGCGGCAAGGCTGCTAAAGACAAGACATTGAGAGCTCATGCTAGTGGTAAAGCAGTCAGTGAAGAAGTTGAACAAATTGCAGAAGCTCCAGTTGATGGTGTTGCACCAGGTTCAATGGAAGGCGACAAGCATATGTGTGCTTCCAAAGTAATGCACAAAGAGTGGAAAGAAGGTACAACTCTATTCAGTCAACATGCTGAGCCAAATGAAATTGGTTTGATTGAGTGGTATGATGTTATGTTTGATCACGGTATTGAGAAGAGAGTTCCAACACGTGACTTGGAAATCATGGTTTCTGAGAGCCACATGAGCCACTCTAAAAAGAAGAAGATGTAATATGAAAAAGCTAAGAGAAATCGTTGAGGCTACGAAAAGCCTGCACCCAATGGCTCTCCATGTAAAGCCTGTTATGGTTAACGGTCAACAGAAGTACAAAGTACACGCTGTTGGTAAAGACTTAGCTGATGGTATCCAGCACGGTGAGCACTTGTCTGACTCAGAGTTAGACGATGCTCATGAGATGGGCGCTAAGGTCAAGCACGTTAAAGAGTCTGTTGACGAAGCAATGAGTCATCAAGCTAAAACAACAATGAAGCACATCCCCAACGCTTCTCCAGCTATGAAAAAGGCTGCTAAAGATATCAAGCCCGGTATCAAAGGTTATGCTGATCGTATCGCCATGCTCAAAGCTGGTGGTGTTAAGGAAGAAGCTGATTTTGGTCCAGAAGCTGACAAGAACATTACAGTTCAGCTCAAGAAGGCAATGGACATGATGGAACACGGTGAGAAAAGTGGTTCTGAAATTGAATTCGCTGATGGTCAAAAATACTTTGTAGAAGGTGTTGTTGCCCATAAGATATTGGTAGCAATGGAACAGATGAAGCCAGAAGTTAGAGCGCAAGCTCAGAATGCTGTTTATCAATCGTTTGCTCATTTGATGGCAGCTCACCAAATGTTGAGCAAATAATTAGAATAAATAGAAGAATAATCCTTAGGAGAATCGAAAAATGGCTCAATGGTCCAATAAAGATGCTAGCTCTAACAGTGTACTGTGGGCTCCAGCACAATTCAACACGGTAGCTAACACTACTACTCGTGACAATCTATATGGCAACTCAACAGTTAATGCATTCGTTGTAGGTCAAGAAGTTGGTATGTTCGGCGTCGACGTAACAGAAGTTGCTGTAAGTAATGGATCTGTTACGGAGTTCCTCATTACCAGCGCTGGTTCTGGTTACTCTGCTAACGCCGCTGTAACTCTTGCTGGTGGCGGTGGTTCAAGTGCTACAGCAAATGCTACAGCTAATGCAACTGGTTATATTTCAATTGTTAATGTATCAGCAGCTGGTTCTAGCTATGAAACAAAACCAACAGTAACAATTGATCCTCCAACTGGTAAGACATTCAACGCAAGCTCTGCCACACAAGAAGATGCAACGTTTAATGCCAATTCGGGTGTTGCTAACACTACAGAGTTTATTACAACTAGCTCAGCTCACAATTTTACAAACGGCACAATGCTCCAGTACATTGTGGCTGCTGGCAATACTGCTATTGGTGGTTTGGCTAATGGTACTGTTTACTTTGCCGTTAGTGCCAACTCTACCGCGTTGAAGTTAGCATCTACTGAAAATGGTTCTGCAATCAACATCACTGCTATTACTACAAGTGAGTCAGGTCACACATTACGTCGTAGAAACTTTATTGAAGTGTCCTCAAACGTATTCCAAAACAATGACATTCTAACTTACACAGTTGCAACTGGTAATACAGCTGTTGCTGGTTTGACTAACGCAACTTCATATTTTGTTGTTTACGCTAACTCTGCAGGTTTATCTCTTTCAAGTAGCCGTGATGGTGAAAGAATCACTTTGACTCCTGGCTCTTCTGAAACTGGTCACACGTTGACTGGTCAGACAGCTACTGCTGAAGCAGTTATCAGCTCTGCTAACAAAGGTGTTGCACACGCTGGTTGGGTTATCCGTACGGTTGGTACTGGTGGTCGTGCTGGTCGTATCACTCACGAGACATTGGTCGCGATGGGTTCTATGAATAACTCTGATGCTGACGCAGAAGATACAATCTTTAAAGACGCATAATCTAAATGGCTGATAAAGCTCTTAAGATATCAGAACTAACTGCCATCACTGCTCCAAGCGGTGATGACATTCTAGTTATTGTTGATGATCCATCAGGGACACCTACTACTAAAAAAGTAACTGTAGCAAACCTGTTGGGTAATTCATCTGCCAATGTCGTTATTCAGAATGTTACACCTGCAAACGGTACTATTACCGTTAAAAAGGGAACAATTATGTTTGATAATAGTTTCATTTACATTGCTACTGCTAATAATGTTATTAAAAAGGTGGCACTAAGCGCATTCTAATAATGATTGATAAACTTGATGAGGCCAATTTCTTTTTGTATGCGGCCAAACATTATGAAAACCCATATTGTTATGATACTTTAGAATTTTATGACGACCTTAATAGGTTTAAGTACCTAAAGAGGTTGTTTAGTAGATATGAAGAGACTGGTGAGTTGAAGGAGAGACTGATTCTCAATCACATCATCGTCTTGTATAATATTTTTGGAGTAGAACCTACAACAAGAATGTTATTTTTAAAACTTAGAGGAAGCTATCCCGCGTTGAAGCCATTCTTAGTTTTTCTTAATTTCATGCCCGAAGTAGTAACACGGATTGGGATAGAAGGCAAGGATATTATTAGTTCGGACATCGCAATGGATGAAAAGATAGTAGACAAGCTGAGACAAATTTAATGAACAAGAATTTAGATTTATACATTGTATATCAATTCCTTAAGAAGCTTTCCACTCCATTCAAGGACTGGAAAGCTTTTGATTTGGGGATCATTGATGAAAAAGGCAATGTACTTAAATCAAGAGATCAACTAACAGACAAAGAGTTGAAAGACTGGACATACTTTGATTTGTTGGTGACAAATATCAAGAAACTAATTTCTGCTATCCCTGCTGGCAATCAAAAGATGGCTAATATGGTGATGGCTCTTTACCTGACTAAAGAATACAAAGGCAAGAAGGCTATTGTGTCTGAACCAGGATTGAAGAAAACACAAGGCCAAGTAATTGGTTATGCTAGAATGAAAGAGCAACATCAGCTTGCTGATATGCTTGAACAAGTGAAATTGAATGAGGATGGGGGAGCTCCTATCAACAGTGCTGGTAGCGGTAACGTTGCTGGAATTGGTGTAGGACAACAAGGCGAGCCCGGAGTCAAATTAGCCATGATTAGAAGATATATTAAGAAAAACAAATCTGACATGGTGAAATATGCTAACACTCAACCAACTAAAACAATTAATCCCAGGTAACCCGTACGTCGACCACTGGCACGAAGCCCTGGAGATTCTTCTCCCTGATTACGACATCAACACTCCTCAACGGATTGCTGCGTTCGTTGCACAATGTGCACACGAGTCTGGCAACTTCAGAGTGTTAAAAGAGAACCTCAACTACAGAGCTGTTACTCTTCGTAAGATTTTCCCTCGTTACTTCCCCGATGATCAGATTGCCGCAGCTTATGCTGGTAAGCAAGAAGCTATTGCAAATAAGGTTTATGGTAACCGTATGGGCAATGGTGATGAGGCATCTGGTGATGGTTTTAGATACTGCGGCCGTGGACTAATTCAATTGACAGGCAAAAACAACTATCGAGCTTTTGCTGATAGTTTGGAGATGGATGTCGAAGACGTTCCCGAGTACCTTGCAACATTTGAAGGAGCTGCTCAATCAGCTTGCTGGTTCTGGGAAACAAACAATTTAAATCAATGGGCTGATAGAGGAGACATTGTCACTCTAACTAAGCGCATTAACGGCGGTACAATCGGTTTAGAAGATCGTATCAAACACTATGAACATGCACTGCATGTGTTGGGAGCTCACTAATGAAAAAATTCCTTTTGCTTTTGGCCCTGTTGCCTTTGTTTGCTTTTGCTCAAAAAGAAAAAGCTGGTGTCACTTATGATGTTGTCCTTACTAGAGTGATTGATGGAGATACAGTTGCTTTCCAAGCTAACTGGTTGCCTGAGCCATTGAAAAAGGAATTATCAATTCGTGTATTTGGTGTCGATACTCCTGAAAAGAGTTTCCGTGCCAAGTGCCCAAGTGAGGCTGCACGTGGTGAAGCGGCGTCTGCTTTTACTAAACAAATGATTAATGCATCTACCAAACGTCAGATCGTAATGATGGATTGGGATAAGTATGGTGGAAGAGTGTTGGGAGATGTCTTGCTTGATGGTAAGAGTCTTCGTCAACAATTAATTGCTAATGGTTTTGCTCGTGAGTATTACGGCGAAGCTAAAACATCTTGGTGTGAATAAGGAATAAAAATGTTCGGAAAAAAAGAAGAAAAAGTAGAAGAAGTTAAAAAGCCCGATGAAGATTGGATGACCAAAAAATGGCGTCCGATGATGGCCATGATGTACATGACGTGCTGTTTGTTTGACTTTGCTCTATTCCCAATCATGTTTACAATTGTTCAGTTCTGGGAAGTCCAGGCTGCCAACGATGCATTTCGTCAATGGGTTCCTATCACACTACAAGGCGGTGGGTTGTTCCACGTTGCCATGGGTGGTGTGTTAGGTGTTTCAGCTTACGGTAGAACACAAGAAAAAGTAGCAGGAGCTGCAAATGTATCAACAAGTACGCAAACAATCAGTGCTCCAGCACCTAGCTTATCTGCGCCAATACCGTCAGCCGCCCCTGCTCCCGCACCAAGTTGGACTCCCCCTCCAGCCCAGCAGTTTGCAGCCGCAGCTCCGACGCCAGCATTTGAACAACCTCTAAATAATATATCGGCTGGTTTCGGTGGCAAAAAAGCTCCTCCAGCAGCTCCAGAACCATTACTGTAAGGTAACTTATGAAAAAAATCATTAACACAACAGCCGCTATTGCTTTAGCACTTTTTTTTACTACATCGGCTATGGCTGGTGGTGAGATGAAAGAAGTTTGTCACGATAAGGTGGACAAAGCTGGTAAGCCAGTGATGGACAAGAAGACTGGCAAGCCAGCACAAGAGTGCAAAATGATCAAGGTTCATAAGAAACTTGAAGGGACTAAAGTCCCTGACAAGAAGTAATCATGGAACTATTTGACACAACCTCAAGGATTGCTGTTTTGGAAAATCAACTTACAAACCTTGGATCTGAACTGAAAGAATTTAGACACGATTCTAAAGAACAGCACAAGCAGATGATGGAGAAGATCAGTGATATTGATGAACGCCTAACAGTCCTTGAAAAATGGCGTTGGATGATTATTGGTGGTGCTGCTGTACTAGGCTTCATGGCTGCTCATTTTATAAAGTAGTTGACCCAAAAATGTAAACTTGTATAATCAGCTCTGCGCCCTGAAAGATCTTTATAATGAGCTGGTTGTATCGTGTTTGTGCCATCTGGCCAGGTTTCCAAGATTGGTTACCTTACCACATATTGGACATTCCAGGAAGCAATTGAGCTTTTTGGCATTTCCTACTTTACCGTAATTGGGATTTAATGGTCCTCTCTTACTCAGACTTATTTTAGCATTTCTTTCCGGAGTAATTACGGGGCGATCGCCCTTAACAAAAGAACCTTTATTAGTTCTTAATATACTCATTGGATTATGTTTCTTCATTCTTTCGCTAGCAGCTTTCCTTTTCTCCAAGCTATTGGAGTCACCTCCACCCTCATTCATGTTGTATCCACCACGCCCAAAGGAATCGTATTCCTTTATGAAAAAGGGTTCCATCTCGTTAAGTGTGTGAAGCTTATCAAGTGATTCATACAACACTTCAAATGTAAAGTTAGACAGTCCATACTTTTTTATGGCTCTATACAAAGCTTTTGATTGTGAACCATTGCACGATTTGTGTGCAATCCACCTTCTCTTGACATTTTCAGTAAAACCAATATAATGTTTGTTATTAACTGTATTTGTTATTTTGTAAATTGAAAAAACCATTTGTGCCCTTTGTGTGCAGATAAGGTATATATTATTATGAGCTGGTTAGAAGAAAAATATATTAATCTTTTATCGAATAGGTTTTCTAGGTTTGTTAGAAAAGGTGCCAACCTTTGGAATTTTAGGTGTTATCTTTGTGGTGATTCCCAAAAGAACAAACTAAAAGCCAGAGGGTACCTGTTCGCACAGAACGGTGAGTACTTCTATCGCTGTCACAATTGCTCAGCGTCACTTAACTTCAAACAATTCCTTAACAGCGTCGATCCGATCATAGCTGATGAGTTCTCTAAAGAGAAGTTCATGGAGAAAACTGGGATTGTAGCAACTGCAAAGCCTGTTGAGAAGGACATTGGCAAGTTCTTGCAACCTAAGTTCATTAAGTACACCGCTTTAAACACGTTAAAAAAGGTTTCTCAGCTCGATCCTGCACATCCTGTTAAGAGATACGTGATGAGCCGGAAAATCCCTTCTACGATGCATTTCAAGCTGTTCTATGCACCAAAATTCAAACAGTTTGTTAATTCTCTGATCCCTGACAAGTTTAACACCGATATTGATGAGCCAAGGTTAATTATCCCGTTTGTTGATCAAAATCAACAACTGATAGGATTTCAAGGCAGAAACTTTAGTAAAGATGGTATCCGGTACATAACTATCATGTTGGATGAGACGAAGCCTAAGGTTTACGGACTTGAGAGTGTCAACCTTAACGAGACGTTTTATGTGTTTGAGGGTCCAATTGATTCTATGTTCATCAAGAACTCGATTGCAATGGCTGGAGCTAGCTTGGATAAACTTTTAGAGCCACATAAATCAAAGGCTGTCATGGTGTTTGATAATGAGCCAAGGAATAAGGAAATCGTTCGAACAATTGAGAAGTATATACAGAATGGATATAATGTTGTGATATGGCCTGATCATATCCTGCAAAAGGATGTCAATGATATGGTGTTAGCTGGGTTCAAGCCTGTTGATCTAAAACTAATTATAGACAATAATACGTTCAAGGGTTTAGCTGCTCTTGTTAAATTTAATAACTGGAAAAAAATATGATGAAGTATAAGAATTATGACTACGTAGCTGGTCAAGAAGCATTTTTGAGTAGCGCAGAGGTCGAACTCTTACAGAGATACGCAGGCAAGCTACCAGCTCAACCCGGTAAAATGGGCGTTGATGGTGCTACAGAAGACGAGTCAATGAGAAAATCAGTAGTTAAGTGGATAGGCAATGATCCTGAAGTAAAATGGCTCAATGATAAAATATTCAATATGGTTAGAAATGTTAATGAAGAATTCTTTCATATGGATATTACAAGCTTTGAAGATTTACAACACACAACATACAAAGCTGGTGGTGGGTTCTACGGTGTCCATATGGATACATTCATAAATGCTTTCCCACAAAGAAAGATATCGTTTACAATCCAATTGAGTGATGCTGTTGATTATGAGGGTGGGCAAATGAAGATTTATAACAAAGACTTTATAAACCCATTCATTGCTTCTAAATCTAAAGGATCGTTGGTTATATTTCACTCAATGATGCTCCATGAAGTTACACCAGTTACAAAGGGTGTGAGAAGCTCTCTTGTAGGATGGGTTTCTGGCCCCCCAATGAAATAAGAGATATACAATGAAGGCTAAGTTAGTATCGTATAGTCAGACAGACCCATCGGATCCAATCCTCAACGCCGCTCTCAATCAACAAGAGCTTATTGCTTACTGTGCTAGGGTATCAAACCCAACCAATCAACAAAGCAATCAAACAAGCGACAAGCTGTTGCAGTATCTGATCAATCATAAGCACTGGTCACCTTTTGAGATGGTCAGTGTTTGTATGGAAATTGAAACGACACGTGACATTGCTCGTCAGTTACTTCGTCATCGCTCATTCAGTTTTCAAGAGTATAGTCAGCGTTATGCTGATCCAACTAAAGACCTAGATTTTGTAATACGGGAAGCACGTCTCCAAGATCCAAAAAATCGTCAAAATAGTATTGAGACTGATGATTTTTGGCTCAAACTGCAGTGGGATAAGGCACAACAACGTGTAATTATGGCTGCTCGTGAAGAATATAATTGGGCAATTAGTATGGGAATTGCTAAGGAACAAGCCCGCGCCGTCCTGCCGGAAGGATTGACTGTTTCACGTCTTTTAGTCAACGGAACTTTGCGCTCATGGATCCACTATATAGAGCTCAGATCCGGAAACGGGACTCAGTTGGAGCATATTGAAATTGCTATAGAATGTGCTAAAGCGATTGCAAAAATATTCCCGATGGTTGACAATTTTGTACAGAAAAATTAATAAATAATCCACGATGTGGTTTCTATCTTTTATTCCTTCTTGGTATGTCCATATCATTCCTCTCTCAGCATTGGCGATCATCTTCGCCAGTATGTTTCTCAAAGTAATTCCCTTTGTAAGTACTTACTACATTCCCATTAGAATAATAGGTTTTGTATTGCTTTGCTTTGGTATTTTCTTTGAGGGTGGTTTGTATATGAACCAACAGTGGACTGCTAAAGTTAAAGAGATGGAAGAGAAGATTGCTGTTGCAGAGGCAAAGAGCAAGGAAGAGAATGTAAGGATTGTTGAAAAGTTTATAGTTAAGCAGAATGTTATCAGGGAAAAGGGAGAAGAAATTATAAAGTACATTGATAAAGAAATTATTAAGTATGATGTGAAATTTGCTCCTGGTGGACAGTGTGAAATTCCTAAAGAGTTTGTTGAAGCTGTTAATAAAGTAGCAAAGGATGGTAAGTGAAATACCTTGTTCTACCACTACTGCTGACAGGATGTGCTACTAACATTCCTGTTGTGATGAAGTTTCCTGAGGCTCCTACCGTGCTAATGGAAAAGTGTCCTCAGTTGAAGTTTTTAGAACAAGACCCTAAGTTAAGTGATGTTGCTAAAACGGTAGCAATCAACTATACTACTTACTATGAGTGTGCATTGAAAGTTGAGTCCTGGATCGGATGGTACCAGGCACAAAAAGTAATATTTGAGTCAGTTAAGTAACTGCTCATTCGTTTAATAAAATAAGAAGATTGGAAATATGAGTACAGTACATGGTATAACGGTAGACTATTCTCGTGATGATTTGTTTGATGAGTTGGGAAAACTAAGACTGAAAGAAAGCTACATGAAGGATGATGAAGTGTCTCCTCAAGAAAGGTTTGCGTTTGTATCTAATGCATTCGGTAGTGATAAAGAACATGCTCAACGTTTGTATGAGTATTCTAGTAAACATTGGCTTTCCTATAGTACACCTATTCTCAGTTTTGGGCGTAGTGCTCGTGGCCTTCCTATATCATGTTTCTTACCTTATCTACACGATAGTTCATCTGGGTTGGTGGATACGCTTTCAGAAGTAAATTGGCTCAGCATGCTGGGCGGAGGAGTTGGAATTGGTATTGGAATTCGCTCAGCGGATGATAAGTCGGTTGGAGTCATGCCCCACCTTCGCACATATGACGCATCATCTCTCGCTTATCGACAAGGTAGGACTCGTCGTGGTAGTTATGCCGCTTATCTTGATATTAGTCATCCGGATATTCTCATATTTTTAGAGATGAGAAAACCAACTGGTGATCCCAATATGAGGACCCAGAACTTGCATCATGGTATCAACATACCAGATTCGTTTATGCAACTTGTTGAACGTTGTATGCTTGACCCAGAAGCTAATGATGATTGGGAATTGAAAGATCCCCACAACGGTGAAGTACGTGAAGTGGTATCTGCTAAGCACTTGTGGCAATCTATCATGGAAATGAGAATGCATACAGGAGAACCTTACTTGCATTTCATTGATACTAGTAACCGTGCTATGCCTGAGTTTCAAAAGAAGCTTGGGTTGAGTATCAAGCAATCAAATTTGTGCAGTGAAATTATTTTACCAACAGATAAGGACCGTACGGCAGTATGTTGCTTATCTTCTTTGAACTTGGAGTATTATGATGATTGGAAAAATGACCGACTTTTTCTTCGGGACGTTGCTGAGATGCTCGATAACGTCCTTCAGCATTTCATTGATAATGCTCCTGACAGCATATCGCGCGCAAGATTTAGTGCTACTCGCGAACGGTCTATTGGTATTGGTGCTCTCGGTTGGCATGCCTATCTACAAAGGAATAACATCCCGTGGGAATCGGCGCTCGCAGTAAGTACCAATCATAAAATCTTTGGTTATATTAGAGGAGCACTTAACAATGCTAATGTCGAAATTGGAAGAGTTCGCGGAGAAGCACCTGATGCAATGGGGACAGGGCAGCGCTTTAGCCACCTTATGGCTATTGCTCCTAATGCTTCTAGTTCAATTATCATGGGTAACACTAGTCCTAGTATCGAGCCTTACAGAGCTAATGCCTATCGTCAAGACACTCTTTCAGGTTCTCATCTGACAAAGAATAAGTGGTTAGATAAAATCATTAAGGAAAAATGTGAAGAGAACAATAAGTTGGACTATAGCGAAGTCTGGTCAAGTATCATCGCCAACGATGGAAGTGTTCAACATCTCGAGTTCCTCGATGACTGGAGCAAAGACGTATTTAAGACCTCAATGGAAATTGATCAGCGATGGCTTGTACAGCATGCAGCAGACAGACAAGTTTACATTGATCAAGCCCAGTCAGTTAACTTATTCTTCAGGCCTGACTCACACCTCAAGTATCTCCATGCAGTCCACTTTCAAGCCTGGAAGCAAGGTCTCAAGACGTTATATTATTGCAGATCTGAAAAGATTGGTAAGGCTGACAAAGTCTCTAAAAAGATCGAACGAAAAGTTATTGAAGAGATTGACATGAAGGCACTTGCTTCCGAAGACGTTTGTTTAGCTTGCGAAGGATAGAAAAATGGAAGTATTAAGATTTACAGCATCATGGTGTCAACCATGTAAGGCATTAGCTCAACAACTAAATGAGCTTGAATTGAATGAATATATTACAGTCATTGATATCGATGAGCAACCTGAAATAGCAAAGCAATATGGGGTAAATACTGTTCCTATGCTAATGGTAATTGATAATAATAAAGAAGTATCGAGACTCCGTGGTGTTAGAGCAAAAGATCTTTTAATAGATTGGTTTCCTAAAACAATTAATAACAACATAGTCAAATTTAATAACTAAAATGAACGCAAAAAGAAAATCAAGACTAACAGATGAACGTAGTTCGTTCAAACCATTTAACTATCCATGGGCTTACGATGCTTGGTTAAAGCATGAACAAAGCCACTGGCTTCATACAGAAGTTCCAATGCTTGAGGATGTCAAGGATTGGAAAGGTAAATTGTCCGTTGAAGAGAAGATGTTCCTCACACACATCTTTAGATTCTTCACACAAGGAGATATTGATGTTGCTGGTGGTTACGTTAACAACTACCTTCCTTACTTCCCACAACCAGAAGTGCGAATGATGTTGCTTGGATTTGCTGCTCGCGAAGCTCTACACATCGCTGCTTACTCTCATTTGATTGAGACTCTTGGACTTCCAGAAACAATGTACAATCAGTTTCTTGAGTATGCAGAGATGAAAGAGAAGCATGACTATGTACTAGACATCTCTCAGCAAAACTCTACTAAAGAGAATACTGCCAAACACATTGCTGTATTTTCAGCCTTTACAGAAGGCATGCAGCTATTCAGCTCATTCATTATGTTGTTGAATTTCCCGCGTCATGGAAAGATGAAGGGGATGGGTCAAATTGTTACTTGGTCAATTGTTGATGAGACTCAACACTGTGAGGGTATGATTAAACTATTCAGAACATACATTCAAGAGAATCCGGAGATTTGGAACGATGAGCTTAAAGGACAATTGTATACAATTGCTGAAAAGATGGTTCTACTCGAAGACAGGTTTATTGATCTGGCATTCAGCATGGGCGGTATGGTTGGTCTTAACGCTGATGACGTTAAACGTTATATCCGCTATATTACTGACCGTCGCCTTATCAGTCTTGGTCTTAAGGGAATTATGAAGGTGAAGAAGAATCCTCTACCATGGGTCGAGGAAATGATTAATGCTCCCACACACACTAACTTTTTTGAAAACAGAGCAACAGACTATGCTAAGGGTGCACACTCCGGCACATGGGATGATGTTTGGGCAAAGGCCGCTTAATATGAAAAAACTACTACTATTACCTATTGTATTACTTTCTGGTTGTATGACATTTATTATACCAAAACCACATGACGCTGTGTTGTTTGGTAACTTAGTTGATCTTAAAATCCTAAGTGGTCAAGTAACTTGTGATGATAAACAATATGGTTGGAAGGAAATGTTGGATACAATTAACCATCTCAACGTTTATACTACATACCGAAATGATCCTCAAGCAGAAAACATTAAAGGTTTGCATGAAGCTGTAGGTAAAGCTTACACTTCTAGCAATCCTGTATTTTGCAAGTCACTCATGAATGTACAACAAAAACGCGTGGATGCCATCATCGATGCATGGAAGGAAAGAAAATGACCGCTCTAGAAGCTTTGAGAGAAGCTGCGCAAGAACCTACTAAGTTGGGAACCTTGTCTTATGAAATGATGCTGATCGTTGATCAATATAATAATCAATTGATGTCGCGAGAAGAGTTTGAGTATCTCGTCAAAGAGATTGCTAGTGTTAAAGCTGCTCAGCACTTAGCTGATGATGAGAATGCAAGCCGTTGGATTGTATCAATTGCCTCCGCTTTACTTTCTGTTGCATAAGGAGCTACCATGTTGGAAAAAGACAGTATAGAACACGTATGTTATGAGTGTGATGCTGAGTTTGTTGTAGAACCAATTGGTGAGACTGATGATGCAATCAGCTTTTGCCCATTCTGTGGTTCTGAACTAGATCTTGATCAAGATCTAGATGAAGATGAAGATGAAGATAGCTGGGATTGATTTTTCCTTATCATCTCCTTCTATTTGTGTTTTCACTGGTACCAAATTTAACTACAAAGAATGCTCTTTTTATTTTTTAACAGATAGAAAAAAGAATGCGAAGTATTACAATACCAATCTAGTTGGCGCACCAATGGTTGGATATAGTTGTCAAGAAGAGAGATATCACAACATCTCTAGTTGGGCTTTAACTGTATTATCAAACCACCACATTGAAAAGGTCTTTATAGAGGATTATGCATTTGCCGCTAACGGAAGAGTATTCCATATTGCAGAGAATTGTGGTGTTTTAAAATACAAGATGTGGATGGCCAATTATGAAATTACACCAATAGCACCTACACAAATAAAAAAGTTTGCTACTGGTCGTGGTAATGCCAACAAAGAAGATATGCAAGTTGCCTTCATTAATGAAACTGGGTATAATCCCAAGTTGGAGCTTAACTTAACTGATAAGCAATGGAACCCCAGTTCCGACATTATTGATAGTTATTACATTTGCAAATACGGAAACAATTTACTGACCATAGCTCAGTAGGATAGAGCAACAGCCTTCTAAGCTGTCGGTCGGGAGTTCGAATCTCTCTGGTCAGGCCAATTATTATGTACACAAACCAACGCCCAATTTATAAAATCAAACCTAGCGTAAGGTTTAAGAACAACATCACTAACGAGGTGACTCGTGGTGACATTGTGAACGAGGAGTTCATTGATGGCAAGCAGTTTTATGTCGTCAAGGTTGGTCCTCGGTTTTTGAAGTTATCAAAAGAAGGTTATACTCTTTTGAAGACTTCTAATTAATAGGTCTGTTGACTTATATTGAAGTATGCGTAGAATAGGCTTTCTGCACATGCAGTTTATTTTTAATTTATTATGGAGTCTCTATGACACAAAAACAACGCCTCGCTTCCGCCTTCTCTAATGGTGCTGAGTTGACAAGCAAGCAAATCCGTTCGCAGTTCAAGATTGCATCACCAACCAAGGTTGTTTCACAACTACGTTTGGAAGATGGCATGTCCATCTACTTGAACCAACGTACCGACACTAAGGGTCGTGTTACACAGAAGTACCGCTTGGGTACACCTAGCCGTGCAATCGTTGCAGCTGGCTACCGTGCTGCTTCTTTGGGTCTTGTCTAATTAATTTGGACTGGCTATAATCAGGGGACTTCGGTCCCCTTTTTTATTGGAGAAACTAATGGCATTGACTGCAGATAAAGACACCTATGATTGGATTATTGGTTTGTTGAAGACTAATAAAGTTCAAGTTATTTTTACTAAAAGTGATGGTACCGAACGTACTATGAACTGTACACTACGCGATGATATTGTTATTCCTTATGAAAGAAAGACAGAGAAAGTTAAAGCTGAAAACTTTGATATCGTTCCTTGTTGGGATATAGATAAAGGGGAATGGAGATCATTTAAAATCTCCTCATTACTTTATGTTAATTTTAGTATAGGTGAGTGAAATGAAAATAGGATTCAATTGTAGTACGTTTGATTTGTTTCATGCTGGTCATGTTACAATGTTAAAAGAAGAGAAACGTTTTTGTGATTATTTAATTGTGGCTATTCAAACAGACCCCACAATTGATAGGCCGACAACAAAGAACAAACCAGTTCAATCTATCTACGAGAGATTCAGTCAGGTATCAGCATGCAAATATGTTGATGAAGTTTTAGTATATTCTACAGAAGAAGATCTGATGAATATGCTTAAGACTCAACACATTAACATTCGCTTCCTTGGAGATGAGTATAAAACCAAACCATTTACTGGAAAGCAGTGGTGTTTGGATAATGGTGTTGAACTTCACTATCACTTAAGAGAGCATCCTTATAGTAGCTCAGCTCTTCGTAAAAGAGTGTATGAAGCTGAGAACTTTAGAATGAGTGTTGCTAATACATCTAATGTCAGTACTATCCCCAGTGGATTCAACGGTACTACTGCTTCCGACTTATCAAGTCTTATGCCAAAATCTTACCAAAGCATTGTTTCGAGAGATTTGGGATATACAAAATGATGAAGCGAATTCTTGTTACAGGCCATAGAGGCTACATTGGTTCTGTTCTTTGCAAAATGCTCAAGGAGCAAGGTTATTATGTAATTGGTACTGATAATGGTCCTGGTAGTCAATCAAAGTATGTTGATGAGGACTTTTATCTTTGCTTTTCTAATTGCATTCCCTCAGAGGTAGATGGTATATTTCACTTAGCTGCTAACAGTTTGTTGGGACCTAGTGCGTATGATCCGATGGTGTATTTTGTTAACAACGTTGGTAATACTTCCAAGATGTTAACTAAACTTGGATGGGATGGTAAACCTCTTCCCAAAGTAGTTTATGCTAGTAGTGCTGCTGTCTATGCTCCTAACTATGATAAGACTCCAATTAGTGAAGACTTCCATAAAGACTCACCTAACAACTACGGACTGAGTAAGTGGATGAGTGAGCAGGTGATACAAGCGTATTGTAACGTGTTTAACACGCCTATAACTTGTTTTCGCTTCTTTAATGTAGCAGGAAGCTATGGTGACGTTGGAATTCAAGATAATACACCTCACTTGATTAGCAAACTGATCCAAGCTCAAAAAGATAAAGTTAACTTTAAGATCAATGGCGAACACTTTGATACACCAGATGGTACTTGTGTAAGAGATTATGTCCACGTTGTTGACATTTGCAGAGCAATGATCCATGCTTATGAAACAATTGACGATCCTGGTTATAGAGCTTACAATCTTGGCTTAGGTATGGGGACATCAGTACTAGAGATGGTTGAGAAGTATTATAATGTAACAGGCCACCGTCAGTATGACTTTGTTGGTAAACGTCAGGGTGATCCAGCTTACCTTGTTGCCAATCCCCATAAGTTCAAGGAAGAAACGGGGTTTGTATATCAACACCATCTGATTGAAGATATGATTAATGATGCTATTGAAGCAAGGAAATTAAATGTTTGAAGAGAATGAGATTTCAATTAAGTCCAAAGGTGGGACTGAAATGGTTAAGCGTGGGCTAGCAGAACGTCTACCTGAAGGATTGGCCGATGACTTTCAAGTAATATGTTCACGTGTTCGCAATATTGAAGATGATAAGATCCGGGTTTATTGGTTACATGATTTACCTGAAGACCCAGAAACTAATCACTTAAAGGATAAGTCTAGTCGAGACCGTTTTCATAAGTTGGTGTTTTGTGGTCATTGGCAGTACAATCAGTATGTGACAAAGCTTGGTGTGCCACAAGATGATAAGTGTGTTGTGATCGAGACTCCAATCGAGCCTATCCCGCTTATTCCTAAGTCTAAGGAAGAAATTCGTCTAATCTATACATCGACCCCACAACGTGGGTTGGAATTGTTATACCCCGTTTTTGAAAAGCTGTGTGAAAAGCATGACAACATCCATCTAGATGTTTTTTCTAGTTTTGCAATTTATGGTTGGGGTGATGCTGATAAGAGATACTCAGAACTGTTTGATAAACTCAAAGCTCATCCAAAGGTCACTTATCATGGATTTGCAGACAACGACACAGTACGCGAATATCTACAAAAGAGTCACATCCTTGCTTACCCTTCTATTTGGTCAGAGTGTAACAGTCGTAGTGTCATTGAAGCAATGAGTGCTGGTTTAATGTGTGTTCATCCCAACTTGGCTGGTTTGTCAGACACAGCTGGTGGTTTAACATTCATGTACCAATGGGACGAAAACCCTCAAGTGCATGTTAATAAATTCTACCATGCTCTTGATCACGCAATAAGTGTTGTTAACAATGACGAAATGCAGAACTATTTGAGATTTGTTAAGATGTATGCGGATAGTAGATACAACTGGAGTAAAATTGCTGGCCAATGGGAAGATGTGATGCATCAATTGAAGGCTAGACATCCTGATGAGCAGTCTCGTAGAATGCAGAAGCAAGAACAAGCAATGTTCCATTACGTTGTAAAATGATTATCACAAAGACTCCACTGAGGGTCAGCTTCTTCGGAGGAGGGAGTGACATCCCTCAGTTTTATAACAACAACAGAGGATTGGTTATATCAACAACTATTGATAGACCGATCTACATTGCAGTTAATGGAACTCGTACAGCTCACACCAAAGTAGTGTACTCTGAAATTGAAATCGTCAATCACTCATCCCTACTTAAGCATGATCGTGTAAGAGAAGTATTACTATACTACGGTATCGACAATCATATTGAGATTGCTTCTTTCTCTGATATACCAACAAAAGGAACTGGACTAGGATCGTCTTCAACATTTACTGTTGGTTTGTTGAAGGCAATCCTGGAGATGTCTAAAACTCAATACAATAACTATGAACTAGCTGAGCTTGCTTGTCATATTGAAATTGAAAAGTGCAATCAACCAATTGGCAAACAAGATCAGTATGCCGCTGCCTTTGGTGGTTTCAATGCTATTACGTTTGAGGGTAACGATGCAACTGTTATCCCAATCAACATAACTACTGATACAGCTTCTAGGTTGAATGATAACCTTATTTGTTTCAATACAGGAATCACTAGACAGGCTTCATCGATACTAGAAGATCAGGTAAAGGGGCTTAAAGATGTGGTTAATGTGGATAATACTGCTCATATGGTTGATATGGCGGAGGATGCATTCAAATTCCTAATCAAAGGACAGTTAGATGACTTTGGTTCTTTGTTGGGTGATTCATGGGACATTAAAAAGAAGTTGTCTAATAACATTTCTAACTCTACAATAGACGAGATGTATGGTAAAGCCATGAAGGCTGGTGCTTTGGGTGGTAAAATTTTAGGTGCTGGCGGTGGAGGTTACTTGTTAATGTATGTTCCTCTTAAGAGCCAAGCACGGGTCATTAAAGCCCTAAGTAACTATGAGATATTTGATTTTAATTTTACCAATCAAGGTAGTGTAGTGGAGATGAATAAATGAAGTCATTCTTTTTTGATGCTTATGCTTCTGGTGTGACAGAGGCATTGAGTAAAATCGATAGGTATAAAATAAGTGAAGCTATCAAAGTGATTGAGATGTATGCTAAAGAGCAGTCACCAATCTATGTGTTTGGTAATGGAGGTTCAGCTGCTTTGTCTGAACACTTCTCATGTGATCACACTAAAGGAGTAAGACATGATACTCCTTTGCAATCAAACATTATCAGCTTAGCTTCCAACATGGCTTTGATTACTGCTATTGCAAACGATTACAGTTATGATGACATCTTTTCTAAACAAATAGAAGCATTCCCCAACAACAGAGGATTAGCAATTGCTATTTCAGCTAGTGGCAACTCAAAGAACATTGTTAAAGGTCTTCGTAAGGCTGGTGAAAAGGGTTTAGAAACAATGGCATTTGTTGGGTTCAACGGCGGACAAGTTGTTGACTATGAGTTGGCTGATTACATTGTTCATGTCCCTTCTGATAACTACGGTATTGTTGAGGATTGTCATCAGATCCTAATGCATTCAATTGCTCAAGCTATTCGTTCTAAGCACTTCTTGGCTAAGGATGATAACCACGAATTGAAGCTATGAGTAATAAAGTCCTTTTCTTTCCTAAGGAAAAACTAGACACTGCTCCTCAGTCGTTAGAGGAAGTGATTTCCAAGATTGATGAGAACCAAAGAGATGCAGTTGAAGCTGCACTTGATGAAGTGGTACCAGACCTCTTAAACCACCTAGGATCGTTTAACTTTTACATCCAGGATGAGAAAGACATTGGTATGGTGTTAGAGTCTATCAAGAGTGGTGTATTCCGTACAATGAACATTAAACATGAACTACAGGACGTCACTGATCAGTTGATTAAAATTGTGTAACGTGTTACAATATTAATATGATAATCCTTGACCTAAACCAAATCATGATCTCCAATGTGCTTCAGCAACTTGGAAATCATACAAATGTAGAGATTGAAGAAAACCTTGTTCGCCACATGGTTCTCAACTCTATCCGTAACCTTAAGACCAAATATAAAAGTTATGGTCAGCTTGTCATTGCTTGTGATGATAAGAAGTATTGGAGACGTGAGCAGTTTCCAGCTTACAAAGGCAATCGTAAGAAAGATAGAGAGAAGTCTGAGATTGATTGGACAACTCTTTTCAATACACTCAACACTATTAAACAAGAACTTAAAGAGTTCTTTCCTTACCCCATCATCCAGGTAGAAGGTGCAGAGGCAGATGACGTTATTGGTTGTCTGGTTGCGGAATTTGGTGTTTCACTAAATAGTTCATCTGCTGAAAAGATTCTTATTTTGTCTGGCGATAAGGATTTTGTTCAGTTACAATCGTATGTAAATGTTAGCCAGTATGATCCTATTCATAAAAAGAACATCACTTGCAAAGATCCAGCACAGTTCTTGAAAGAGTTAGTCCTTAAAGGTGATCGTGGGGATGGAATTCCAAACGTGTTATCGCCCGACAACTGCCTCATCGAAGGCGTTAGACAAAAGCCTCTTACTGCTAAGAAGATGGCTGAGCTCCTTGCTGTTGATCCATCCACATATAATTCAGAAATTAGATCAAACTTTATGAGAAACAACTCTCTCATCGATCTCACATTTACTCCTAAATCAATTTCCCAAGCTGTGATTGAACAGTATCGTTCTCAGCAAGATAAGCCTAGAGATAAGTTGTTCAATTACTTTGTTAAACATAAGCTCAAAACATTAATAGAGAGTATCAACGAGTTTTAATATGGTGAATAGTAAATGAGAAAACTTGGCATATCAGAGATCTTAAAGATTGTATCTGAACAAAAGACTACTGATGATAAAGTAAGGAAGCTTCAAGAGTTGAACTCTCCTGTCCTTCAACAAATATTGAAGTGTGCTTTAGATCCCTCTATCAAGTGGAAGTTGCCAGAAGGTCAGCCTCCTTATAATCCTAGTCCTTATGATGATACACAAGCCATGTTGTATCAAGAGGCTCGTAGATTATATTTGTTCTTAGAAGGTGGTAATGATAACCTTACTGCACTACGAAGAGAGCAATTGTTTATTAGTCTTTTAGAGAGCATTGATAAAGAAGATGCTAAGCTGATACTTGCTGCTAAAGATAAAAAGATTCCTTATAAAGGAATTACAACAAAGCTGGTTAACTCAGCTTTTCCAGGACTTATCTCACAGGAAAAATAATAATAAATGAATAAGCAACAGGATAAACGTAAGAAGAAGGATGACGATTATGATAGTCATCACGTTTATAAGCTCAAGCAGAGCTTTCATGATCGTAAGATGTATCGCAATATAGATAATGTATTGAAGAAGAAAGATCTTCGAGAACTTAAAAACTTAGAGTACGATGATTATCGGTAAAGGAAATATATGAAGTGGTTGAAGAAATTATTAGGAATGGAACCTGTAGCAACTTCTACAGCTCCTGTTGATGCTGGTGCAAAAGCATTTGACAATATGGCTAAGAACTTGGAGCAAGGTGCTGTTGGTTCATCCAATCCAGTTACAGCACATCCACCATCAGCTAATGGTGGAACAGAACCAGCTGTTATTGCTCAAGAAGTCAAAGAAGTTGTTCCGGAAGCTGTTAAACAAGAAGAGTATGGTAGTACTGCTATTCCATTAGCTGAAGTGCCTGCTGAGATTGTTTTAGCTAAGCCAAAAGCTCCTCGTAAGCCTCGTGCTAAGAAGGAAGAAAATCCAGCTGGATGGCCTTTCCCTGGTGATGCGCCAGCTGAAGGTAAAGCCAAGCCAGCTGCAAGATCAGTTAAGGCAAAGTAATTGCCTACTTACAGTTTTCGCAATATTAAGACTGGTGAAGTCTTTGATAAGTTTATGTCCATGGGAGCTAAGGATGATTACTTATCAGAGAATCCAGATCTTGAGTCAATAATGGGTGCTCCTTCCCTTGTTTATAGCCCAACCGGTAAGAAGCCAGATGATGGCTTCCGTGATTTGCTCCGTAAAGTTAAAGCAGGTAGTGGTAGGAGAAATAGTATCAATACCTTTTGAATCTTGTTAGGAAGCATATGGTAAGAAAAGCAACACTTAAATCTGTTGAAGCTGAGTCAGTCCATTCAGAGCGAGTCAGAGTTGTTAATAACTCATTGAAGCTTAGATTGGATGATCTAAAGACATTTGATCCTTTGACAGACAATCAAAAGTTATTCTTTGATGCTTACAAACGAGGAGACTACTTTGTTGCATTGCATGGGGTAGCTGGAACTGGTAAAACGTTCTGTGCTTTGTATAAAGCATTAGAAGAGGTGATGGACAAGAGTAATCCCTTCAGAAAGATTATTGTTGTTCGTTCTGCTGTTCAGTCACGAGAGGTTGGGCATCTTCCTGGTGATGTCCATGAGAAGATGGAAATCTATCAACAACCTTATCGTCAGATCTGTGAGACTCTTTTTGACCGTAAGGATGCTTGGGATAGACTTGAGGAGCAAGGCTTTATTGAGTTTATTTCTACATCATTTATTAGAGGAATGTCTTTCGATGATGCGATCATTATTGTTGATGAGATGCAGAACTTAACATTCGAAGAGATTGATACTGTGATGACTCGAGTGGGTTACAGATCAAAGATTCTTTGGTGTGGTGACTATAGGCAGACTGACTTGAACAAGAAAAAGAATGATATGAGTGGCATTCTTAAGTTCTTTGATATTGCCTATCATATGTCTGCATTCACTAAAATAGAGTTTACTCCTGATGACATTGTACGAAGTTCATTGGTCAAAGACTATATCCTTGCCAAACTCAGGCACGAAGATAACACATAAATATATCATATTTAAGTTGGTTTAAGGAATAATAAATGACTTTAGCTGCAAATGGCCAAATGAGTGTTGGTGGTAACACATTCACCCGTTCGATCAACCTTGAGTTGGGCCGTGCTTTCAATACACAGGGTGCTTTAGGTTCTGCGGCCTTTAGGACTCTTGCTGGGGTTCCTTCAGGAGCTATTAGACTTGGTGCTGACTTCTATAGTAAATTTAACGTTTCTTTAGCATCAATAATTTCTGCAGAGCCTTTTGAGGCTCAGGCTCTTGCTCCTGGAGAATCTGTATTTGTCTCTCTGGATTTTAACTCTGATGGTACTTGGGACGCCTTTCTTGAAGCAGGTTTTGGAACTATAGAAGGTAATTGGGCTACAACTGCTGACGCTGGATCAACTTACCATATTCGGTTTACAAGAACATTTTTCTCAGGTGGATTCGGTAACTCAGCAACAGCTTCTACTGGGTGGTTGCCGTTAAACGTTGGTCAGGGTATTCAGGTTTTTAACAGCGGCACTGATTCTATTGTATCAGCAGAATACACAATAGAGATTGCTACTGATAGTGGAGGAACAAACATTTTAGATAGTGCATCCTTCATTACTCTTAATGCACTTTTATATGGTATTTAACTAAAAAATGTTTAATCATGAATTTGTTAAAGATATTCCTTTAACAACTGAACAAATTGATGGAAAGAGGTACTACCTCACACCAGAGGGCAACAAGTATCCTTCCATCACTACTGCCCTGTCTCACATGAGCAAGGATGCTATCCTCAAGTGGCGTAAGCGTGTTGGTGAGGAGCAAGCAAACAAGATATCTAACGCCGCTTCATCAAGAGGAACTAAGGTTCACTTGATTGCTGAGAAGTATGTACTCAATGATCCTGACTATCTCAAGGATGTCAATCCGATTCATGCTGATATGTTCAAACCAATCAAGGACTACTTAGATCAGCATTGTGACTTGGTGTATGGGACTGAAGTCGGTATGTACAGCGATACACTACAGTTAGCTGGTAGATGTGATTTGATATGCCGTTTGCATGGATTACCTTGTATAGTCGATTTTAAGACTGCTACCAAGCCTAAAGAAGAGGGATGGATCAAGAACTACTTCATGCAATGTGCCGCTTACTCGCAAATGGCATATGAGAGACATAACATTATGGCTAAGTGGATATGTATTTTGATTGCAACTGAGCATGATGGTCTACAGGTTTTCTATAGGAAGACAGCTGAGCACTATGGTGATTTGGTCTCTTATTTGGACAACAACCGAGTTGCAATATACGGTTAAGGTAGAGTTGGTATCCAGTATAAATACTCAGGTAACAATTATCAAAGCACCAAATTAGGATAATAAATGGCTTTACCAACGATCCCTGGTAGTTCGATATCATTAAATCAAGTAAATGTGGAACTTGGTTTATCGGGAACTGCATCTATTACAATGAACGATGCGGCTGTTCGTACTTTGTTTGGTAAAGCAGGTTCAGGAACTACTATTTCTATGTCTGATGGTTCAGGTAAGTCTAACTTTACAGTAGCTTATGCTGGTCATCCTGGTACAGGTTACGGTGCCCTAGCTAACAACACTACATTTACCGGTGCTTCTTGCGGCAGTACTGCATATATGGTATTGAACTGGAAAGAAACTGGAGTAGTGCAAATTGCTCAAGGCTCTTTATTGTTAGAGAATTTTAATACTTGGGGTACTCCAACAGGGGGTAGTCCTGGTTCAAACTATTGGATACGATTTACTAGGACGGGTACCTTTGGAGATCAGGCCTCGACTGCCTCTACCGGTTGGCAACAATTAAATACAGCAAGAGATATTAGTGTATCATCAGGCACTAATGGTGAAGCTACCTATACCATTGAAATAGCATCAGATTCAGGAGGATCAAATATATTGACAACAAGAACTGGTATTAATTTAGTAGCATTCGATGAATGTCAGTTTGGTTAAGATGTAATTTGTTGGTCTTGGCCAACAAACGAGTTGTCATCCACTGTTGAAACGAGTACAATAGGGGTTCTTACATAAGGATCCTTTATGACTGCTCTTGAACTTCTCCGTAAAAACGATATCCCTTTCAATCAGACTGTCCATCATGCGATTGCTCGTACTGGTGATCTGATTGACAATGCTGGTTATCCGTTAGGCAAAGCCAATTTCCTCATTAAACAGCTAGGTGGTCAAGAGGTTGACAACATTGTCATTGCTAAGTTGATGGCTAAGAGTTTGATTGAGCAAGTGTACATCAGCAAAGAGGATTACAATAGTGATCTAGCAATTGTTGTTGCTAAAGCTAAGGTAGACAAGATCCTTCACAACAGTCCATACATCTTACAGACTAGTGAGCCAGTCTCTACTGCTCCAGTATCAGACAAGAAGGCCGCTGCTCGTGCTATCTTTGATCGTATGCAAGGAAGTACACCAGGACAAATTGTTAAAGAGATCCAGAATGAATTGAAGATCTCGTATGCCAATGCTTATTATTATGTATCAAGGGTGTTCAAATGAATGAATGTCCTGAGTGTGGTACTCCAACCAAGTACTCAGCAAAGCATGATTCTTATTATTGTGAGAAGTGTAACTTATGGTTAGAGGAAAATTGCAATGACCCAACCTGTGAATATTGTATAGAGAGGCCAGAGTATCCAAATGAGTGAGCCAATGATAAAGAGAAGGTTAGATGCGATCCTATATGTCATCCTAGGATCAACTGATCTAGTGGAGAGGTGGTGGCATAGTCCTAACACAGCATTCGATAATAGGATGCCAAAGGATGTCTATTATCAAGATCCTCAAGGAAGGCAAGAGATCTCTGATTACATTAGTGCATATGCAGATGGAGAGTGCAAGTGAGGATCATTCTAACAATCCTGTTCTTGTACTTCATCTTTCATGGTCAGCCTGACATCTTTGATTATGTTCATCAGGCAACAATCGAGCACTTTAAGCAGAAGTGATAGCCATTGTTACTGTAATGTTGTTATTGTTACAGTACTCAGTGATCCAGTAGATTGAGCTAGAGCTGTTGCTACTATCATCAATAATAGATTGTAGCAATGCTTGGTCTGTTGATTGTCTAGTGATTGTGAGTGTGAGTGAGTCTTCAGACATTGTTTGTGTTGAAGTCAATCCGTAGTGATCATTGGTCAGCTCACTACCTTCAGCAATAGCCATCCAAGGCCACTTGATTGTTTTGTCTGTTCTAGTTCTTGTTGTTGTTAGTGTGTACATTTTGTTCCTTATTTAATCCATTGTCTGATGCTAGGTCTTCCATACATCCATCCTTGAGGGAGTGGATCTTCTGGTTTGATTCTCTTATTCTCCCATGTGTAGGGATCGTATATCCATTTCATTGTACTATGGCCAGCAGTCTTCCTTCTTTGCACTGCCGCATTCCTTCTCAATGCTTCTAATGTTTCAGGAGAGAAGTTCTTCTTCTTCCCTTTCATGTTAGCACTCATCTTGGCTTTAGTCTCTTCGCTATGCTTCACACCCTTACGTCCTTCAGAGACACGTCTATTGAACTCAGCCCTATACTCATCAGACTTATTGATAAGATCTAGCTTATGAGTGCATCCCCAAAACATAAAGAACTTAACATCAACATCCTCAAACGGAACATTGTAAGTATTCATTAGCTTACGAATGAAAGCATGTACACCCTTCTTAGCTTTATATGTAGCAACAAGCTCAAAGCTCCTATAATCAGATCGAAGCTCACGCTCAGTATCCCTAGTAACAATAAGCTTCTTAGGATTATGAGCAAGAAAGATACGAATCATTTTGCTTTACCAGATTTCATATTAGCCATCCAATGAGCCAATTGACCCTTACGACCACCCTGCTTAGCAATCTTCCTCAAAACACTTACACTAGCCTTAGTAGGAACCCCATGACGCTTACTATCCCCTTTGTCCTGAGGATTACGACCATCCATAAAGTTCTCACAAATAAAATCAATAAACGATAACATATAATCCCTTGTATAAGCCTTCCATTATTTAGAGGATAGGTACTATTAGATAAGGGAGATAATCGTTCCTAGAAGGTTCTAACGAAGATAATCAGATGAAATAATCATAAAATATAAACAAAAATATGCAAGATAATTTCATCCTGTACAATAGGATAGCGATTTATTGCATTTTCAGCCGATTTATGAAATATTATTGCATAATCACGTAGATAAACACAGAAAGCCCCAGAAAGGAGCAGTATGTGTCAGGAATGAGCAGGATAGAGCAGAAGGGAGCAGAAAGACGCAGAAATGAGTAGGACCAGCTTTGGATCTACACCGGTTCAGGATTCCCCAGCAAGGCTCTGCACCCTGCTAAGAATGTCTCAGTCGAATTCGCAGAATGACTCAGCCTGCTCCAGCAACCATTGCTGGTAAGCAGGATCAGAGTCTAGCTCAGCGAGGTCGCAGACAGGTTCTGCGGGGACGGGAAAGAGATCCAATTGTTCTTTGCTCATACTAGTTCCTTTGTTGCATTCAGTTTGGCGAGAGTAACTTCGTTCAGCTCTTTGATGATCTTGTTGCGGTGCACTGCTGGGAGCTCTGCAATCGTACGAGCGAAGAATGATTCTAAGTAACCCAGAGTGTACACAGAAGCATCAGAGGAGTCCATGCCCTTGATGATCATGATGCCACGGATGGCTTCTACGAAGTCTCCAGTAGCTTCTGTAGCTTGGCTGCGGGCTGCTTCTGCACGGGCGAGGTATGTGGTTGCGTTCATGTTGTTTCCTTAGTATGCCCCTATTATCTTCGAGTTTGGTCATTCCGTCAACCAATACGCTTACGGATTGCTAGGTCAACAGGGTGATGCTACCCATACAGTCCCGGTGGAGCGCTCTCCACGTCCACCCCGCACATCGCTTCGAATCATGCCCCCATTATCACGTCAAACTGGAAAACCGGCAACTAGCTAGAAAGTACCAGGATTGTGCGTAAGGGTATTGGTTGTCCTTTTGGTCTATCCAGAAGATAATAGACTCATGACAACAAACACATACACTAACATGCAAATCGAATCTCGCGGCGGCAAATACGTAGCAGTTCTCAACGGCAAGGTTGTTGCCGAGTCTACTAGTAAGTACTACCTCAAGCAGAAGATTGCTCGTTTGGAATCCCCAGTGGCAGAAGAAGACAACGCTGCTATCAAGTTCCCTATTAACCAACGTTTCAACTTCTTGGAGCGTCTTGTGACTATGGTTGGCAAGAACAAGACAGCTTCTGCTATTGTGACAGGCGACGGTGGCTTGGGTAAGAGCCATACAGTGATCGCAGCTCTCAAGGCTGCCGGCCTGCGTGACATCAGTGATGTTGAGCCAGGAGAGACAGTTGCTCCCCGTACCACATTCCGAGTGATTAAGGGTTACACTACTCCTAAGGGCTTGTTCCGTGTGTTGTGGGAAAACCGTAACAGCATCGTCGTGTTCGATGATTGCGATAGCGTGTTCAAGGATGCTGATGCTGTTAACCTTCTAAAGGGTGCTTTGGATACCTACGACAAGCGTTTGATCACTTGGAACACTTCCACTCGTGAAGACGAACTGCCACGTATGTTTGAGTTCACAGGTGGTGTTGTGTTTATCAGCAACCGTCCTACAGACAAGATCGACCAGGCTTTGCGTACTCGTTCAATGTGCATCGACCTCTCTATGACCCTCGACCAGAAGATCGAGCGTATGGGAGTTATCATGAACACCGAGTCTTTTATGCCAGGAGTTCCTTCTAGCTACAAGGCTGATGCTCTGCACCTTATCAAAGAGAATGCTTCAGAGGCACGTGAAGTGTCCCTGCGTACTTTGATCACGATCACTAAGATCCGTGCGGAGAATGACAGCGACTGGAAAGACTTAGCACTTTATAGCCTGGTTGCTTAATACCCTACTGGGCTGTAAGGTTACTTGTTGACCTTTTGGTCTATCCAGAAGATAATAGGGGCATACTAAGGAAAACACAATGAATACCACAATCACTCTCTCAGCCGAACAAGTAGCTTTTTTACTCCAGGTTCTCTCCGAACGAATCTCTGT
>Ga0209599_10000080_pt1 | contig 69746 bp, 69 predicted proteins | sample Shrwel_input2_FT_FD_187534 | JGI IMG/M metagenome (GOLD analysis project Ga0209599, IMG submission 187534) | Subsurface microbial communities from deep shales in Ohio, USA - Utica-3 well 1 S input2 FT (SPAdes) (version 2) ...
TATCAGACCTAAAAAATAATTAAAACAAAAAATATTTCTCTTCATTATGTATTTAATTGAGATTAAAATTTTTACATCTTAAATTTGATAATTCTATTTTTCGAATTATTAGTTTTGTGAATATAAGAGGGTCTTTACCAAGTTTTTGATATTTAATTCTAAAATATTAAAACAATACAATTTATTTAAAAACAACAAAAATCCATAAATCTAAAGTGACAACAGACTTGAATAAAAGTTGTAAATTTGTAACATTAGCAAATTATATAAAATAATACAACGTAATATGTCAAAAGCAATTTCGCAAGTACCATTTGCAGTAAACGAACCGGTAAATTCTTACGAACCGGGATCTCCAGAGGTAAAATCTCTTATCGCTCAATACAAAAAAATGTGGGCAGAAAAAATAGAGATACCAATGATCATTAATGGTAAAGAAGTAAAAACTGACGATAAAGTACAGCTTCAGTCTCCTCAGGATCATGCTCACGATTTCGGATTTTATCACAGAGGAACCATGCAGCATGTAGATGATGCCATCAACGCTGCTTTGGCTGCTAAAAAACAATGGAATGAACTTGGCTGGGAACACCGTGCTGCAATATTCTTAAAAGCAGCTGATCTTTTGGCAGGACCTTACAGAGATGTAATTAATGCTGCAACGATGATCGGGCAATCAAAAAATGTTCATCAGGCAGAGATTGATGCAGCTTGTGAATTCATCGATTTCTTAAGATTCAATGTAGAATTCATGACAGAAATGTATTCTGAGCAGCCAGTTTCTGATACAGGAATCTGGAATCGCGTAGAATACAGACCTTTAGAAGGTTTCGTTTTCGCAGTTACACCTTTCAACTTTACAGCAATTTCAGGTAATTTACCGGCTTGTATGGCAATGCTTGGAAATGTAGTTGTCTGGAAACCTTCGGATAAGCAAATTTATTCTGCGAAAGTAATCATGGATGTCTTAACAGAAGCGGGACTTCCTGCAGGAGTTATCAATATGATTTTTACAGACGGAAAAGAAACTGCTGAGAAAGTTTTGGCTCACAGAGATTTCGCAGGACTTCATTTTACAGGATCTACAAAAGTTTTCCAGGGAATGTGGAAAATGATTGGTGACAATATTCATAATTACAGAACGTACCCAAGAATTGTTGGGGAAACAGGTGGTAAAGATTTCGTTATCGCTCATCCTTCTGCCAATGTGGAAGCTGTAGCAACAGGTTTGGTAAGAGGTGCTTTTGAATATCAGGGACAGAAATGTTCTGCGGCTTCAAGAGCGTATATTCCAAGATCACTTTGGGCAGATGTGAAAAAAGTAATGGAAACTCAGATCAGTTCAATTAAAATTGGTTCTCCTGAAGATCCATCCAACTTTGTGAATGCGGTAATCGATAAAAACTCATTCGAAAAATGTAAAGGTTATATTGAAAGAGCTGAAGCATCAAGCAACGCCAATGTAATTATTGGAGGTAAATGTGACGATTCTAAAGGATGGTTTGTAAGCCCTACAGTAATTGAAACAACAGATCCTCAATATGAAAGTATGGTAGAAGAAATTTTTGGTCCTATCCTTTCAATTTACGTTTACGAGGACAAAGACTGGAAAGAAACTCTTGCTATTGTAGATTCTTCTTCTCCTTATTCATTGACTGGTTCTGTGTTTTCTCAAGACAGATATGCTACTGAAGAAGCTTTCAAAGCGCTGGAAAATGCATCAGGAAACTTCTATATTAATGATAAACCAACCGGTGCAGTCGTAGGACAGCAACCTTTCGGTGGTGGTAGAGCTTCAGGAACCAATGATAAAGCAGGTTCTAAAATGAATCTTCTAAGATGGACTTCTGTAAGAAGTATTAAAGAAACTTTTGTTTCTCCTAAAGATTACAAATATCCTTATTTGGGATAAACAGAAAATATATTTCACCTAAAAAGCCTCAGAATTTCTGGGGCTTTTGTTTTAAGCTTAGGAAAATATCAAATAATTTTCATTTAAATAGTAATAAATGAAATTTTCGGAATAGTTATTGAATACTCAATTTCGTCACCATAAAAATAAAATATTATGAAAAAGTTAGTTTTAATAATCCTAGGAGTAGGATTTTTTGCAGTAAGCTGCAGCACAAAAGAAAAACAGATGTCTTCCAGTGAAACAGATTCCACAATGACAGACACAACCATGCAGACTGCACCTGCTGTATCGGATACCATGTCTACAACAATGCCAATGGATAGCATGAAAGTAGATAGTACAGTTGCTCCTGCAGGAAGATAAAGACAAATGAAAGAATGAAAATCCGCAGGCACAGTTTCTGCGGATTTTTATATTTAAGTACAAACATTAAAACAATATATTATGAAAAAATTGTGGATAGGAACAGCTTTAGGACTTTTGATATTTGCAAGCTGTGCCGATAAAAAAGAGAACCGGGAAGAATTTAAGGCAGATCACAATAAAGATGCAATGCGAAATGACTTGGGAGATGCTGCAGTAGCAAACTCAGATCAAAATGCGCAAAGCGACACAACAAATCTCGCAAATGACACTGTAAAAAAACCAACAGATTACGAAAGCAAAGAATCGCGTCCGAATACTCAAGTAGGAGGTTCAAGATAAATTACAATCCACAGAATATTCTGTGGATTTTGTTTTTATACAGATCACAAATACAAATTGCTCCAAAGATTTTAACTGAAATTTATGAATTCAATTATTAATAATTATAAAGCCATATGTTAACATAATTATTACATTTGTATTCAATAAAATATTTCATGAAAAAAACAGCAATATTATCACTTCTATTCTTTGCAGTGATCGCTTTCGGACAAGGAATCAAATTTGAAGAAGGCAATTTTAAAAGTCTTTTGGCAAAAGCTAAAAAAGAAAACAAACTTATTTTTATAGATGCTTATGCAGTTTGGTGCGGACCGTGTAAACTGATGGTGAAAAATATTTTCCCTCTAAAACCTGTTGGTGATTATTACAACGCAAATTTCATCAATGCTAAAATTGATATGGAAAAAGGTGAAGGAATTGAATTGGCAAAAAAATACAATGTAAGAGCTTTCCCAACATATCTTTTCATTAATGGTGATGGCGAAGAAGTTCACAGAACATTAGGATATGTTGAAGAGAAAGATTTTATCCAGTTTGCAATGGATGCAGGAGATCCTAATAAAAGATTGACTGCTCTAAAACAGAAATTTGAAAAAGGAGAAAATGATCCTGAATTTCTGAAAAATCTTGCAGGTCTTACCATTTATAATGATGCAGAATTTGCAGGTAGAGTTTTAGAAAAATACTTTAGTGCAAAAACTACATTAGATCAGGAAGATGTTGAGATGATTCTTACTGGAACAAAAAGTACAGAAAGTCCTTTATACAAGATTTTTAAAGATAAAAAAGAAGAAATCACTAAGATTTTCCCAGCAGAACGTTATGAAATGGTTGATAAAAATATCAGACTGAATACAATCATGAAAAAAACGTACAGTGCGGATACAAAAAAGTGGAACGATGCTTATTTTTATGCTGAAACTCAGAAGTTCATGACCAAAGAAGAATCTGAAAAGATGCTGAAAAGAGCAAAATCTAACAGAGCGCTAAAAGACAAAGATTTTGCAACTTATGAAAAAATGACTCTTGACCTTTACAAAGATTATTCGGCTGCAAGTTCTGAAGAATTAAATTCATTAGCATGGAATTTTTTCGAGAATGTAAATACAAAATCTTCTCTTGAAACGGCAGTAAAATGGGCTCAGGAATCTGTAAAGAAAAACGAAAACTATGCAAATACAGATACTTTAGCGAATCTATACAATAAGATTGGTGATAAGAAAAACGCCAAACTTTGGGCTGAAAAATCTATCGCACTAGGAAAAACTGCAGGACAAGACACCACAGATACAGAAAAAATACTGAAGAGTTTATAAATCTCTAACTTAAAGCATAAAAAATTCCGCTGAAATAAATTTCAGCGGAATTTTTATTTTTTTTGATAACCAAAAATAGTGATCTAATTATGAATTAATATTCAAACAAAATACTTCCCCACGTAAATCCGCTTCCAAAAGCAGAAAGAAGTACCAAATCTCCTCTTTTTATTTTACCAAGTTCTATCGCTTCACTCAATGCAATAGGAATAGATGCAGCAGTGGTATTTCCGTATTTTTGAATGTTATTATGGATTTTTTCATCCGGCAAACCAAATTTCTGCTGTACAAACTGAGCAATCCTCAAATTAGCCTGATGCGGAATAAACATATCAAGATCTTCAACCGTTTTTCCTGCTTTATCCAAAGCTTCCATCATTGTTTCCGGAAATCTTGTAACCGCATGTTTGAAAACAAAATTCCCGTTCATAATTGGGTAAACTTCTTTATTCGTAACGTTTTCAGGCTCTTTTCGCATTCTGTCACTCCATCCGTATTTAGATCCCGGAAATTGTGTACACAATTCATCTGCGTATTTTCCTTCTGAATGCATATTCATTGCTAAAATATCTCCTGCATTTTCATCTTCAGTTGCAGAAAGTACAATCGCTCCTGCTCCATCTCCGAAAATCACAGAAACACCTCTTCCTTCATCAGAAAAATCGAGTCCGAAAGAATGCACTTCTGCACCTACCACCAAAATATTTTTATACGTTCCGGATTTAATAAAAGCATTGGCAACACTCATTGCATAAACAAATCCTGAACACTGATTTCTTACATCTAAAGCTCCAATTGTATCACAACCCAACATATCCTGAAGCAAAACACCGCAACCAGGAAAATAATAATCTGGTGAAAGTGTCGCAAAAACAATGTAATCAATATCTTTTGCGGTTAAATCAGCGTGTTGCAATGCCTTTTCTGAAGCTTTAAAACCAAGAAAAGCGGTAGTTTCCTGAGCATCATTTCTGTTGATTCTGTGTCTGCGTTCTTTTATGCCCGTTCTTTCCGTGATCCACTCGTCATTAGTGGTCATTAATTTTGCTAAATCATCATTGGTGACAACATGATCGGGAACATGAAATCCGATCCCTTTTATTGTACTTTTAATCATATAGTTTGTTTAATTTTGGTAAAGATAAAACTTTATTTTATACATAGTTTTTTAAAATTTACAGTATTTTTATATATGCCTATTAATACAATTTACAGAGATTCGGGATGCGAATGGATAGACGTAGAAGCACCTACGGAAGAGGATATGAAGTACCTTCATGAAAGATACGAAATCAACAATCTCCTTTTGGAGGATACTTTAGACCCCAATCATTTACCCAAATATGAGGAAGACGGAAATGTGAAATTTTTCCTTTTGCGGGAGAGTACCGAACTGGAACGTAAAAATCTCAACACCATAAGTGACATCAGTACCAAAATCGGGATTTTTCTTTTGGATAAAACCATCATCACAGTACATCGTATGAAAACTAAAAGTATTGTCGATACCAAAAAGCTTTTATCGGACAGCCAAAAAGATACACATCCTCATAAAATTGCTTTGATGATCTCTTTGGTTATTATGAAAAGCTTTGATGACGAAGCCATCAGTCTTTTTGAAACAATGGATAATATTGAAAACGAGATCTTTCTTAAAAACACCAATCATACCAATCAAATCAGAAGATTGTATAAGCTGAAAAGAAAATCCGGTTTAAATTCCCGAGTTTTAACGATCTCGAATGACGCAATTGATAAGTTTAAATTATTAGATCTGGAAGATTCTGAAATTGTAGATTTAAAGGATAAACAGAAAGATGTAGTTGCAGATTTTGATCACCTCAATATCCAAATCACTAACTTAATTTCGATGTTTTTGGCGTTGTCTGACCAGAAAGCCAATCAGGTAATGAAAGTTCTGGCAATTTATTCTGTGTATTTTTTACCAATAACCTTTATTGCCGGTTTGTACGGAATGAATTTCGACAATATGCCCGAACTTCATACCAAACACGGTTATTTCTATACATTGGGCTTAATGGCGGTCATTGTGATTTGTACATTTATTTATGCACGGAGAAAGCAGTGGTAAAATCAGTGAAAACACCCGTTGTTTAAAAATAATTTTTAATTAATTTTATATGTAAACTAATACCCCAATTGGGAGCAACACGAACCGATCATGAGAACCGAAATCCTCCAAAAAATCCTTGAGAACGAAGCCCTTTCTCAGGAATCTAAAGAAAAACTGAAAGCTCTGCACGAAAACATTTCACAAAAAGAGTTTTCGGATCTTCTTGATGCACAGGGAAATCAATATGTAGAGTTTGTGCAGGAAGGAGGCGGAGTTTGGGGAAGTGCGCTTGTAGGGTATCTTTATGCGCTTGAAATTTTCGGAATTCGGTTTTTAAAAGTTGCAGGAACCAGTGCAGGAGCTATTAACACAATGCTTATTGCAGCCTGTAAAACAAAAGAAGAAGCGAAAAGTGAAATGATAAAAAGTATACTTTTCAATTGGGCCTTTTCAGATTTTATGGATGGTAAATCTTATGTAAGAACCACCATTCATGCGATGCTCAACAATAAAAACTTTCTGAAAATAAATGCTGTTATTGCAGGAATCATCATGATTTTGCTCATCATTATTCCGTTTGCTGTAAATTCTGCGAAAATCTGGCAGGCAAAAATGTTGTTTTTAGTTCCATTGATCCCGATCATCATTGCATTTTTTATATTTAAAAAATTCTATAATGATTTCAGAAAAAGCAATAGCGGACTCAATCCAGGAGATGTTTTCCTGCAGCAAATGACCGACGTAATGAAAGGATTTGGTATCAAAACAGTGGCTGAACTTAATGAAAAATTTGTTCAGAAAGAATATGATCTTAATCTTAACTACCGCTACGGAAACAGCTCAGAATTTTATAACAATGCACTCAACGGAATTGAAGAAATAAGATTAAATAATCTTGAACATATTGACCAAACCCGCTACAGAATATTTTTTGAAAGTGCCAGAAACAACGATTACTATAAAAACAATCCGTTTTACTTATTAAAATCTGAGTACATTGTCATTTCTACGGACATCAATGCAAAAATAAAGGTTGAATTACCGACAATGGCGAATCTTTACTGGTCTGAAGAAGAACTAAAACACATCAGTCCGGCTGAGTTTGTAAGAGCTTCAATGTCTGTTCCTTTCTTTTTTGAGCCGATGCAGAAACGCATCAACAGAGATGATGATTCTGTAAAATACGCCTGGAAGTTCTGGATGAATACCCAAAAGGAAGATATTAATTCTGTAGGAATTTTTATTGATGGCGGAAGTATTTCAAATTTCCCGATTGATCTTTTCCACATGAATGATATTTTTTATCCGAGACTTCCGCTCTTTGGGGTACAACTCACAAGCGACTCAGAAATTCTGGGTGAAAAAGGAAAAACAAGCGAAGAAATTCTGAAAACACCTCTCTCCTACGCCGGAAATATCATCGGAACTTTAAAAGGATTTAATGATAAATCTTTCTTAGCCAAATATTCATTTTACAATCTTTTCAGCATCAAAACCGTGAATTGCGGCACAAGTAGCTGGCTCAATTTCTTCATGAAAAAAGATGAAAAAGAGCAGCTTTTCAACGCCGGATTTCTCGCAGCCTTAGATTTCCTCAATCAATTTGACTGGAAAAAGTACAAATACGAAAGAATGATGGTCGCCATGAAGGATAAAAAGATTTTGAAGGAAGAGGATACGAAAACGGTGGGGTGAGTTTTTTTTTAAGTATTTTTGAATTCAAATATCTTTTAATGAAATACATTTGTAAATGCTGTGGTGAAGAAAAGGAAGATTGGCCTGCAATAGCCTATAATTCTCCTTATCCATATATGAATCTATCTGATGAAGAATTGGAAAATTCTGAACTCACATCTGATCTATGTATTATAAGATATTCTGATGAAACTTGCTATTTCATAAGAGTTGTTCTTGTGCAGGAAGTTAATGACGATTGCCAAGATCTGGAATATGGGGTTTGGGTTTCTCTGAGTGAGAAAAGCTTTAACGAATACGTTGAAAATTATAACAATAAGAGTTTTGAAAGTGGCTGTTTTGGTTGGTTTGCCAATTATCTTCCTGACTATGAATTTGATGAGCCAATTCCAACCGATGTTGTAATAAATAATAATATTGGAAGACCTTTTATTTTCCCTCATGAAAGCCATGAGCATCTTTTTGTATCTGATTTTTATAACGAAATTACTAAAAAGGAAGCTGAAAAAAGAATTAATCTGGTTTTGAACAAATAGAATGAACTGGATTATTCGAAGTACTAAAATTGTAAAATATCATACAAATCTTCATGAAATTTTAAAACCTATTTGGGAAGATCTCAATAAATATAATTGGCTCCTTACAGATCTTGATTTTATGAGTGACGTTGAACTTCCAATTAATTTTGATCACGATTGTTTTATACTAGATTCTAAAGAATTTGAAATAATTTATAATTCGGAGGTTCAAATTATCTGGGGAATCATTTCTGCTATTCCTAAAAACTGCAAATTTAATGTTAAATTTCTTGGCAAGTTGTCATCTGAAGATAACAAAGTATGGCAACCTGATCAGTTTTTAATTTCAGAATCATTTTTAGAAATTGTTGCTTTCGATAGTGGTTACACCATTTTGAAATTTAAAGATAAGGAACTTTCAGATAAATTTAAAAATCATTTTGGAAAAGAAGTTTTAAGCTTAGAAAAATTTAACCAGAAAATACCTTAAGAAAATTGAATGGATAAAGAAGTAATACAATATATCATTACTTATTTCAGAGTACTAATGACTGATGATGAAAAATTGGCATTAAAATATCAGATGTATATGGAAAAAAGTTCTGATAATAGTAAACAAAGAAAAATGATGATTGAGAAAGGCTGGATTAATTCTGAAAATAAAACAACTGATCTATTAAAAACAGGTTATGAAGATTTTGAGGCTAATGTTGTAAAAAGAATAATGATCGAAACACCTGAAAAAATATTCTTTAATAATTGCCCTAAATTTGGAAAGCTAGCCAGAACACCAAAAGCAAAGCAATGTCGTTACTGCTTTTACAATTGGCACTAAGAGGTATAAATTAAATTAATTTCATTAAAATCATGCACACAAAAATAGACTTAAGAGAATCTCTCAACCTACCCAATTCAGAAACAACAACTCCTGCGGAAGTTTTTCAGAACCAAACTCTGCGCCCGATTTTGAAACTTCAAAATGACTTGTATCTGTCATTGTTTACCAATTATGCCTTAAGACAAAATGCAGATTTTAATTCTTTATCTGTTGGGAAAAAGAACGTATTTATCGAGCAAAGCATCCATAAAGACAGCGTGCTGAAAAACATTTTTATCGGGATAACCATCGGAATGTTTACTTTAGAAGAGCTGGAAATTTATCATTCTGACAGTAAAGTTTTTAATAAAAGAATTATTACCATGCTGATTGAGAGATTGAAAAGTCAGATGAAATAATTATGAAAATTGGTATACACTGAATTCCAATAATACTCTGAGATTCTTCATTCATCATAATGACAAATTACGAAGGATTACTTTTTCTCCACATCGGGTCAAACTTCAAAATCTCATCATTCACAGCACAATTTTCAGAATGAGCACCTTTCAGGAAACCAATGCTCATCAGAAATTCATTGACGATTTCACCACCGGTAAATTTGAATGTTTTTTTGAATAATTTCATCCAATCCTGTAAATCTTTTGAATGATGATGTTCCAGCCATTTTTCAAATGAGCCGAATTCTTTTTGCAGTTCGATAATGGTTTTTGCATTTTCTATAGCTGCATTTACTTTCAGTTTATTTCTGATAATTCCGGGATCATTGAGTAATCGTTCACGTTCTTTTTCATTGTAATTAGCAACTTTTTGAATATCGAAATTATCATACGCATTTCTGAAACCTTCTTCTTTTTTGAGAATCGTTTCCCAGCTTAAACCTGCCTGATTGATTTCCATGATGAGTCTCCCAAACAATTCGTTATCATCATGAATAGGAAAACCATAATGATTGTCGTGGTATTTTTTGTGCAGTTCTCTCCTGCTTTCGGGCTGCATGGTTTCGATGGCGGAACAATAACTCATTAGAATAATTCATTTAAATTTCAACAAAGATAAGATGAGTTTGTGACAAATGGTTGTCAGGAATACTTGAATCTTGAAGCTTTTTACAGTTTTTATATTTACTTTTAAAGAAATTTACACAGCGATTATGTCACGTTTATATTTATTTTTCACTCTTTTGTTTCAGTTGTGTTCCTTATGTGGACAGCGATCTTTAAATTTTGATAAAATTTTAAAAATTGAAAATCTTAAATTTAATAATAACGAAATAAGAGTTTATAAAAAATATTCCACATCAACAGGTCTAGAATTATTCAGATTCTATCAAGACCAAAATGATCAATGGAAAGCAGAATTTTATCATACTTATTCCCAAGGAAACCAAAAAGAATTTAAATTAAATATTAGAAAATCTAAGTTGAATTCTCTAAAAAACTTAGAATTATTGTGGATGCAGATTTTGGATACAGATGTGATGTACCTTCCCACAATGGATAAAATTCAGTACAAACTAAACAAAAAAAATAAGGATTATCAGATTGAAGATGGCGAAATACTTTCATCTATCTCTCGAACATATGTGGTTGATGGAGTTGATTACTACACTTTAATAAAAAACAATACACATCAAAATGAATTTGAGTATGACAATCCTGAATCTTATCTACAAAAATATCCAAACGTAGACGAATTAATTTCTTTTCAGGAACTATTAAATCTTATCAGAACTGAATTTAAAATTTTCACTAATAAATAAAACTGCTAAATAAGATTTTAACAATTAAAAAAAACCTCCGAAAAATTTCAGAGGCTATATTTTTTAGTGCATCGCTTCACTAAGGTCTATTTTTTCTTTGCTTTTCCGTTCTTTAATAAATAAGATAAACGGAATACAGATTAAGAAAACGACACCGAGATAAAGGAAAACATCCATATAGGAAAGTACCGTTGCCTGTTTGGTGACTGTGAGATCTAAGACTTTGTAAGCGGCATTCATTGCATTATCGGGCGTCATTCCTTTCGCTATAAAATTAGCTTTCAAAGCTGCCAGTCTTTGCTGAACATCAAGACTGTTGCCATCGAGATGCGAAATTAAATTCACCCGGTATTTCTGACTTGCGTTTGCAATAAATGTGGTAATTGCCGCAATTCCGAAAGAACCTCCAAGCTGTCTCATCATTCCGGTAAAAGCCGCTCCCTGACCAATTTCCTGACCTTTTAATGTACTTAACGACAAAGAAGTAATAGGGATAAAAAGCAATCCTAATCCCATTCCGCGGACAATCAGCATCCAGAAAAAGGCATCCTTACTTGTATCAGGAGTTAAAATTTTATATCCCCAGAAACTGTAAATGAAAAAGATGAACAATCCTAATGAAACCAAGATCTGCTGTTTTGCGCCTTTAGAAAGTAATCGTCCGATAATCGGCATCATAAATGCAGTCGTTAAAGCAGCAGGAATCATCAATGCTCCGGATTGTAACGCCGTCCAGCCCAGAATACTTTGTGTATATAAAGGAACAATAAACGTAGAACCATACAACCCGAATCCTAAAACGAAGGACATGACGGTTCCGATCCTTAAATTACCGTTCTTTAAAACCCGCAATTCCACAATGGGATATTTGAAGGTAAGTTCTCGCCACAGGAACAAGATAAATCCTAAAACTGCTGTCGTTGTAAAGGTAACGATCATACCGCTTTCAAACCAGTCTTCTTCATGACCTCTTTCTAATATAAACTGTAATGAACCCACCGTTAATGCCAAAAGCATAATTCCGAGCCAATCGACATCTGAAGCTTTTCTTTTTTCGGAAAATTTCGGACTTTTTACAAACTGTAAAGTCATTAAAGTTGCCGCAATCCCGATAGGAATATTGATGTAAAAGATAAATGGCCAACTGTAATTATCTACAATATATCCTCCCAATGGCGGACCTAATGTAGGACCAATAATTACTCCCAAACCATAAATTGCCTGCGCCATACTTCGTTTTTCTACCGGATAAGATTCGGTGATAATAGTTTGCGACGTTACAAGCAAAGCTCCACCTCCAATTCCCTGACAAAGTCTAAAGAATACCAATTCCCAAATATTGTCTGCATTTCCGCAGAGAAATGAGAAAATGGTAAATATGATAATCGATGCGGCAAAGTAATTTCTTCTTCCGAATTGCTGAGAAAGCCAGCTCGTCATGGGTACGATGATCACGTTACCAATTGCATAAGCTGTAATTACCCAACCCACTTCTGAAAGTGTGGCTCCAAGATTACCTTTCATCTCGTTCAGAGCAACGTTCACAATCGTGGAATCCACAATTTCAAGTAAAGCACAAAGAATTGCTGTAATCGTAATGATTACTCTTCGGGCTCCGTATTCTACTAATGAATCTTGCATTTAAATTTTTATTTAAAGATTAAAAAATTAAAAGATTACTGATCTGCATAATATTGTTTTACACGTCCAATAATTTTTAATATTTAAATCTTTTAATTATTAATCTATTTCAACGAAACTTCTGCTTTCACATTCATACCTGTTCTCAATCTTTTTGCAATATTCGGATCCAATTTTACAAAACTGATTTTAATAGGAAGTCTCTGTACTACTTTTACAAAGTTTCCGCTTGCATTATCCGGAGGCAAAATAGAGAATGTAGAACCTGTAGCCGGTGAGAATGAACTTACAACTCCTTCAAAATCGTTATCCGGAAAAGCATCAATCTCAATTTTTACTTTTTGTCCTTCCACCATTTTTGCAACCTGAGTTTCTTTAAAGTTGGCAATTACCCATTTCTGATCGTTTTTCACCAAACTGAATAACTGAGAACCTGCCTGCAAAAACTGACCTGCCTGAATCGGCACTTTTCCTACAAAACCATCTTCAGGAGCCGTAATTACAGTATAAGAAAGATTTAATCTTGCACTTTCTACATCCACTTCTCTTTGTTTTGCTACAGAGCTTGCTACAGAAATCTGCTGAGAACTAGCTTCAGTTTGTGATGAAGCAATTCCTGTTTGCTGAGCAATTTGATTTCTTGTATCTACCAAAACCTGCAATTGCTTATCTGCGGATTGTTTCGCTGCCAAAGCTTGCTCATACTGCTGTTCTGTGATGGAGTGATCTTTTACAAGAATAGAATATCTTTTCAGATCCTGAGAAGTTTTCCATACGTTTACTTTAGCTGCTTCAATCTGCGCATTTGCAGTAGCAACAGCCGCCTGAGAACTGTTGATATTTTTTGAAGTGGCATTGGTAGAAGACTGTGCAGAAGAAATATTGCTTTTAGCAGTAGATAAAGCTGCCATTGCCTGTTCCAAAGCCATTTTCTGATCTTTATTATCTAAAATAACCAAAGTATCTCCTTTTTTCACAAACTGATTATCTTTCACTTTCACTTCCGCTACATAACCCGAAATTTTAGATATTACAGGATTCATATTAGATGCAATCTGAGCATCATCGGTTTCTTCGTGAGTCTGTCCGTAAGAATAGGTTCTATAACCGTAAATCCCTCCCACTACAATGATTACTGCTAAAATAATCGGGAAAACTAAACTTTTTTTCTTTGTAGGTTCAGTTGTTTGAGTATTGTTATTTTCCATTTTGGATATTGTTCTGTTTTTATTTGCTTGTTAAAATTCCTGTTGTCTGTAATAGTTTTCTGTAAGCCAGTGCTGCATCTGCTTTTGCATTAATAACACCAACGTTTGCAGAAATCTGTGCTGCATCTGCATCCAATAGTTCGGTCATCGTTGCAAGACCGTTATCATATTTATTTTTGGTGATTCTGTAATTTTCGTTTGCCTGTACAGCGGCTTTTTCGAAAACAGCAATTCTTTTCTTAGAATAATCTGAATTTTGATATTCTCTGTTAACTTCCAGTTTAATATTGTCATTCAGCAATTCGTTGGTTGCCGACAACTGCATTTCTCTTGCTTTAGACTGCTTCAATGCTGAATTTTCTTTCCAAAGATTTGAAAGATTATAGGAAACTCCTACTCCAACATTTACAGCATTATAGATCGTTAAAAATTTTGGAATATCGGCTGCTACATAACCACTTGTGAATACTATTGAAGGAAGATTTTCTGCTTTTGCAGATTTAGTTCCCAATTCGGCTGCCTTTCTCTGTTGGTCTAAAGCCTGTAAATCTTTACGGTTTTCACGGGCTTCGTTCAGATAAAAATCTACAGGTTTTACATCATCCGCTTCATCAATATATTGCTGATCAACTTCAATTTCTGTTGCTTCCGGAAGTCCCAATAAGAGATCCATATTGATATTGGCAATGTTATAATTATTTTTAGCTTCTAATAACTGTAATTCGATGTTTGAAGTCTGAAGATTAGCTTTTAAACGATCGTTTCTTGCGATTACACCATTATTTTCAAGTTTAAGAAAAGTTTCATCTCTTTTTTGCGAAGCCGAAAGATTTTCTTCTAAAACTTTAATCGACTGATTTGCTTTAAATAAATTATTATAAGCCTGTGCAACGTTGTAAGCAATCGCAACTTTATCGTTCTCAGTGCTTAATTTTGATGCTTCCACCAAATACTTTGCAGACTGAATTCCGTATTTGATTCTTCCTCCGCTGTAAATCGGAACACTTAAATTCGCAGATCCGTAAGCAACCTGATGAACTTCCGGACCTCCTGCAGAAGAAACTCCTGGAATTTTCAGGTCGATATTCGGTTTACTCGGCAAATACAGATAACTTCCCGATATCGACAACTCCGGAAGCTGCCTGTTTTTTGCAGCAAGAAGATCTGCCGTAGCTTCTTCTATTTTGGCTGCATCTATTTTCAGACTTTTGCTATTCTGAATTCCCAACTGTACCGCTTCATCGAGGGTGAGTTGTTTTCTTTCCTGGGCATTTGCGTTTGCAATTCCTATAAATAAGGAAAGAGCAATAACGGAGTTACTTATTCTCTTCATAACCTAAAAGGTCTTTTAGTATATATTTTATATGTTTGTTGAGCTCTGTGTAATATTTCTCTTCAAAAACTTCTTCATCTTCCGTATTATTAAGAAATTCTTTGTACATCTCTTTACCATTGAACGCGTAAAACAAAGTTCCGCTAACAGTGGAATGCAATAAGTAAATAGGCGGATTTTTAGTGAAAATTCCTTTCTGAAGACCGCTCTCTAAAATTTTTGAATACATAGAAATAAATCCTAGCTTGGTCTGCTTCAGAAATTCTACAATCTGTGGATTTTCTGCGTGCAGCTGTTCTCTCTGCATGATTCTGTAAAAACATTTGTGATGTCTTACTCTGCCTGCAAACTGATCGACTATTTTTTCTATTTTTTCCCACTCGTTGATATCTGTTCTTTCCAGAATATCTTTTGAGAAAAACTGCCCTTCATTCATTCTGTATTCCACCAATTTTTCATACAGTTTTTCTTTTGAACCGAAATAATAAGAAATCATAGAAATATTTACGTTTGCCGCCTTAGAAATTTCTCTTGTCGAAGTTCCCTGAAAACCATGTTCAGCAAAAAGCTTTTCTGCGGCAAATAATATATTCTCTTCTTTTGAAATCATATCTAGTGTTTTGACGATGCAAAGATACACAAGATTTCAATAAAATCAAACGATTGATTGATTTTTTTCAAACAAACGTTTAACATGAATACAAACAACTGATTTTCACCATAAAAAAAAGACTCAGATAAAATCTAAGTCTATATTATTGTTGATTATGAATTTTTGTGAATGTAACGGGAAAGTTTGATTCCAAGATCTGTCCAGACAATTTTGGGATTTCCGTTTCTTGTTAAATGGAGATCTGCAGCATTGATTTCTTCTAAAATACTAATGATGTTTGCTCCGCTGATAAATTTAGAAAAACCATTCCAGTTAAATCCATTAGCATCGATTTTTTTGTAAACCAACTCTTCCGACTGATAATTCTGAAGCAAAGCTAATCTGAAAATCTCTGATGCATAGTTGAGAAAATTCTTCTGTTTTTCTCTGTTCCAGCCGGCAATTTCTTTTGCCCAGACAATAATATTTTTGAGGAATTCCGGTTTCTTTTTTACCTGAAATGCATCACGAACCCATTGTACGAAAAGTTTTTCAAATTCAGGATTTTTAATCTCTGCATTCAGAAGTTTTATGGCTTCGTTCAGATTTCCCTGCGCTTCATGAGCCACTGTTCTTGCCTGATCTTCCGAAGCTGAGAATTTACTTTTCAGATGTTGTATTAAATCTTCATCTGCAATTCTGGGAACTTCTATGATCTGTGTTCTGGAAATAATCGTCGGCAGAATATCGTCTGTACTTTCTGCCGTTAAGAGGATAATCGTTTTTGCAGGCGGTTCTTCCAGAAACTTCAGAAATTTGTTTGAAGCAGCAACATTCATTTTATCTGCTCTCCAAACGATGAGAATTTTGGTTCCGCCTTCAAAGCTTTTTAAAGCAAACTTCTGGTTCTGATCATCAATTTCATCTGCTGAAATAAAAAGCTGTTTGTTTTCTGAATCTAAAAACGCTGTCCAATCGTCATAACTTGCATAAGGCGATTCCAACATCATTTCTCTGAACTGTTCAAATTTATTCTTACTTAAAGAATTTTTATTATCGGTAAACACCGGAAAACTGAAATGCAGATCCAAATGATTGAGATGCTCCACTTTTGAGGCAGCGTGTTCGTTTTCACGTTTCAGAATTTCTCTTGCGTATGCTAAAACCAAAGGCATCGTTCCATACCCTTCTTTTCCAATAAAAAGCTGGGCGTGACTCACTCTGTTTTCAACGATGCTGTCCTGAAGAAGTTTTTTAAGATTTTCCTGTCCGGCGATGTTTTCCCAATTCATGTTTCAAAGATAAAAAGATTTTGTGGAAATTAGGAATCGGTGAATTGTCAATTTTCCTGTACCAATAATTATAAATTTAAATTCATCTCAAATTAATTGGCAATTCATTATAAAAACCCCTTAACAAACTTTAACCTCGGTAAATTTTTACAATTCATTAATATTTAAGATATTTGCGCATTATTTTAAAAATCTAGAATGAAAAAAATTTTTGTACTATCATTTATTTCTGTTGGGTACTTCCTTAATGCGCAAAGTTTGAGCAACTCACCCTATGCGACTTATGGAATTGGTGATGTAAAATATGATAATACGATTGAAACTTCCTCTATGGGAGGTATCTCAACTGCTTATATCAGTGACTTTACAAGTAACTTCAACTTCGGAAACCCTGCGAATAACAGCAATTTCGAATTGACAAGCATCAAACTTGAAGCTACAAACGAGAATAATTACTTTAAAACTGATTATAACAATACAAAGTCTACAAAACATTCTACGTATTTATCTAATATCTCATTGGCATTTCCTATTTCTTCAAAATTAAAAATGGGACTTTTGTATCAGCCTTACAGCTCAAAAAGCTATGAGATCATTAATTCTTCAACGGTAAAAGATCCTAAAACGGCACAAGAAACTATTTATGCAAACCGTTTTACAGGAAGCGGAACCTTGAATACTGCACAGATTGCACTATCTTATAAAATAAATTCTCAATTTGCAGTTGGTGCACGTGCCAATTACTACTTCGGTAATTTATATGACACCAATGAATTTACAACTTCCAATGCTGAGTTAATCAACGGGTATGAGACGAAAAACAATATCAAGAATTTTAATTTCACTTTAGGAACGAGCTATCAAAATATAAATACAAGTACAGACCGTAAGTTTACATTAGGTGCTACAGCTACATTCGGGAATACTAGTAATATGAACACAGAATATCTGAACAGTACATATTATTACACTGATGGCGAAGTAAAAGCCGGGCAAACTACCATTGAAACAAAAAGCACAAGTTCTAAAAACTTACTCCCATTACAGGCATCTTTAGGGGTGGGTTACGGAAGCGAAAACCAATGGTTTGTATCTGGACAGATTGATTATAAAAAAGGAGAAACCATTAGCTATTTTGGGAATACTTTTGATTTTAATGATTCTTACAGAGTTTCTGCCGGTGGTTGGTATTTACCAAATTACAACAACTTCAGAAGTTATTTTTCGAGAGTCGTTTACCGTTACGGTGCATTCTATGAAAAAGGAAGTTTAAAAATTGCAGGAACAGACATCAATAAATTTGGAGTTTCGGCAGGGGTTATGCTTCCATTCAAAACCAGCAGTATTACAAGAATGAGCGGTCTTGAAATAGGTGTAGAACTAGGAAAAAGAGGAACTTTGAAGAATAATCTGATTAATCAGAACTTCGTCAATTTAAAAGTAGGATTCAATTTTGCCGACAAGTGGTTTAGAAAATCTCTTTACAACTAATCATGAATTTGATTTCAAAAATATCATATAAAAATATAGCATACCTTTTTAGTTGTGCTATATTTTTTGTGTTTACATCCTGTGAAGAAGATTTAACCAAGCAAAATGGAAATCAAAGCAAAAACTTCCCTTCACAGATTATCAATAATGCCAAAATCATTCAGAGAGATTCCGGGTTTGTGACTTTAAGAGCGACTGCTCCCATCATTGAAAAATATGAATTGATTGACAGCCCTTACACAGTCGCCAGAAAAGGGATGAAAATTGAATTTTTTGATAAGAAAAACCCTAAAAAACCAGGAAATATTACTGCAAAATTTGCAAAAATATACGATTACAAGCAGTTTTTTGAAGCAAGAGGAAATGTGAAAATTTTGACAAGTGACGGACAAAGATTTGCAACACAGAGCGTTTTTTGGGATCAAAGAAAAAAAAGAATTTATACCAGAGATACCGTTTATACCACAACTGCAGATGGTTCTGTATTAGTTGGAGCAAATGGTATGACCGCAAAAGACGACTTTTCGGAGTACACCTTTTACAAAAATTCCGGAGATCTTGACATCAGCAAAACAAAAATTGCCGAATCTAAAAAATGATGACTTTCAAAGCAATCGGATTGATGTCGGGAACAAGCTTAGATGGTTTGGATATATGTCTGGCGCAGTTTGAAAAGAAACATTCTGTCTGGAAATTCGAAATCCTAAAAGCTGAAACAATATCATATTCAAAAAAACTGGAAGATCAGCTTAGAAATTCTATTAATATATTCGCAGATAACCTTCTGGAACTTCATTCGGAATACGGTTTTTATTTAGGAAAAGAGGTTAAAAATTTTATTTCCAGACATCAGATTGACAATATTGATATCATTTCTTCACACGGACACACTGTCTTTCATCAGCCTCAAAAAAAATTTACCTTACAAATTGGTGACGGAAGAGCTATAAAGCTTGAAACCGGATTTCCTGTTGTTTACGATTTTCGTTCACAGGATGTTTTAATGGGCGGAAACGGAGCTCCACTGGTTCCTATTGGTGATGAACTTCTATTCTCGGAATATGATGCGTGTCTTAATTTGGGAGGATTTTCTAATATTTCGTTAAAGCATAACGGACGAAGAATTGCTTTTGATATTGCCCCAGTCAATATTGTTTTGAATAAAATTGCTCAGAATTTCAATAAAAATTTCGACGAAAACGGTGATTTAGCGAGAGAAGGAAAGATAAATACAGAAGTGCTCATTAAACTTAATTCATTGGAATTTTACGCCTTATCTCACCCAAAATCTTTGGGTATTGAATGGTGTAATAAAAATATATTTCCATTGTTTGAAGATTTAGATTCACAAGATATTTTAGCCACTTTTACAGAACACAGTGCAGAACAGATTTCAAAGGTTTTCAATCAGTATCAACTGAAAAAAGTATTGTTTACAGGTGGCGGAACGTACAATTCTTATTTAATAGAGAAAATTAAAGAAAAAACAGAATCAGAAATTATTATTCCTGAAAAAGAAATTATTGACTTCAAGGAAGCCTTGATCTTTGCTTTTATGGGCGTTTTAAGAATGAATAAAGAAATCAACGTGCTTTCTTCTGCTACGGGGAGTTCCCAGGATCACAGCTCCGGAATTATTGCATAAAAAAACCTTCATTTCTGAAGGTTTCCGATCTTATTTATAAGCTTCAATTTTATCCGTCAAAGTATTAATGAAATTTTGAAGCGGTTTTTCAACCATCATCTTGATGAAAGGATTAAATTTCCCTTCAAAAAGCATCTGAACTTCAGTCTGATTTCCATTAAGAGGTTTCAAAGTTGCTGTAAGTGTAAAGTCTAAACTTGAACTTGCAGATTTTAAAACTGCCTTTTCTTCAGTCACTTCATCAATTTTTAAAGCAATTTCGGGCATACCCTGAAGTCCGAATTTGAATCCATCTTCTCTGCTTTCAAACTTCTGAAGACCGTCTGGCATAAAATCTTTGTAATTTTCCGGTGTTTTTAGCAACTCAGATAACTCTTTAGATGATTTATTGACAACAATTTTTCGTCCTTCTAAATTCATTTTTTTATTTTTGTATTTAAATTCCTACAAATGTATAAAGTTTTTGTGAACGAAAAAAAATTATTACTCTCTAAGCAACCTGAAAACTTAGAAAAAACGCTGAAATATGAAAGTTTCACAACTTTAGAGATTGCGCTGGATCTTCTTCAGAATACTTCGCTGAAAGAACTGAATGTTTACGGAGAAGAAATCGGGGAAATTTGGGAAGAATTTAAAAAACTTTTCAGAATTATTGAAGCTGCGGGCGGAATCGTTAACAGACCGAATGGAGATATTCTTTTCATCAAAAGATTAGGAAAATGGGATCTGCCAAAAGGTAAAATGGAAAAAGGTGAATCTCGTGAAGAATCTGCAATAAGAGAAATTGAAGAAGAAACCAATTTGCGAAATGTAGAACTATTAGACTTCATCAACACCACTTACCATATTTATATCGAAAGAAATGGTGATAAAGTACTGAAATTTACTCATTGGTTTGAAATGAATTTTGAGGGTGAAGACACTTCAAAACCACAGATCGAAGAAGGTATAACCGAAGTCGCATGGAAAAACACTGAGCAAATTGAAAGCGAAGTATTCTCAAGTACATTTAAAAATATTAAGTTAATTATCAACGAGTTCTGGGAGAAAAGAGCATAAAACATTTTTTGCTTAAAATTGAAACCCATTAATTTTTAGTGGGTTATCAATCTTAGGATTACTATCAAAATTTTTCTCTAACCATTTTCCGCTATCGATAGAAGATTTTCAATCTTTATATCTTGTCTTTTTCTTTTATTTAAACTTAAAGTAGTTTCTACACATTCTCATTTACATCAAGATTTTTTTGAAAACAAGAATCTTTAATTCATCCTTCTGTAATTTTCAAATATTACCTCAAAAGTTTTGTCTTAATATTTTCCATTAAGGGTAAAAAAATTCCAAAAATTGTAAATATATTCTATATTTTGGAATTTTCCAAGTAAAATAAAACACGTAAAATATTAAAAAACAACACTTTAAACAATTAAGCATGCCTATTGATTATTAGTTACCATCTAAATAATTATCAGATATGAAAAGTTCATTTTTTATTTATTCTTTCCTAAGAATTAATGATAATGTTTCAAAAGTTCCATCAGAGAAAAATTATTATTCATGCTTCTGTGGTTATATCTTTTAGAGATTTAGTATCAGGATAATGTTAACTCGAAAAAATATAATTATGAAAAAAACTTACTCCCTTATTGTATTATTGTTTACAGTATTATTTTTTAATGCTCAGAATGGAAATGTGGGTATAAATACAGTTTCACCAACAAACACATTAGATATTAATGGTACGTTACGCGTTAGAAAAATTACTCAGATTGGTTCTTCTCAATCAGCAAAAGATTCTATTATGGTTTTCGATACAGATGGTGTTGTAAAATATGTATCTGCAAATTCTGTTGTTGCACAGGCTTCTGCAGGAAATGCTAAAATACTGACAAATAATACTCTATCAGGCAATGGAAGTACCGGAAACGAATTGAGAATTTCCCAGCAAGGAGCAACTACCGGACAAGTATTAACATGGAATGGCACAACATGGATTCCTCAAGCCATCGCTCCTGCAAGTACCACAAATAATATTTCCAGCAGCGGAAATACGATTACCTCAAATGTAAATGGAGTAATTTCAACCGCTCCTCTTGTTAATTCAAATACATTGAATTTATCTGGTTCTATTTTAACTTCAAATATAAATGGAATAACTGCAACACAGAATTTAAGTTCACTGCAAACCATAACCACAATCACGAATACACAAGCTGCCGGAAAAACGATCGCAACTTATACCAATGAGAACAATGCCGTTACTGATATAAAAGAAACGATAACAAATCTTAGCCAAAATACGACAACTGGTGTCATTACTTATACAAAAGAAGATGCAACTACAGCTACAGCAAATGTAGTGAGTACAAATGCCAATAATGTAATTTCTGTCGGAACCGACGGCGGAGCTTATAAAGGACTAAAGGTTTTTGATGCCTATGATACAGCAGCTTCACAAACTATTAATAATACTGCTTCAACTTTATCTTTAGGAACCGGAAGAACAAATATTGGCGGTATATTTACATTAGCTTCCAATACAGTTACGATTTCAGAAGCGGGTGTTTATCGAATTAATTATTCTGTAGGAACTACTATACCTGTAGGAAACAATGAATTTTCCAGTAGATTTTGGCTGGAAAATGGCGGGACAGAAATTGTCAATTCAAATATCATTATTCATGCTTACAATGGATCTAATAATTGCTCTAGTAGAAACTTTATCATACAATTAGCTGCAGGTAGTGCATTGAGAATTAGAATGCAGAGAGTTGATGCTACAAATATGCAAACTATACCGAGTTGCACAGCTTTAAATATAGAAAAACTCAATTAGAAATTCTTTTAGTAATATTATTTAAGTTATTTTTCGACTGGCTGAAAATGAAATCGTTATCTTAACCTGTTAACATTTTTAGATTCAGCCTGTCGAAAACTTCATCTAATAAAATAATTAGAATAAAATGATATTTCCGAAAAGCAAATGCTATATGAAATCAATTGCTTTCTCCAATGAAATTCCTCTTGAAGCTTTTAACAGAATATTTTCTGATTGGATTTTGTTTGAATTAAGGTATCCTATTAACTCTGCTGTAGTATCAAAAGACTTGGAAGAATCATTTACTGCTTTAAAATGCTTTCCAACAGTAATGATTTCGTTGAAACCCAAATCATGCGCTATTTTTATAATGTTTTGATGCTCTACAGTACTTTCTTCCCCCAATTCCAACATATCGCCGATAATAATCGTTTTTGAACCCTCAAAAGTGATAAAGTTGTATAAAGAAGCCGCCATAGAACTTGGATTGGCATTATAAGTATCTAAAACCAAAGTTTTATCCTCTTTTTTCACAATCTGAGAACGCATATTTGTCGGCATATAATTCTGTATTGCATCTTTAATCTGAGCAATTCCAACTCCAAAATGAAGCCCGAAACTTGCTGCTGCACAAAGATTGGTAAAATTATAATCACCTGTAAGCTGTGACAAAGCTTTGGTTTCATGATATTCTAAACCTACAAAATGCTCATCAGAAAAAATCTGAAAGAAATAATCTGAGGTTTGTTTTCCAAAAGTTATTTTTGAATGATAATCAGTTGTTTTTTCTACCTGAATCTGATCATTTTCATTAACTAAAATCGTTTGCTGATTATTTTTAAGATAATCATACAGTTCAGATTTTCCTTTAATAACTCCTTCAATACCTCCGAAACCTTCCAAATGGGCTTTTCCAAAATTGGTTATATATCCGAAATCAGGTTTTGCTAAAGAACACAGAAGCTCGATTTCCTTTTGATGATTGGCTCCCATTTCAATAACAGCAATATCATGTTCTTCTTTTATTGATAAAATAGTAAGCGGAACACCAATGTGATTATTTAAATTACCATGAGTATACTGTACATTGAATTTCTGTGAAAGAACCGCATGAATAAGCTCTTTGGTAGTTGTTTTACCATTGCTTCCGGTAAGTCCAATAATTGGTATCTGTAACTGATTTCTATGATATACCGCAAGATTCTGCAGAAAATCTAAAGTTGAAGGAACATAAAATATATTTTCATCCGAGTTTTCAAAACTTTCATCCTCTACAATTACTGCCAAAGCACCATCTTTAATTGCTTTTTCAGCTAAAGTTGCCGCATTGAAATTGTCTCCGGAAAAAGCAAAAAATATGTCATTAGCATTTATTTTTCTGCTATCAATGGTTACTTTTTCCGCTTTTAAAAACAAAGGATAAAACTGTTCTGCATTCATGCATCAAAAATAAAAAAACCTCCCGAAAAATCAGGAGGTTTTTTATAAGTATTTTGAAATATTATCTTCTTGTTCTAGCTTTGTCGCTAACTCTTGCATCCTGAGCTACACGGAAACCAATCCATCCGTAACCAGAATCTTCTTTTTTGTATCTTCTTTGTCCCGGATCTAGCCAATAAGCTGAATCTTGCCAAGAACCACCTTTGATAACTCTGATATCATTGCTGATTGCAGATGTTCTTTCTTTAGTATCTTTCTGCAAGATTACTTTACCGTTACCATCTACCACAAATCTTGTTGTAGGAGCATTGTACATGTTGTAAGAAGCAGAAGAATCGCTTGCACTTCTATAGTCTAATGAAGACATTCTGTCGCCATCTCTATAGTTTCTGTAATCAGCAATTGTCTGTCTTTCAAACTGTCCCGGTAAGTTTTTATAAACCAATCTTCCGTCAGCTAAAGTATCGTATTTAATGCTACCCTCGTCTACCATTTTGTAAGTACCGTCACCGTTTCTTACGATAGCTTGAGGCATATTTCCTCTGTAATAATTGAAGTCTGTGAAATCTTCGTCTATGATAGGTCTGTAAACATCTGCCGTCCATTCTGCAACGTTTCCGAACATACCATATACACCAATATCATTTGAAGGGAACTGTCTAACATCTGAAGTTTGAGCAGCACCATCGTTTTTCCAACCTGCAGGACCAGAATAATCTCCTCTACCTTGCTTGAAGTTAGCTAAAATCATTCCTCTGTCTTTACCCTTAGTACCTCTAAGTTTATCAATCTGAGGTTTTTTCTCTGTATAGTTATTATACTCTCTGTTTTTCTCCATACCAAGAGCTGCATATTCCCATTCAACTTCTGTAGGAAGTCTGAATTTTGCAACCATAGCTGAGCTAGGAGATCTGTTAGCTGCAAGTAATCTTTGGTTGGTAGTTTTCATACCAGATTTCTGAGCTAACCTTTGCTGATTGATGTATCCTTGCATTTCAGGATCATTCGACTTGAATTTATCCATGTTGAATGCAGTACCACCTTGGTTATTAGATTCATTGATATACAAATCTTTTGCAATAATACCGGCTTGCATCAAAGCTTTTTCATTTGCTCTGTCTGTCAACCATTCGCAGTATCTGTTGGCTTGCGTCCAAGAAACTCCTACTACCGGATAATAATCATAGTTCTGATCTCTGAAATAAGTTTCATTAAGATCGTTTCTAGATAATTTATTATCCCATAATAATGTGTCTGGTAACGCACCATTGTAGATTTCTTTGAAACTTGGATCACTTGGAGGAAATACATACTTCAACCATGTAAGGTATTCGCGGTATTCGTAGTTAGTAATTTCAGTTTCACCGATAAAGAATGAACTTACCTGCATTCTGCGAGGCGAGTTATTCCAGTCGTGCATAACATCATCTTTCACTAATCCCATGGTAAAAGTTCCACCTTCCACATATACCATTCCTGGCCAACCTTTCTGCTTTTGTTGCTTTCCTGCAAAAAACCAACCTTGTTTTTCGTTTGGTTTCCAACCTGTCTTGCTGACAAATTTTTTAGTACCGCCTCCTTTGCTGGTACTAGACCCTCCACAGCTGGTTAATGCAAGTGTAGAACTTAATGCTATTAATGAAAACAACTTTAGTTTTTTCATAGTCGATATAAATATTATTCAAAGTACAAAGAAAAAATAAATTATTCAATAAATCAAATAAAGATTTGATTTTTTTGAAAAACGTTTGCAAATAAATTTTATTGTATCGCTAGTTATTATAAAATTTTCATTTATTTTGTAATTTAGAAATTTCAAATATAAACATGAGACTAAAAACAACTCTTTTATTTCTATTTGCTTTTGTATCAACAGTTTGGGCTCAAAGAATCACCATAGAATGGGACGGAGCAAAAACTGAAGACTTTGGCGACATAAAAAGGACTCTTCCTAACTTTAAAAATAAGGGTTTTTCTTACGGTCAAAATAATGTATTTATCTTAAACAAAGAGAAAATAGGAGAAGGACAGATTAAAATATATAATCTTGTCTGGGAATCTGTCTCAAATAAAGATTTGTTTGATCTTAATAAAGATCTTCTTCCAGATTATGATATTACAGATGTTAATTATTATTATCTTGAAGGTGAAAGAATTGCCAATACAAGTGTCGGATTATTTAAAAAAGAAAAAGGAAGAATTCTAAGATTGTCATCTTTTGAACTTTCTCTGTCTAATATTCCTGCTAATTTTAATGCACAAAAGGTAGGTACAACAGTAAATCCTTTAGCGACAGGTGGTTTCTACAAAATAAAAGTAGATAAATCTGGAATTTTTAAAATTACTGCTCAGTTTTTAAGAGATAACGGAATCAATCCTTCCAACATCAATCCTAAAAACTTCAGAATTTACGGAAACGGAGGAATTATGCTTCCTGAACATAACTTAGATGTAAAATACAGTGCTTTACAGGAAAACTCAATCCAAGTAGTAGGTGAAGATGATGGTGTTTGGAATGACGCAGACTACGCATTATTCTATGCACAAGGTCCCAACGGTTATAATCTTTACAATAACGGAAACGGAAATGGCTTCAAGAGAAGAGAAACAAGATTTGAAAGAAGTGAAAATGTAAAAAATATTTACGAAGATTTTTCTTACTATTATATCAACTTTGATAAAGGTGCTGGAAAAAGAGTACAAAATATAGATTTAAATTTACCTGCAACAGCTCCTATTACAAGATATGATGATTATCAGGTCATCAATAATGATCAGAAGAACCTGATAAAAGTAGGAAGAACTTGGGTGGAAGATGCTCCTTTCACTACTGATAAAACGGTAACATTTACTTTAAAATCTCCAATTCAGGGAGGAGACAATATTAAATACACAACACAGGTAATTGGTTTCAGATCTCAGGGAAACAGTATAGGATTTGACATCAACACTCAAAATCCGTCTACCCAATCGTCTTCATCAGCAGATTTGGATTTCAGACCTTTTGTATATTCAGGAACGGTAAGCAATTTAAGCGGGAGTCAAATTTCAATAAATTATAAGCCAAGCATTACAACCAACCCAAATGGTTTGTTCTACATAGACTTTATAGAAGTACAGTATAAAGAAGATTTGAAATTCAACGGAAGTCAAATGAATTTTAGAGACTTTTCACTTCAAAGTGGTACCAATACCAATTATGGTTTCAGTATTTCCAATACAGCTGCAATGGAGCAGGTTTGGGATGTGACAGATATTACGAATGCTAACAGAAGAGTAAATAAAGCTACAGGAACAGGTTCTTTTAATTTTGCATATACCACTTCCGATCTTAATTTCAACAACGAATTTGTAGCATTCAGAGCTGATGCAGCATATACACCACAGTTTGTTGAGAGAATTAATAATCAAAATCTTTCTGCGCTGCAAAATATAGATTATCTAATTATTGCACCACCGGAAATGATGTCTCAGGCTCAGAGATTGGCAAATTATCATCAGACAAAGAACAATTATACTGTAGAGATTGTAGATCCTGCAAAAATCTACAATGAATTTGGTAGCGGAAGCAGAGACCTTACCGCAATCAGAGATTTTGTAACAAAGCTTAACACTCCACTTGGTAGTTTAAAATATGTTTTCATATTAGGAGATGCATCTTATGACTATAAAAACAGAATTTCAAATAATTCTAATGTAGTTTCAAGCTATCAAAGTGAAAGTTCAAGTGATTTTATATCGTCATTTGTTACAGATGATTATATTGTAATGACAAAACCACAGACAATAAATTTCATTACCAATAATTTACCTGATCTTCCTGTAGGAAGAATTCCAGCAGCAAATGCTACAGAGGCTGCCAATATGATGGATAAAACATTGGCTTACTACAATTCGTTATCCGGACAGTCAACTCCTTTTGGAGAATGGAGAATGAAACTTGATTTCGTTGTAGATGATGATAATGACGGTGGAGTTCCATTCCATACTGTAATGAATAATACTTTAGGCAGTATATTCGAAATTCCTTCGAGTCCTGTTCTTAAAGAATACAATATCAGAAAACTCTATCTTGATGCATTTCAGGCTCAGAGTACAGCGGGCGGACAAAGATATCCTCAGGTAAATCAGGCAATATCAAACGATATGGGTAACAGTTTGTATCTTTTCTATTTCGGGCATGGAGGAATCAACAGCTGGTCGCAGGAAAGAGTTTTCACCGTAAATGAAGTACAGAATGCAAATAACTTTTCGCCTGTATATAGCAGATTTCCATTTGTATCTACGATAACATGCGAATTTACACTTTGGGATGAGCCGGGAACTTCATCTGCCGGGGAACAGCTAATGAAACTTAAACAAGGTGGTGCAGCTGCAATGATTACATCGAGCCGTGCTGTAGGTGTAGGATATGGCGTTATTTTTACAGACGAATATTCTAAAGATATATTTAAAATGGTAAATGATGATTTCATTTCATTAGGAGATTCTCATTTAAATGCGAAAAAAGCACGCGGCGCAGATTCTAACCATTTAAAAGTAAATTTTCTTGGTGATCCTGCTATGAAACTGAGCAGACCAAAGAGATTATTAGTAATTGATGCAGTAGAAACACCGGTTCCGGGATTAATCAGAGGATTAGATTTTGTAAAAATTAAGGGTCACATTAATAATGCTAATGGTACTCCAAATACAACATTCAACGGAAGAGTTGTTATCAACATTTTTGATAAGAAACTAAATAAAACCACACTTAACAATGATGGAGGTTTAACGCCGGTTTTAAATTATACAGAAGAAGGAAGTGCCATCGTAAAAGCTTCAGGAACTGCCGTAAACGGAGTTTTCACTGTAGAATTTTATGTTCCAAAAGATATTAACTATGCCGTAGGAGAAGGGAGATTATTGGGATACGCTGATAACAAAGCAACAGATGTATTTAATAATCAAGCAGTTCAGGTTGGGGATATTAATCCTAACGGAATTAATGATAATGAGCCGCCAAAAGTAAAGTTATATATGAACAATACTAATTTTGCAAACGGAGGAATCACAGACCAAAACCCAATGCTTCTGGCTTGTGTAACAGATGATACTGGAATAAATTCTACAGGATCTGGTATTGGTCACGATATTACTGTATATTTGGACGGACAAATTATTAATACCATCGTTTTAAATGATTTCTACGCCTCTGGTGAAGGAAATGGGTGTCTGAATCCTGGTTTGGCAGATTATCAAAAAGGAAATGTAAGCTATCCTTTCAGAAATCTTGCAGTAGGACAACATCAGTTAACATTTAAAGTTTGGGATATAAACAATAATTCGACAACTGAAACGTTAAACTTTGAAGTTAAAGACGAAGCAGATCAGCATTTAATTATCAACAGACCGCTGAATTGGCCAAACCCTTTTACGAATAAGACCTACATCCATTTTGAGCATAATTGTGATGACATTTTAGATGTAAACGTTCAGATTTATACCATTACAGGAAAATTGGTGAGAACATTAAGCCAACCAGTGGTTGCAGAACCTTTCCTACAGGGCTTTAGAACGCCTCGCCAAGCAATAGAATGGGACGGAAAAGACGATTTTGGTGATACTGTTGCAAAAGGTACATATATTTTTAAGATATTTGCAAAAAGTCAAAATCAAGAAAAATGCAAAGGAAGTGCTACAGCTGTAGAAAAAATGGTACTTTTGAAGTAAAATAATAAATAATTAAGAATATCAATAAAAAACTGATAATATATAAAAGACAACATATGAATTTAACTACTAAACTGCTTTTGGGGATTGGTTTGAGTGCTGGGTTTTTAGGCTATGCACAGGATTTAAGTCAGGTAAGACCTGTATTAACCGGAGCTCCATTCCTAAGAATTGCGCCAGATGCAAGATCGGGTGGTATGGGAGATCAGGGGGTTGTTACTTCCCCGGATGCTTTTTCTCAATTTTGGAATGCAGCCAAATATCCTTTTAGCAGAACGAGTTCTTCTGTGGGTATTAACTACACGCCGTATATGGGAAAACTTACGAATGATGTATTTTTACTGTATGGAGCTTTCCATAAATTCTTAGGTCAGGAAGAAAGATCTACAATTTCGGCAAGTATTTATTACTTTAATATGGGTGAGGTAGATCTTACATCACTTGTAGGAAACGAAGTAACTTCTAACGGTACTTCTAAGCCAAACGAATTTTCAGTTGATATTGCTTACGGTCTGAAACTTTCCGATTCATACTCAATGGCGGTTACTGGTAGATATATCCGTTCAGATTTAGCCGGTGGATTCAACACAGATACTACACTAAAGCCTGCAAATTCATTTGCTGTTGATATTTCAGGATACTATACATCACCTAAATTCTCTAGCTTTGGAGGATACGATGGTAAAGTAAATGCTGGTTTTGCAGTGACGAACTTAGGTCCGAAATTGGATTATACAGGGAACGAAGAATCAAGATCTTATCTTCCTACAATGGCAAGATTAGGGATAGGTTATGATATGTATTTGGATGATGTAAACAGAGTTGGATTAAGCGTTGAAGGTTCAAAAATCTTAGTACCGGGATCAGAATTCGTAGGAAACGATCCTAATACAAGACAGCCAATCTACGCAGTACCCAATGTAGGTGTAATGTCTGGAATTGGAAAATCTTTCAAAAACCCTGAATCTATTATGTATAGTGGTGCTTTAGAATATTCTTATGACAATGCATTTGCTGTAAGAGGTGGTTATTTCCATGAAAGCGATGTGCAGGGAGCGAGACAATTTGCAACTGCAGGTATTGGTTTGAAATACCGTTCTTTCGGATTAGATGTTTCTTATCTTATCAATATGTCTAAAATTAATACTGCTTTGGATAATACATTACGTTTCGGTCTTACTTGGAACATTGGTGACGAAACTTCAAATGTAGATAACTAAGAACAAAAAATTAATAGTGAACAATTAGTTATTTTATATTAAAAGTAAAAACAACAATTCACTTGCGCTGCAAGACTCACTATCGATAAAATTAAAAAGTCTCATGTCATCATGAGACTTTTTTTATGCAAACAATTCTAATTTAAACATTAATCAATTTTTGCTCTGAACTTTGATAAAATTTTAAACAAAAATTCACAATTCGACTAAGGAGTAAAAGCGCCAATTCACATTTTACTCTTATTTTTGTAGTATGAATTATTCTTCGGAGCTAAAAAAGATCGTCACAAGCCAATATGTATATTCTTCTATAAGAATTACCTTGGCAACGGTTATTCCGTGTTTGGTTCTCTCCTACTTCGGATTACTCAAAGAATATTTTCTTTTTCCTTTAGGAACCAGCTTTGTAGCACTTACCGATCAACCGGGACCTTTCATACGGAGAAGAAACTCTTTGACGTTTGCTATTTTCTGTTTTGTTATCGTTGCTTCTATTGCAAGTCTGGTAAAAGGAATTATTCCGCTTGTCATTTTAGAAATATTTGTCTTCGGAATGTTTTTCTCTTTGATTGGTGTTTACGGTCAGAGACTTGCCGCTGTAGGATCTTTGGCATTGGTTGTTTTGGCGATCTTTATCGATGGGCATTTAACCGGAGCAAATATTTTAAAAAGTCTGGTAATTTTTGCATCAGGTTGTATTTGGTTTTTATTGATTTTCTTAATTGTAACTACCATTCAGCCTTACAAATTGGCTAGCCAAATGATTGGTGAAAACTATCTTCAGCTTGCAGAATTTCTAAAAATAAAAGCCAACTTTTACCAGAAAAATCCAGATTTTGATAAGTTACAAACGCAGATAATTGCAAAGCAGATTGCCATAAAAAATCTTCAGGAAGAAACGCGCGAAACGGTTTTTAAAACCCGTACAATCGTGAACGAATCTACGACAATAAGCAGGCTTTTGATGCTTACTTTCCTGAATTCTATGGATTTACATGAAAAACTGATGACCTCTGAAAGCGATTATAAAAAATTGCAGCAAAGTTTTGAAGATTCTACAATTCTGGTTAACATACACGATTATTTAAATATACTTTCAGACGAAATTGCCAATATCGGAATTTCACTTCAAAGCAGTACGCGAGCAAAACCTTTGTACAACCTTGAAGCAATGTCTCAGGATTTGAACGTTCATTATTTTGAGCTTAGAAACAAACAAATGAATCCCGACAATCTCGAAAACTTTATGATCCTGAAGCAGATCATGATGAGAATAAATGAGATTACGAAAGAGATCAACGAAATTTACAAAGTATTTGCTCAGAATGTAAAACTAGCAAAAAGTCTTTCCACAGGTCTGGATCTCAAAAAATTCATGCCTAAAGAAGAAAAACTAAATTTTAAAGTTTTAAGAAGCAATATTTCTCTCACCTCATCTCATTTCAGACATGCAATAAGAATTACCGTTGCTTTATTTTTGGGATATCTGGTTTCACTTTTACCATTTTTGGTGATTGGTCATACCTACTGGATTTTAATTACCATTGTTGCTATTTTAAAACCCGCCTACTCCATTACCAAACAGAGAAACCTTCTGCGTTTTTACGGCACAGTTGCAGGTGCAGTAATTGCCTATGCAATTTTATATTTTGTTAATATTAATGCCATTCTTTTTGCAATCCTTTTATTGAGCATGATTTTATGCTTCAGTTTATTAAAAGGACGATATTTCTGGGCAGTTCTTTTTATGACGATATATATTTTCATGAGTTTTAATTTTTTAAATCCGGGAAATATAAACGTTATCTTCAAAGACAGGATTGTAGACACCATCATTGCAGGTATTATTGCTTTTCTGGTTTCTTATATGGTGCTTCCGGTTTGGGAACATACGCAGAATTTAGAATTAATGAAAAACTCTGCAAAGTCTAATCTCACCTATTTTCATAGTGTAATGGCAAAATTCCTGAACGAAGATTTTAATATTGAAGAGTATAAGGTAAAACGAAAAAATGCAATTATTTCTCTTGCCAATCTTTCAGATAATTTCCAAAGGATGATTTCTGATCCTAAAAATCAGCAGAAAAAACTGGAAGTAGTCCATCAGTTTGTGGCAACTTCTCACCTGATTACCGCATATACCGCTTCACTTTCGCAATATGCTAAAAAAAACAAGAAGTATCCAGAAATAGATGCTGAAAGCTGGACAAAAAAAATAGAAGCAGAGATGAATCAGGTCTGTGTATTGCTGAACGGAGAAAAAATAACCGAAACATTAAAAATGGAAAGCAGACTGGAACCTGAAGATTCTTCAATAGAAAATTTACTCCTTCAGCGAAAATCTGAGCTTTTGGAGAATGAGATTTTTGATCGCAGAGACCCGAATAAAATCTCACATTTAACGGAGCTGAAGAACATTCATGATGTTTTGGAACTCATCTATGATGTGGCGAAAGAGCAGCGAAAAGTAATACAGACTTACAAGGCGGAAACCGCTACTCTTCCACAATCGTGAAACAGTAATCGTCGAAAAATTTTACTCTTGCTTTAAATTCATCTGAGATGTTCTCGTCATGTACTCTGCAACTGATGTCAAAAAGATATTTAAGCTCAAAAGGTTTTACTTCGTAGTTTTTTTTGAGCGACCAGTATTTTGAATGGTGAATTTTGTACATACTTTCTTTTACGCTCCAAATGATGGTGTAGAAGGTAACTTCATTATCAAAAGGAATAAAACCCCGCTCATTTTCGTACGTAAACTTATCGATAACCCTTAAAATTTTAGGATTAAATTTCTCAATATCAATCCCGATTTTATTTTTGGAAATGGCAATTGCTGCATAAGGAAAAGAATGCGTGATCGAAATTTCGGCATCTTTAGGAGAAAGAAAAGGCTCTCTTTCTTTATATAAAATTTTAGAATCTGGTTTTAAACTTTTCAAAAGTTTCCGCACCATCAAAACCTCTAATAATTTTTTAGGATGATAATCTTTTACTTTTTCGGCATTTTCCTTTTCCAGAAGTTCATCCGCATTCAGATCTTCCGTTTCGTCATATTTCCATACGAGAATAGTGGCTTTGTCATCAGAAAAATCGCGGTAAAGAGGCATTGTCAAATTTATTGGGTAAAAATAGCAAAAAGAAATGAATGCTTAAAGTTGCTAAGCACGATAAAGGTTGACTTATTTATTATTAATCTCCTGAGTTGCAGGATAAAATTCAATAGTAAAAAGTCTAGAAATCAATTCATTTATAATTTATAAGATAATATTTTTCATGATGGTTATCAGGCGATATTGTTTTTTTTATCTTAATTATATGTTGTAATTTTGTGCTTTAATTATTTGAATTTAAAACTTATTCATAGATATGAGTACTACAACACAATACCTTCCTTATAAAGTTAAGGATATTTCCCTTGCAGAATGGGGAAGAAAAGAAATTACACTTGCTGAAGCAGAAATGCCTGGCTTAATGGCGATCCGTGAAGAATACGGTCCTTCTCAGCCATTGAAAGGAGCAAGAATCGCAGGATGTCTTCACATGACAATTCAGACAGCGGTTTTAATAGAAACTTTGGTTGCTTTAGGAGCAGAAGTTACTTGGTCTTCTTGTAACATTTTCTCTACACAAGATCATGCTGCTGCTGCAATTGCTGCTGCAGGAATCCCGGTTTATGCTTGGAAAGGTCTTAATGAAGAGGAATTTGACTGGTGTATAGAGCAGACTTTATTCTTCGGTGAAGACAGAAAACCTTTGAATATGATTTTGGATGATGGTGGAGATTTAACAAACATGGTTTTCGACAGATATCCAGAATTCACAAAAGACATCAAAGGACTTTCTGAAGAAACTACTACAGGAGTTCACAGATTGTACGAAAGAATGAAAAACGGAACTTTGGTAATGCCTGCAATCAACGTAAACGATTCTGTTACTAAATCTAAGTTCGACAACAAATACGGATGTAAAGAATCTGCTGTAGATGCAGTAAGAAGAGCTACAGACATTATGTTGGCTGGTAAAAGAGTTGTAGTTTGCGGATACGGAGACGTTGGTAAAGGTACTGCAGCATCTTTCAGAGGAGCTGGTTCTATCGTTACGGTAACGGAAATCGATCCAATCTGTGCTTTACAAGCTGCAATGGACGGTTTTGAAGTGAAAAAACTAGACACTGTTGTAGATAATGCAGATATTGTAATTACTACTACTGGTAACTTCAACATTGTAAGAAAAGAACATTTCTTAAAATTAAAAGATAAAGCGATCGTTTGTAACATTGGTCACTTCGATAACGAAATCGATATGGCTTGGTTAAACGAAAACTATGGTCACACAAAATCTGAAGTAAAACCACAAGTTGATATCTACACTATCGAAGGTAAAGAAGTAATCATCCTTGCAGAAGGTAGATTGGTAAACCTTGGTTGTGCTACAGGTCACCCAAGTTTTGTAATGTCTAACTCATTCTCGAACCAAACTTTGGCTCAAATCGAACTTTGGACAAACTCTGAAGCTTATGGAAACGAAGTATACATGTTACCTAAGCATTTGGATGAGAAAGTTGCAGAATTACACCTTAAAAAATTAAGCGTAGAACTGGAAACTCTTACTCCGGAACAGGCAAATTATATTGGTGTTGATGTAAAAGGACCTTATAAGCCTGAATATTACAGATACTAATCATTAGCAATTAGCAAAAATAGAACGCTTCGGAATTTTTTCCGGAGCGTTTTTTTATCTGTATTTTTTAGGAGCTTTATCACGCTATCCGCTGTATCTTTTTAGTGGTTCCCTCCGCTTCGCTCCGGGAACCGCTAAAAAGGATGCCGCTTCTATCGTGGCTATGGAAACGTGCCATAATTAATATTTTGTCAGAATTCTTCAAAGATCAGTGACAAAAAACACGACACATGAGAAATTTACAATTAAAAATAATATATTTGAAGCCATAAATTATTAAAAAAAACATAATGAAAAAACAAGGAGTATCAAATGCATTTGTAGCAGCTTCGTGGATTGCTTTAGGAGCAGGAATGGTGGGTTACATTGTAGGCTTGGTAAGAGCAGAAATGCAGTTGAACGAAAAGGGATATTATTTCACCATTCTTCTCTATGGTTTATTTGCCGTAGTTTCTTTGCAGAAAGCGGTTCGTGACAGAATGGAAAACATTAAAGTTACCGACATCTATTATGGCATCTGTTGGTTTGCAACTTTATCATCAATTGTTTTACTGACAGTTGGTTTGTTTAATGCAACCATTTTACCAAGTGAAAAAGGGTTCTATGCATTTGCCTTTTTGCTCGCACTATTCGGTGCAATTGCGGTACAAAAGAATACGCGGGATAATATGATGGAAGATTAATCAGTCTATTCATTCAATTATATCATGCTCATCGAATTCGGTGAGCATTTTTATTTTATGGTAATGTGGTCAAAAATAGTTGATGTTTTTAACCACATTACCTCAAAAGGAAATTACATTTTACAGAGTGCAACAAAAGATAAAATTCAAACCTATAAATTTATCAAAGGATAAAAAAATTATGACTGTCTGCAATCAGTAATAATTTAGTTTTCAGAAGTATTTTTTTTATTATGACAAAAAACAGAAATGCCTCACAAATCTGCGAGGCATTTTTTATATGAAATACAAATCATTACAAATCATACAAATTCGGATGTTTTGCTTTGATATCATCTACCGTTCCCAAAACCTTATCTTTCAGGGTATCCTGATAAATCTGGAGTTTTTCGGCTACATTTTCGTCTCCGCTTCCTAATATTTTTGCAGCTAAAATACCGGCATTTAAAGCTCCGTTGAGTGCAACAGTTGCCACAGGAATTCCGCCCGGCATTTGCAGTATCGATAAAACAGAATCCCAACCGTCAATAGAATTACTCGACAAAATGGGAACTCCAATTACGGGCAAAGTCGTACAACTTGCAACCATCCCCGGAAGATGAGCTGCTCCTCCTGCTCCTGCGATAATTACTTTTAAACCTCTTTTTTTAGCATTTTTAGCATAGTCGAACATTCTTTCGGGAGTTCTGTGCGCCGAAACCACAGTCAATTCGTACGGAATGTTTAAAGTTTTTAAAAAATTAGCAGCCAGTTCCATGATTGGCAAGTCACTCTGACTTCCCATGATAATTCCTACCATCTTCAGTTTTATTAGATTCTACAAAGATAAGAATTTTAAAAAGGTAAAAAAGCCAATTTTGCTGATTATAGAATGGTAATTATTCGGTTTTAAAAATATAAGAATACTTTTATAATGACTAAAAATTGATAATTCTCATGTTCATTAAAAAAATAAAACGATCATAATTTAGTTTTAAAATAAATACCTTTACACTCTATCTCATCCTACTTTGAAAAATTACAAACTTATTTTTGCTGTTCTTACTGTTGCTATTGTTTGGGGAACTACTTTTTTAGGAATACGTGTTGCTGTAGAAACCATTCCGGCATGGTTTGTTGCAGGAATTCGTCAGTTTATTGCAGCAATCATCATGTTTTTTATCTTAATCTACCGTAAAGAATTTAAGTGGATTGGCTGGAAAAATTTAGGCCATCAAATAGTTTTCTCAACTTTAATGCTTATTGTTGCCAACGGAATGACTACTGTGGCAGAAGAAAATGTTACGAGCAGTCTTACTTCACTAATCAGCGCCTGTTCTCCGATTGTGGTTTTTCTCGGCAGTGTTGCGATTGGTATTCAGAAATTTACTTTTAAAGCATTTTTTGGAGTTTTATTATGCTTCAGCGGAATTCTTTTCATCTTTTGGGATGGTTTGGCAGATATGGCAAATCCCGATTATAGAATGGGAATCATTTATCTTTTTATAGCCATTATTGGCTGGGCTTCCGGAACCATTTTTACAAAAAAACTGAATATTCAAAGCAAAAATATTTCTCTGAATCTTTTTTATCAGTTTGCTTTTGCAGGGATTGTACAGCTTTGTTTTGCCTTTCTGTTTTCAGAGAATTACAACTTTGAAAACTGGAGCGTTAAGAGTATTTCAGCAATGCTATATTTAGCTGTTTTCGGATCTGTTGCTGCATTTTTTGCATTTCACTATGCTCTTACCAAAATTTCTCCTGTACAGGTTTCTATTTTGGCTTATGTGAATACAGTAATTTCCATATTCCTAAGCTGGATGATTCTGGATGAAAGTATTTCGGCAAAATTTATCATTGCAGCGGTTTTAATTATTCTTGGTGTTTTCATCATCAATTACAACAGGGATTTATTTAGAAGACAGCGCATTGAGTCTTAATTTTTCACTAAAAAAATAACTTCTTTTTTTACTCAGAAATACTCTTTTGAGCAGTTTCAATTTTTTAATCTCATTTATTTTGCCTATATTTTTAGAATAATTCTTCATGTTATGCTAAAAAAACATCCGTTATTTCTTCTTTTTTCGCTTTTAATTATTTTCAGCTGTGACAATAAAGAAAGGCAGGAACAGTTAGCAGAAAGAGAAACAAAACTTTTAGAAAAAGAAAAACTTTTTTCTCAAAAAGAATCAGAATATCAGGCTTTACTTAAAATGAGAGACAGTATTTTCGCCAAAAAAGACACTGTCAAAATCTCTATATGGCCAAAAGAAGTTGCAGGATTGTGGAGCGGGAAAGTAATCTGTACAGAATCTACCTGCTCAGATTATGTAGTGGGAGATCAAAGAATAGACAACTGGGAATTTGGCAGTGATTCTATTCAGCCTTCAGTCAAAATCATTAATAACAATAATTTAGTAAGACTTTATACCGGAAAATTTGAAAACAACGAAATACAGCTGAATTATAAAACAGATTCAACATCCAAAAAAAATGTGGAGATGTCTGTACTTCTCAACGAAATTTCGGCCGATAAAATAAAGGGAACCAGAACGGTAACTGTTGACAACAAATGTACCGCCAGATTCTCTGTAGAATTGATACGTTCTGCAAAATAAAACATTATGATACTAAGCATACACAACCTCAGTCTTCCCATAGAAGATCCTGTATTGAAATTTTTGCTGGTGCTGATTATTATTCTGGCAGCTCCTCTGTTACTAAATAAAATTAAAGTTCCGCATTTGCTTGGGTTAATTATTGCCGGAGCAATCATTGGTCCCAATGGTTTCAATGTTCTCGCAAGAGACAGCAGCATTGTAGTGACCGGAACTACAGGACTTCTCTATATCATGTTTCTTGCAGGTCTCGAAATCGACATGGGAGACTTTAAGAAAAACAAATGGAAAAGCTTGGGATACGGTGCTTACGCATTTATATTTCCCTTTATTTTAGGGTTTTTAGGCTCTTATTATTTGTTAGGATTTTCTTCGCTTACTTCGGTTTTGTTCGCAAGTCTTTTTTCTTCTCAGACTTTAATTACCTATCCTTTAGTCAGCAAATTAGGAATTGCAAAAAACCGTGCAGTAAACATCACTGTAGGCGGAACAATGATTACCGATATTGCAACATTACTTGTACTTGCCGTAGTTGTTGGAATGGTACAAGGTGATGTAGGAACATCTTTCTGGGTAAAATTATTGGTTTCTATTATTCTCTTCAGCTTAATTGTATTAATGATATTTCCGATCATCGGAAGATGGTTTTTTAAAAAAGTAAGCGACAAAATTTCTCAGTACATTTTTGTATTGGTGATGATATATCTTGCTGCTTTACTGGCAGAATTAGTGGGAATTGAAGCAATCATCGGTGCATTTTTTGCAGGTTTGGCTCTCAACAGACTTATTCCTCATGCATCATCCTTAATGAACAGAGTGGAGTTTGTAGGAAATGCTATTTTTATCCCGTTTTTCCTGATCAGTGTAGGAATGCTTATCGATTTCACTGTATTTTTCAAAAGTTTTGAAACCATAAAAGTTGCTTTAATCATGCTTGTTGCTTCTATCGGCGGAAAATATATTTCGGCGGTAATTACTCAGAAAACATTCAAATTTACGAAAGAAGAAGGAAAACTTATTTTCGGTTTGAGTTCTGCTTCTGCCGCTGCAACTTTGGCAACCGTAATGGTAGGTTACAATATTATTCTTTCCGAAAGTGAAACTGGAGAACCTGTAAGATTACTTAATGAGCATGTCTTGAACGGAAGTATTTTATTGATTCTGATTTCCTGTACTATTTCATCTTTTATTTCAATGTCGAGCGCACAAAAAATTGCTGAAATTGATAATGAAGATACTGTTTCCGGAAATAATCATGAAGAGGAAAATATTCTTTTAGCCATCAATTACGAAGAGACTGTAGAAAGAATGGTCAATCTCGGAATTCTTATCAAAGCACATTCTAATACCGAAGATTTTTTTGCCTTAAATGTCATTAATGAAGATAAAAATGAATCGTCCGTAAAAAATGCAGAAAAGCTTCTTCATCTCGCAACAGATATAGCTGCTTCTGCAGACCTGAAACTAAAACCTTTAAAAAGGTATGACAATGATGTTATCAATGGGGTAAACAACGTAATAAAAGAACAAAAAATTACAGATCTTATTGTCGGTCTCGAAATCGAAAAAGGTTTTTCTCCTTCATTCAGTTTTAATCTTTATAACGGCTATCTTCAGAACGATGATGTCAATATTTTTGTTTATCATGCTGCACAACCACTTTCCACGATTAAAAAGTATGCTGTCATGATTCCGGAAAATGCGCATAAAGAAGCAGGCTTTTTTCATTCGTTACTCAGAGTCTGGAATATTGCAAGAAATTCTGGTGCTACATTAATTTTTTATGCCCCAGAAAACATTGTCGGGATTCTTCAGAAAATCATTAAAAAAGCTAATATAGAAGCGGAATTTATTATTATGAATACCTGGAAAGACGGCGAAAAAACCGCAGCCGAACTAAAGGAAGATGAAGCATTGATTCTCTTTATGGCAAAAAGAGGAATGCAGTCTTACGTTCCAAGAATGAGACTTATCCCTGAACTGCTTAATAAAAGTCTGAAGAACAACAATTATCTTCTCATTTTCCCCTACTCGGAATATGCACAAAACGATGCAGAAATACGCTCGGTAGGAAATCATGATGATTTTATGGAAATCGGAAATGTGATCAAGAGAATTTTCAAGTAAAAAATTATATTCAAACAATTATTTTTTTATATTCGTTAAAACAAAAACTAAATCACCAAAATATGAACGAAATTGAAAGAATAAATGAAGATCTAAGACAATACAAGTTATTCAAAATTCAGAGAGCAAATACTCATAGCCAAAAATTTAAAGAATTAAAAAAAGATTTTACAAAAATTCAAAAAAATGAAATTCTAAATTATCTTATTGCTTTTTCAAACATTATAATTTTTTTATTTTCAATTTATCATATCATTAAAATAAATACCGAAGATGGTTATTGTAAAAATAATGAACAATTAATTTTTCTTAATATTATTTTAGTATTTGTATTTTCCCTATTTCTCACTTACAAATTTTGGTGTTTTAACACTAAGCTGAAAAAATACATAAAAATATCAGAAGATGCAGAAAATCACTTCGAAAAGGAGAGTGAAATATTAAAAAGTAACTATGAAAGTTATGTCAATAATTATCTAAATGACATTAAGAGAAAATGAGAAAATTAATCTTTAATAATTAGTTTAAAATTCACTTTTACAAATCATGAAAAAAATCCTAGTAATTGTAATGTCGCTTTTGATTTTAAGTATCATTTCATTAACAATCTACTGGAATCTACCAATAGAAATTACAAGAAAGTCTGATATAGAATCTGCAAATAAAGTCATTCAGAATATTGAAAATTATCAAAAAACAAATCATCAACTTCCATCAAATAACGATTGGCAAACTTTACAAAAATTAGGTTTAAAGAAAGACGAATCTGAAAAACTTTCTTACACTTCAGACAAAAATGGTAATTATGAATTAGTATATGTTGATGGTTTTGATGGTCCGTATTTAATGTGGAATTCTAAAGAAGGAAAATGGACGATTGATTTTCCAACGATTATTAATGATTAAACAAAAAAAAAGACTGCCACAAAGCAGTCTTTAAAGTATATTTTTAAAAAGTTTTAAGCAATTACTCTTACCATCGCTTTTACTTCAACCAATTTCTCCATCAATTCCTCTCGAGAATCTGCCAGAACATTAATGTGTCCCATTTTTCGTCCCGGTTTCGTTTCCGCTTTTCCGTAGAGATGAATGTACGTTTCGGGAAGTTTCAAAACTTCTTCCATACCTTCATAAATTACTTTTCCTGAAAAACCTTCCGCACCAACCAAATTCAGCATTCCACTGTAAATAATGGCATCTGTATCGGCTAAAGGTAAATTTTTCACCACACGATACATTTGTTCAAACTGCGAATTGGCATTTCCTTCCTGACTTTGATGTCCCGAATTATGAAGTCTTGGTGCTGTTTCGTTTACCCAAACTTTCCCTTCTTTATCTAAAAACAGTTCTATGGCAAAAAGTCCCGGAGAATTGACAGCACTCAAGAATTTATCTGTGATTGAATCGATTTGATTTTCAATATTTTCACTCAGAAAAACCGGACAAATATTAAAATCGAGCAGGTTTAATTTCGGATCGGCAACCATTTCTGTTACAGGGAAAGTCTTGGTTTCACCATTTTCATTTCTTGCAACAATTACCGATAATTCTTTATCAATATCTACTAAATTTTCTAAAACTGAATCTTCCGTCCACAAGTTTTTTAAGTCCTCTGAAGAACGGATAATCTGCACTCCTTTCCCATCATAACCACCTTTGTTGAGCTTTTGTACAAAAGGAAACGCGATCTTGATCTCGTCTGAACTTCCATCCATGATTTCAAAATCCGGACTTGGAATATCATGCGCTTTATAAAATTCTTTCTGAAGTATTTTCTGCTGAATAGTCTTAATAATCTGCGCATTCGGAACTACTTTTACGCCTTGATTTTCAAGTTCTGCCAAAGCATCTGCATTTACATGCTCAATCTCAATGGTTACCACATCTTTATCTTTTCCAAAATCTAAAACAGTTTCGTAATCATTAAAACTTCCTTGTGTAAAATATGAAATATTATGACATGGAGCATCTGCAGCGGGATCTAAAGTGTAAAATTCATCATCATACTTTAAAGCTTCCTGAATGAGCATTCTTCCCAATTGTCCGCCTCCTAAAATTCCTATTTTCATTTTTTTATTAAGTTTATTAAATTTTATCAGTCTTAAAATACCCTACTTCCGAAATATTTTCCTGATTTTCTTCTTCTGATTTTTCCAAGATAATTGAATATTTTTCTCTCATATATTCCGGAAGAATATCATTGACGGTAAAAATATCATCAATATCAACTCCATGCTTATCGTCAATATGACTGGTTGCTTTATCAAAACCCATTGTTTTGTAAAATTCGGTTTTCTTTACTCTTTTCACCACCTCACCCATCGAAGCTCCCACCATTAAATGCTGTTCGTGAAATTCTGCAAAAAAACCTCTTTTGTAGCCTCCGAGATTAATGAAAAACAGCTGATTTTCCTGATTCAGCTCTGTTTTCTCAACAACCTTTACTTCAAACCCGTCAACAAATTTCACTTCCTGATAAGCATCCAAATGAATCTTTCCTTTCGCTTCTTTCCAGAAATTTTTCATATCCGGAACCAAATCGCGAAGCGTTTCTGCAATTCCGAAGAAAACATCATGCTGCTCGATATTTCTGCCTTTTGGGGTTGCACCGAGAATGATATAAAATAATTTCATTATAACTTTTTATTTTTGCAAAAATACGGCAAAAAATAATCTTTCATTAAAGTTTGCCCAAAAACCCCAATAGTTTTATATTTGTAACATGTCGGAAATCATTATTCTCTTTCTTGGCGCTATTTCAGCAGGTCTTCTGGGATCGCTCACCGGTTTAGGAGGCGGAGTTATTATCATCCCTTTATTAACGCTCGGTTTTGGTGTCCCAATGCATTACGCAATAGGTGCATCGCTGATCTCGGTAATCGGAACTTCTTCGGGTGCGGCTGTAGCTTTTGTAAAAGAAGGTTTTACCAATATGAGAATCGGGATGTTTCTGGAGATTGCCACAACTTCGGGTGCAATTGTAGGAGCTTTGGTTTCCGGAATGCTGAATCCCAATACAATAGGAATTATTTTCGCAAGCATTCTTCTTCTTACCGTTATTTTAAATCTTAAAGGAAAACCTGATCATCAGGAATCTCTTATTAAAGGAAGTCTGGAAGATAAACTTAAATTGTACGGAACTTTCCCTGATAAAGGTGTTATGAAAGACTACGCTGCAAGAAATACAGTTCCTGGATTTTTTATGATGATGTTTGCGGGCGCAATGTCCGGACTTTTAGGAATCGGTTCCGGTGCGCTGAAAGTTTTGGCAATGGATAATATGATGAGACTGCCTTTCAAAGTTTCTACTACAACGAGTAACTTTATGATCGGTGTAACTGCAGTTGCAAGTTCGCTTATCTATTTCCAGAGAGGTGAAATTATTCCTGTAATTGTAGCTCCTGTTCTGGTGGGAGTTGTGGTGGGAAGTTTTATCGGATCAAAAACTTTAATGGTTTCAAAAACTAAAAAACTAAAGACATTTTTTGCCATCGTAATAACGATTCTCTCAATTTACATGATGTATAACGGTATAAGAAGCAATTTTTCATGAGAAAGAATTTCACTGATGTTGATCTGAACCGTTCTGTAGGAAACCTATTGAGATTAGGAGTCATTTTATCTGTCATTACTTCTTTAATAGGTTTCGTAAAGCTTTTTACAGAAGGATTTAAAATGCCGAGAAAATACAAACTTCTCGACATGGGAACTTCTTCCGAAAAAGTATGGGGACATTTTTGGGAAACGCTCTGTAAAGGTGAAGGTATGGCAATTATTCAGTTGGGAATTTTGATGCTTATTTTCACTCCATTGATGAGAATTATTTTTGCGTTAATTGGTTATTTAAAAGAAAAAGACTACATCTACGTAGTCATTTCTTCAATTGTTTTGGCAATTATGGCAATCAGTTTCTTTACGGGTTACGCGCATTAAATTATTCAGATTTTTTCTTCTGGAAATCTTCTTCTAATGAATAGAGCTCATCCAGATATTCTTTTTTGTTCATAAATACCTTTGGATTATACTGATCTTTTGGCTTGCGCTTTTTGTGCAGATCAAACTGACTTGCGTGAGATGCTACCCAAATGTCGAAATCCAGATTTTTCATTGCGTTTAATGTATACTCATAATCTTTTTCAATAGAAGGATATGCTCTAACCTCAGAAAACTTTTTATCAATAATAATTGTCGGCATATTAGCAATTAAAACTTTATAGCTCCTATTGCTATCTTTGGTTTCAAATAAAAAACTGCAAGAACCTTTAGTATGACCGGGATGATGAAGCATCGTCAGTTTTGTATCTCCAAGTGTTACCACGTTTTGATCTTTTAAAATATAATCCGGGTTTACAGGTTTAAAAGTCACTCCATATTTTCCTAGTTCGTAATCAGACTTACCACCACTTTTCAGCGCATCTGCATCGGCTTCATCTGAATATAATTTTGCTCCCGTCTCTTTTCTGATGGCAGCCATTGCTCCCAAATGATCATAATGAGCTTGTGTAAGCAATAATATCTTGGTGTCCTGATATTTAAAACCCAGCTTTTTAATATTATTTTTAATAATAGAAAGCGAATTAGCAAGTCCTGTATTGATTAAAATATTCCCCTTATTTGTCACAACAAGATAAGAAGCCAGATCATAAGTTCCTACATAATATAAATTTCCTGCAATCCTGAACGGTTCGTAAGATTGCGACCATTCTTTCGGATGATCCTTTGGTTCATTCACTTGTTGTGCGTTAAACTGATTCATAACTGCAGATAACACAACAACCATTAAAAATCTTTTCATCATTCTATTTAAAATTTATTAAAATTTACATTTCATAAAACTCCAACGGAAGCTGATCCGGATCCTGAGTAAAGAAAAATTCTTTTCCTGTAAATTCATCAATACGAATTTCTTCGCAGTTCAATCCTTTCGTAATTAATTCGTTTCTTTTTTCTTTCACATTTTCAACTGAAAAAGCCAAATGTCTCAATCCACAAGATTCCGGTCTTGAAGGTCTTTGTGGTGGATTTGGAAAAGAAAATAATTCGATAATGTAATGATCTCCGATTCCTAAATCTAATTTATAGGAATCTCTTTCTTCACGATAAACTTCACGTAAAATCTTTAATCCTAAAATTTCGGTATAAAATGCTTTTGAAATTGCATAATCTGAACAGATAATGGCAATATGGTGAATTTTCATTTTCTTAATTATTTTTTGCAGTCTTTTCTTCTTGTATCAATAAGATACTGAATTTTCCAAACATCATTTTGCTTCACCAATTGAAAACTGTTGGCTCCGCAATGTGAAAAATTTCCTTTATAATAAAATTCATAAGGTGTAAAAACACTTGCCAAAGTTCCATCTATGTGAATACCCTGAAAAGTTATTCTTTCGTCTGCATCGCCTTTTGCTAAAGCTGAAATAGAAGTAATAAAATCTTTTATATTTTGAGTTTTCACAGATCCGTCTTTTGCGATAGTCTGCATAATAACAGTTTCCGCAAAAACAGATTGTATCATTTCTGAATCTACATTTTTCATCCCTGTGAAAAGTTTTTCTACAGTCTGTTTTACCAGATCTTCTTCAGCTTTCTGCCCGAAACAAAAAGAACTTAACAAGATAAAAATTCCAATTAATTTATTCATTGTAAACAATTTCAAAGCAATAAAAGTAATCAATATATTACATAATGAGCGTTGTTATTAACAAATTTTAAAAAGAAACAGCCTAAAAATTGCATCAAAATATCTTACATTTACGTGTTATTTAAATTATATGTGGGAAATTTATTTGGTTTTTGTTGTATTATTATTGATTTTAACGGTATTACCAAAAATTCCGAGTTCACATTGGATTTTTAGAGTGCCGGATTTTGGTAAAATTCAAATTACCTATATTACTTTAATCATCTTTATTTTTGGATTTTTTATTAATTCCAAATACATTTGGTATTATCAGGCTTTGTTGCTTACAATCTTTATTTATCATGGTTTCACTTTGATTAAATACACAAAATTCTATAAAATTAAAAAGCATCAACAGACAAAAAATTCTTCAAAAAAACAACATTTTATTTCTGCAAATGTTTATCAGTTTAATAAAGATTACAACCGGTTTATCAACCTGATAAAAAAATATCAGCCAGATGTATTCTTGACAATGGAAAGCAATAGTGATTGGGAAAAAGCATTGCAGATTTTAGAAAAAGATTATCCGTACCAACATAAAGTGACGCTTGAAAATACCTACGGAATGCATTTTTATTCTAAAATTGAAGTCGCCGATGCAAAAACTCATTATTTTGTGGCCGACGATATTCCCAGTATTGAAGCACATTTAAAAACAGAAGATGGATATGAATTTGTATTTTTTGGAGTTCATCCACCTCCACCAAGCCCGACAGAAGAAGAAACATCAAAAGAAAGAGACGGAGATTTACTGAGTGTAGCAAAGCGTGTAAAAGACTACACAAAACCCGTGATTGTAGTTGGAGATTTCAATAATGTAGCCTGGTCCAGATCTTCTGTTCTCTTCAGAAAAACAAGTCATTTGATAGATCCGCGAGTTGGTTATGCTTTTGTATCTACTTTTCATGCCAAGTATAGATTATTGCGATTTCCTATTGACTTAATGTTTCACAGTGAAGATATTTTCATCGAGCAACTGAAAACATTAGAAAATTTCGGTTCAGATCATCTTCCGGTTTATTGTGAGTTTTTTATTGATCATCATAATGATGAACAGGAAGAACACGTGGAAGCAGCAGATGCAGAAGAAATTGCCGAAGCAGAAGAGATTATTGAAGAAGGGAAAAAGGAGGATGGAGAAAGGGACGCAGTGGTAACAGAAGATTAATGTTTGGGGTTCATTTTAATTCCCTTTCCTTTGGAGGGGTGTCAAAAATTCTCTGAATTTTTGACGGGGTGGTTTCATTATCTAATTTAGATCAAATGCTATCATTTTAAATAAAAAAAGCAGATTAAAAAATCCGCTTTACTTAATATCTTTTTAGAATTTCATTACATCTTTTACTACTCCATTTTTCTGAGTATGCTGTAATAATTCGCTTTCAATAAATGTTTTAATCTTGTCTTCTGAACCGTCATTTGGAAAAAGTAAATGAACATTTGCACCTGCATCTAAAGTAAAAAATAACGGTAAAGAAGTTTCTCTTCTGAAATCCCAAATTTTATTAATCACTTCCAAAGTTCCGTTTTTCATTAGAATAAAAGCAGGATTGCTCATCATCATCATCGCATGAAGCGTTAAAGCTTCGTGTTCAACCAATTTAATAAAAGAATTCATATCACCAGATTTCAGAATTTCTTTCATCGGAACAAAATTTTCTCTCGCCTCCTGAAATCTTCTTTCTGCATAAGGATTAGTATTCATCAAACCGTGTCCTACTGTGGAAGAAACACTTTTTACACCTTCATGAATCAATAAAACCCAATCATTAAAATCCTTAAAAACCGAGTGAATTTCGTCGTCAGAATATTTTACGGCAAAAAGATCCGAACTTCCTTCAACCTCATCAGATTCTCCCCAAACAACCAAACCATTATACAGACTTCTGCAAGCACTCCCGCTTCCTAATCTTGCTAAAAAAGAAGCTTTTTTTAATGATTCTTCTTCGGATATTTTACCCGAAAAAGTTTCATCTAAATTCATTAAGCATTTTGCAATCGCACCAAAACCTGAAGCCGAACTTGCAATTCCGGAACTGTGAGGAAAAGTATTTTCAGTTTTGATAATGTATTTTCCTTTTAAAATCCAAGGAAGATACTGTTCTATACTTCTGAAATATTTTTCGATTTTTTCTGCAAATTTGTGTTCTTCATTTCCTGCTAAAAAAGTCTGCACAGAAAAGATTTCATTTGCAAAAAATTCAACTGTTGTATTGGTTTTACAGTGATTTAAAGTATAACTGATACTCGGATTTGCAGGAATCTGGTCTTTGTATTTTCCCCAATATTTGATTAAGGCAATATTAGACGGACAGCTTTCCGAAACTGTCTCTGAACTTATATTATAATTTTCTTTTCCTAAGAAGTCTTGTGTTGTCATAGTTGAGTTTTTAAAATACTAAACTTAATTTAAGCCAAACGAATTGCTGAGATTCCTACGGAATGACAAACTTTACGTATATTAAATTGTATAAAAAAGTTTATTTAGTACATTTTTTCGATTAAATCAGCATATTTTTTCAGCACCACATTTCGTTTTACCTTCAATGTCGGAGTAATTTCTCCGCTGCTGATCTCAAATTCCGCGGGCATCAAAGTAAACTTTTTCACCTTTTCAAAATCTGAAAGCTCATGTTGCAATTCTTTCAATTTATCTTTATAAAAATCGATGATTTCTTTCTTCTGAACCAATTCTTCACGATGAGCAAATGCGATGTTATTTTTCTTCGCATAGTCGTCTAAAAATTCAAAATTCGGAACTATCAAAGCGGAAACAAACTGTCTTCCTTCTGCAACCAAAACAATCTGACCGATAAAATTATTATTTGTTAAAATATTTTCAATCTGTTGTGGCGCAATATATTTTCCGTTGGAAGTTTTCATCAGATCTTTTATACGGTCTGTGATGAATAAATTGCCGTTTTCATCAAATTTACCTGCATCTCCGGTTTTAAACCAGCCATCGTGAGTAAAAACCTTTTCGGTTTCTTCGGGCTTGTTGTAATACCCTTTCATAATGCCGTTTCCATTCGCAAGAATTTCGTCATTTTCTCCGATACGGATTTCTACTCCAGGTAAAGGTTTTCCACAGCTTCCATGTTCAAAATGACTGAAAGGAAAAGCTGTTAAAGTGGCGGTAGTTTCCGTCAAACCATAACCTACTGTGACATGAAGTCCCATTGCTTCAAACAACTGTGTAACATCGGGCGAAACAGATGCACCTCCGCAAGGCATAAACCAGAGTCTTCCACCCATTTTCTGTTTTACTTTATTGAAAACCAATGTATCTGCAATAGAATTTTTCACCATCAACCCAAAAGGAACTGATTTTTCGACTCTTCTTAATTCTGACGTTTGTTTTCCCACTTCAAGAGCCCAATCGAATATTTTTTTCTTTAATGATGAACTTTCTTTTGCTTTCTCCAGAACTCCTGCATATACTTTCTGGAAAAATCTTGGTACAGCACACATCATCGTAGGCTTCACCTCTTTCAGTGTTGCGGCAATATCTTTAGGATCTTCAAGGAAATAAACTTTTGCACCGCCATAAAGACAAAATAAACTCCAACATCTTTCGAAAACGTGAGTAAGTGGTAAAAATGCCAGAGAAAGCTCGTTCTCAAAGTTTTTAAATTTAAAATATTCTAAATGAGCATCAAAAGATTTAACGAAATTTCCGTGCGTAAGCATGACACCTTTTGGCGATCCTGTAGTTCCGGAAGTATAAATAATGGTTGCTAAATCATCATACTCTTTTTTCACAATCTCCAATTTGGGAGAAGTTTTAGCGATAAAATCTTCGAGATAAAAAGTATTTTCTTTTTTTACCCAAACCGCTTTTTTAGTTACAATGACGGTTTGCAGAGAGCTTTCTTTTTGTGTGATTTCAAAAGCAGCATCATACTGAGCCTGATTTCCTACGAGGATAATCTTCGCCTGAGAATCATTAATGATATATTCTGCCTGTTCAGCATTGTTGGTAGAATAGATAGGAACCGTAATTGCTCCTATAGACAGTGCTGCCAAATCGAAAATCAACCATTCTGCAGAATTATCTGCATAGATCGCAACTTTGTTGTTTTCTCCGACACCGTTATCCTTTAATGCATTAGCGGTTTTAAAAATAATTTCGCTGAATTTTTTCCAACTCAATTCTTTCCAGCCTTCTTTCTTTTTGAAACCGACTGCCGATTTGAAAGCATGCTTTTCTGCGTTTTTACTGATGATTGCTTCTGCAAGATTCATTATAATGTATTCAGCTTTTTGTCGTTAATATAATTGTTGAGATGAAAATCTACACTTTCCTGAACGGGAATAAAATCATAATTCAAAGTGTTTTTCACTTTCTGATTAGAAATCTTACTGAAAGAATTGACCGATTCTATATTGGTTCTGGTTGCCATTTTCAGTTGCGGAACAAGCCATCCGAAAAAGATATTGAGCCATCTTCCGATATTCAATACATATTTTGAAAGAATTTTCGCATCTTTCAGACCCATTTTTCTTCTGATCTGGTTTCCAATTTCTTCATATTTTTTACTTTCAGAAATCAGGATAAAACGTTCTCCGAATTTGTTTTCTTCCATTAAACCTATTGCAATCTTCGCAACATCTCGTACATCAACATACGCAGAACCGCCGGAGAATGTAAAACCGCTTTTCTCGAAAGTCGAAAACAATTCACCACTGCTCTGCTGCCAATTCCCTGTTCCTATAATCATTCCGGGATTGATGATGATGGTATTTAAACCTTCGGCTGAAGCTCTCCAGACTTCCATTTCAGAAAGATATTTGGAAATTGCGTAGGCAGAATGTTCAATTTTCGGATTAAAATCAGACTCTTCATCCAGTTCACCATTTTCATTAATACCATCTAAAACCGCAATCGAACTTACATGAAGAAACTTCTGAACACTTGAGTTATCGCAGGCGAACAAAAGATTTTCTGTGCCTTTGATATTGGTGTGGTACATTTCTTTTTCATCTTTCGGATGAAAACTCACTTTTGCAGCACAATGATAAACTTCTGCAACGCCTGCCAAAGCATCCTGTAAAGAATGAATATCGTCAAAATCGACATTTACCCATTCGATTTTATTGAAAAAATCTTCCGGAGTTTCTGTATAATACTGATAAGAATGTTTTACCTCATCGATATTACTTGCAGGTCTTTTTGCAGCACGCACTGTTTTCCCTCTTTTTAAAAGTTCCAAAACAATGATTCTGCCTAAAATTCCTGTTGCTCCTGTTACAAAAATCATGAATTTATTTGCTGCTTAATTAGTGAATTAATATTCTTGCAAATTTGCAAATTTTATGCGGTTATTTAGTTGAATTTGTATGATATTATTATGAATATCCATGATGGATCACAACTCTAAAAAAATCAGCAATAATTTGTCATTCCGTAGGAATCTCAAAGCCGACTTTATTTTCAGTTGCTTAGATTCCTTCGGAATGACAAACAAACCGCTAAAAAATAAGTTATCACTAATGTAGAACATTCATCAATATCATTTATTGTTTTTATTAAATTTTTATCGGAAGAATTTAATTTTCAATAAGCTATTGTTTAATTTAAATCTAAAAAATTTATCACCACTTCGCTGAATTCCAATGGATTATCTGCCTGAACCCAATGTGCAGCATTTTTCACCGTTACAATCTGAGCTTTCGGAAACTGTTGTTTAATAGCAAAACTGTCTTGAGGTAAAATGTAATTTGACTTTTCTCCGGCAATAAATAAAGTTTCACCCTCAAAAACACCAAACTTGATGGCGTTTGAGACAAACTCATTATATTTTTCTGAAAGTGTTTTCAGATTAAATCTCCAGTTGAGTTTTTTGGTTTCTCCACTTTCCTCCCAATACAAGTTTTTAGCTAAAAACTGAATAACTGATTTCTCCGGAATGTACTGATTGAGAACTGCTTCCACTTCATTTCTGGATTTGAGCGTATCAAAATCAACTGTTTCAAGAGCTTTTATAATCCCTTGATGATGTGGAGGATAAGCTTTTGGTGAAATATCAACAACAATCAGTTTCTCTACTTTTTCCGGATAATTAAGCGCAAACTGCATCACTGCTTTTCCTCCTAAAGAATGTCCTAAAACATGCGCTTTTTCGATCCCATAATGATTCATGTAATTGGCAATATCGTTTGCCAGATCATCATGCGACATATTTTCAGAATGAAAGCTTCTTCCATGGTTTCTTAGGTCAATTAAATGAACCGGCAAAAGTTCGCCCATTTCTTTCCCGAAACTTCCCCAATTATCAAGCATTCCAAACAAACCATGAAATACTAAAAGCGGTGTTGACGATAAATTTTCGCCAAATATTTTTGAATGTAAAATTTCCATTTTCTTAGATATTAGATTTCAGAGATAAGATGTTAGATTATAATTATGACGTTTTTTCAGTCTAATATGTGAAATCTTATGTCTATGAATTTACCATTTTGCTAATCTCTTCAAATAAGCCTGGATTGTGTTTTCCATTCCCATGTACAGCGCTTCAGAAACCAAAGCATGACCGATAGAAACTTCAAGCAAATTTGGAATATGATCTGCAAAATATTTTAAATTTTCTAAGCTTAAATCGTGACCGGCATTGATTCCCAAACCAAATTCATTGGCTACAACTGCTGTATCGTAATAAGATTGTATAGCCTGCTGTTTATTGATGGTGTAATTTTTTGCATAAGCTTCAGTATACAGTTCAATTCGGTCTGCACCTGTTTTAAAAGCATATTCTACCAGTTCCGGTGTAGGATCAAGAAAAACAGAAGTTCTGATTCCAGCATTTTTGAATTCAATAATAATTTCTTTCAAAAAATCAAGATGCTTTTTGGTGTCCCAACCTGCATTAGAAGTAATGGCATCATCTGCATCGGGAACGAGAGTTACCTGTTCCGGCTTTACTTCTAAAACCATATCGATAAAATCTCTGTGCGGATTTCCTTCAATATTAAATTCTGTTGTCACCAAAGGCTTCAGATCATAAACATCTTTTCTCGTGATATGTCTTTCATCCGGTCTTGGATGAATGGTGATTCCGTGAGCTCCGAATTCCTGAATTTTGACTGCTGCTTCGGTCACGCTTGGTGTTTCCCCACCTCTTGCGTTTCTTATCGTTGCAATTTTATTGATGTTTACGCTTAGTTTTGTCATTTTTTATAGATATTAGATTGAAGGTAAAGACCAATACTTCACCATGAATCTTATTTTATTTTAAATTTATTTTGGCAGACCTATTTGCATGATCTGCAGATCAAATTCTTTGGAAGCAACCAATAAATGATCGAAAATATCTGCCTGAATTTCCTCAAATTTTTCCCATTTAGAATCGTTTGCAAAACAATATACTTCCATCGGAAGACCCTGTGTTGTAATTTCTAACTGACGAACCATGATTGGACTTTCTTTATCAATTTCAGGATCATTTTCAAGGTATTTCTGGGTATAATACCTGAAAACACCAATATTGGTAAGCTGTCTTCCGTTGATAATTTTATCTCTATGCTCTATTTTCTCTTTTTCTAAATTAATTTCAGAAGCTTTTTCGTTTAAATAATCTTCAATTAAATTAATTTCTTTTAATTTTTCAATTTCCTCAACGCTTAAAAATTTAAATGAATTGATATTAAAGTAAATAGACTTTTTAATTCTTCGAGTATTAGATTCTGACATTACCTGAAGATTTTTAATTTCAGTAGTCAACAAATCGTAAGTGGGAATCGAAGAAATTGTTTTATCAAAATTGGTAATCTTGGTTGTTAAAAGATTAATTTCCAGAATATTTCCTTCAATATTGTATTTTGGAATTCCGATCCAGTCTCCAACCTTCAGACTTCGGGAAGTTGCAACATGAAGACCCGTAACAAAACCTAAAATTGTATCTCTGAAAACTAATACCAAAACCGCCGTAATAGCTCCTAAACTTCCTAAAATAGTACCTCCTTTTATGCCGAAAATAGTACATATAGCAATAACGGTCAGTATAAAAATCCCAAAAATTTTCACTGATTCTGAAATAGCATTAAGTGCCATTATTTTGTAAAAATCCTGCTTTATTACAAAGTAATTTCTGAATGTGTTTAATACCCTGAACAACATTCCGGCTATCACAAAGATAATAGCAAGATTAACTATCACTTCAAGTAACGTAAAACTTTTCGGATGTCTGTAAAATACCGAATAAAGAGCAGAGCCCGCAAAAGCCAAAGCAGACAAATGAACAATAGAATTGGTAATTCTCGATTGGTAAATCGATTTGAAAATAGGATATTTTTCTTTATCGAAGAATTTTTTGAACGTTAAATTCACCAAAAGTTTCAAGACAAAATCTATCGTATAAATAAGTCCCGCCAAGAAAATAAACTTGAGTAGAATCTGAACAGTAAGAACAAGATCGCCATAAACATTATCTTTTACAAAATAATGAATCTGATCACTTATGTTCTGCAAAAAGTCTTTGGTATCTTTTAACTCGTCTTTCATTACAGCAAATTTAATAAAAATAGAATCAGCAAAAGCCTTACCAGAGCAAATTTCGATAACAATTATTAAAAATAAATAATGATTAATCAAATTAATTTAAATAAAAATAACAAATCTTTAATAAATTCACTAATTTAGTATTCTAAACATAAAAACTATTTACATGAAAAAACTCAATTTTCTTTTTATTCTTCTACTCCTATTATCATTAGGATCTTGTAGATCAGAAACTGAAACACAACCGGAGATTACAGCACAAACAGTCGTAAAAACAGGAAAATTATCCGGTAAAGTGATGTCACAAAACGGAAGTAAACCGATTGGTGGAGCTTCAGTTTTTACATTTGATGAAAAATATAAAATTTACCACACCTTATCAGATTCAGATGGTAATTTCGTTTTGGAAGCTCCTGTTGGTGAAAAAACCGTTTACATTCAAACAGGAAACGGAAGTAATTTCCGTACAGAAATTTCTGCAACAGTAAAAGACAACGAAACTGTAAATCTTACCGCAAGCCAGACAAAACTAAATCAAGTTGCGAAGATTGCTTATGTAAAAGGTTCGTATGATAAAATTGAAGACATCATTCTGAGTTTGGGATATACCGCAACACAAATCACCAACGCTGATCTTGCAAACATCAATACATTGGCTCAGTATGACATTGTTTTTCTTAATTGTGGTTCCAGAAACTACTCAGCCAACCAAGCTCTTTATCCTGTAATTGATACCAATTTGGCAATCTTTGTTGCAAACGGAGGAAGTATTTATGCTTCAGACTGGGATGTCGCTTATCTTGTTGGCGGAAATGACAATACAAATAACTGCGGTCTTTCAGGAGGATTTGTTCCCGATGCTAAATTATGCTCAAAAAACACAGGCTCTTCCGGTTTGCTTGCTGCAACTGTAAATAATGCAGGTTTAACAGCTGCATTAGGCTTCAATTCATTAAATATCGATTATGATTTGGGATCATGGCAGAAAATAATCAACTACGACCCGACTTATTGGGAAGTTTTAGTGAAAGATTCCTCCACCAATGATGCTTTAATGCTGAGAACCAACCAATTTACGGCAACAGGAATTCCAGCTACACCAATAGGAAATGCTCCAAATACTACTTTCACTACAGTATGTATTACACTTCCGGGTAACATCCAGATCAGTATTTCTGTTCCGCAGGCAGCAGTACCATTTTTAGTAGCACTCGGAGCAACGGTAGGTCCTTGTTCAGGAGCTACAGGAAGCGGCTATATTTATTACACGACATTCCACAATCATGCTTCAGGAAACATCGGTAATGCAGGCGTAATTTTACAATACGTAATTCTTAATCTTTAAAAAATCGGCTTGAAAATTGATACTTAAAAGAGTGACTTTTCGGAGTCACTTTTTTTTATTAAAACTAAATTATGGATCATACAATTATCTCGATTATTGCAGTTATTCTACTCGTTTTAGGAGTACTCGGAACTTTTTTACCCGTTTTACCCGGACTTGTTTTAAGTCTTGGCGGACTTTTAATTTACAAATACGGAACAGATTCTGATCTGTCGGTGATTTATATTTGGGCATTTGTGATTCTTACGCTAGCTTCGGTGGTTTTAAATTACGTAATACCCGCAAAAACCAATCGGAAATACGGAGGAACACGTTGGGGAAGTATAGGATCAATCGTTGGAACATTTGTAGGAATTTTTCTTCCAATTCCTTTGGGATTTTTGGTCGGGATGTTTGCAGGAGTTTTCATTGGTGAACTTCTCCACGACAGCAAAGACATGAACAAAGCTTTACAATCTACAAAAGGTGCTTTCATAGGATTTATTTACGGAACCGGTTTTAGTCTTGTAGTAGGTTTGGCAATGTTATTTGTTGTAGTTTTGGATATCGTTAATATAATTTAAAAGATATGTTTTACAAAATTATAATATCGGGTTTTGCTTTATTGTTTTTAACAAATTGCAACGCCCAAAAAGAAATCAAAAGTTCTGAAAAAGTGGCTACAAAAAATAAAATCAATAAAAATATAGAAGGAAAAATAATTTATTTTACAGAAGGTGAAAATAAATTTCTGGAAGAATATCAAATGAATGTAACCTTTAAAAATATTTCTGAAGACAGCCGTTGTCCGGAAGGAGTGAACTGCGTTTGGGAGGGTGCTGCTGTTGCGAATATAGAATTCATGGGAACAACAACACGACCTATGACGATCCCTTTAGCAACTACAGAAAATAAAGGCAGAAACTATCGCAAATCAGCTTTTTTCAACGGATATACCATTTCTTTAGTTGAGGTAAATCCTGCTCCTACAGCAGGAGAAGGAGCAAAATCACTTGCCGGAAAATACCGAATAGGAATCGTAATTACAAAAGGCGGAGAAGATTCTACCATGCAATAGGTTTTTTCCCTTTTGAAATCAAATAATCGTTAATTTTTGAAAATGGTTTGCTTCCGAAAAACCCTTTATAAACAGAAAAAGGTGACGGATGTGCCGATTTTAAGATAAAATGTTTAGCCGGATCTATAAGTTCGGCTTTTTTTTGTGCAAAAGCGCCCCACAAAACAAAGACTACATTTTCTTTTTTGTCAGAAATTTCCTTAATAATATAATTGGTAAACGTTTCCCAACCCAAATCTTTATGCGAATTTGGAGAATGTGCACGAACCGTTAAAGTTGCATTCAACATGAGAACGCCTTGTTTTCCCCAATCATCCAATTCTTTTGAAGTTCTTTCAATTCCCAAATCATCTTTTAATTCAATAAAAATATTTTTAAGAGAAGGCGGTGCTGTTACCTGTTCGGAAACCGAAAAACATAAACCATTTGCCTGAAAATCGTTATGATACGGATCTTGCCCTATAATTACCACTTCAATATCATCAAAAGGCGTAATTTCCAACGCTCTGAAAATCTGTTTTTTTGGCGGAAAAACTTTCGTGGTGGCATATTCTTGTTTTACTTTTTCCCAAAGATTGGTAAAGTAAGGCGTGCTTTTTATCGGGGCTAAAATTTCTGTCCAGGTCATAATGTCAATTTGAGAATTTGAGAATGAATTAATTTGATAATTTAGATTTGCAATTTAAATACCATTATAATTTTTTGCTAAAAATCAAATTATCCGGAAAACCTTCATCAGTTCTCCCCTCTTGCAAAACGAAATCATGTTTAAAAAGAAGTCCTTTTGAATTTTCGTTGAACTTATTGGTAAAAGCTAAAATCACCTGCAAATTTAATTCATTAAAACCAAAATTTAAAACCGCAGACAAAGCTTCAGACATTATTCCTTTTCTGTGATAATCGGGTAATAATTCATAACCGACTTCTGCTTCAGTTCGGTCTTCAGAAAATCTATACAGACAAATTGTTCCTAAAAGATTTTGCTGATTTTTATAAGTAATTCCGAAGTAAAAAGTTTCATTATTCTGAACTCTTTTTTTGATGGTTAAAATAAAATCCAGCGCATCATAATTATTTTTTGGTGGAATTCTTTTTACAAATTGATTGGTGATTTTATTGCTTCTAATTTTCAAAATATCCTCTACATTGCTTTCATTGATGGGCTTTAAAATTAATCTTTCGGTTTCCAGTTTCATATTTCAAATGTAGTAAAAACTAAATCAATTAAGTCGAGTTTGTCATCCCGCAGAGATCTAAAATCGAATCTTACCAATCTATTTTTTAATACTAAGCTGAGATCCCTACGGGATGACAAACTACGCAGTAACAATTTAACTTTAAAAAAATATTATATTAAATTTTGAAATTTTTGTGGTTAAATAAGACGTAAAGAAGCTCATTTTCAAACACCACAACATCACATTCACATTTTCTCACTAAATTTGCACTGTGTATATAAATAAAGAAGATTTAAACGAATTAGAGTTTCCGCAATTGCTCGCGGAAATTGCTCCTTTTGCCTATTCTCCGAAAACGAAAGAAAAAATCCTTGAGCTTCGTCCCATGAAAATTGATGAGGCAGAACTTTCGCTAAAGAAAACTTCCGAATATTTGTCGAGTTTTGAAAGTTCAAATGCGATACCATTTGATGAATATGAAGATATTGAGAGCGAACTGAAACTGATGCTGATTGAGAATTACCGTCTCGAAAATTCAGCTTTTATAAAAATAAAAACCCTCACCGAACAAATAGGAAAACTGCAGAAGTTTTTCCCGACAATGCCCGATACTTTCCCCAATCTGATGCAGGAAGCCTCTGTTTTGGAATTTAAGAAAGAAATCATTGATAAAGTTGACAAGGTTTTCAATCGTTTTGGAGAAGTAAAAAGTGAAGCCTCGCCCATTCTGAAGAAATTGAGAGCTGAAATTCAGGTTGCCAAAAAAGCAATTCAGGAGAATTTTAACCGTGCGTTATTCAATTACGGGCAAAGTGATTTTCTGGATGATATTCGGGAAAGCATCATTGAAGACATGCGTGTTTTGGCAGTAAAATCGGCTTACAAAAAAAGAGTTTCGGGAAGAGTTTTAGGACTTTCAAAAACAGGATCCATCACTTATATTCAGCCGGAAAGTGTTGTAAACCATTATTTTAAACTCAGGGAAAATCAGGAAGAAGAAAAAAAAGAAATTGATAAAATCCTGAGACAGCTTACTGCAGAACTTGCCGTTTTCCAACCGCAACTCTGGAGATACCAAGTTTATATATTCGATTTGGATTTAACAAGAGCTAAAGCAAAATTCGCAGAACTCATCAACGGTATTTTACCAAAAATCAACCGTCACAAAACTTTGAAACTGAGAGAAGCGTTTCATCCGCTACTCTGGTTGAGAAATAAAGCCGAAAACAAGACGATTTTTCCGCAATCTTTAAGTTTAACCGATCATAACAGAATTATCTGTATTTCGGGTCCGAATGCCGGTGGAAAATCAATTACATTAAAGACTGTAGGATTGCTGCAACTGATGATTCAGACTGGAATTTTGGTTCCTGCCCATCCAAAATCTGAAATGTTTTTCTTTGATAAAATAATGACCGATATTGGTGACAATCAGTCGATTGAAAACCACCTATCCACTTATTCGTCGAGATTGAAAAAAATGGGAGGAATCATCCGTGAATCTGATCCCGGAACGCTTTTATTAATTGATGAATTCGGAACAGGATCTGATCCTGAACTGGGAGGCGCATTAGCAGAAAGTTTTCTTGAGTTTTTCTATGACAAAAAAAGTTTTGCGATCATTACCACGCATTATACTAACATCAAACTGGTTGTAGAGCAACTTCCGAATGCACAAAATGCAGCGATGCTTTTCGATGAAGAAACTCTGGAACCAATGTACAAACTGGAATTGGGACAGGCTGGAAGTTCATTCACCTTCGAGGTTGCCGAAAAGAATAAAATACCAAGATTTATCATTCATTCTGCGAAGAAAAAAGTGGAGCATGATATTGTAAACTTAGACAAAACCATCGTAAAACTTCAGCAGGAAAAATTTGAGGTTGAAAAACTGAAAACAGATCTTGCCGAAAGAAAAGGTTCTGTGGAAGATAAACGAGACAATCTCCAAAAACTGAATGAGCAGCTTCAGCAAAAGCTTTTCAATTTCCAGAAATTGTATGAAGATGAACATCGTAAACTTCAGTTCGGGGCAAAAGTTGAAGGTTTTATCGACAGCTATGTAAAAGGAAAATCCCGAAAAGATGTGGTGAAAGATTTTGTAAAAATTCTGGAACAGGAAAAATTCAGGAAAATAGGAGCTGATAAAGATGAAAGCAAACGCCTTCAGGTGGTAAAAAGAAAAATCACTCAACAACTGAAAAAAGAAGAAGTGATTGAAAAAATTTCTGAAACCAACGAAAAAATAGAGGAAAAACGGAAAATTGATCGCGCAGTCTGGATGAAAATCGGGCAACGCGTAAGAATTACGGGAAGTACAAGCGTAGGAACTATTGAAAGTATTTCTAAAAATAAGGTGACTGTCAATTACGGAAGTTTTAAAACAGTAATCAGTTCTGATGAATTGGAGAGAATTTAAAATTTATTGATGATTGTTAAAACTCATATTACATTTAGAGATTTTTTAAATTTCAATATTAAAAATTCTTTGCCGAGAATTATTATTTTCTCTTTAATCATAATGCTTGTTTTAGGACTAAATCTTTATAATGCTGAACTTGATACAAAGGAAATTTATAAATCAGCAGCTATTTGGTTTTCAGTATTATTCATTTTCATTGTTGTTCTTACTTACTTTCGTTTGAAAAATGCATTTTATTCTAACAAGAAAATTCAGGAAGAAATTATTTATACTTTCACTGACGAAAAAGTTCTGACGAAAGGAGAAACTTTCGAGGGAGATTTCAGTTGGAACACCGTTTTTAAAGTAAAAGAAAACAAAGATTGGTTTTTGATTTATCAAAGTGCTCAAACCATGAATATGATCCAGAAAGAAAAAATGGACAAAGATCAAATTTCAGAACTCAGAAAAATCATTACTGAGAATGGAGTTAAAGCAAAACTCAGAAAAGATTAATTATAAAAAAAGAGAGTGTTATAAGCACTCTCTTTTTTGTTTTATTTCTTAATAAATTTCAATCGATTTTCTTTTATTTTATCTTTAATTTTAATAAAATAAATCCCTTTCAAAAGCTTATGAACATTTACTTTATTGTCTGAAGTCTTCCCTGAACTCACTTTTTGACCGACCAAATTGTAAATTTCAAAATCCGATTCTGAAGATATTCCTGCAATACTTAAAATATCTGAAACCGGATTTGGAAAGATGCTGATGGATGGAGTTTTCTGAATCTCGTTAATTGCAAGACTGCAAATACCATTAGATAAAGTGGTAAATGATAAAGAAGCAGTCCAGTTTCCCTGAGAGACACAGACTTTTGAAACCTGAATTTCATAATTTGTACACGACACCAATTCTGAAAAAGTATAATTTCCCAAACTATTGGTCTGTAGAGGAGATGATAACCAGGCGAAAGAACCAACAGGACGAATTCTTAGAATATAATCGGGTGTATTCGGATCTAAAGTCCAACTCACACTTACAGAAGATTGTGTAATATTGGTAATCTGAAAATTGGTGGGAGCCAAATTATCACAAAAAAACATAGGTTTAGAATTCCCTATTACTTTGCTCTGATACAATGTAATTCCTGATAAAATTAAAAATAAAAAAAGTAGTTTTTTTGTCATATTTAATAATGTTGATTTATTTCCCTAAAATTAATATTAAAATTTTAGAATTAATTCAAAGTCGTGAAAATATGCATCAATAAGTGATCAGTAATATTCCTATTTTTGAAAAATGCTGATCAATTTTAAAATCCTGTGGATATTTTACAGAAAATTGTTGATTCCAACGGTTTTGTTTTCTGTATTACTGACGTTTCAATTGGGTTTCAGTTATGAAACTTTCGGATTGTGTTTTTTGGTGTTTTTTCCAGCTTTTCATTATCTGATTTATGAATTAAGATTTAAAAATGAATATTTTTTCTTTGCCAATTTCGGGTTTTCAAGAGTTTTTCTTTGGATCTTCACTTTTTCGACAGGGATAACCATTAATATGATTACAAAATTGATATGAGCAAATTGCATGTTGACAGTGTCACAAAATCTTTTAACGAAAAGAAAATTCTGAGAGATATCTACATGGGTTGTGAAACAGGAAAGATTATCGGATTGCTGGGAAGAAACGGTACGGGAAAATCTACTCTTTTAAAAATTATTTTCGGAACAGAGAAAGGCGATTCTCAGTTTGTAAGAGTGGATGATAAAATTTTACAAAACCAAATGGACAGGAAAGGAAGGATTGCTTATTTACCTCAGCATTCTTTTCTTCCGAGGGGTGTAAAAATTAAAAAACTGATCTCACTTTTCTGTAATCAAGAAAATGCAGATCAGCTTATTGCATCAGATTTATTAAAACCTTTTTTAAATGAAACTTCAGAAATTCTTTCCGGCGGTGAGAAGAAAATTGTTGAGGTTCTTTTAATTTTATATTCCGATTCAAAGTTTATTCTTCTGGATGAACCTTTTAACGCTTTATCTCCAAAAATGATTGTTGAAATTCAGAGAATGATTAAAGAACAATCAAAACAGAAAGGAATTATCCTCTCAGATCATCGTTATAAGGAAGTGTTGGAAGTTTCAGATGAAATTTATCTTCTTTCTGATTCTTATTTAAGGCAGATTAAAGATTTAAAAGAATTACAACGGCACGGTTATCTTCCGGTTTCTTATTCAGATTAATTCAGAAGAATATTTTCTTCCACTTACCTACTGTATTTCTGCTCATTTTAAACTTAATAGCCAGTTCAGTATTGTTTAAATTATTTTTCTGATAGTCCAGAATGTTTAGAACAGTAGATTTATCATATGATTTTAAATTGTAAGAAGGGGTGCATAAAATATTAAATACCTTGTGTAAAGTGTAAAGAAATCATAGCTAAGAAGTTTACTCTACTTTAGTAAATATTACTGTCTATATGTGAAGAATCATAGATTTTTAGTATATCTTTCTCTCCGAGATTAAAATAATTACAGAATGTGGGAAGTTTGCATCCCACATTCTGTAACCTTAATTTCAATAAACTTACCGACATGAATGTCCTTGAAATTCATTTTTCATCGATCCGTATTGTATTTATTATTGTCCTGTAATCTGTTCGATTCTAATAAAAACTTTTTGTCTGGTAACTTCCTCTGCGTTAGCCGAAGGATCCATCCCTGCCATTACAGTCGCTATGTAGGCTACTTTGGAGGTTGTGGATGTATCAATCCATGAATAGTATCGATATTCCGGTCCATCGTTAGAAGCATTATAAATTCCAGGATTTCCCCATGCTCCTGCATTAGAAGTAGATAATGATCTCCATAAATTATTTCCGTATCCTCCTCCTGGAGTCTGTGACGGAACTACTAAATTTCCTCCGGCATCTGAAATCTGTCCTCCATAAAATGTTGAGTAATTCCACATAATGGTTTTTGCTGTACTGGAGTTATTTCGCAACAGTACGTTGTTTTCTGCTCCACTTGCAGTAGAGGTTGTGTTATTGGTAGCAGTGGCGGTAGCATTCTGAGCAGAGTGTCTCATAAAAACTTTTACTGTATAAAGACCATCCGGCGTTTTTGCTTCTACTACAAATCCTTTTACTCCAGTATCCGGATCTGTAACAAATTTCATATAATCCATAACCGCTACTGTTTTAATATCTGCATTCACCTGAGTTCCTACGGTAACAGAACTACAGCCTGTAAGCCCCGAATTTGCGGTAATAAAAGGAGTCAGATCAAATGTGATTCCAACAGGTGACGTTTGCGAAGCAATAGGAGTTCCCTGTACCGCAAATACCAGAGAACCTGATCCTGCTTCCAGTTTTCCGCCTGTAATTGTTGCTGTAATTCCGGGATTTCCAACGGAGTATAATGTAATTCCGCTGTACTGACCACCGTTTGCTCCAGAGTATGGAATTTTCATAATAGTTCCGGAAGTAATCGCTGTAGGAGTATTACCGTCAATCAACTGGGATGGATCCAGCGCAGCGGCATTACAGTTTAAAACAGCAACTGCACTAACTGGAGAACTGTCTTCTATGAGTCGCCACTCACTTCCATTCCAAAAAACAAATCCTGAATAACTGAATCCTGAGTTTGTTCCTAAATTATAAACAAGTAAGCCTTTTGCAGGATTAGGAATTGTTGTAACGTCTGTTCTTGATGTTAAAGCCAATCTTGGAACAAGAAGACCTTTTTTGTTTCCTGAAGTCAGCTGATCAACATTCATGTCGAGTATAGCAGAACCATCAGGATTTACCGTACCAATACCTACACTCCCATTAGTCTTAACAACAAAGTCGTCGGAAGCCTGTAAATCTGTTGGAGCATTATTCGGATCATTAGTTGTGGCAGAAGAAGATTTGCCGTCTACGTGAAATACACCTTGTGGTTTCGCAGTATTAACGCCAACCTGAGCAAAAGATTTAAATCCAAAAAGTGTAAAAGAAATGAGAAGAAATAGTTTTTTTTTATTCATCATAATTAAATGTTTTAAGGGTTTCATCAGATATCTATTATTATCAACTATAAAGCTTAAGATTTTTATTGTAATTTTGTTAACTGAAAAACAGATTGCAAATATAAAGTCTCTTTATCGAGTCCAAAACAATAGATAAATGATAAATGGCTTTTCATTGCAACTAATACAAACCACTGATAATCAAAATATTTAATAAATGATTTTCTGAATTTTATTATATTAGATTGCTATGGGGAAAAAAAATATTGAGAGCGAAGTGCTTGATTTGAAAAGAGAACTCGCCAACAGATACGTCTATATATTAGGTGTAACATTTATTATATTCATCTTGGTTTTCTCATTTTATATGAAAGATCAGGTAATGGTTTATTATCTCATAGGTGGTTTTTTTTCATTACTGCTTCCTTTTTATTTAGTAGGCAATAACTATGATGTTCTTAAAGTAGTGAAAATTTTCATTATTGTAATGCCACTCTACAATCTGTTTATTATATTCAGGTTTTGGAATATCTCTGTCTGTAGCTTGATCTGGATTGTTACTTTACCTTTCTGGGCTTATGTTTTTTTTTCGAGAAGGGAAGAAGTTGTTTTCTTTACCGTATATGCTATTCTACTCATAAGTTTTTCCTGTATTTTTGCCGGAAACGATTATTTCGGGTATCCTTTTAATGATCTTGAAAAAGGACGTCTTACAGATGCTTTCATCCTTACTGTCAATCTGATACAAATATTTTTAGGAACTTATTATAAAGGTCAGATTCAAAATTTAAAGAATAAAGATATTTTTATTGAGAAGAAGATTTCCAAACCCGTTCCTGTTGCAGATAAAGATTTCCAACTTGCGGAAAATATTTTTGAGAAAATAGATAATGAAGTGATTGGCAATAAACTCTTCAGAAATGCAGATTTAACGATTTCTGAGCTCAGCAGTACGATTAAAGTGAATAACAATTATATTTCCAAAGCCATAAAAATCAACGGATTCGAAAATTTTAATCATTACATCAATACGCATCGAGTGGTATATGTAAAAAACAAATTACACAGTGATGAATTGAAAACGATGACTTTAATGCATATCTATTCTGAAGCCGGATTTAAAAACCAGTCAACTTTTAATAAAGTATTCAAGAAAATAGAAGGAATAACTCCAAGTGAATACATACAGAAGACCAACACAAAGGTTTCATGACAGCTTTTTAAGTTTAAATTAGTAGATACATTTATCAACTTACTTTTATACTTTTGAAAAGTTTAAACAAATTTTAATTTAATATATTTGAACTGTCAAAAAATTTCATGATGATTTCTCTACGTAAAGCATTTTATCTTTCAGTTTTCGGTGTTTTTTCTTTTGCGTTAATTCATGCACAAAGCAAAGTTCCTTTCGGGGTTGTAAAAGCGACTGAAGGTTACGCAATGGTACGTGTACATAAAGAAGATTACCGTAAAATCGTAGACAAAATCCGTATGAAAAGAGGTGATGTTTTTGTTTATGTAAAACCAGCTCCCGGAGAAACCGACTGGATCTGGATAAAATATCCTGAAAAAGACGATGCAGAGAAACCTTTTGTAAGATATGACAGTCTTGCAAAAGAAGGGATGGTTAACAAAGACCGTATTGCTTTCATCGATCAGCTTCCGAAATACACTCCTACGAAATCTAAAAACGGAAAATCAATTATTTTTACAGATAACAATAATCCCAAAATCCCGACTGCACAGAGAAGTAAAGTGGTGATTGATATTTACCCGTCCAACGCAAGCTACCGCAAACAGGAAAAAGATGCAGACGGAAATATAAAAACCATCGACAAAATAAAACCTTGGGGAATTGATAAAGAACTTCCTTCGGGAATGACAGAAATTAAATCTATCAGAGTACAGCAACCCGGTAGAGGTTCTGTTTTTGTGAGAGAAGCTATCAAAAATATGTTTCAACCAACCATGGATTTTGAAAATATGGGTGTAACTTCTATTGATGACGATCATATTTTCTTATATATGATTAACGGTTCAGATGCAAACCGATATACTTCTTTATGGACCATAAAAGAAGGTAAAGTAATCAGCCAGATTATTTTAAAAAATCCTGAATAATTCATCTATTTATCATTATTTTTGCAATCGGAAAGTTAGATGCTAACTTTTCAGAAAATGGTTTTGCTTAACCGCAAATGAAAAGGGAATCGTGTGAAAATCACGAACTGTCGCGCAACTGTAGAGTAACAGAAGTCTTTATTAAAAAATCCACTGTGCAAAAAACTGTATGGGAAGGAAATAAAGATGTTACAAGTCAGGAGACCTGCCATTTTTTTCAGACAAATAACTTTCGCGATTTGAAGTTTGTTGATCTTATAGTTTTTTCAGAAATTCCTGTTTCTGATCGTTCTGTTTGTTTCAATATTTCATTTTCGCTTTAATTAATAATGAAATATGACTACAGAAGAAAGAATTACCAATTCTGAAACCCGAATTTTTAAAGCGGTTTTCCCCAATACGACCAATCATTACGATACCCTTTTCGGCGGTACAGCAATGCAGTTGATGGATGAAGCTGCATTCATTACCGCTACAAGATTCGCAAGAAAACGCGTAGTAACGGTAAGCAGCGATAAAATTGATTTTAAAAAACCAATTCCCGCAGGAACAATTGTAGAACTTATCGGAAAAGTAACGTATGTTGGAAAAACCAGTATGAAAGTAAATGTAGAAATCTACACCGAGCAAATGTATTCTTATGAAAGAGAAAAAGCTATTGTAGGAGATTTTACTTTTGTGGCGATTGATGATTTTAAGAAACCAATTCAAATACTATAAATGAAAGATTCCGGCGACCTTCGGTCGCCGGAATCAATTTTCAAGATGTTTTTTAGTTTCGGCGGGCTTTGCCCGCCGAAACTCTCATGAAAAAAAATTATTTTAAAACTTTCTCAGTTTCAAGATTTTTAATCATTAAATACTGAAAAGCCTCTCCCATTTCATCCGAAGCTCTTGTGATAGCATTTTCAAGCATACTTCTTACCTGTTTCTCAGTGACGGCGGCTTCAGTCCAACTTTTTCCTGAAGTGTGGGAATTTAAAATAAAAGGCATAATTCTGTCGATGGCACATGCAAAAATAGCATCCGGAGTTTGCTCTTCTTCAAATTCGAGCCAAAGATTAAAAAATTCTGAGCGGATGGGTTCATCCAAAATTCCAAAAATATTCTGAGCGGATAGCTTTTCTCTTTCAAATTTGCCAATCATTGCTGTTTCATCAAAAAGAAAAGTATCTCCCGCCTCAATCTCTACCAAATCGTGAACAGAAAGCATCCTTATCACTCTCAGCAAATCAATATCTGCTCTGTTTTTAGCATAAGGAAATAAGATTTGTGCTAAAATAATAATCTGCCAAGAATGTTCTGCAGTATTTTCTCTTCGGGAATCATCTGCATTATAATTTCTTCTTTGTACATTTTTCAGGGCATCAACAGCCAGAATAAAATCAATTTCCTTTTGTATCTTCATTGTTAATCTTTATAATATTCATTTATAGGATAGGTTTTGATGTGGGTCGTCCATTTATCATCAATAAATTCTTTCCTGGTTACTTTTACTTTTTCACCGCCTTTCGCATCTTCTTCCAACTCGTACACTTTAAACAAACCTCTTTGCGGAAGAACAGAATATTCGGTGGTTAAATGCCAACAACATCCTGATTTTGAATAAGTAATTAATCTTTTTCGTTCAGAATCCGTATTAAACATACCTAAATTTTCATGCGCAAGAACGGTTAATTCTTCACTTAAGACCAATTGTTTTTTAGTGATATTAAAAACATACACATCATAAGAAGGACCGCCATAACTGCTTTCGTTTCCGTTTCTTATTGCCATATCTTCCGTTCCATCAAAATTAAAATCATCAAAAATCAATGGACTTTGCTCGTTGTAAAGCTGAATAATATTGATTGTAGGCTTCTGATCTTTATTTAAATAAAAATTAAGATTATCAGAAGTTAAAGTCTGAAAGATTTTAGATGTTTTTTTATCTAATAATGCTATAGTTGCTTTTCCTTGGCATTCATCTTCGGCACAATCCTCAACATTCATTTTAACATCAAAATTCTTTGACGCATCTTTTAATTCAAACTGATTTTGGGCAAAGACTACTATTCCGAGAAGAATAAAAGGCAGTAAAAATCCTGATTTTATCATGTATTGTATTTAAGCTGAATTTTAAATTCAATACAAAAATAAGGG
>Ga0209599_10000081_pt1 | contig 69471 bp, 65 predicted proteins | sample Shrwel_input2_FT_FD_187534 | JGI IMG/M metagenome (GOLD analysis project Ga0209599, IMG submission 187534) | Subsurface microbial communities from deep shales in Ohio, USA - Utica-3 well 1 S input2 FT (SPAdes) (version 2) ...
AAGGTGCAGCACAAATTAATCGCCGTAATTTAATGCGTGAAGTGTTAATTCAAGCCAATACCGATGGTCGTCCCGCAGGTGATATTGGTGTTGATGTCAAAAAATTACAGGACAGTATTAAATTGCCCGCAGGTTATCGTTTTGAAACCGAAGGTGCAAATAAAGATATGGCCGAGTCAGCAGGTTTTGCAGCAACGGCTTTATTGTTAGCAATTATCTTTATTTACATGGTCTTAGGCTCACAATTTAATAGCTTTTTATATCCTGTTGCCATTATGACTTCTTTGCCTTTGTCGTTAATAGGCGTATTTTTAGCGTTATTTATCTTCCAAAGTACGCTTAACTTGTTCTCAATTATTGGTATTGTCATGTTGATGGGCTTAGTCACCAAAAACGCGATTTTGTTAATCGACTTTATCAAGGTGGCGGTAGAAAAAGGCGAGGAACGTACCCACGCGATTGTCATGGCAGGCCGTACCCGTTTACGTCCTATCTTAATGACCACGATGGCAATGGTGATGGGGATGATGCCTTTGGCTTTAGGTTTAGGCGATGGGGCAGAACAACGCGCACCGATGGCTCATGCGATTATTGGCGGTATTATTACTTCAACTTTACTGACTTTAATTGTTGTTCCTGTGGTATATACCTATTTAGACGATATAAAAAAGCTCTGTGTCCGTGCATTAAGTGCTAAAAAATAGTGACGACTTACGCATTTCACCGAAAGCCTGTGTTGAGCGAAGTCGAAACAAGCGCGTTTTGTACCCCCCTCAGTCCCCCCTTAATAAGGGGTGATGCCGAAGGTAGGGGGGAGGTGGTGAGCAAATAAGCGATAACCGCGTAAGTCTTATAGTATAGGAATCATGTATGGCTCGTTCATCAACTAAAACAAAGTTGAGTGTTGCTCAATGTTTTGTGAAGGTAATGAGCCAACAGCTTAACCATTTAACCTTAGCCGAGACTCAAGCAAACTCATGGCACACGCCTGAAGGCGTGCATCAATTGCGAGTCAGTTTACGGCGCATGCGTTCGATTTTGTCGGCGTTTCGTGGTCTGATTGTGGAGGAGTGGCGACTGTCTTGGCAAGTCCGTTGTGCTGAGCTTGCCAAGCAATTAGCACCTGCGCGGGAGTGTGATGTATTGATGCAAACTCTGGTTTTGTTGCAAAACAAAGTACCGATTGGCGATGCTCAGCCGTTATTGGCGGTTGTCGCACAACAACGTCAATATGCCTATCAGCAAGTGGGTGTTTTACTTAATAGTGAACAGTATCAACAGTTTAAAAGCGAGCTACAACAACAAATTCATAGTCAGGTCTGGTTAAATCAGCAGTCACCTGTATCCAAAATGTTGCTATCGGAGTATGCCCAACACGTTTTGCGCGCTCAGTCAAAAGCTCTCATTAAAGCCATTAAGCACACTCAAGCGACAGATATGGTGCAATTACATCAATTGCGGATTCGTTGTAAAAAGTTGCGTTATAGTGCCGAAGCCTTACACAGCAAACAACTAAAATTGTTAAAACGCTTAGCAACATTACAAGATTTATTAGGTCAAGTACATGATATACAAGTGATGCAACATCATGTATTAACTCTGATTGAGCAACAGCAAAATACTTCGTTAGTGTTGTTTGCGGGGGCGGTATTGGGTTGGCAAACGAGTCAAATTGACAACTTACAACATCTGATTATGCCGCTGTTAGATAAATTACAACAACAGAATTTAAGCCATTATGCTGCTTAGTGTATTTGGAACACCTGTTTTATTTAAAATACAAGTGTATTTTTGTGTTATAGTGCAGACATCGTTTTGAATCAAAAAGACTAAAATTATGCTACCAAAACTTTTAGCCCGTGGAACTTTTGCCTTTACAGGTTGGACATATCACAATCAAATGCCCACCGATATTAAACAATGCGTGATGATTGCCGCTCCACATACCAGTAATTGGGATGCGCTTTATACCCGTTTAGCCTTTGTGTTGATGGGCATACCTGTCAAAATTACCATTAAAGATAGTTATATGCGTTTTCCGTATGGGCCAGTGATTCGTTATTTGGGTGGTATAGGCATTAACCGCCGCCCTAAAAAAGATGGTGAAGAACGCGAAAGTATGGTGCAGTTGATGGCCAATTTGTTTAAAAGCCATGAAAACTTAGTCATGTTGGTTACGCCAGAAGGCACACGCTCCTTACGCACGCAATGGAAAACGGGTTTTTATCATATTGCGGTTGCGGCAAACGTACCGATTGCTTTGGGCTATTGTGATTATGATAAAAAAGAAGTGGGTGTGGCTAAATTGGTGTACCCAAGTGGTGATATGAAAAAGGATATGCACGAGATTATGGCTTTTTATAAAGGCATTGCCCCTAAACATAAACATAATTTTAGTGTTGATGTGAATTATCACGAGTAACGTTATACTGCCTATAGCACATAAGCGCGTAAGTCCTATATTGCCTGCGGCAGGCCTTACTTTTGTTTAGGCAAAAGTAAGCAAAACCATCTGTGGTGCAGAACTCGGCATCCATGCCTCAAACAAGCTGCACCACGCTATCCCTGAAATACCCTTTGTCAGTAAGATAAAACTCTTATGCTGAATGCCAGTTAAATATCCTCAGCATCTAAATTAGCTTCTGCTGCTTCTTGTTCCGAACTTGGCGCAGGAGCAGGTAACGACAAGAGTTTATTGCGAATTTCTGCCTCAATCACTTCGGCAACCGCAGGATTTTCTTCAAAATACTTACAGGCATTGGCTTTACCTTGACCAATTTTGTTGCCTTGATAGGCATACCATGCACCTGATTTTTGAATGATGTTTTGGTCTGCACCCAAGTCCACTAACTCACCTAAACGATTGGTGCCTTGACCATACATAATTTGGAAAATAGCCTCACGGAACGGCGGTGCAACTTTGTTTTTGACTACTTTGACTTTGGTTTCAGAGCCAACCACTTCATCACCATCTTTAACCGCACCTGTACGGCGAATATCCAAACGTACCGAAGCATAAAACTTGAGTGCGTTACCACCTGTTGTGGTTTCAGGACTGCCAAACATCACGCCAATTTTCATCCGCAACTGGTTAATAAAAATTACTAAACAGTTGGTGCGTTTGGCGTTACCTGTAATTTTGCGTAGGGCTTGGCTCATCAACCGTGCTTGTAACCCCATGTGTGAGTCGCCCATATCGCCTTCAATTTCGGCTTTAGGGGTCAGTGCGGCCACCGAGTCAATGACAATCACATCAACTGCACCCGAACGTACCAACATATCGGCAATTTCAAGCCCTTGTTCGCCGTTATCAGGTTGAGTCACTAACAAATTATCGGTATCTACACCGAGTTTGCGGGCATAAGTTGGGTCAAGCGCGTGTTCGGCATCAATAAACGCGGCTGTGCCACCTTGACGTTGACATTCAGCAATCACTTGTAAGGTGAGTGTGGTTTTACCCGAAGATTCAGGGCCATAAATCTCTACAATACGGCCTTTGGGTAAACCACCAATACCAAGGGCAATATCTAAACCTAACGAGCCTGTCGAAATTGCGCCAATCACTTCGGCAGTGTGGTCGCCTAAGCGCATCACGGTATTTTTACCAAATTGTTTTTCGATTTGTGCTAAAGCGGCACCGAGAGCCTTACGTTTGTTGTCGTCCATTTTTTGTCTCCTACAGAGAGTGGGTTGTGTTATTTGGTGTGCCTATAGTCGCAGCTTAATGCGCTTTTGGCTAGAGGTCAAAATAGGTCGTGCGTCATAAATTGTCGCTAGTCTAAACGTATCTTATGTTGTCAATTATCGTTAAAATTGGCGCATTAAATTAGCACTGAATGCAGATGATGACTACCCTAAATTTTGAAGACCACACCCCGATGATGCAGCAGTATTTACGCATCAAAGCCGATTATCCGCAGGCGATTGTCTTGTATCGGATGGGTGATTTTTATGAATTATTCTTTGATGATGCCCACAAAGCAGCGCGCTTGCTAGATATTACTTTAACCCATCGTGGCAAAACCGCAGGTACGCCCATTCCGATGGCAGGTGTGCCATTTCATGCCGTAGAAGGGTATTTGGCTAAACTAGTCAAATTAGGCGAAACGGTGGTCATTTGTGAGCAAGTTGGTGACCCAGCCACCAGTAAAGGCCCTGTCGAGCGTAAAGTAGTACGCATCTTGAGCGCAGGCACGGTCACAGACGAAGCCTTATTAGATGCCAAACAAGAATCCGCTTTATTGGCGATTCATGTCTATCAACAAGCACTCGGTTTAGCAGTCTTAGATTTGAGTAGTGGGCGTTTTAGTGTCTTGGCCTGTGAGTTGTCGCCAGAGGCATTGGCTGCCGAGTTAGCACGTTTAAATCCTGCCGAAATTTTAATCAGTGATGACTCGCCTATTCTCGCATGGTTAGATAATTCGCGGCCAATCACCAAACGTCAGCCGTGGGAGTTTGTGCTAGAAACCACACAGCATGTATTATGTCAGCAGTTTAAAATCAAAGACTTACAAGGTTTTGGTTGCCAAAATTTACCTGCGGCGGTGATTGCGGCAGGGGCGTTGCTGCAATATGCCAAAGACACTCAAAAAACAGCTTTACCACATATTCAAGGAATTCGTGTTGAGCAAGCTGCTGATTTTATTTATTTAGATGCCGTCACGCGGCGTAATTTAGAGCTTACCCAAACCTTAGCAGGTGAGTTTCAATATAGTTTGGCATGGGTGTTAGATAGTTGCCAAACACCGATGGGTAGCCGTTTATTGCGCCGTTGCTTACATCAGCCTTTGCGTCATATCCCTACATTATTGGCACGCCAACAAGCGATTATTGAACTTAGCCAAGATTATAGGTATGAGACATTGCAAAAGCATTTGCACGCGATTGGTGATTGTGAGCGAATTTTGGCGCGTATTGCTCTCAAAACAGCAAGGCCGCGTGATTTAAGTCGTCTGCGTGAAGTATTTGCCGAATTACCAGCCTTACAACAGCATTTAACATTACTCAAAAGTGAAAAGTTGACACAATTGAGCCAAGATATTGCTGAGTTTCCTGATTTATATGAGTTATTGCAAAAAGCGATTATTGACAATCCACCCGTGATAATTCGTGAAGGTGGTGTATTAGCCGAAGGCTTTGATGCCGAGTTAGATGAACTTCGGGCAATTAGTACCAATGCAGGTGATTATTTACTCAATTTAGAAATCAAAGAGCGGCAAGCAACAGGCATTCCCACCTTGAAAATTGGTTATAACCGCGTTAGTGGCTATTACATTGAGCTGACTCGCGCCCAAGCTGATAATGCGCCTGCACATTTTATTCGCCGTCAAACCCTTAAAAATGCCGAACGTTTTATTACCCCCGAATTGAAAGTTTTTGAAGATAAAGCCTTATCGGCGGCTTCTCGTGCCTTAGCCCGTGAAAAGTTACTGTATGAACAATTACTTGAGCAATTAGTACAGTATGTTGCGCCTTTACAGCAAATGAGCATGGCATTGGCTGAGTTGGATGTTTTGGTTGCTTTGGCAGATAAAGCCCAACAAGGAAATTGGGTAGCACCGCATTTAGTATCGGAGATTGTGCTAGATATAGAACAAGGTCGTCATCCTGTGGTGGAGCAAGTATTAAAAACCACTTTTACCCCTAACAATAGTCAATTAAATCCACAACAACGGATGCTGATTATCACAGGGCCGAACATGGGTGGTAAATCGACTTTTATGCGTCAAACCGCTTTGATTGTGTTACTGGCACATATTGGCAGTTTAGTGCCTGCACAAGCGGCAACCATTGGCAGTATTGACCGTATTTTTACCCGTATTGGTTCGGCAGATGACTTAGCAGGGGGACGCTCAACATTTATGGTCGAAATGACCGAAACCGCTAACATTTTACAAAATGCGACTCCACACAGTTTGGTGCTAATGGACGAAGTAGGGCGCGGTACCAGTACCTTTGACGGTTTGTCTTTGGCATGGGCGGCGGCGGTACATTTATTACAACAAATCAAAGCCTTAACTTTATTTGCGACCCATTATTTTGAATTAACCAGTTTACCCGAGCATTATCAGGGTGCGCTTAATGTTCATGTTGAAGCCAGTGATTATGCTGATAATTTGGTGTTTTTACATCGTGTCACTCACGGCGCAGCCAGTAAAAGTTTTGGTTTACAAGTGGCTAAATTGGCAGGTGTACCCATGACTGTGATTGAGTTGGCTCAACATAAACTACACGAGTTAGAACAAAGTCCAATGGCTAAAAAAGCCAAAAATAAACCTTTGCCGCAACAAACAGCTTTATTTGGTGAACCAATGGTCATAGAAAAAGTGATTGAAAGACCACGCATCAGTCAGGTAGAAACGGCTCTCAAAGCTCTTGATATTGATAGCTTAACCCCACGTGCCGCACTACAACACTTATATGAGTTACAAACTTTATTGATGAAACAGGGAGAGATTAAAGCTGACAAGTAAGGTTAATAACGCTTAGAATATCCCCATAATCAGGATTTACGCATTTCACCGAAATGAGTGAGCAAATAAGCGGTAATTGCGTAAGTCCTAATAATGTTTTAGTTATTAACGAGGCAGGACAATATGACGTTTGTCGTTACCGAAAATTGTATTAAATGTAAGTACCAAGATTGTATCGAGGTTTGCCCTGTAGATTGTTTCTATGAAGGCCCGAATTTTTTGGTAATTCATCCTGATGAATGTATTGATTGTGCATTATGTGAGCCAGAATGCCCAGCTAATGCGATTTTTTCTGAAGATGAAGTGCCTAAAGGCCAAGAGGCATTTATTAAATTAAATGCCGAATTAGCCGAAATTTGGCCAAATGTCACCGAAAAAGGTGAAGCACCTGCCGATGCCAAAGAGTGGGATGGTGTACAAGGTAAAATGCAGTATTTAGAGCGTTAATGCTTTAAAACAAAAAGCCGCTAAAAGCGGCTTTTTTTAATATGACTTTTAAAAAATAACTAATGAATTCTTTTTAAATACCCAAAAACAAGCGGGGCAGTAATCTGCCCCGTTTTGTATCCATCCAAATGTTCCTTACACAACCTTGTGTTTCCTTTCCGTGTCCTGCTGCCTCTCGGCATGTAGTCCTTTTCCTGTGTCCTATAACGCGTCCTGACGATTCCTTAGCGTAACCTTTACGCTTCCTTTTGTGTTTCCTACACATCCAGCATCCAAGCTAGTCCTGACGGCCATGTTGCATTCATCGTGAATGTCTTGTCCAAAATCCTGCAACTGCCTTGTTGTGTTGAATGGTATCAGAACCCAAATAAAGCACAAGAGGCGAAATTATCAAAAAAGATTTTTTGTTGTTGTGTTGTGTCTAAAAATTAGCTTATTTATTAGTGTGTTATAAAATAAATGCACATTTTTTTAGTGTTTTTTATCATAAAATATGACGCATATTGTCCAGTTTTTACTACAAAATAATTTTCTAGGATAACGAAAGATAACAGCAGATAACAAAAACCAACAGCAAAAAAATTGGATTCAGCATAACTTTAGCAGTAGGGTTAAGTATAAATTTTATAAGTTATGAATCCCGCCAGTTTCTATCGCTTCAAAAATCTATGAGGGTTGCCGATGAGAATATGCCAGCCTGTTTTTGGTATAGTCGCCTTTTGGGCAGGGCTGATATCGTCACAAATAGCCTATGCAGAAGAAAAAAATTCTGCCCCACATCCTTATTATTTATTATCTATCAATTTAGCACCAGCAGCTTGTGTGGTAAATCCCGAACATAGTCAACTTAGACAATGCCAAGAAGGGTATGCGGTGATTGTACGTGGTTTATGGAAAGAAAAGCCCGAAGCTAAGTCGGGTTCGTGTAGTGAAAAAGCACCTGAGTTATCGCCAATACAGCAGCGTGTGTTAGAAAAAATTATGCCTGATGAGGAAATGCGTAATAAAGCATGGCAGCGTTATGGTGCGTGTACAGGTTTATCGGCACAAGAGTATTTTAGAGCGGTGATGAGTTATGCCAATAAATTAAAACTCCCCGCATTATTTACCCAAGAAGCCCCAAGTGATAGAGAGTTTGAGCAGGCTTTTTTGGCGCAAGAAGTACAAAAGCTCAATAATGATTTGCCCGAAAAAGGTTTCTATTTTCGTTGTCAAACCCATAATGAAAAAACTTTTTTAACCGAAGTGCGCGTCTGTTACGATAAATTAGGACAATTTACCACCTGTAAAAAGTTTCAGCCTAATTGCCCTAATTTAATTACCTTACGCTCGGTTAAGTAAGTCCCACACTAAAGCCAACGTTTATTTGTATTTTTCCGTGTATGGTGAGCGGAGTCGAACCATCACTTCGACTTCGCTCAGTGTACGTCTAAATTGATACTGTAGTGCTTGGTTTTTAAGTAGCTGGAAAGTAATGTGCTTCCAATAATGAACCGTTATGCCATGTGTTTTTGGCCAATTTTGCCATATTAAGGCCACTTTGTTGTAAGCTACTTTTTAAACCGAGCCATTCTTGACTGTGACTAGGTAGTTTAATTAAATTAAAATTAGCCTGAAAAACCCCTTCTTTAGCGGCGATAAAACTAGGACTTGCTAAAGCATGACTTTTAGCCAACAAAAATCCCATTTCACCAAAACTCATTAAGCTAGGAATGGGTAAAGCATTAAAAGTAGATAAACGCCGATTTTGTTGATACCGTTTAATGTTTTGTGCCACCAGTTTTCCCATTGGTAGCGCATGATAGGCTTGTTTAGCAATAGCGGTTGGTAATTCGGCACAGTCTCCTGCCAGCCAAATATGAGTATCCACGATAGACTGTAGTGTGTCATGGGCGGCAGTTAAACCAGCAGCCACTAATAACGCTGAGGGCATTGCTCCTGCACACCATAAAGTCACTCGACTAGGTAAAATGTCGCCATTGCTGAGTTCTACGCTGTCTTTATTAACCTGTTTTACACTTTGTCCTAAATGCCATTCAATATCCAAATGTGCGCATTTTTGTTTAAGATAGGCATCTAAGCCTTGATAGTTGGCCATCAACACAGGTGCCGCATCAACCACATAGAGTTTAAAACGCCATTGTCGCTGATAACGCCGAATAATTTCCCCCAAAACTTCCAGACCCTCTATACTTGCACCAACCAAAACAATCGGGCGTGAGGCTAAACTCAGGCTATCTAAACGTTGTAGTTGGAAGGCGGCGTTTTCGGCATCGTTGATGGAGTCAAAGCTAAACGCATATTGGCTTGCCCCTTCGACTTTGCTCAAAATATTGCTGTTGCCAATGGCAAGGACAAGATGGTCATAATGGAGTATCTCACCTGTCGCCAATTGAATAGTTTGTAGGGTTTTATCAATAGCAATAACGCTATTTTGGATAAAACTGTGACCCATTCGCTTGACTAATTGTTGACGATTATGTCGTAATTGTTCGGCTTTTTTGTGGCGAGAAATTAACTCATGGATATGTGGCAGCCACTCAAAATCGGCTTGTTTGTCAATCACAGTGACCGAAAAATGCCGAGCTGAAAGGTGTTTAGCGGCATTAAGCCCCGCAAAATTTCCGCCAACAATAATGATTTTAGGTTGAGATTGGGGCATAAATACAAGCCTCTGGCTGGTTAAGTTTTAACTAAAAGTGCGTACTTATATGGCAACGGATTATTGTAAATATCATCCATTAGCACCTGCAATATGGCATTGTACAACGTGTCATATTAGTTTGTGTGATGACTGTAGTGCGCCATCAAGCGAAAACGATGCGCCACCTTTGTGCTTATTATGCAATCAGTCTTTGACCAATCTACAACAACAAGCCCCGACATTACCTTTTTGGTTACAATCCACCCATTTTTTGCGTTTGCCTTTGAGTTTGTGGGGCATGATGTTATGCCTTATTTTGTTTGTAATGCCGCTGATTGTGCCTCAACATCTCGCTTTAGCGGTGGAGTTTTTGGCTTATGTGTTTGCAGGTTTATATGGCTGGACGTTGTTACAACAAGCGGCGACTGGTCAGTTACAAGATATTAGCCTAGCGGTTTTTGTTAAGTTAGTTAATAAAATAGCGGTGCAAGTTGCATTCGTGATAGCGATTATTTTTGTTGGTATTGATTTATTAGCCATTAAGTTTGGTTGGGGAATGTTGGCCAATTTGCTTAGTCTGCTTTTGGTGATTGTTTTTCCTGCATTACTCATGGCCATAGCTATCGAAAAAAGTTTAGTTGCGGCGATGCAGATAGGGACAATACAAGGAATTTTAGCTCAGTTACGCTTTTTTTATTTGCCCGTGATGGCGATGGCGGTATTGTTATTATTGATTGTCTCGGCGATTACAGGATTATTGGCGGATGTTTTGTCGGCATCTATGACGCAAGGTTTAAAGCAAGCGTTATATAGTTATGGTTTGTGGGTAATGATGTCGATTGTGGGATATGTGTTGTTTCAATTTCAACAACTGTTAAATTTTGATGTGAATACCAAAAAAACGAAAAAACGTGTCACAGCTAAAAATAATGACAAACAACAAGCACGTTTAGAAGTCTATCTTAAAGAGGGAGCTTACGAAAAAGCTGCCGCCTTGCTTAAAACACAAGCTGAAAAAAACAAACATAATCCCGATATTCAAGAGCGATATTATCAGTTGCTAATTTTTATGCAGGATGAGGAACTAGTCCCGTATCAAGCCTGTCATTTTATGGAAGCCTTGCTTGAAGTGGGTAAAGAGCGACAAGCTCTAGAAGTATTAACTAAAGTCAAACGTCTAGTACCAGACTTTAAACCGCAAAATCCCGAAATGAGTTTTAATTTGGCCAAAGCCTGTGCCGAAGCGCAAAATTATGACTTGGCGAGTGAGTTATTGTGCGATTTGCATAAAGAGTTTCCACATTTTCCTCAGTTGGCCGAAGCGTATTTGTTACGTGCTAAACTACTACACGAAAAGCTTAATGCTACAACAGAAGCCTTGGCAACGATGGAGTATTTGGTGGGGCGTTTTCAAAAACATCCCCGTTATGCGTTAATAGAGGATTTTTGGCGTAGTTTAGGTGGCAAACCTAAACAGGATTTTATTTTATAGCTCAAATGTTTAAGGCTGTTGATTGGCTATATTTTGATAAAACATGGCACGTTGTTCCTGTTGTTGTGCCAAGAATGCCTGCTGTAAATTTAAAGCCGCTTTTTTGAGTAGGGCAGAAGATTGTTTGCTTTCCAAAGCACGTTTGAAAATTTCTTCGGCTTCTTTAAAGGCTCGAATCCGTGCAAAACGCATCGCCAGTTGTAAACAGGTATCGGTATCAAGCGCGACAAAACTTTTACTACGCCGTTTGTAATCATTATAAATCCGTAAGGCAACATGATTGGCTGCTGCCTGATTGGGCAGATTAAACAAGCCGCAGGCTAACTCCTCAAACTCCAGCGCACTCGGTCTAAATTTGCATAAATGATATAAAGATTCTTGCACGCGTTTATCTTGCGGATACTTTTCTGCTAGGTCGCGTAACTCTTGTTCGGCCATACTAAAGTTGAAGTTGCGGATTTGCTCTAAAGCATGATGCAGTTGTTCGCGGTAAGCTAAGTCACTTGGGGCGTTATCATCAATAATAATCAGTGGGGTTTCTGCGGTGTCGTTGCGTACAAACCAGCGATGATATAATACACAAACTGCAATGCCACTTAGAAAGGACAAACTGTGGGCAAGCAATAAACGATTATCAAATTGTTGTATAAAGTTTAGGGTCGCTAATATCATAAATAACGCTAAGCATAGCCATCCACTAAGACGTATTTTGCTGCCAATGATTGTTAAACTTTGACGAGGCCAAAAGCACATAAAAGCCAAGCCTAACACAGCACTGACTGCACCTGTACTGCTTATGAGTGGTGTAACACTATAAAAATGGCTGAGATGATAACTTAGCCCTGTCACTACGCTACCCACCAGCCATGCACTTAATAATGCGCCACTGCCTAGCGACCATTCAACAGCCATACCCACTAAAAGCAACAGTAAGACGCTGGCCAAGACATTGAGTGAATTAACGTCAACAAACGCATAAGTCATATAAGTAATTGGGCGAAAACGCTGTGGGTCTAATCCTAAAACTTGGCTACTCAGTTGGTCACGTTGTTGGTCAAATGTTTGGCGTGCATTTTGCCATTCACTAAGTTGTTCGGGTTCTAAATAGTTTTCACCCATGCTTTGGACATGTTTGACAAAAGAGCGGTCAAAGCCGATTTGTTGCATCAATAGGAGGTATTGTTGTTGCTCATAGGCAGTTTTAAGTTGCTCAAGTGTGGCGGTTTGTTGCTGTTGTAATAGATGCGTGGGGTACAAAGGCCATTCAATGGCCAATAATTGTTGTTGATACTCGCTATTAAGTTGCTGAAGCTGCGCGCTTTCTTTAGGCGTTAGCCATGCAAATAACAATAACAGTAATGCCGCTAGTCCCAAACTTAAACGGGGTGGTTGACGATAATCAAACGGTTTATCGCTTGGAACAAGTAACATAATTTTTACTCTTTAGTTTTTAACCGACAATAAAATGTACACCAACCACCAATAACAAACAGGCAAACAATTTTTTAAGTGTAGTAGCAGGTAGATGATGTGCCAGTTTTACGCCTAATTTGGCAAAAAATACACTACTCAGGCTAATGCCTATAAAAGCAGGAAGATGTACAAAGCCCCATGCTTCTTTGGGTAGTGTTGTTTCTTGCCAACCTGTCCACATAAAACCAACTGCGCCGCCGATGGCGATGGGTAAACCACAGGCTGATGCACTGGCTACGGCTTGTGCCATTGCTACACCATGTAAGGTTAAATAAGGCACAGTAAACGTGCCACCACCAATACCAAAAATAGCAGATGCTGCACCAATACTGCCACCTGCAATATGCAAACCTGTCGTTTGTGGTAGTGGAATATGGTCTAGTTTACCGCGCCAGCCCGAAAACATTTGTGCGGCAGTTAATAAAGCAAACAAGCCGATAATAATTTCTAGTTGACGAGCAGGAATCAGATGAGCGATTTGCGCGCCAATAATTGAACCAACAAACAACCCCCAAGCCATTTTTTTAACAATAGGCCATAATACCGCACCACGTTGATGTTGCGCCCATACCGCACTGATAGAGGTGACAATAATACACGCTAAAGAAGTGCCAATCGCTAAGTGAGTGATAATAGTTGGGCTAAGGGCTTGCGCTTTAAAACTCAAAATCAAGACAGGCACAATAACCATGCCACCGCCAATACCAAATAAACCCGCGACAAAACCCGAAAAACAACCTAATACTAAATACAGCAAGAAATAATCCATGAGGATAGACATACTATTTAAACGAGGAAGGGGATTATAAAAAATATTTTGCACTTTCTTGATTTTTTTTAACCCTTTTTACAAAACATGGCGTTTACCTAAATACAGCAATCCGTATCTACAAGGAAAATTTTATGAAACGTCACCTATTAGCGGCAATGATTAGCCTTATCATGTTACAAACTGCTTGCTCTTATAAAGAATCAAGCTCACAAGCCACCGTATCACCCGCGCCAGTAGCGGAAATGGTGAGTCAAGATAAACCCAATATTGCCGAAACGAAAGATAATCAGGCGGCAGTTATATCTTCTAGCAAATTAGAAAAGACCGCAGAAGTGTATCAAGTACAAACAGCCAAAAAAGCCATGATGGTCAAAGAAAGAGCAGTTAATAGTTCTTTAATGGCGGGTAATATCGCCATGAGTCCTCCTGTTGCCATGATGGATACAATGGCCATGTCGCGTGAAGAGCGTGATAAATTTGAACATTTCAAAGACAATCCCATCAAACAGGTTGCCACCGATCCCGTTTCAACCTTTAGTTTAGATGTGGATACAGGCAGTTACGCTTTAGTACGTCAATTTATTCAACAAGGACGATTACCCGCCGCAGACGCAGTACGTACCGAAGAGTTGATTAACTATTTTAGTTATGATTATCCAAAAGCAACGGCAGAACATCCTTTTGCGATAGAGACAGAAATCAGTAGCGCACCGTGGCAGCCTGAACATTATTTATTGCGTATTGGCGTACAAGCGCAAGATATACAAGCTAAAGATATGCCTCCCGCCAATTTGGTATTCTTGGTTGATGTGTCTGGCTCAATGGATGAAGCCAATAAATTACCTTTAGTGATTAGTAGTTTGCAAATGTTAACCCAACAATTACGGCCACAAGACAGAGTGTCGTTAGTGGTGTATGCAGGCCGTACCGAAGTGGTCTTAGAGCCTACCAATAACAAAGCGGATATTTTGGCAGCTTTAGGACGTTTGCAAGCAGGAGGCAGTACCGCAGGGGCATCGGCCTTAGACTTGGCTTACAAAATGGCGCGTAAAGCGTATATCAAGGAAGGGATTAATCGTATTTTGTTAGCGACTGATGGGGATTTTAATGTGGGAGTAACGAGTACCGAACAAATTAAAGACATGGTTAAACGTGAGCGTGAAACGGGTGTTACTTTGTCCACTTTAGGTTTTGGTCAGGGAAATTTTAACGATGCGATGATGGAACAAATTGCTAATGTAGGGAATGGCAATTACAGTTATATCGACTCGCTTACCGAAGCACGCAAAGTACTGATTGATGAGTTAAGCAGTACTTTTAATACCGTGGCTAAAGATGTCAAAGTGCAAATAGAGTTTAATCCTGATTGGGTCAGTGAATATCGTTTGATTGGTTATGAAAATCGGCAATTACAGCGTGAAGATTTTAATAACGATAAAGTGGATGCGGGTGATGTTGGGGCAGGTAAAAGCGTGACCGCGATTTATGAAATCACTCCAAAGTCAGCTTCTGCTTCGGTAGATGCTTTACGTTATCAAACAACGCCAGAAGCGGCTAAGACAAAATCTAAGCCAGTCAGCAGTGAATTGGCATTTTTAAAGATACGTTACAAAAAACCAAATGCCGACAAAAGTATTTTAATCACCCAGCCAATTATCGCGCCCAAAACGGTGAATGCTTTTGATAAAGCCTCAGAAAATCAGCGTTTTGCCAGTGCGGTTGCAGGTTTTGGCCAATTATTACGTCAGTCAACACAAATGGGACATTTAAGTTACCAACAGGTGTTACAGATTGCTCAACAAGCAAAAACTAAAGATAACACAGGAGCCAAAGGTGAATTTATTCAACTGGTTAAAAATGCACAGGCATTAGCAGGCAAAGCGGAGTAAATGCCCCTCACCCCAACCCTCTCCCTGAGGGCGAGGGTGAAAACACATCTATCTTAACCCTTACAAAGTTGTTACATTCGCTGTGTTATTTATTTAAATATTAGCCAAAATGATAAATCGAATCAGCGATAACAAGACTGACGAGCAATTGATGCTGGCTTATCAAGCAGGGCAGGAGCGTGCTTTTACCCTGTTGTATCAACGTTATCGTCAGCCGATTTTTTCTTATCTGTTGCGTAATATCGGTCAACAACATCAAGCCGAAGAAGTTTATCAAAATGTGTGGTTAAGTCTGATTAAGCAGCGTCTCAAATATCAGCCAATTGCCAGTTTTAGAAGTTATATTTTTTGTATTGCCCATAGTCGGTTACTAGATTTTTATCGACAGCAAGGCAAATTATCTGCCAACGATGAGTTAGATGAAAATGAGGATTTTCCTGCGTGTGCCAGTTATCAGCCTGATGTTCAATTAGAACAAACACGGTTAATCAGCCAATTACAAGCATGTTTAGCGCAATTACCCGAAGCTCAACGTGCGGTATTGGTGCTAAAGCTGGAATCTGAACTGAGTTTGGTAGAGCTAGCACAACAACTCAATATTGCTTTTGAAGCCTTAAAAAGTCGTTTTAGGTATGCACAGGCCAAATTGCAGCGTTGTTTAGGAGTGACTAACAATGAATGATAACGATGGCTTAGATGCGCGCCTACAACAGTTGTATCATCAATTACCTAAACAGCAACCTAGCTCAACAGTGGATGCCCAGATATTAGCGGCAGCCAAACTCAAAACACATTGGCATCAACCTGTTGCTTTGGCAGCCACTTTAGTATTGACCACCAGTTTGATTTGGTATTGGCAAGCCGAACAGCCGCAACAGTTAGAGCAAGCCATGTCTTCTGCTCCTATGACTAAATCCATCGAGCCACATGTAGCCGAAACAGATACGCTTAAAAAAGATCTATCAATAGTCAAGCCCGAAGCGAAGATAGTCATTGCTCAAAACAAGCCAATTATCAGCGCAGATAACATAAGTGAATCTAAAGTAAATGCAGTTAAAGCTGAACGTGAATCAGCCCAAACACTTAATGAGCAAGTCGCACAATTAGCAGATATACCCGCACCATCTGCGCCATCGCCCACAGTATTGATGCCTGAGCCAATTACCGAACAAAAGGACGCGCCCATTGTCGAGTTACAAGCGGCAGCCAGTGAACGCTCCGTATTGGCCAAACAAAGTGCCAAGTCTGAGGCAATGCTGGATATTGCCAAGAAAAATAAACTACAAGTGCGTAGTCAAGAAGATGTTAAACGAGTTTTTCAACAACAACAGCCACGTTTAGATAATATCTATCAAAAGGCATTAAAAGATACTCCAGCGATGCAGGGCAAGTTACAGTTAAAGTTGACGATTGATGCCAGTGGTAAAGTAGCGCATTGTGAGCTTGTTTTAAGTGAGCTAAACAACCTTGAGTTAGAAACTCAACTGCTTGCTTTAATTAAAAGTTTTGATTTTGGCGAGGGAGCAGCATGGCAAGGCGATTACACCTTAAGTTTTGTACCTTAGATACATTTTAGGACTTACGCGGTTATCGCTTATTTGCTCACTAAATAATCGTCTTTGACGATTTTTAGCTCACCAAACGCGCTAATTTCGGCGAAATGCGTAAGTCCTGATTTATGAAACTGGGTTAATAATTTTGCCTGCCAGACCAATTTCGCGCAACAATAAATCACTCGGTTTACACTTAAAGGCAAAGGCGGAAATTTCCATATTTGCCGCTCCAATATACACTTGACCAAAACCTGCATCGACTAGGGCTTTGGTTAAAGACTGTTTGGTGAATCCTGTTTTGTGAGCAAAAAAGTCATTACCACTACGTTCGATTTCTTTGCACCAGCCATAAATCACATCATGTACGGTAATTGGCCCTGCCAAACAATCATAAAGTACATCATGGATATCCATATTTTTTTCGACAAAAGTGCGTAGCACCGCGCCAATATCGGGGACACGAATATGTACCAAACCTGTCGCTGTTAGTACATGATGAAAACCCGTTAATACTTTTTTGACATCATGTGCAAAATAATGCTCTAAATTATGCGAGCAATAAATTGCATCATAACTATTGGCGGCGAGTGACATTAAATTTCGTGCATCGCATAACACATCAGGATTAACAGCAGGGTCTATGTCTAACCACACTTGCTGCCAATGTTGGTAAATATCGGGCAGTGGAATATCTTTGGTATTACCGCCGACATTTAATACTTTTTTTGTAGTCATTTGTAGAGCGAGCCATGCTTATTATTTGACGACTGAGAGAAGCCCAAAAAAAAGCCAGCAATTAAGCTGGCTTTTTTAGATTTGGTGATCCCACGGGGAATCGAACCCCGGCTACCGCCGTGAAAGGGCGATGTCCTAACCGCTAGACGATGGGACCGCATCTGAGGACGCGAATTTTAAATAGATTCACTGGGGCTGTCAACACCCTTTAATGATTTCCACTGTAATTGCCATTCTGATTGCTCATTTTTTGACAATCCGCCTAAAACTTCAACAGCTTGACGCAAACGCGCAAACGTTAAATCTGCTCCCAAAATACCCATTGACTCCATAACGGGCGTACTTGAAGGACTGCCCGCAATTGCGACAAAAAATGGAAACATAAAATCGCGCAGTTTATAACCCATTGCGGTACTTAATTGGGTTAATACCAAGCTAATTTGGTCGTGATTCCATATCCGTAATTGCTCAAAATCCCACAAGGCATATTGTAAAATACGTTTAATTTCTTCGGACGACAATTTTTTATGGACAAATTTATCTGCCGAGACATTAACCGTTCCTGCAAAGAAGAAGTTTACCCAATTAGCCGCCTCAGACAAAGTTTGAATCCGTGATTGCACCTGTTTAGCAACCAAACTCAAATACTCAGGATTAATCGCCCATTGTTGAAAAGCGTGCATAAAATCGGGTAAAGGCATCGCTTTAAGCCACTCGCCATTCAGCCAACTGAGTTTAGTCACATCAAAGGTTGGCCCACCCAAAGACACCCGACTTAAATCAAAATGTTCAATCATCTCGTTTAAGCTAAATTTTTCGCGGTCATCAGGCATTGACCAACCCATACGACCCAAATAGTTTAATAAGGCTTGTGGCAAAAAGCCCATACGTTGATAGTAGGTAATACTGGTCGGATTTTTACGTTTACTCAATTTGCTTTTATCAGGATTACGCAACAAGGGCATATGACATAATACAGGAGCTTGCCAACCAAAGTATTGATACAACAGTAAATGTTTGGGCGCGGAATTAATCCATTCTTCGCCACGAATCACATGGGTAATTTCCATTAAATGGTCATCAACCACATTCGCTAAATGATAGGTGGGCAAACCATCTGCTTTCATCAATACTTGCATATCCACATTGACCCATTCAATGTCAATTTGGCCACGCAACATATCGTTAATTTGACAAATACCTTCACGCGGCACTTTCATCCGAATCACTGAGCTGTCACCTGCGGCCAGTTTTGCGCTGACTTGTTCGGCAGATAAACTCAAACATAAACCATCATAACCAATGGTTTCTTTGTTAGCTTGTTGTTGTTGGCGTAAGGTTTCTAAACGATGATTATCACAAAAACAATGAAAAGCATGACCGTTATCAATCAGTTGCTGTGCGTGTTGCTGATAAATTTCACTGCGTTCACTTTGACGATACGGCGCGTGTTTACCGCCCACGTCTGGACCTTCATCCCATGTTAAACCTAACCATTTTAAAGACGCTAAAATTTGCGCCTCTGATTCGGGAGTAGAGCGTACTTGATCGGTATCTTCAATGCGTAAAATAAACTGACCACCATGCTGACGCGCAAAACACAAATTAAATAAGGCAATATAAGCCGTGCCGACATGGGGAAAACCAGTAGGAGAGGGCGCAATACGAGTACGAACCACAGTCATAATGTTGCCTAATAGACCAAAAAAAGAGGGTCGATTATATCAGGACTTAAACATTTACGCATTTAGCTAAACAAAGCCAACTTTCGTGCTAATCTATCAACAGGTAGTTTATTTATTCAGCGTGATAATTATGGCCACGACAGCACAAACTCTAGATAAAGATATTTTTTGGCGACTGATTGAAATTGGTACTGCTTTATCCAGTGAGCGTAATAGTGCGCGGTTATTTGAAAAAATTTTAGATGCTGCCCAAGATATCAGTTGTGCCGATGGCGGCACTTTATATTTATTGAAAGAAAAAAATGGTCAACAGGTATTAGAGTTTGAAATTTTACGCAATAACTCGCTCAACCTCACTTTAGGCGGTTCGTCAGGTCGGCCTATTCCTTTTGCCCCTTTGCCTTTGTATCGTGCCGATGGCACACCTAATCATAATAATATTGCGACGCATACTGCACTCACCAAAAAAATGGAAAATATCGAAGATGCTTATTTTGCCAACCATTTAGATTTTTCAGGGACAAAAACTTTTGATACTCGCGCTCATTATCGCTCCAAATCGTTTTTAACTGTTCCTTTGTGTAATCATCAGCAAGAAGTGATTGGTGTGTTGCAGTTAGTGAATGCTAAACATTTGCAAACGGGGGAGACGATTTCTTTTAGTGCTGAATTAGAGCCTGTGATTGCGGCATTAGCTTCGAGTGCGGCAATCGCTCTCGAAAATCAAATTTTACTCCAAGACCATAAAAATTTATTAGATGCCTTTGTGCAAGTGATTGCCCAAGCGATTGATGCTAAATCGTCACATACTTCGGCACACTGTCAACGTGTACCCGTCTTGACCGAGTTGATTGCTCAAGCCGCTTGTGAAACGCAAGAAGGCTCATTAAAAGACTTTAATTTGGACGAAAGTGATTGGTATGAATTACGGGTCGCTTCATGGCTGCATGATTGTGGCAAATTAGCCACACCTGATTATTTGTTAGATAAAGCGACTAAATTGCATTTGTTAAATGATGGTATAGAAACCGTGAAAGCGCGTTTTGCGGCTTTAGCGGCACAAACAGAGTTGGCATATTATCGACAAATAATGCAAGCCGATAGCGCACAAAAAGTTTTACTTGAGCGCGAATTACCCGTACAACTCGCACTCTTAAAAGAAGAATGTGCATTTATAGAAATCGCTAATAAAGGTGGCGAATTTATGAGTGCAGACGCTAAACAAAAAGTAAAAGCGATTGCCGAACGCACTTGGATAGATACAAAGGGCGTAGAGCAACCTTTATTGACGGCAGCCGAAGTGGACTTTTTGTGTATTGAGCGCGGCACGATTACCTATGCCGAACGCCAAAAAATTAATGACCACATGACCGTCACTATTCAAATGTTAGAGTCTTTGCCTTTTCCCAAAAACTTAAAACGTGTGCCTGAGTATGCAGGTGGGCACCACGAAAAAATGGATGGTACGGGTTTTCCTAAAGGCTTAAAACGGGAGCAAATGTCGTGGCCAGCACGGATGATGGCAATAGCGGATATTTTTGAGGCATTAACCGCCAGTGAACGCCCCTACAAACCTGCCATGAAAATTTCTCAGGCTTTAAGTATTTTGCAGCGTATGCGTGACCAGCAACATATTGATGCCGATTTATTTAAATTGTTTTTAGAAGCGCGAGTGTGGGAAAAGTATGCTCAACAGTTTTTAAAACCCGAGCAGTTGGATGTACAAAACTATGAACCTTATTTGTAGTCAGGATTTACGCCAAAACGCCAAGCTAAAATCAAAGCAGTCATCCAACAGATAAAAGCCGATACCACATCATGTGAGGGAAAGTGCGCGCCCCTTGCCCATTGCCCGACACCAAAAATAATCCCCAACGCCATCACTGCCAATAATACCTTTGTCGCATATTGCGCCTGATAATGACGTGCTAAAAAATAAAAACCAAATAAAGCATAAGCTCCCGAAGCATGACCCGCAGGAAAACAACGGCCACGTTTCAAATGGTCGGCTTTATCACTAAACAAATCAATATAGGGTTGCAAACCGCCATAACGCTGTAAATCCCACGGACAATCGACATTGGTGATAGCTTTTAAGCCATTAACAATGCCTGTACCTAATGCAATACAACTAAAAATATAAATAGCAGCTAGACGATATACTTTAAGTGGCTTAATCACAAAACTAGCCACGATGATGATTAAAGACGTTAAAGCAACGGTAAAAATTAATTTACCGCCCCCTTTATGAATCAGGCGGTCTGCCCACCAGCTTCCTTGTCCGATAAAATGTTGTTGCTGATAAAAATAATCACTGACGATAAAATCTAAAGCGGTCAGATGTAATAAAGCAAACAGCAGACAACAGACGAAAAAAGGTAATAATACATCGCGGAGTAATAGCGGGGGCAATGCGTAATTCCTAAATAAAAAAGGGGATACTAATGTATCCCCTTTTTAGAATAAAACTAACTTATGCGCCAATTTTTTTGCCTAAAGCGGCACGACATGCGATTAAGCTGGCAGGCAGTTTGTCAGCAATTTTAGCAAACAATTCGTCATGGCTCGCTAATTCACGTTGCCAAGCGGCTTTATCTTGACTAGTGACTGAAGCATATTGTTCAGCACTAAAGTCTGTACCTGTCCAAGATAAATCTGCATAACGCGGCACAACACCAATGGCGGTGTCTTTGCCCTGAGCGCGACCTTCGCAACGGTCAACAATCCATTGTAAAACACGCATATTTTGACCAAAACCTGGCCAAATAAACTTGCCATTAGCATCGGTACGGAACCAATTAACGTTAAAAATCTTCGGTAATTTAGCACCAGAAGCCTCAAGTTTTTCACCCAAGTTTAACCAATGGCTAAAATAATCACCTACATGGTAGCCACAGAACGGCAACATCGCAAACGGGTCACGGCGCACTACACCTTGTTGACCCACAGCCGCAGCCGTGGTTTCTGAACCCATAGTCGCCGCTTTATATACGCCATCTTGCCAGTCGGTCGCTTCAACCACTAAGGGCATGGTGTCGCCACGACGACCACCAAAAATAAACGCCGAAATCGGTACACCGTTCGGGTTTTCCCAATCGGCATCAATCGAAGGACATTGACCAGCAGACACCGTAAATCGTGAATTTGGATGTGCGGCTTTACGGCCACAGTCTGGCGTCCAATCTTGACCAGTCCAGTCAATTAAATGCGCGGGTGCAGTTTTGGTTAAACCTTCCCACCATACATCACCATCATCGGTCAGCGCCACATTGGTAAAGATGACATTAGCATCTAAAGTAGCCATACAATTAGGATTAGTGGCGGTATTTGTACCAGGTGCTACACCAAAGAAACCTGCTTCGGGGTTAATAGCGTATAAACGGCCATCTTGATTAGGTTTAATCCAAGCAATATCGTCACCGACAGTTTCGATTTTCCAGCCTTCAAAACCTGCAGGAGGAACTAACATTGCAAAGTTGGTTTTGCCACAAGCGGAAGGGAAGGCGGCAGCAACGTAATGTTTTTCGCCTTGAGGATTGGTTACACCTAAAATTAACATGTGTTCGGCTAACCAACCTTGGTCACGACCCATTACCGAAGCAATACGGAGTGCTAAGCACTTTTTACCTAATAAAGCATTACCACCATAACCCGAACCAAACGACCAAATTTCGCGTGTTTCTGGATAGTGGACAATATATTTTTCGACATTACATGGCCATTTTACATCATCGGCTGGACTTAAAATGGGTTGACCCACAGTATGAACACAAGGAACAAAACTGCCATCTTCACCAAGTACGTCATATACCGCTTTGCCCATACGCGCCATAATACGCATATTGGTCACAACATAGGGGCTATCTGATAATTCAACGCCAATTTGAGCAATATGGCTACCTAAAGGCCCCATAGAAAACGGCACAACATACAAGGTACGACCACGCATACAGCCTGCAAACAAACCATTAAGTTTGCTACGCATCACAGCAGGATCTTCCCAGTTATTGGTTGGGCCAGCGTCTTCGCGTTTTTGTGAACAGATGAAAGTGCGCTCTTCAACACGCGCAACATCGGAAGGGGAAGAAGAAGCAAGATATGAGTTTGGACGTTTTTCGGGATTGAGTTTAATCATCATCCCTGTACTGACCATGAGGTCTAACAGGCGTTGGTTTTCTTCCTCGCTACCATCACACCACTCGATGCGGTCTGGTTGGGTGAGTGCCGCAATTTCGGCGACCCATGCAATAAGTTTTTGGTGTTTGACAAAAGCGGGAGCATTAACAATAGCTTGACTCATGGTGTGAGGCCCAATCAACTAAAAAAACATCCATGCACTACAGGGGTGTCCTATAGTGAATAACAAGAAGACAAAAGACTAGCTTGTAGCTGTATTGGCACAAATTTATGGCCAATAAAAAAATCTGGCGGAGGTGGTGAGATTCGAACTCACGGAGGGGGTAAACCCTCGCCGGTTTTCAAGACCGGTGCCTTAAACCGCTCGGCCACGCCTCCAATTAGGGCGGCAATCGTACCCTAAAAATTATAAATTGTCACTAATTCTCAAGACCTTAAACTAAAAAAAGGCGCATTACGCGCCTTTCTTTATTGGTTTAGAGTTTTAGTTGGGGTAGAAGTTGACAGGATAAGTGCCTTTCCATACTTCAACATCATCTTCACCAAAGTTAAAGCCGCGTACCAAAGCAACAATTTTTGCTTCGAGTTCGCTGTTGTTGAGGTCGCTTGAAGCCACTTCACAACTGGTCACTTTACCATTTGGGTCAACCACTAACTTTAAGCGGATTGTTCCTTCCATACTTGGGTCGTCTTTTAATGCCCGTTGATAAGCATTATTTAAACGGCCACCGTTTTGGTCAAAGATACGGCGAATATCTTCTTGAGAACGCTTACCCACACCGCCTTCACCGCGTGTTTTGCCACCCTCACCACCTGTGCCGTTACCTGCTGCGGCAATTTGTTTGCCTTGCATATTGGTTGTGCCTTTAGAGCCAAGATTAAGATTACCTTTACTCCCACTACCACCTGCAACACCACCACCAAAACCTGAGCTGGCAGAACCTGTATAGGCAACACCGCCCGAACCTGCACCTGCTTTACTGGTAAGCATATTACGGCTAGTACCTGCTGGCCCACCATTATCTTTTTGCAGACCACCTGTTGCTGGTTTAGAAGTGGCTACAACATCCATATCACGTAAGTCTGCTAAAGCGTCAGCAACAGAAGATAACTCTTTTTGTGCAACCTCTTTAGCTGCTTTAATTTGTGTCTCTGTTGGCTTAGGCTTAGCAACAGGCTCCTTTTCGATAGGCTTAGGCTTTTCGATTTTGGGCTTTTCTTCAGCTTTTACTTCTTTCTTCTCTTCCTTTTTCACTTCGGGTGGTTTGGGAGGAGGGGGGGGAAGTTCTACTTTGCGTTCAATAGCACGAGCAATACGTTCAGGAACTTTGACCTCAGTACGTGACACAGGTGGCACTTTGACAAAGGGAATGACCACAAAACAAATAATCGCTAATGCTAAAGCAATAATATTGATTTTACGCGCACGATTACTATGCTCAGGCAGTTCATCCCACGGTAAAAAACCACTAATTAGATGTGTTGACATTATTGTTTCCCTCCACGCGTGACGGCAAAGGAAATTTTGGCATAGTCATTTTGACTACAGGTAGCCATGACTTTACGAATAACACTATAAGGTGTTTTTTCGTCACCTAAAATAGTAATTTCGCGTTCAGGAATACCACGCTCGTTGAGAGGCGCGACAGTTTTTGAGGCGCGATATTTTAATTCTGCCGCTAAACTTGGTATCAAATCTGTTTTTAAGGCGGCGATTTGACTTACTGTACTAATCTTCATACCTTGAACTAAGACATCATCTTTGGTAACCATGACCACTACGGTGTCTTTAGGTTCAGTTTCGGCAATAGAAACAGGAAGCTTGATTTTCTGTGCATCGGGTAGTTTTGAGGGATTACTCGAACTGACCAACAAGAAGAATACCAAAATCGTAAAAATGTCCATCAGTGAGGTCAAGTTTAAATTGGCTTGACCTTTGATACGCTTTTGCAAACGTTCATGGCGTTTAACGCGAGGACTTTTATCTCTCATTTAGCACCTCCAATATCGGCTGGTGCATCACCAATGCTGATATCAGGAAACAAGGCATAGCGTGCTTCACGGCCTGTTTCGGTACTCACAACAATACGCACTGCATCCATAGTATGAATCAGCTTCTCATAGTCAGTATCCTGTTCTAACAAAATACTGGCTTCTGTTACTAAGGGATATTGAGTTTTAACGGTGCGTAAGTAGTCATTAAGTGCTTTGTAGTCAAAAGCACCTTTTTCGTTAACAGAAATTGTTTTCATTGGCCCGCTTTGACGGTCTGCCACTAAAAACTTATCCTTGTAAACCATGACTTCTAATACCAAAGGCGGCTTTTTCGAATCATCCGCAGCACCTTCACCACTAGGCATTAGTACTTGCAATACCGCTTGCTGAGTAAATACAGCATCTAGCAACAAGAATGGGATTAGAATCACCATCAAATTCATAAATGAGGTGATATCTAGTTCCGGATTCGTGTCACGATTTTTAGAGCGTGACCGCATAATCAACTCCTCTTCTATATCAACGCTTGGGCTTTATTGAGTAAATATTAAGCGTTGTTACGAATTTGACGTAAAGCGTTGAGGAGTTTAATCGATGCCATTTCTAAACTTTCAACTACTTCACCAGTGCGGCTTTGTAAAAAGGCATACAACAGCAATAATGGAATAGCGACAACTAAACCAAAGGCGGTGGTGTTCATAGCGACAGAAATGGAGCTAGACAATAAGTCACCTTTTTGAGCAGGGTCAGCATTGGCAATCGCGGCGAAAGCAACAATCAAACCTTGTACCGTACCTAACAAACCTAACAAGGTGGCAACGTTAGCAAAAGTGGCAATAAATGGTGTACGTGCTTCTAAGCGTGGTAACACTTCCATCAACGCTTCTTCCATGGCTGTTTCTACATCTTCAACATTTTTAGCCGTACGGTTACGTGTTAAACCATATTCCAAAATACGACCAATTTCAGTTTCGTTGTCTTTCACGGCTTTTAGTGCTTTGTCAGTATCGCCTTTTTGAATTGAAGGATATACCTCGTCCCATAAGGCTTTGTTGGCATTTTTGACACGACTTAAAAACATGATACGTTCAATCGCCATACCTAAACCAATAAACATAATCAATAGAATGGGGTACATGAAAAAACCACCATCTTGAATAAACTTAATCACTGACATAAGAGTGTACTCCTGTTAAATAAAAATTAAGGGCCTACGGTGAGTGGGCTAAGTTCTTGTAAAGCACGCGAGTAATTTACTTCGCGTGAAACGACCTCACGGTCAATAGGGGCTAAGCCTTCTTGTAATACCGAGGCTGATAAAGGGTTTTTGGGTAGATAATTTTCTTTATCTTTCCATGACACAATGTTCAAAACTAACGGTGCATCTTTACTACCAATAATGTCCGTACCATTAGAAATATCGACGCCACCACTGCTAGCGGGAGCAGGCGATTTTTTGCTGCTTTTAACATCTTCGGCAGCAAAACTTGTGCCAGCTAGGGCTAAACAAGTTAGTACCAATACGAGCTTTGGTTTCATGGTTGTACTCCTGTCGCCGTTGTTGGTGTTGTTGCGGCATTATTTTCTGTTGCCGTTGATTTTACGGGTTCTTGAGGCGTAGTGGCAGTGTCTGTAGTCACGTTATCAGATTTTTTTGCATCTTCACTGCTATTTTCGCTGTTTGTGGCAGCGGGTGCAGGCGTTTCTTCAACGGTAATTTCTTCAGCTTTAGCTTTTTTGGCGGGAGCTTTATAAACACCTGTACGTTTTTGCAGGTCAATGATCCATTTAGCTACCGTGCTATCGGGGGTGGTTTGTGTGCCTTGATAAGCCTCATAATGTTTTAAGGCTAAGGGTAAGTCTTGCAAATACAAGTCAGCTAATACGCCAAAATTAAAATGTGCTTTGGCATAGTTTGGGCTCAAACTCAAGGCTTGTTCATAAGCCAGTTTTGCTTTACTAAACTGACCTAATTGACGATAAACAAAACCTTGCAGATTGTAAGCAAAAGGATTTTTGCCATTTGCTGTGATTGCTTTTTGCAATAAAACATCGGCTTCTTTATAGTTTTGCTTTTGGATTTGAATCAAGGCTTGATTAAGTGCTGGGCCAGCAAGTTGTGGTGCTTTAGTTTGAATGTCTTCAAATAATGCAAAAGCCTCATCCAATTGATTGGCTTTCATCAAGGTGATGGCGCGTTGATAGTCATTGCGTACAGGTCCCGCGAGTGCTTTTAGTTCAGCACTCACGCCTGCTAACTCTGGTTCTTTGGAGCTATCCGCCGCAACAACATTTTTTTCTTTATTTTCATCTTTGCGCGCGGTTAAGCCTTGTGCAGCACGTTCTTTGGCGAGTTTTTCCAAATCTAATTCATTATTTTCGCTGGCTGCTACCACAGGCGCAGCCGTATCTTCACCAGTCGTTTGTTTGGGCGCAGAACTACAAGCAGCTAATAAACTGCCTAATACTAAGGTAAATCCGAGTTTTTTAGACGCAAACATGCATAATTCCTCAATAAATCTCATCAATAGCGTCTTCTATCTGTTCGCTCTTTTTGTAGCGACCAGGCTCAAGCTCTGCTAAAGCATTAAAGCTTTTTTGTACAAAACCGTCATAGACTTCTTGTTTTACAAGGTTAGCGTTGGCTTTGTAAATCTCGATGGCTTTTTGATTAAAAGGCTCAGCTTGTTCTTCGAGTAACAAGGTATATTGCTCAAGCACTAACTCATCCATGCCTTTGGGTTTTTCGCTAGCCATTAAATCAGCCGATAATTTTTGATAAATTAACGCCTGTTGATAGTTTGCAGCCGTGGTAAATTCGGCCACACCAATACTCGCTACCTTGTTATAGGCATTGATGGCAGTTTGCATCGCTTTCTTCTTAGGTGCAATGCTGGCTTTTAACGGTTGAGTCAAGGGCAGAGCAGCAAAAGCATCATAGACAGGTTGTGCTAATTTAAAGTGTGCCATTGCGCCAAGATATTTAACACGCGGCGGGGCTTTGTCGCCTAACTTGTCATAAAATTGTGCAATACCTTTGAGCGTAGTTTGTGCTTCTGTGCTGAGGTTGTTTTTGTCGTAATAGGTGTACATACGATTGTACGCTTCAGCGCGTAAATCAACAGGGTTGGTGCTGTCGGCAATCACCTGTTGATAAATTTTAAGTGCTTGCTCGGGTTGCTTAGCTTTTTCGTAGGTTTCGGCTGCTGCCCACACTGCTTCACGCGCGGCGGTTGGGTTTTTCTTTTGGTCACGCACAGCAATTGCTTGGAATTGTTGTGCGGCACTGGCTAAGTCGCCCGATTTTTCATAGGCAAAAGCCAGCTTTTCGAGCATATCTTGGGCTAAAGGATTATCGGGATGTTTGGCTTTAAACGCGATAAGGACGGGAATCGCCTCAGCGTATTTTTCGGCTTTATACAAGACATCGGCAGCATCAAAATCGGCAGTCGCTTTGAGTTTGGTATCGCTGGCAATTTCAGCCGCTTTTAAAAAGATTTGTGAGGCTTGCTCAGGGTTTTTGTCATCACGTAATTTTTCAGCTTGACGATAATAAGTGGTTGCCAAACGGTCTTGATAGCGTGATTTTTGTTTCACATCTTTGATGTTAAAGGCCAAGACTTGTTGATAGGCTTTGTCCGCTTCTTCTAAGTTGCCTTTATCAAACTGAGCATCTGCAATCACTGTAGCCGCTTCAAGGCGTAAAGTCTCATCAACGGGCGGCTCAATCGCAAGTAAAGCGCGAGCAGTACGGACAGCACTTTCGTAGTCTTTAAAGTTTAAATACAAGTTGGTTAAGCCTTGCACCATTAAAGCCGAACTTTTTTCTTGGGGCAGAGTGGCTACAATGCGCGTCACTTGTTTTTCAATATCAGCACTTAACTGTTTAGCGGTATCGTCATACTCTTTGTAGTTTTCATAAATAAACTGAATCAAACCTTGCATGACCACTGAGGTATTGGCATCTTGTGGAAAGGCTTCGGCAAACTTTAAGGTGCTAGCAACACGTTGCGGCACAATTTGTTTGCGTGCATTAGCATCTGCTGCCACTTGTTTATCCCATTCTTGATAACTTAATAGGGCAAAGTAAGCGGCATCGTTTGCTTTGGCGTGATTGCTATAACCGTAAGCGGTTTTTTCAAATTCAACAATCGCGTCTTTATAGTTTTTGGCAGAATATAAGACTTCGGCCAAAAGCTGATTAACGACAATTGCATCTTCTTCTTTGGGATTAAGAGCTAAGTGGGCGCGATACCATTTGGCGGCTTTTTCGTAATCTGTTGCTAAACCGCTTTGTTGGGCTGTTGCATGATAGTGTTTAGCCAAGTCAATAATATGACCTTCTAAGGTTGGACGGAGTCGAGTTTGGGTTTCTGGGCTAGATTGTTTCCAATAAGCACTGTTGACATCATAGTGTTCAACAAATTTTTCTTTGGCGGTAACAACTAAAGAAGGAAAGCCACCTAAATCATAGGTATTAATAATAGCAGAGCTTAACTCGGGGGCATCGGGGTCAAAGGGATGACGCTCAATAAATGCCGCATAAGTTTCGGCTGCTTCTTTGTAGATTTTTTTGTCAAGATAGGTTTTAGCTAAACGATTATAAATAATCGACTCATAAAACTTTTCGCCTACTTTATCAAAATAGGCATTGAGTGAGCGTGCGCCATCTTGTTGAATAAACGATAAGCTAATCACATCTAAAGAGTTTTGCAACGACTCTTCTTCTTGTTTGGTTTTTTGTGGTTTTACCCAAATTTTTTCGGCATAACTAAAAAATAGTGGCACTGCCGCTTCAAATTCAGCCGCACGATATAAAGACCATGCGCGTTTGTACAAAGCAGGATCATAAAAATTAGACTTGCTATCTTCCAACACTTTGGCGTAATAAGCCTCGGCTTCTAAAAAGCGATTTTTGGCAAAGGCATCTTCACCTAAACGAAAACGGACTTCGGTTAAGTGGGGTGTTGTGGGATATTTATCGGCTAAAATTTTGAGAGCAGCGATAGAGTCTTCTTTTTGGGTAAGCAAATCGTAATTTTTGGCTAACTCATAATAAATTTCGGCGCGTGATTCGGCGGCTGGCATGCGCTCTAATAAATCTTTATAAAACTCAACATTTTTATTGAGCATTTCCCGTTCGGCTGCATCAAGGTCGGTGACAGCAGAAGGTGATTTTAAACGCCGAGCAACTTGCAAATAAGCGGTCGCTGTGCCTGCATCGGGAGCTTTTTTAGCATCTTGTAACAAACGATTGTATAAAGATTCTTCTAACTTGCTGTTAATTTGTGAGTCTAAGCTATTAGGGTCAGGTTGATTGGCCTGATTAGAGGCATTTAATGCACTTAACGCCGAACGTGGTTGTAATTGATTGAGGCGCGCTGTGGCATCATCAAAAATTGGCTCTTGAATAATGGCAACAGAGCTTTTACCTAAACTTGCTAAGGTTTTTACCGCAGGTGTAGGCGGCGTATAAACAACTTGGGGCGTAGTAGGTGCAGTGCTGCAAGCACTTAAAGCCATTGCAATCACTAATGGCGTGAGCTGATAAAAAGAAGTTTTAGCAATCATAATTTATCACTAGCTTTTGAGGGGAGTGCAGTGTTTTTATTTTCGACACGTTCCATCCCTAGATAGGTTTCGGTGATATAGGTAGTGAGACGTTGACGACGCTCTTCGAGCAAACCTTGTGCCAAAGTTCGCAAATATGCCTGATACGCACTACGCTCTTGGCTAATTTGTGTTTTTAAGCTTTCGGCCTGAGTACGCAACTTGGCAAATTTAGGACTTGGCTTGCTAGCAATCAGTTGTTGGTTATCACTAATTAGCGTTTCTAAAGCGGTTAAACGCATTTTTGTTTCGCGTAATTCCTCGGTGGACTCTTGCAATTTGGCATAAATTTCATCGCGCGAAGCGGCATGACGGGCAACCTCAAATTGAGTCAAATTGAGTAAGCGATTTAATCGCTCAGTCATCTCTTTATTTTGACTATTGTCCACGCCCAGTTTATTGACTCTACGCAATAAACGGTTAATTTGTTGCAAACGTGATGTTTCGGCTTGGGTGGCTGCTTCGGTATAAGCATCGGCGTTATAGCCCATGCGTTTGGCGCGAATTTGAATCTGTTGCCAGTCTTTCACTAAACTCACATAGTTGTTACGCAATTCAGTGAGTTTGGCTTGAGCCGCAGGTAACTGTGTTGCTCGTGCTTCTAGGCTTTTGGCCACTTCCTCTAAAGCGTTAATATCGCGTAAACGAATGTCAATCAAATTTTGCATACGTTGTAATTGACGATAAGATTTAAAGCCTTCATTAAAGGGGGCAGAGGCAAATAGTTTAGCAAATAAACCTGCTGTAATTGCATTATTAGTTGCAGGTAAGGCTTTGATGTTTAAAGGATCTGCATCAATAGTGTTGACTTGCATAGGGGCTAAAACATCGGGCCATGTTGCTTCTTCGGTACGAAGAGCAGTGCGCTCTAATTGAGTAAGCTGGTCACGCAAAGTCAGCGCAGCAATACGATAACTGGCGACTGCCTGATTTTTAGCACCAAGGTCTTCATAAATCCGACCTGCTAATAAAAACGCTTCTTGTACTGTTGGGTCGGCAGGGTTGCGTCGATGTAATTCTAACACTGCAGGTAAAGCATCTTCATACTGAGCATTAAGATAATACGAATAAGCCAAACTGAGTAACGCAGAATTACTATAAGGGCCTTCTAAACGCACTCTTAATAATGAATTGCGGGCTTCTGAATATTTTTTGTCTTGTAAATAACGATAAGCAATCGCCAAAGCGGCTTTATCTTTTAAACTTAAACTTTCTTCATCATCATTAGCCAGACGAATCATTTCATTTAAGTTAAAAATACCTTGTTCGACTTTATTGTCTTGTAAGTAAGCAATACCCAAATTATATAAACCATAACTGGCTAAAGCACCTTGCGCTGGCATATCTAAAAGTAATGCAACCGCTTCTTGATAACTTTTTTTGCGAATTAAGACATTAGATAATAATAAACGGCGTTCTGATTCTTGAAAAGTCGTCAGATTGGCAGGGGGTTTGCGTAAATAATTTTCGGTAATAACATCATTACCCATTTGAAACAAAAATTTGCCATAACGTAACCACGGCATATTACGCGTGCTAGAGGGAATATCCTGTGCTTGTACCCGTGATAAAGCAACATCAGCTTCACGCGGTAAACCAAACTCAGTATATAAATCACCTAACAAACTTTCGGTTTCGGCATTGTCATCGTTAAACATGCCTTTATTTTTTTCTAAAATAGTGGTGTTGAGCGCGGCAAAACGGTGACCCATGTGGTAGTCATAATAAATTTGACCAAAAATAGGTTCGCGGGTGTCAGTAGAGACATCTAAACGCTTTTTTAAATCTACAGCCCAAGTGGACTGGCTTAATAAGCTTAGCGCAAGAGCAAGACTCGAAAGTCGTGGCTTGTGTTCCATGATTTGCTTTATCATCGTGTTTTTTCCAGTAGCAATACCTGAAACCGTTTGGACGTTTGACGCAAACAGAGGCACTAAAAACGGTTATTGGCAGCACATAAATTTAAACCAATAGCGTTAGTGTTTAAATGACCATACCACTTAAACAGCAACCATGTTTGGCCAATACCTAACATGGTTGTCAATTATTTGTTTAGTTTTTGCTTTCCCATTCACGAAAATTAAATTGGGCAGGTTGGGCGCGTGTGCTGTCATCGCCTGCTTTAATTTCAATAATTTTACGCAAGTTGTTTTTGCTAAAATTATGAGTGACGGTACGTTGAAAATCTTTACCATTAGCGTCATAGGCAGTAAAAGTGGCTTGCAAATTATGTGAGCCACTGTTGACATTACCTAAAAACAGACGATGTAAACCGCCTTTGGTTAAAGCAACGGTTTCCTGTTCGGAATAGGCATGATAACTGACGATTTGGTCGTTAATACTTAATTTGACATCAACCAAACGGACTTTACTGCCTGCATTAACACCCACTAAAATGGTTGTGCTAGAGCTGGGAAAGAGTAACTCACTTTCGAGCTGGGTTATGTCACGATTGAGTGAAAGCACGTCAGATTTTAGGTCTTGCAAGTCTGAGGGCAAACTAGACTCACCTGCTCCCAAACTGGTTGTGCTAAAAATAGTGGCTAAAAAACCAACGAGTAGTAAAGAATATCCCTTGTTCATGGTAGTCATCAGTCGTTATGGTTAAAAAATTTGGCGTTTTATTTAACAAGAGAGGTATTTAAACAGTCAACAATTATCTGTGCAATCCGTTTGTCTCGTTAATAAAATACGCTTCCCAAATCAAGAACTCACTTTTTTATAAAATGACTATCGCCATTAGGCGGTGTCTGGGTAAGTCTCAAAAGAGTTATAGTCAAGATTAACGCATAAGCAGTACCCACTCGTCAAAGGGAGTTTTTGCGTTTTCGTCCACAGAGTGCAAAAAAACCGTATTTTTGCGCTTTGTTAAGTGGACTTTATGCTGATTTTATTAAAAACAGAAGGTGAAGATGTATATTGTCGCTGATGAAAATATGGCTTTAGTGCAGGCGTTTTTTGGGCATTTAGGGCAATTACAGTGTTATGCAGGACGGCAATTATCAGCCGAACAGGTCAAGATGGCAGATATTTTGCTAGTACGTTCGGTAACACCTGTTAATAAGCAATTGTTAGCAGGGAGTGCAGTACGTTTTGTGGGCAGTGCAACCATCGGTTTTGATCATATTGACCAAACATGGTTGGCACAACAAGGCATTATGGTTCGTACTGCACCTGCGTGTAACGCGCAAAGTGTGGTTGAGTATGTGTTTTCCTCTTTGGCTTATTTGAGCCAAAAACAGGCAATAAATATAGAAAACAAAGTATTAGGCATTATCGGTTTGGGTAATGTGGGCAGTTTGTTGGCACATTTTGCCCAAATTTTAGGCTTTAAAGTGATTGGTTATGACCCGTTTGTGACACGCGAGACTATTGAACAAGTAGATTTGCCAACATTATTGAGTAGTGCCGATATAGTCTCTTTGCATACACCATTAACCACAACGGGCTTGTATCCAACCTATCATTTATTGGGCAAAGATAATTTGTCTTTGCTTAAACGTGGTGCAGTTTTGCTCAATTCGGGGCGAGGGGCAGTGATTGATAATGGGGCATTGTTGACCTTTTTACAGCAACAACCACAACATTTAGCAGCAGTGGGCTTAGATGTGTGGGAGCATGAACCCTTAGTAAATACTGAATTGGCGCAAGTGATTGCGCTTGCTACACCACACATTGCAGGTTATAGCTTGGAAGGTAAATGGCGCGGTACAGAAATGATTTATCAGGCACTATGTCACTTTTTACAGATACCGACTCAACATCAACTGGCTGATTTTTTGCCTAAATTGACACATAAACTAATATGGCCGAATTTGGACAGTTTGTGGGCAAATTATGCCGCGTTATTGAGACAAACTTACCCGATAGAGCATGATAATCAGGCCTTTAGACAAAGTTTGCTTTTACCAACAGCAGAACGTGGCTTGGCTTTTGATACCTTGCGTAAACACTATTGGTCACGGCGTGAAAGTTCGGCCTATGACCTATATCTGACCCCCTCATCATGGGTTGAGCCAATGACCCAATTAGGTTTTAAAATTATTGTGTAAAAAAGGCGACTTTTTGTGGATTAGATTTTAGAATCGCGGCTGATTTATGACTGACGCGGTTATCGCTTATTTCTTCGCATTTTACCCCCCTGCCTGCGGCATCCTCCCTTATTAAGGGGGGACTGAGGGGAGGGGAACGCGCTAATTGCGGTGCAATGCGTAAGTCCTATCATTTTTTGGTACATACAATCACGAGGACGGCCATGCTCAATATGTTTGTTGCTTTGTATTTGTTGTTGTCGATTGCGGTTGGCTTATATGCGGCCAGACGTGTTCATAACAGTACAGATTATGTGGTTGCAGGACGTAGTTTGCCCCTCTATATCACTACGGCAACGGTGTTTGCGACGTGGTTTGGTTCGGAAACTGTATTAGGTACATCCTCAACTTTTATCACTGATGGTATGCACGGTATTGTTGCTGACCCGTTTGGGGCTTCGTTGTGTTTAATTTTAGTGGGCGTGTTTTTTGCCCGTCATTTATACCGCAAAAATTATATTACCATTGGTGACTTTTTTAGAGAGCGTTATGGCCGTGGTGTCGAATTAGCGACTTCGGTGGCAATTATGCTCTCGTATTTGGGCTGGGTTTCGGCACAAATGGTCGCTTTGGGTTTGGTGTTTAATGTCTTGTCCGAAGGTGTGATTAGTAATGAAGTGGGTATTGTACTCGGTGCAGCAATCGTTATTTTGTATACCGTTTACGGGGGTATGTGGTCGGTTGCTTTAACTGACTTTATGCAAATGATTATTATTGTGTTAGGTATGTTGTATGTCGGTTATGTGGTGACGGATAAAATTGATGGTGGCACGATTGCGGTCATTGAACATGCAGCCAATGCCGATAAGTTTAACTTTTGGCCAGAACCTAACTTAGCGGCAATTTTGGCTTTTATCGCTGCTTTTGTGACCTTGGCTTTAGGTTCGATTCCACAACAAGATGTTTTTCAACGCGTAATGTCAGCCAAAAATGAAAATACTGCAGTCCGTGGTGCGGTATTGGGTGGGAGTTTGTACTTTTTATTCGCCTTTGTTCCGATTTTTTTGGCGTATTCGGCATTTTTGATTGATGAACCTATGACGAGCAAACTCTTAGAAACGGATAGTCAATTAGTGTTGCCCAATTTAGTCTTACAACATACGCCTATTTTTGCCCAAATCATGTTTTTTGGCGCATTATTATCGGCAATTATGAGTACCGCTTCGGGAACGTTATTAGCCCCATCAACTATTTTTACCGAAAACGTGTTACGTCCCTTTTTAGGACAAATTTCTGATACACGCTTTTTATGGATTATTCGTGCAGTCGTGTTAATCTTTGGCAGTTTTGTCACTTTATTTGCATTAAATTCGGATTCTTCTATTTTTGAAATGGTTGAAAATGCGTATAAAGTCACTTTGGTCTCAGCTTTTGTTCCCTTAGCCGCTGGGGTGTATTGGGCAAGAGCGAATACGCAAGGTGCGGTGTTTTCGATGGTATTTGGTGTGGTTGTTTGGATATTTTTAGAAGCAACCGCCCCCGAAGGCTTATGGCCACCACAATTAGCAGGCTTGTTGGCTTCAATTGTTGGTATGATAGTGGGTAGTTTATTACCGAGTTTTATCGCGTCTCCGAGCGCGCAACAACATAAATAGGACTTACACGGTTATCGCTTATTTGCTCACTAAATAATCGTTTCCAACGATTTTTAGTTCACAAAACGCGCTAATTTCGGTGAAATGCGTAAGTCCGAATAAACATAATTAAAATAACGGTAAAACTTAGCAGGTCGATTCATCTTAACGAGAGACTCCTCGTTAATGGCAACTGCTAAGTTTTGCTTATGGTTGAGGAATTTTTATGACGCGTTACCTGCCTTTATTGGCTATTTTTTCATTAGTGTCGGTCAGCGTGAGCGCAATAGCAGAAGAAGAACAAGTACCGCCACCTGCATTGACTTATAGTCAAAAAACACAACAACTAATAACACAATTGAAGCCCGTCTCAACGTATGTGGGGGTCGGTTTATTTAGTGATATGCTCAATGCCAATGTTGAAACGGTCACTGATTTAGGTAATTTTTATTTGCGTGTTGGTCGTTTTATGGAGTCCGATGCAGGGGCTGCTTTTAACATGGGTTGGCGACATCCTGTCACAGGTGGTCGAGATGAATCGGGTTATTTTGTTGGGGCTTTTTTAGGACAAGTGGTTGCGAGTGTCAAAGATAACAATGAAGATTATCATCGTAATGGTGCAGGTTTTGATATTAGTTATCAATGGGTAAATGAGCATACCCGTAAAACGGTCTCGGTAGGACTTGGTACAGGCTTTTCGCGCCGTGTTGACGGCAGTGCCAATGAACCCTCTGGCCCTCGCGCTTTTTTTAGTTTTAGCACCGCGCTTAAAGTATTTTAATAAATACATCAAGCTTTACATAATTTTAAGGTTTTAGTACCAATGGATGCACTTCAGCAATTTTGGCAACAACTTCTTGCCCGTCCTGATTTTTGGGGTTTTATTACCATTCCCATTGTTGCTTCGGTAGTGACGTGGTTACATGTGTGGATGGCACTCAAAATGGTGTTTTATCCCATTACTTTTTGGGGCTTTCATTTAGGTAATTTACCTGTCGGTTGGCAGGGTATTGTGCCGCGTAAGGCAGGTAAAATTTCGGGTATTTTAGTTGACCAATCGTTATCTAAAATAGGCTCATTGGATGAGTTTTTTAGAGAAATGAAGCCCGATGAAATGGCTGAGTTTGTTAGTGATGCGTTAATGGAAAACATTGACGAGTTTATTGATGAGGTGATGACCGAGCGTAATAATACTTTATGGCAAAATTTGCCTAATGCCATTAAACGCCGTATTTATAGTCATGTTCGTAAACAAGTGCCACAAATTATGGAAAATTTAGTCACGGAGTTGACGTTTAATGTTGAAACTTTAGTTGATATGCGTGAAATGGTGGTTAAACAAATGGAAAACGACCGTGCTTTAATGGTGCGGATGTTTTTACGTGTTGGCCAAAAAGAGATTGATTACATTTGGCACATGAGCTTTTTTATTGGTTTGTTTTTTGGTGTGGTACAAATGTTTGTGTGGTTAGTTGTACCGTGGCACTGGACCTTAGTCTTTTGGGCAGGTTTATGGGGCTTATTAACTAATTGGATTGCAATTTGGATGGTGTTTAATCCCATTGAACCTAAAAATATCATGGGTTTTACATGGCATGGCGCGTTTATGCGCCGTCAAGCCGAAGTGTCGGAAGTATTTTCTTATGTTAGTACCCGTGAGTTATTTACCCTCAAACAAATTATGAATGAAATGATGTTTGGCCCTAAAGCCGATAAAACACGCAAAGTGGTCAAACGTCATGTCAATAAAATGTTAGATGCGCCGATTGTGCGTACTGCCATTCAAATGACCATGGGTTGGGAAGAATACGCACAGCTTAAAGATACCATTGTTGATAAATCGATTACGGCGACAATGATACCTATGTCCGACCCAGATCTTAACGAAAGTCGTGCGGCTAAAGTCAATGAGCTGTTTTTGGAACGTATGAAAACCTTAACACCCCAAGAGTTTCAAAATTTATTACGTCCTGCCTTTAGAGAGGATGAATGGATTTTGATTGTATTGGGCGGAGTGACAGGTGCAATAGCAGGTTGGATTCAGTTGATGTTAGGTTTTAAATAAACCTGTCGAAGTTAAAAAAGCCTGCGTTAGCAGGCTTTTTTATTTACTTCTTAACCGTCTCCGCTAAAAAAGCTAACAAATCATCTAAACGTATATCTGTGGATTCTGCATCGCGGCGGCCTTTGTATTCAATAGTCCCTGCATCAACGCCTTTTTCGCCCATCACTAAGCGATGCGGAATACCAATTAGCTCTATATCGGCAAATTTAACGCCAGGTCTTTCGTTACGGTCATCAAAAAATACGTCATAACCTGCGGCGGTGAGTTTTTCATAGAGTGCTTGGCTATGTTCTTGAATACGCTGTGATTTTGCCCAATTCATTGGCACTAAAGCAATGTGAAATGGTGCAATCGCATCTGGCCAAATAATGCCGCGCTCATCGTAATTTTGTTCAATTGCTGACGCAACCACACGGGTCACACCAATGCCGTAACAACCCATCGTTACTACAAAGGGTTTGCCATCTTCACCCAGTACCGTACAGTTAAGGGCTTGGGAATATTTTTGGCCTAATTGAAAAATATGACCCACTTCAATACCACGTTTTAATACCAATTTGCCTTGTCCATCGGGTGAGGCATCACCAGCCACGACATTTCTAATATCAACAATCTCGCTAAGCTGAGCATCACGTTGCCAATTTAAACCCGTCACATGTTGGCCATCCACGTTTGCACCTGCGACAAAATCAGCCAAAGCCGCCGCCGCACGGTCAACTAACACAGGAATGGTTAAGCCTTGCACGCCAATCGAGCCAATGTTACAACCGATAGTGGCCAAGACTTCAGCTTCACTGGCAAAGGTTAATGGTGCGCCGACTTGTGGCAGTTTTTCGGCTTTAATTTCGTTAAGCTCATGGTCGCCGCGCAATACTAAGGCCACTAAACCATATTGCCCCTTATCGTCAGCAACACCACGCACGATTAAGGTTTTGACGGTTTGTGCGGCACTGACTTGTAAAAACTCACAGACTTGGGCGATGCTATGCACATTGGGGGTATCAACAATTTGCACCGTCTGAGTAGGAGCAGGGCGTTCGCTAGTACAAATCGCTTCGGCCATTTCGATATTGGCTGCGTAGTTTGAGGTATCGGAAAAAGCAATTAAGTCCTCACCACTTTCGGCTAACACATGAAATTCATGCGAGCCATCACCCCCAATAGAGCCTGTATCGGCTTGAACAGGTCTAAAATCAACGCCAATACGACTAAAAATACGACAGTAAGTGTCATACATCACATCATAGGTTTCTTGCAAAGAGGCTTGATTGGCATGAAAAGAGTACGCATCTTTCATGATAAATTCGCGTGAGCGCATCACGCCAAAACGCGGACGAATTTCGTCACGAAATTTGGTTTGAATTTGATAAAAATTAACAGGTAATTGTTTGTAAGAATGCAGCTCGTTACGCGCTAAATCGGTAATCACTTCTTCGTGGGTTGGGCCAAGCACAAAGTTGGCATTATGGCGGTCTTTAAAACGTAATAACTCCGCCCCATATTGCACATAACGGCCTGATTCTTGCCATAATTCGGCAGGTTGAGTGACAGGCATTAATACTTCTAAAGCATTGGCTCGGTTCATTTCTTCACGGATAATATGTTCTACTTTTTGCAAAACACGCACACCCAGTGGTAGCCAATTATAGAGTCCAGTCCCCACTTTACGAATGAGGCCAGCGCGTAACATCAATTGATGAGAAATAACCACGGCATCAGCAGGCGTTTCGCGTAAAGTAGCAAGTAAAAATCGACTAGCGCGCATAAAATTGTCCAAAGTATTAAGAAAAATGACACTGATTTTAGAACAACTAGGCTTAAAATACGATTAAACTGCTAAAATTGCTTAAATTTTCTTGTATTTATCAAAACTAGAGGAGAGATGATTTTGTCATCAGCTCAAGAAATTACCCAATGGATTCAAGAGAGTGTTGGTATTGCACAAGACGGCCAGTTTTATGTGGCGGCTTTGCGTCCTTTAGAAGCCGACTGTGTATTGCCGTACCATCAAGGGCAATTGCGCGCAGGAGGCACGTTGTCAGGGCCAACGATGATGACTTTGGCCGATGCCGCCATGTATGCGGCAGTGTTAGCACATTACGGTAAACAGTTATTGGCGGTCACTCAAGATTTTAGTATTCATTTTTTGGCCAAACCTAGCCAACAGGATTTACAAGCCAATGCTAAAATTATCAAAGCAGGCAAACGTAGTGTGGTCTTAACCGTACATATTTATAGTCAAGATGTGTTGGTCGCTTTGGCAACAGGCACTTATGCTCTGCCACAAAAAGTATAATTTGTATTAACTTATTTTAAATCCCTCCAGCCCCCTTTGAGAAAGGGGAAGTTTCCCTCTTTGTAAAGAGGGGTTAGGGGAGATTTTTATTGAATCGTTATTGTTTAGTTTTTTAGGAAAATTTATGACCCTTAGTCCTTTGGCTGTTTCTCAACTGTATCAAGCGGCGGATGCCCAGTCTTTACCTACCAATACGCGCCGTTTAAAAGCCTTTAATGACTTTTTGGGACAAGAACGCGCCAAAGAAGCGGTACACATGGCCTTGGCCATGCCGCATGATGGTTACAATATTTTTGCCATTGGTGAAAATGGTTTGGGTAAACGCACCATGATTAAGCGTTTATTAGCCGAAGTCGCACAACAAGAAGAAGCTCCCAGTGATTGGTGTTATGTCAATAATTTTGCCGACCCACGCAAACCGATTGCCTTAGAATTGCCCGCAGGTAAAGGTTTGGCAGTACAAAAAAACATGACTAAGTTATGGCGCAGTATTAGTCGTGCGGTCTTAGCGACTTTTCAGCATGAAGCCTATGTTGGCCGAGTAGAAATGCTCAAAGGGCAATTAACCAACGCCCAACAAGTGGCTTTGCAAGAATTGGCCGTTGAAGGCGAAAAACGTCATCTTAAATTGGTGTTACGCACACCGGGTGGGCATGGGTTTTCGCCCATCAATGCCGAGGGCGAAGTGATGAGTATTGAGGCATTTAATGCCTTATCGCCCGAAGAACAGCAACAACGCAAAACCGCGATGCAAGACATGGAAAAACGTCTGCAAAAATTAGCCGATCGTTTGGGACGTATGGAAGACCAAAGCCGTGACCAAGTGCAAAAACTCAATGATGAAGTGACTTTGGCGGCCATTGAGCCGTTAATTAAAAAGCTCAAAGAGCAATATGAAGATTTAAAAGCGTTAGTTGATTATTTATCGGCCTATCAGCAAGATATTGTTGAAAATGTCGATTTAATTATCAATAGCCAAGAACTAGAACCCGATGCCGTGGCCAGCGTCAGCAGTGATAATGCCATTCCTTCGCGTTATCAATTTAATGTCGTGGTCAGTAACAATCCCAAAAAAGGCGCGCCTGTGGTGTTTGAAGACTTACCCACGCATTACAACCTGATGGGGCATGTTGAGCAAGTGACTTATATGGGTACGGTGGCAACCGATTTTACCTTAATTCGGGCAGGTGCATTACATCGTGCCAATGGCGGTTATTTATTATTAGAAGCCGAACAAGTACTTGAGCAGCCTTACGCATGGCAAGGTTTAAAACGTGCTTTGCGTTCACGGGCGTTAAAATTATCGTCTTTAGAGCAAATGTTGACCTTAACAGGCACGATTTCTTTAGAGCCTGATGCTATTCCGCTTGATGTGAAAATCGTGTTGTTGGGTGATAGAGAAACCTTTTATTTATTGCAAGAATACGACCCCGAATTGGAGCAATTATTTAAAATTCGTGCCGATTTTGCAGGTGTGATGGCGCGTACCGTAGAAAACGAACAAAAATACGCGCATTTTTTGGCGGATTGTGTAGCCAAAGAAAAACTCATGCCTTTTGACCGTAGCGCGTTAATGGCGTTGATTGAAGAAAGCTCGCGTAATGCCGAAGACCAACAAAAGCTGTCTTTGCACGCGGCCAGTGTGGGTGATTTATTGCGTGAAGCCCATTATTGGGCGCTGCAACAGCAGCATAAACAAGTGACCGTAGAGCATATTCGTTTGGCTTTGGCAGGACAAGAACGCCGCCGTGGTCAATTGCGCGAATTGTATTTGGAAGATATTGCCCAAGGCACACAACTGATTCATTGTACGGGTGCAGTGGTTGGTCAAGTGAATGGTTTAACCGTTGTCCATTATGCCGATAGTGAATTTGGCTTACCATCACGCATTACTGCAACTGTACATCAAGGTGGCGGTGATGTATTGGATATTGAGCGTACTGTGGACTTAGGCGGTTCATTACACGCCAAAGGGGTACTGATTTTATCCAGTTATTTAAAAGCAAAATTTGGCCGTGATAAACCCTTGCATTTTTCGGCCAGTTTGGCATTTGAACAAAACTATGGCGGTGTTGAGGGCGATAGCGCAACGATGGCCGAATTAGCGGCTTTGATTTCGGCTATTACCGAATTACCGATTCGTCAAGATTTAGGTATTACAGGCTCAATGAATCAAATGGGCGAAATTCAGCCGATTGGTGGGGTTAATGCCAAAATTGAAGGTTTTTTTGCTGCTTGTCAGCTTAAAGGTATGACAGGTCAACAAGGGGTGATTATTCCTGAGCAAAACATTCGGCATTTGATGTTACGTCCCGAAATCATTGAGGCCGTAGCGCAAGGCAACTTTAAAATTTATGCGGTACATCATGCCCATCAAGCCTTAGAGTTGTTATTGTCCAAACCGATGGGTGAGCCTAATGAGCAGGGTAAATATACCAAAGATACCATTATGGGCTTGGTATTAGCTCAACTTAAACATTGGCATGATATTGAAAAAGGCGATAAACCCAAAAAGAAAAAGTCCAAAAAGTCTAAAAAAAAGAGTGAGACAGTGGTGCAGGCTTGAGATGTACACAAACAGTGGTAGATAGCCCGTGTGCTAACACGGGAAATCGCTGTATTTTGGGCTAAGTTTGTCCCGCAATCCTTGCGGGCTACAACCTATATCGGAGATTTAACATGAGCTTGGGACACATTATTCAACAACACGTTGATTTATTGCCACCGTATCAACAAGCTGAAGTTTTGGATTTTGTATTGTTTTTAGAGCAAAAAAAGCATGATGCCGCGAATAACCTTAAATTATCACTTCGTAAACCACACCCAATAGCGGCACAAGTCAAAATTTTGGGTGATATTTTTGATTCAATACCAGAAGATGATTGGGAACTGCCTGTATGATTATTTTAGATACTCATGTTTGGTTATGGTGGTTAATGAGTGATAGACGATTAAAAGGACAATGGCAACAACGTATTGAAACTAGCGATAGAGTGTGTATTTCGGCTATTTCATGTGTTGAAGTAGCATGGTTGGCTGAGGCAGGCAGAATTATTTTACCAAATGCGTCTGATGAATGGATGGAAAATGCCATTACTCACTCAGGGCTTGAGCTTATTCCTATTACGCCTAATATTGCCAAGCGAGCGGCAGAGCTGACTCAACATCATCGTGACCCTCAAGATAGATTGATTATTGCTACAGCATTAGCACATCAAGCGACTCTAATTTCTGCGGATAGTAAATTTGCTCTTTATGCAGAGTTGACAAACTATTTATTAGATTAAAGATTTTTTTAGGACTGACTATGCCAACCTTAACATGGGTCGGAAAAGATACCTTGAGTCTAGTAAGGGCGATTTGCAAATCGCCCTTACTGTGCAAATCGCCCTTACACCTGTTGGTCTTTTTTAGCCTCGTTAGTTGCTCGTCAGCCCCCAAAGAGCCAATCACCCTATCAGGCATTGCTTTTTATAGTATGCCGTGGGCGGTCAAAATTGATGTTTTGCCTGCGGATGTTTCTCAGCCACAACTGCAACAAGAGCTACAACAAGCCCTTGATAATGCCAATAAAGTCTTATCAACCTATCAAACTGATACCGAATTGATGCAGTTTAATCAAAGCCCAGTCGGGCAATGGCAACAACTTAACCCCATGTTATTTAATACTATTCAAACATCATTAACAGTGAGTGCAGCAACGCAAGGTGTGTATGATGTGACTGTTGGCGCGTTGGTCGAATTATGGGGCTTTGGCAAACAAGCCATTCCTACTCATACGCCTACAGCGATAGAAATTCATGCTGCTCGTCAGCGTGTGGGTTGGCAGTCGATATTATTAAATTCGTCAAACCGACAAGCACAACGTCAAAAAGACGTGTTTTTAAACTTATCTTCCTTAGGTGAAGGCGTTGGCGTTGATGAGTTACAAAAGATACTGGCCAAACATCACATTAAGCACTATATGATTTCGGTAGCAGGGACATTAAAAACGCAGGGTTTAAAGCCGAATGGTCAAGCATGGCAAATTGCCATAGAAAAACCCGATGGCAGTGGGTTACCCGAGCGTTTGCTTAATTTAGGCGAGCAAGGAGCGATTGTCTCCACATCTGGTTCGTATCGTAATTATCACGAAATAGACGGTGTGCGCTATTCACATAGTATTGACCCTAGAACAGCTAGACCAATTAGCCATAAAACAGTATCAACCACTGTTGTTTTTAAAGATAAGTCTGCTGCTTATGCCGATGCGTGGGCAACAGCTTTAAATGTGTTGGGGGCAGAAGAGGGCCTAGTGCTTGCGCAACAACAAGGCATTGCCGTGTATTTTTTGGTTAAAACAGCAACAGGTTTTAGTGAGCAATATACGCCAAGTTTTAAAGCTTATTTATTGGAGAGAAAAATGCCATGACCACTTTTTTAGTCTGTTTAGTGGCTTTTAGCATGATGATGTTGTTAATGGCAGTTGGTGTATTAATGGGTAAAGAACCCTTAAAAGGCACTTGTGGCGGCCTAAATCGTATCATGGGTGATAGAGATTGTCCCGTCTGTGGTGGGGATACTGAAAAATGCGAAACCACTAAATCAACGTCAATTGAGGCGAACCCTTTAATTAAAGATGCAATGAAGCAGGATTAATAAACAATGGCATGGCTGTATTTGTTAATTGCAGGATTGCTCGAAATTCAATGGGCAGTGACCATGAAATATACTGACGGTTTTAGCAAGTTATGGCCTTCGGTATTTTGTGTCTTGGGTATGGCGGCTTCCGTCTATTTTTTGGCGTTAGCACAAAAAACGCTGCCTTTAGGTACAAGTTATGCCATTTGGACAGGTATTGGCGCGGTGGGTGCGGCCATTTTTGGCATGATTTTATTTAATGAGCCGCGAGATATGGCGCGTATCGCCTGTATTTTGTTAATTGTGGCAGGTATTTTGGGGCTAAAAATGACGAGCGGTTATTAGGCTCTGCTTAGGTATGACGATGCCCACCATTTAAACGACCAGCAGCAGACTCTCTTCCTCCAGTTGCTGGTTGCAATATGCCAGCTTTACCTAAACCAAACGGTGGCATATTAACATAGACATTTTCGTAGTTACCTGCTGACACTTTGTACGTTTCGTGCCAAATACCCACCGCACCATCTGTTCCTACATTTTTATTAAACATACGCCAAGCGGGTAAATGTTCAGAGTTCTTATTTTTGGCATAAGAAAGCAATTGTTCCATCGACCGCCAATATTGTACGACAACAATATTACGAGAGAACCACATCTCGGAATGAAGTAAACCCAGCTCGGGCTGACGATTCAACTCTTGTAACATACGAGGCATCGCTCTAGCGACTGGAAACCATTTGTGTATCAATAAGGGTTTATTAATTCTCATGCCAATGAGAAAGACCACAAAATCTCCCTCAAGTGTCGCTGTGACTCGTTCTTTGTGGATCATGATATTCACTTTAAAGTTAAATTGGGCAGCAAAACTAAAAGATTTAACTTTTTTGTTTTGAGTTGTTATGTTGATTGTTTATCATAAGCCCAAAGCGCTAACAACCAATGCCAAGAATTTGATATAGAGGAGTTGTTACAAACTATTGCACTATATGCGGTAGCATAATTATATATAGAACTCTAATTAAATTATTGTTTTGATTTAAAAACATCTAACGCGACACTCGGATAATCGGTGATTAAACTATCTAAGCCCATATTTTTTAATTCAATCATGCGCTGAGGGTCGTTGACTGTCCATGTGGACACCGCTAAACCGAGTTGATGTGCTTCATCAATCAGCTTTTTGTTTAATAAGCTATGATGAGGGGCAATTAAATGACAGTCTAGTGTTTGCGCTAGAGCCAAAATATCACCCATAAAGTCACTTTCTACCAATAAGCCACGTTCAATTTGCGGCTGTTGATGCTGCATCAAACGCAAGTAATCAACATTAAATGAGGTGGTGACGGCGCGTTTACCAAAGGCTTGGCACAGTATGGGTAATTGTTGAGCGACACGCTTACAGTCTTCGTGAGTGTTGACTTTGACTTCGAGCTGTAAATGTTCAAAATTGCTTAGACATTCTAGGACAGAGGCTAATGTAGGTACACCATCATCAAATAGCCATGTTGCACCAAAGTGGTAACACGCATTCAATGCCGCGAGTTCGGAGCTGGTTTTATCTTTAACCAAGCCTACGCCATTGGTGGTACGGCTTAAAGAGTCATCGTGAATCACCACTAACTGGCCATCACCAGCAACATGAATATCAAATTCAGCAGCGCGCACACTAAGGGATTTTAAATAGTTAAAGCCGCTCAGTGTGTTTTCTGGAGCTTCACCACGCGCCCCACGATGACCCACAATCAGCATTATTGTTGAACTTCTACATTTAAAGTGGCTTCGTTAGCCGCAGGAGCTGTTTGTGGCGTTGGCGGCGTTGAGTTAGCAACAGGACTTTCTTCTTTGAGCATACGCACACTTTGTACCACATGTTTGTATTCAAAAATCACCGTATAATCGGGATATACCCAACGTGTAATTGGAGGTCTGCCAATGGCTTTCTTTTTGCTGATGGGCGCACCATAATTTTTTTGTACGGTGGCCATGCTCATGCCTTGCGGCGGTAAATCCATTGCGTGTACAGTGCCAAAAGAAACTAAAAGAGCAGGAACTAAAAGCCAGTTTTTCATGTCGCGCCTCGGCGAATATGTTATATTTTTAGCGATATTAGAGAGTTAGCCGCTTTTATTCAACAGTTAGCTGATATCTCAATAAACCATTTTCGTGATTATGAGTGAATCAAGATTAAAAATATACTTATTTGCATAAGCTATATCTATTTAAGTCTTTGATAGTTATTTAAAAGCACTCATAAATTTTTGTTGGTCTTATTTTTAGTGTTGTAATTTCATGTCGGCAACTCCTGTCACTAAAGTTTCAAAATCATCCTATCATGGCCGTAAACCTGCACGTCAAAGCAGTGAACAACGGCGTTTAGCTATTTTACAAGCCGCGTTGCGGGTGATGGTGCGTGATGGTGTGCGAGGTGTACGTCATCGTGCGGTCGCACAAGAGGCAGATGTGCCTTTATCTGCAACCACTTATTATTTTAAAGATATTCATGATTTATTGGCTGATGCCTTAACTTTGTATGCCAAAGACGTGATGGAAAACTTTGTCAATCCGTTTTGGCTAAAAGTGCATGAGTGGTTGTTAATCAATTTTCCGTTGTATTCAGGGACAGATTTAAAAGCAGCCTTGCCCAGTATTATTGAGCATATGGTGGAGGTGGCGGTTGATGAAGTGCTTGACCGTTTAAATAACCATCGTGATAAATTGATGACCGAGCAAGCGTTTTGGTATGCGGTATTACAAGATGAGCGCTTACATGGTTTGGCTTTAGACTACAGCCAAAGTCTATTAAAAGATATTTCGCAAATGTTGGCTTTGATTGGTGTTGAGCGTCCACAAGAAGCAGGACGGTTAATTTTAATGACCATTCGCCATTTAGAAATTCAAGGCTTACTACAGCCTGTAGGTGTTTATGAACGTGATGCGATGAGACAATTGTTGTTATTGCAAGTGCGTTCTATTTGTCGTATTTGATGATATTTTTAGGATAAATAATTAGGATTAAACAGTGTTATGTCTGATTTTAGCCCCGAACAACAAGATATTTTGGCCAGAGTGCAACTTGAACCTTCTTGGAAAGCGGTATTAGCCCCGATTTTTTTGCAGCCATATATGGCCAATTTACGCCAGTTTTTAGCCGAAGAAAAAAAACAAGGTAAAACTATTTATCCTCCTGCCGCCGAATATTTTAATGCCTTAAATACCACTCCTTTAAATAAAGTCAGAGTGGTGATTTTGGGACAAGACCCGTATCACGGTGTAGGTCAAGCACATGGTTTATGTTTTTCGGTGCGTAGAGGCGTGCCTATTCCGCCGTCTTTGCATAATGTGTATCGAGAGTTACATAACGATGTTGGCGCAACGCCTGTCCGTCATGGTGATTTAACAACGTGGGCAGAGCAGGGTGTATTGTTATTAAACAGTGTCTTGACCGTACAAGCAGGTATGCCTGCTTCACATCAAGGTCGAGGTTGGGAGTTGTTTACTGACGAAGTGATTAAAGTATTAAATGAGCAGTGTCAAAACCTAGTGTTTTTATTGTGGGGCAGTTATGCCCAAAAAAAAGGCCAACATATTGATACTCAAAAACATTTGGTATTAAAAGCGGTGCATCCTTCGCCAATGGCAGCTAATCGTGGTGGTTTTTTTGGTTGTAAACACTTCTCCCAAACCAATGCTTATTTAACAGAGCATCATCTTGAACCAATTGATTGGGCATTACCTGTATGAATGATGTGGTTTTATTTCAAGAATTAGCGTGTGCCAATGGTAAACGTATTGGTGTTGCTCAATTAAATAGCGAAAAAACGCTTAATGCTTTAAGTTTAGCAATGATTCGGGTGTTGTATCCACAACTGCAACAATGGGCGCAAGATGACGCTATCGTGGCGGTATTTTTGCAAGGTGCAGGCGAAAAAGCCTTTTGTGCGGGTGGCGATGTTAAACACATTTGCGTAGCCGTCCGAGCCAATGGCATTGACGACCCCACAGCCGAAGATTTATTTAGTGCCGAATACCGTTTGGATTATTTTATTCATTGTTTTCCTAAACCGATGATGGTTTGGGCAACAGGTATTGTCATGGGTGGTGGTATTGGTTTGTTATGCGGAGCATCTCATCGTATCGTGACCGAAACTTCTCGTTTAGCCATGCCAGAAATTAGCATTGGTTTGTATCCTGATGTGGGTGGTTCATGGTTTTTGGGACGATTAGGCAAAGTTGGATTGTTTTTAGGCATGACTGCTGCAAACATCAACGCACAAGATGCTTTGAACATTAACTTAGCCAATTTTTCGGCACAATCATCACAACGCCAAGCGATTATTGACGCTTTAACAGCGATAGACTGGTCAAACGATAGCGCCGAACATGGGCAGCAAATCACCCAATTATTGAGTCAGTATCGTTATAGTGCTTTAGCTGCCTCGCAATTAGAGACGCATCAAGCTGAAATAGAACAACGCACTAGCGCAACAAATTTTAGCCAGTTATACCAGCAATTAACTGCACCTAGCGAACAGGCTTGGCTCAATAAAGCCGCGCAGACTTTAAAAGCAGGTTCACCTACCAGCGCAGCGTTAATTTATCGGCAATGGCAAAATGGTCAACAATTATCCTTAGCTGATTGTTTTCGACAAGAGTTAATTTTATCGGTGCAATGTGCGCGTCATGCCGATTTTATTGAAGGGGTACGCGCCTTATTGGTGGATAAAGACCAAAATCCACAATGGCAACCGCCAAGCATAGCGCAACTGAGTGAAGCCTATTTGGACGAGCATTATCAAAGTCCGTGGGCGGTGCATCCTTTAGCCGATTTATAGAGAATAAAAATGTCCTTATATGCCGATTATGTCTTTCCTGTGGTGTTAGATATTGCCACCAAACCCTTAAAGCCTCAGCGTCAACAAACGATTAGCTTGGCGACAGGCCGTGTTTTAGAAATAGGCATTGGTACAGGCGCAAACTTGCCGTTCTACAGCCAAAAAGTAAGCGAAATTATTGGCATTGAACCCGAATTGGCGATGCTCAAAAAAGCCGAACTGATGGTTAAGCAAGCACCAAGTAATGCCTTGGTCAAATTAGCCGTAGGTGACGCACATCATCTTGAATTTGCGGATAATAGTTTTGATACGGTGATTATGTGTTTGGTGTTGTGTACCATTCCAGACCCACTACAAGCCTTAAAAGAAGCCCATCGCGTGTTAAAAGCTGATGGTCAATTATTGTTTTTGGAACATGTCCGCGCACCAAGCTCTTGGGTGGCTCGGTGTCAAGATGTGGTTAATCCTGCATGGAAACATCTGGCTTGTGGTTGTCAATTAAATCGAGATACCGAAACCACCATCAAACAAGCAGGTTTTGTTTTTCAGGATATACAACGCTTTCAACATCCTAAGTTAATTTCTGTGGGTGGCAGTATTATTCAAGGGGTGGCAGTTAAGTCTTAGACTCTCTCAGAGAGAAGACTCCCGCCCTGTGGGTGGGGGATAAATTAAAACGCCAACATTCCCTAGTGCTTGTCACGAGAATTAACATGAATTTAGAAAAAGTTGTTTTTGCCTTTTTTATTGTTTTAGCCGCCACACTCAATTTTGGTTTTTTTATTGGTGATATTGACCGCCCCGAATTACATCATGTCGGCGAGTTTGCTGCCGCTTTAATCGTGAATTTAATTGCCACATCGCTCAAATTTGGTGACCGCTCACACATGGGGGCAACCCAATTAGCCACCAGCTTAGTCGCAGTCTTACAATTAGTTGCCGCCGCCATTTATTGGGGATATCAAACCCAAGTTGTCGGTGGAATGACCCCTAGTGCAATGGCGGGTATTGTCTCTTTAGCGGGTGGCGCAATGTTGGCTAATTTTGTGTCGTTAATTTTATTAATTGCCGAAACCGTGATGTTTCGCCGCTAATGAATACCGCTCTTTTTATTGCCTTACGCCGTTTGCGGTTGCCTATTATTGCCTTGATTGTCAGTTATGCCATCAGTGTGACAGGATTAGTGCTGATTGATGGTATTGATGCACAAGGTAAACCTGCTCCCATGAGTTGGTTTCATGCTTTTTATTTTATGAGTTATACCGCTACAACGATTGGTTTTGGTGAGATTCCTTATGCTTTTACCAATGCTCAACGGATGTGGGTGACGTTTTGTATTTATTTATCGGTGACAGTATGGACTTGGCAATTAGCTGCGATTATTGCCCTGGCACAAGACCGCACTTTTTTGGAAGCACTCAAACGCGGTACGTTTAGTCGGCAAGTTAGACGTATTAGAGAGCCTTTTTGGTTGATGTGTGGTTATGGACAAACAGGCGCGTTATTGTGTCAGCGTTTGGGACATATTGGTCAGCGTGTCGTGGTATTAGAAAAGCGAGAGCAAGAAATTTTTGAACTCGAATTACACGACCACGGCATTAGCATTCCTGCTTTATTAGCGGATGCACGTGATGCCGAAGTGCTAATGACCGCAGGCTTGTCGCATGGCGAATTGGCAGGGGTATTGGCTCTTACTTCTGATGATGCCACTAATTTGGGGATTGCCGCCGCCGCACGGGTGCTTAATCCTTATGTGCCTGTTTATTGTCGTTCCGAAACGCCCAGTGTTGCCGAAAGTGCCTTAGCTTTTGGTACAGATATGCTCATCAATCCGTTTAGAGTATTTACTGACGAATTACGTTTATTGTTGCTTAACCCCGAGGCGCATACGTTATTTACCCGTTTAACCCCAACGCACGGGACAGGTCGTTTAAGTGATAGGGAGTGTCCTGAAGGCCAATGGATTATTTGTGGTTATGGTCGTTTTGGTAAATTAGTGGTTGATGCGTTAAGCGAAACTGGTCGTCCATGTACCCCAATTGACCCAATATTGTTGAATATGTCAGCAAAAGAAATTGAAGGCGTTTGGCAAGATGAGCTAGATGAGTTGCGTAATGCCCATTTGCCCTATGCCGCAGGGATTGTGGTGGCGACAGGTGATGATACCCGTAACTTGGCTTTAGTGGCTTTGGCACGGCAAATCAATCCCGATATTTATGTGATATTACGGCAGAATGATGACCATAGTGCGATGTTGTTTCAGGCACTACAACCTGATATGTTGATGGTGCCAAGCGTAATGGTGGCGCGTCAATGTTTGGCCGCGATGACTTCACCCATGTTGCCGCGTTTGCATGAGCATTTTTTGACCATGCCCGCAGAAATAGTACATCGTTTGTTAGCGTATTTGCCTCATCAAGAGACACAAGTGTGGGAAATTTGTCTTAACTTTGATGAAGCTCCTGCTTTATTTGCCTTATTTTGCCAAAAAAAGCCGATTACATTGGCTGATGTGTTGCGTAATAATCGTGATAGAGCAACACGCATGGAATTACATGCAGTGGCTTTGTTACGTGCGGGCAAGTTTATTGCCGCACCTGATGAAGAAACCTTGTGTTTGTTGCCTAATGACCGTTTGTTGATGGCAGGTGTGGCTAGTAGCCAATATCGTTTAGCATTGACTTTGCGTGATGAGCAAGTGTTGGCATATGTCTTAGACGGTATTGATAGACCCGATGGTTGGATTTGGCGGTGGTTTGCAGCGCGTAAAGAGCGTAAAGTTTTGTAGGATGGGTTGAGGTACGAAACCCATCACTTTGATTTATGTCGCTATTCTTTAACCTCAACGACATAAGGTAACTCTCGCAATTGCAGAGGCAATTTATCGTCACCTAAAAAGACATTTTGGCAATGTTCATGACGAACAATAGACAATAATTCTATCGTTTGATTATCTGCTTGAGCCGCAAGCACCACATGACCTTGAGCATGGCCTGTCGTATCATAAATCACACTATTCAGGGTAGGTAACATGCTGCTGGTTGCACTAAAGCGATGTACCCATTGTTTAAGTTTGCCTCTAAAATACAAACGGGCAATAATTTCTTGGCCTGTATAACAGCCTTTGTTGTAGCTAATCGCGTTTAATGGCAAGAAGTTTAGCTCTTGAGGTTGATAAAGCTCTGTCGTTTCGGGTAATACAGGTGTTTCACCTGCGGCGATTTGTGCCAAACGCCAATCATTGATTGTGCCTATGTTGGCAGTTTGCGTTAATTTTGCCCATAGCTCAGTCAAAAAATCAGCCGTAATTAACAGCATAAAACGCCCGTTACTTAAAGCGGTAATCGACACTTGCTCATTACTTTGTGTTTGTTGTGGCTCAGTGGGACAAAAGCCAAAAGTCTGTTGTAAGGTATATGCTGCATCCGCTCCCATCATGCCTAAAACAGTGACATCAGGTGTGCTAATTTGTGCTTTAGAAAAGACAATATATTTTTGAAAAGTGTTTTTGGCAGTTGTTAATAAAGCACTATCTAAAATTAAGTGAACACGTTGAGCAGGCCACTCAATGGCTCTAAAACTAAATACTAAACGACCTTTTAAATTGGCATAGCCGCCTAAACGGGATTGTTCGGGAGTGATTTCTTTAAAATCAGTCGTCGTTTGACCTTGTAAAAACTTATGTGCATCAACCCCTTGAATGGTTAATACACTATCCGTTAAACGAATAATAGTGGACATAATATCCTCTTAAATGCAGATTAGTTTTTTGAAGAAGCACAGCATATAATACACTAACAAAATCAGCGAGATGAAAAATGCGTGAATTAACCGATGCCGAACGTGCGATGTTTTGGCGAGCCAGACGCGGCTTAAAAGAATTAGATGTTTTTTTTGAACCATTTATGCGTGACCATTATTTATTGTTACCCGACAACGAACAAGCCATGGTTGCCAAGTTAATTAAATGTGAAGACCCCGATTTGTTAGCATGGTTTATGGGTTATGAACAACCCGAAGATGCTGAGTTAAGCCATATTATTAAGGTGATTTATGAGCGTGTGGGAGTTGGACAGTCCCGTTAAGTCTTCACGTTGGCAGCAGGGATGTGTAGCCTTTTTTTATGTGATGGCTTTAGTCGCGGTGTGGGTGGCTTATATCCCGTTATGGTTGGCACTGATGCTCAGTGTGTTGCTGGGCGTTTTATTTTTGGGGCAGCACCGTGCATCAAAAAAACGAGTTATTACCCGTTTAAGTACCGAGCAAGAGCAATGGTTTATTTATTTAGTCACAGGACAGCGTTTAAAAGTAGAGTTACAAGAGGTGTTTTTGTGGCGTTATTTGGTGGTGTTACGTTGTAAAAGTCATGCCCTAGCTGTGCCGTATCAATTGATTTTATTTCCTGATAGCCTTGATGCAGGGGACTATAGAAAGTTGCAGGTACGTTTGCGTTTGTTACATCAATAAGCAAGTGTGACCTGTATGCAGCGTAGCGAAATAAGGGATTAAATATCTTCTAAAACAATCACTTGTTACCTGAACTTGTCATCAACCCGTGTTGCGTTGCACTTCACACGGGTTAAACCTAAAGTTTTAAACGGTTTTGCGCTCCACCAAAAACTCAGGCGGTACTAACACAGTATCAACTAATTCACTGTTTAATTGCGGATAGTCAAGCGTATAGTGCAAGCCGCGTGATTCCTTACGTGCCAAAGCCGAGCGCACAATCAACTCACTCACCAGTACCAAATTGCGCAACTCAAGTAAGTTAGGTGAAATTTTGTAATTGTTGTAATACTCACCAATTTCAACCTTGAGTAGTTCAATACGGCGTAAGGCACGTTGTAGCCGTTTATCACTGCGTACAATGCCCACGTAATCCCACATAAAGCGGCGTAGTTCGTCCCAATTGTGCAAAATAATCACATCTTCATCGGAATTACGCACTTGTGATTCATCCCACGAAGGACAAACAGGTGGCGGTGCGGTGTCGTGTAAACGGCTTTCAATGTCTTGTGCAGCAGACATGGCAAACACAAAACATTCTAACAACGAATTGCTTGCCATACGATTTGCCCCATGTAAACCTGTAAAAGAGGTTTCCCCAATCGCATATAAATGACTAATATCGGTCTCGCTGTGCAAGTTCACCATTACGCCACCGCAAGTAAAGTGGGCTGTTGGTACGACAGGAATCCAATCTTGAGTAATATCAATGCCGTACTCTAAACACGTTTTATAAATCGTTGGAAAGTGACTAATGACAAATTCGGGGTCTTTGTGAGTAATATCCAAATACACACAGCGAATACCCAAACGTTTCATCTCAAAATCAATCGCCCGAGCGACAATATCACGCGGAGCTAATTCGGCACGCTCATCAAAACGTGGCATAAAACGCTCACCATCGGGCAAACGTAAAATTGCCCCTTCACCACGCATCGCTTCGGTAATTAAAAAAGATTTGGCTTGAGGATGATATAAACTGGTGGGATGAAATTGATTAAACTCCATATTGGCGACCCGACAACCTGCGCGCCATGCCATTGCAATGCCATCGCCTGTCGCAATATCGGGGTTACAGGTATAAAAATAAGCGCGACTTGCGCCACCTGTGGCCAACGCGACAAAACGCGCTCTAAATAACTCCACTTGTCCCGTGGCTTTATTTAGCACATACGCACCTACGACCCGATTTGGCTCATCATCTAAGCCGAGTTTTTGAGTGGTGATTAAATCAACAGCTACTCGGTTTTCGAGTAATTTAATATGGTCACATTCTTGTACGCGCTTGACTAAGGTGGTAGAAATAGCGACACCTGTTGCATCGGCTGCATGAATAATCCGCCGATGAGAGTGGCCACCTTCACGGGTTAAATGCAGTTGCTCAGTTTCGTCTAAAGTAAAACGTACGCCTTGAGCAATTAACCACTGAATCGAACGTGCGCCATTTTCGACCGTAAATTGTACCGTTTCTTTATGACACAAACCTGCACCCGCCACTAAAGTATCTTGGACGTGACTGTCATTAGTATCGGTTTCGTCTAACACCGCCGCCACGCCACCTTGAGCATAATAAGTACTTGCTTCACTTAATTCGGCTTTAGATAATACGGCAATTTTTAAATGTGTAGGCAATTTGAGGGCGAGGGTTAAGCCTGCCGCGCCACTGCCAATAATTAACACATCATAGTCAAGATTATTCATGGTTATTTAGTCAAACCGTCATACAGTGATAACAAAGTATAAGACAGACTAAGTTAGCACAATAGTACAAACAGGCATACAATCAGAGTTAAATCAGACAAATAGTGCTTTTTTTGAGCGGAGTTATCCTATTGAAGCAACATGCAACCGTGGTTAATATCGATTCAAACCATCATATTTGGGTGTCAGCCGCAAGGCAAAGTGCTTGTGGCAGTTGTCAACAAGCCAAAAATTGTCATCAACCAAGTATTTTTCAGGCACATAGTTTGCCCATTAAAGTGCAGTCAGGTGCTTATCATTTGCAAGTGGGGGATGAAGTGAGTATCGAAATTGCCGAACAAACCTTGTGGCAAGGATTAGCTTATTTGTATCTTTATCCCCTGTTAGCGTTGTCAATTGGGGCAAGCATTGGTCAGTATTGGGCAGGTGAAAGCGCAGCGATTGGCGGGGCAGCTTTGTTGTTTGCCTTGGCTTTGGTGCATGTTAAACAACTGACAAAACGACAAAACGACAAATTTTTACCAACTGTTATCAAAAAGCTCAATTAGCTTGAAAAAAATTACACAGACCCTATAGCGAGTTAACTAAATAGCTTTTACTTTGGCTAACAGTTTTTTTGTCTTCACGCGGACTACCTTGCCTGTTGAGAGAGGGAAAGGGTAAGTCTAATTTAAGACAATTTTTTATTGATTTGAGTTAGGAGTTTGAGGCATGAAACAAAAACAATCACAAACAATGCGTGTATGGTTGCTTGGTGTCGTATGTGCTGTGGGTGTGCAACATGCGTCAGCAGCCACGGTCGCAGTAGATTTTTCGGAGTTAGTTGAGAAAAATGCGAATGCAGTGGTCAACATTAGTGCATCAACCAAAGCTAAAAAACGCAGTTTGTCACAACAGCAACAACAGCAAGTTCCCGATATTTTTAGACATTTTTTTGGTGATCAATTTGGTTATGCGCCTCCTCAGCGTGATAAACAATCTTTTGGTTCGGGTTTTATTATTTCTAAAGAAGGTTATGTTTTAACCAATAATCATGTAGTTGATAATGCCGATAAAGTTATCGTCAAACTGAATGACCGCCGTGAATTAGAAGCAGAAGTGATTGGTACAGATGAACGCACCGATGTCGCACTACTCAAAATTAAAGCCGATAATTTACCTGTCGTACAAATTGGCAATCCTGATAAATTAAAAGTGGGTCAGCCTGTGTTGGCAATTGGTTCACCCTTTGGTTTTGATTACTCTGCAACCGCAGGCATTGTCAGTGCCAAGTCACGGGCATTACCCAATGAGTCGTATGTGCCATTTATTCAAACCGATGTTGCCATCAATCCAGGTAACTCAGGCGGGCCCTTATTCAATGCCGATGGCCAAGTGATTGGTATCAATTCACAAATTTATAGCCGTTCGGGTGGTTATATGGGCTTGGCCTTTGCGATTCCTATTGATGTCGCGATGGATGTCGTTGAGCAACTCAAAGACAAGGGCAAAGTTTCGCGTGGTTATTTGGGTGTAGTCATTCAAGATATAGACCGTGATTTAGCAGAAGTCTATGGCTTGAGCAAGCCAGCAGGGGCATTGGTGTCCAAAGTTTTGCCTGATACGCCTGCCGAAAAAGCGGGACTCAAAGAAGGTGATGTGATTATTGCTTTTAATAATCAGGAGATAGGCTTATCGTCCGAACTGCCGCAAATGATTGGTCGTGCCAAAGTAGGCAAAAAAGTACCATTAACCTTGTTGCGTGATGGTAAAAAAATGGACGTACCGTTTGAAGTCGCTTCTTTACCTGAAGATGAAGTGGATACTGCGGATAAAGCAAATGAACCCGATTTAAATAGCTTGGGGATTGGTTTGCGTAATTTGACTGAGCAAGAAAAAACACAACTCAAATTAGAGGGTGGTGTGGTGGTGTTACGTTTAGCAGACGATGGTGCGGCTGCCGAAGCGGGCTTACGCGCTAATGACGTGCTTGTACGCCTAAATAATCAAATGGTTAAAGATACAGACGAGTTTTTGAAGATTGCTAAAAAGTTACTTGTCAACAAAGCAGTCCCTGTGATGATTTATCGTGCGGGTCAGCCGCGTATTGTTGCTTTACGTCTTGAAGGAGCAGAGAAAAAAGACAGTAAATCGAAAAAGTAGTAAGTAAGGGCGAAGTAAGGGCTACGTAAGGGCGAATTGCAATTCGCCCTTACGTAGCTTTTTTGCTACAATGCCGCAACTTTTTCTTTGGCCTGTTGGTACAATTCTGTGACTGATATTAAGCATATTCGTAATTTCTCCATTATCGCCCATATCGACCACGGCAAATCGACACTTGCCGACCGCTTTATTCAATTATGTGGTGGCTTAGAAGACCGTGAAATGCAAGCGCAAGTCCTTGATTCAATGGATTTAGAGCGTGAGCGTGGCATTACCATCAAAGCCCATTCGGTGACTTTGTATCATAAAGCCCAAGATGGTATTCGTTATCAATTAAACTTTATTGATACACCCGGTCACGTTGACTTTTCTTATGAAGTGAGTCGTTCTTTAGCTGCTTGTGAAGGGGCATTATTAGTTGTTGATGCCGCACAAGGGGTAGAAGCGCAATCGGTAGCCAATTGTTATACTGCCATTGAGCAAGGCTTAGAAGTTTTACCTGTGTTAAATAAAATTGATTTACCGCAAGTTGAACCTGAACGGGTGATGCAAGAAATTGAAGATATTATTGGCATTGATGCCAGCGAAGCCTTTCGCGTCAGTGCCAAAACGGGTTTAGGCGTATTAGAGTTATTAGATGAACTGATTGCCAAAATTCCTGCGCCAACAGGCGACCGAGATGCCCCGTTACAAGCCTTGATTATTGACTCGTGGTTTGATAATTATTTAGGTGTAGTGTCTTTAGTGCGTGTGCGTCATGGTCGTATTAAAAAAGGCGACCGTATGTTGGTTAAAAGTACGGGTCAGGCACATTATGTGACCAGTATTGGTGTATTTAATCCCAAACATAGCGAAACAGGTAAGTTAGAAGCGGGCGAAGTGGGTTTTGTCATTGCAGGGATTAAAGATATTTTTGGTGCACCTGTTGGGGACACGATTACCCATTACAGCACGCCTGATGTCGAAATTTTACCGGGTTTTAAAAAAGCCAAGCCGCAAGTATATGCGGGTGTGTTCCCGATTGATTCCAGTGATTTTGAAGCCTTCCGCGAAGCCTTACAAAAACTCAAACTCAACGATTCGGCTTTGTTTTTTGAACCGGAATCTTCTGATGCTTTAGGTTTTGGTTTTAGATGTGGTTTCTTGGGCATGTTGCACATGGAAATTGTCCAAGAGCGTTTAGAGCGTGAATATAACCTTGATTTAATTACCTCTGCGCCAACTGTCGTTTACGAAGCCAAAAAGAAAAACGGCGATATTGTCTATGTTGATAATCCGTCAAAATTACCTGAAGGTTCTTCGATTGAAGAATTGCGTGAACCGATTGCCGAAGTGCATATTTTAGTACCGCAAGAATATGTGGGTAATGTGCTGACTTTGTGTACTGAGCGGCGCGGTGTGCAAAAAGACATGAAGTTTTTGGGCAAACAAGTGGCCTTGAGTTACGATATTCCGATGGCCGAAGTGGTTTTGGACTTTTTTGACCGCCTCAAATCTACTTCGCGTGGTTTTGCCTCTTTAGAATATGGTTTTAATCGTTTTGAAGCCTCTAGTTTGGTCAAAGTCGATGTGTTGATTAACGGTGAAAAAGTCGATGCTTTGGCGATGATTTGTCACACCAATGATGCACGTCATCGCGGGTTGTCTTTGGTCGATAAAATGAAAGATTTGATTCCTCGTCAAATGTTTGATGTGGCAATTCAAGCGGCGATTGGCAGTCAAATTATTGCCCGTTCTACGGTTAAAGCCATGCGTAAAAACGTCTTGGCTAAGTGTTATGGTGGTGACGTGTCACGTAAGAAAAAATTGCTTGAAAAACAAAAAGAAGGCAAAAAGCGTATGAAACAAGTTGGTAGCGTAGAAATTCCCCAAGAAGCCTTTTTAGCTGTGTTAAAGGTGGATAGATAATGGACTTTGATTTTGCCCTGATTTTAACCGTAGTCACGCTTGTTGCAGGTTTAATTTGTTTGCTGGATAAAGTCATTTTTAAGCAGCATCAAAAATTTATTGCCTCGGCAAACACTGCCAATCCCTACAAAGAAAACATCGTTATTGAATATGCGTATTCGTTTTTTCCTGTTTTGGCGGTAGTGTGGGTATTGCGTTCGTTTTTATTTGAACCTTTTACTATTCCATCAGGCTCGATGTTGCCAACTTTGGAGGTGGGTGATTATATTTTGGTCAATAAATATAATTATGGCCTACGTTTGCCTGTTGTGGGAACAGAAATTGTGCCTGTTGGCAAGCCACAACGCGGCGATGTCATGGTGTTTAAGTTCCCCCCCAAGCCTAGTATGAATTTTATTAAACGGGTGGTGGGTGTACCAGGCGACAAAATCAACTTTGCCAACGATACGCTGTATATTAATGGTGAGGTTGTTGAGCGTAAACTGTTGTCGCAAGAACCAGAAGTAGCCCCTTGGCAACAGTATTTTAATGAAACGATTGATGGTAAAAGCCATACTATCCGTCAAGAGGTAGGCCGTTATCCCGCAGGTAAAAGTTGGGGTTATACTGTGCCTGCTGGTCAATACTTTATGATGGGCGATAACCGTGATAACAGTAATGACAGTCGTTTTTGGGGTTTTGTCCCCGAAAAACTGATTGTAGGCAAAGCGGTTTATATTTGGACACATAAAGAACCAGGCTGGCATTTGCCTAGCTTCCATCGTAATCGTAGTATCGAATAATTTATAATATTTTAGGGGAACATCATGCGCTCAACACAACGTGGTATGTCTTATTGGTCGGTGTTGTTTGGGATTAGTTTTTTTGCAGGGCTGATTAAAGTCGCGGCCACTGTAGGGCCGATTTATTTAGACTTTTATACGCTTGATAAAATGCTGCAAGCCAAATTTAGAGAACCCCAAATTGATAAATTTGAGTTAAAGCAATTTGCTAGAGATTTAGGGTCGCAAATGGAAATGAATAACATTCGTGATCGAAAAGTTGAGGATTTAATGGTATTGAAGCGTGACGGTAATAAACTGTTGGTTGAGCTTGATTATGAAGAGCGTAGGAAGTTAATGGGTAATTTGGATGTGATAGTACATTTTAAAAAGGATTACTCTACTGAAAGACCTGATGGAATCAGTGAATGACGCTATCTTATCAACGATTATACAAGGCATTACATTATCAATTTAAGGATGAAAAACTGCTAAAACTGGCACTTACTCATCGCAGTGTCAGTGGCAACCATAATAATGAGCGTCTTGAGTTTTTGGGTGATTCTATTTTGGGCATGTTGGTTGCCGAATATTTATATCAGCATTTTCCTCAAGAAAAAGAAGGACGCTTAACCCGTTTACGTGCCACTTTAGTTAAACAAGATAGTTTGGCTGAGATTGCCCGTCATTTGAAATTAGGTGATTATTTATTGCTGGGTGCGGGTGAGTTAAAAAGTGGTGGTTTTCGCCGTGACTCAATTTTGGCCGATACGGTCGAAGCGATTTTGGGCGCGATTTTTTTAGATTCAGGACAAATAAGTCAATGCAAAGACTGTTTAATTGCATGGTATGACCAGCGTTTACAGGCTTTGACGAGCGAGACTTTTTTGAAAGATCCCAAAAGCCGTTTGCAAGAGTATTTGCAAGCACAACATCTGGCTTTGCCTACATATAACGTCACCGCTATTTATGGTGAAGATCATAATCAAACCTTTCACATACAGTGTGTTGTTGACAACATGAATCCCGTCCAAGGCAGTGGGGTGAGTCGCCGCCATGCCGAACAAGCCGCCGCCAGCGCGTTATTAAAACAGTTAGGTATTGAGTAAAAATATGACCGAACAACTTATTGAAAATTTTTTTGGTGCTAATCAACAACAGATAGATACCGAAAATTATCGTTGTGGTTTTATTGCCATTGTTGGTCGGCCAAATGTCGGTAAATCAACCTTATTAAATCACTTATTAGGGCAAAAATTATCCATTACCTCGCGTAAACCGCAAACCACCCGTCACAAAATTTTGGGTATTGTCACGCAAAATAACGTCCAAGCGATTTATGTTGATACACCAGGTATGCACAAACGTGAAACCCGAGCCATCAATCGTTATATGAATAAAGAAGCACAAAGCGCATTAAAAGACGTTGATTTAATTTTATTTGTGGTTGATGGTCTAAAATGGACTCCCGATGATGATTTGGTGTTAGAAAAATTACAATATACCGATACGCCAGTCATTTTAGTGTTGAATAAAGTCGATACCGTTGCCGATAAAGCGGTATTGTTGCCCTACGTTGAGACTCTGAGCCAAAAACGCAATTTTTCCGAAATTATTCCTTTATCGGCATTAAAAGGTCATAACTTAGCTACGCTACATGAGTTAGTTGGTCGTTATTTGCCTTATGCGCCTCCGATGTATGGTGAAGACCAAATTACCGACCGTTCACAACGCTTTTTAGCTTCCGAAATTATTCGTGAAAAAATCATGCGTCAAATGGGCGATGAAGTGCCTTATGATTTAACGGTACAAATCGAAGGTTTTAAAATTGAAGGTAATTTATATCGGATTGATGCGACCATTTTAGTTGAGCGTGATGGCCAAAAAGCCATCGTGATTGGTGAAGGTGGTCAAAAGCTCAAAAGTATTGGTAAATCAGCGCGTTTAGATATGGAAAAACTATTTGATGCCAAAGTGATGTTGACTTTATGGGTCAAAGTCAAAGGTGGGTGGTCAGATGATGAACGCGCACTCAAAAGTTTAGGTTATGGCGATATTTAAAGTTAATGGCCGTTATCCCTGCGTTATGTCATGGTTATGTGTTACATAGCCGTCCGTATCGTGAAAAAAGTCGTTTGGTCGAATTTTGGACTTTAGAACATGGGCGCATTAGTGGCTTAATGCGTCAGGCCGTGCCGCCTTTGTTTCAGCCCTGTTTAGTGGCGTGGCGGGGTAAAAATCCCTTAAAAAACATCTCCCAATGTGAAAGTGTAGGCTTGCCGCATCAATTGCAAGGAAATGCTACTTTTGCAGGTTTTTATCTTAATGAGTTATTAGTACGGTTATTGATTCATGAAGAACAGCAAGCTGAATTATTTGCGCTATATAGTCAAACCTTAGTCCAGTTAGCACAAGCCGAACAATTAGAGCCTGTGTTACGTCATTTTGAGCGTTGTTTATTAGCGGCATTGGGTTATGCACTCGACTTTAGACATGACCATTTACAGCAAAAAATTATCGCAGAGCTGCATTATCAATATCAGCCAGAGATAGGCTTTTATCAAGCATCTGAACATCCCACATGGGAAGGGCGGATTTTATTGGCAATTGCCGCCGAAGATTGGCAAGAATTAAATGTTAGACGTGCCGCAAAACAGATTATGCGACTCGCGTTAGGTACGCATTTAGGCAATAAACCGTTAAAAAGCCGAGAATTGATGACTTACGCATTTCCCCGAAATTAGTGCGTTTTGAAAATCCGCCCCAACCATCCTTTAAAAAGGAGGGAGTTCCACCTTTTGTAAAGGGGGTTAGGGGGATTTAGTGAGTCAATAAGCAATAACCGCGTAAATCAAGTCAGAGGATAAGTGAATGAGTATTTTATTAGGGGTTAATATCGACCACGTTGCTACTTTACGTCAAGCGCGTGGCACACGTTATCCTGAGCCATTACACGCGGCGTTATTGGCAGAAGAAGCGGGGGCAGATGGTATTACCTTACATTTGCGCGAAGACCGCCGTCATATTCAAGAGCGTGATGTACGGTTATTGGCACAAATGTTACAAACACGGATGAATTTTGAAATTGCTGTTACTGAAGAAATGCTCTGTTTGGCTGAACAAATAAAACCTGCTCATGTGTGTTTAGTACCAGAGCGGCGTGAAGAATTAACTACCGAAGGCGGTTTAGACGTAGCAGGGCAGCAAGACAAAATCAGAGCAGCGTGTCAGCGTTTGGGGTGTTTAGGGATTGATGTGTCATTATTTATTGACCCTGATGCAGAACAAATTGATGCCGCCATTGCCTGTGGCGCGCCAACCATTGAGTTACACACAGGTGCGTATGCCGAAGCACAGTCTGTATCCGCTCAGACCCATGAATTACAACGTATTATCACTGCAGCAGATTATGCCGCACATAAATTGGTCGTTAATGCAGGACATGGTTTGCATTATCACAATGTCCAAGCCATTGCACAAATTAAAGCCATGAATGAGTTAAATATCGGTCATGCGATTGTGGCACATGCTTTATTTGTGGGTTTTAAAGCGGCAGTTAAAGAGATGAAAGATTTGATGTTACAGGCGCGGTATTAGCCCTCACCCCAACCCTCTCCCTGATGGAGAGGGGATTCTTTAATCCGAGTCTAATTTTCTAATTCAATACTACCCGATACCTGCACATTTAAACGCGTTTGGCCGCCCGCATAGTCGGCAGCAGGTGCTGCATCGGCCATTTCCATTTTGGCTGCACCACGCATCATATACATCGGTTGCGGTTGATGACTGCCCGCCGTACCCAAACTCATCTGTACCAATTTATAACCTTTAGCATTCCACGCACTTTTTATTTTATCGGCGCGAGTTTTAAAAGCAGCAACGGCCTCGCTAATCAGTTGATTTTCTAATTCGCGCCGTGTTTCGGGAGCAACACTAAAATTGAGATTATTTAATTGCAGTTTGTTTTGTAATTGGCTAATCAGTTCGCCCGCCGCTTTAAAATCTTTACTTGATACTTGAATCTCAGCATGACCACGCCAGCCATCTAATTTATTTTTATCATTATAAATGGGATAGCTTTGTTGATTGCCACTGGTTAATTTAACGGCAGGATAATTGCCACCCAACTTAAGTGCTTCATTGTTGATAATAGTTAATTCTTTGGCCAGTAGTGCAGGATTTTTGTTATTTAACTCAACACTCAATGTGGCAGAAAGTAAATCATTGGCAATTTCCTTTTCAACTTCGGTTTGAAAATCAATGCGTTGATAAATCGGCGGGGCGTCGGCAGCATAGACAGGTGCAACTAAAACAATTAGTGCCAAGGGTAGGGCTTTTTTCAACATAATTATGTTCCATTAAAAGAAAAATACATCTTAAGACTGACGCGGTTGTTGCTTATCCGCTCAAGACACGTATTTCGGGTAAATACCTAAGACACTGATAGTTTCTAACTGTTTTGTGTAAATAAAAAGGCCAATCTCTTGGCCTTTTTGTTATTTAGTTTTTTTGCGCCGTTTAGTTTCGTGTTCTTGATGCTCCATAGAGTGAGCAATACAAGCGAATGCACAAAGTAAGGTAAACAATAAGGCATTAGCAGCAATTTGCAAATTAAAGTCTGTGCTAGAGTGAATCATAATACTCATGATGCCCATCATTGCCGCAAAGCCCATACCTTTTAAAATCGCGGTATGACGTTGTTGTTGGGCTTGAATCGCTTTTATAAAACTGAGTATGACAATAGAAGCAAAAAATAAGCAGCCAATTAGCCCATATTCAATCCAAAATTCCAAAAAATCGTTGTGAGCATAATTAAAAAAGCCTACTGATTGATTGTCACGATAATTGGGAAAAATACTGTAGTAGCTTCCTGCTCCCGAGCCTGTTAACCAAAAGTCTTGTAAAGTTTGTAAGCTATTTTGAAAAACAAAAGTACGTTCTTCACGTTCGGTATCGGTAGTTTCAAGTCGTTGCGCTAATTTATCTAGGCCAAACCATGAGCCTAAAATCAATACGTCAACCATAATTAAACTACCAAATAACAGCACTAAGGATTTAGCTTTATGATGTTCACGATATAGCCATAAACCAATAACGGCACAAATACCTAAACTGGCAAAAAAAGCCGTATTACCCATGCGTGAATGTGATAATACTAAAGCGACTACCATTAACGCCAAAAATACGCGTAAACGTGCTTTGCCACTGAGCATGGTAAAAATAAAGTTACGCAAGCTGGCTCTAAACCCTGCATACAATTCTTTGTTGGCCAAAATTTGAGTAACAAGTAAGCCTACGCCAAGAGCAATGGTCATTTCTAAATAACCCGCAAAATTGTTACGGCTTACAAAAGTACCTGTTGCATTGGTAACTTGGTCTCGTTCTACAGCATCGGAAATACCTAAAATATCAAAAGATTTGCCACCGAGTACCACTAATACACCATACGCCGCTTGCAATACGCCACAAATCACCAAAAGCTGTGCCACTTGGTTGAGACGACTTGGTGTATTGATAAGTGCCAAGGCTAAAACAAAAAATAGGGCGTAAGCGATGCTTTTTTGTAGCTTATATAAAGTTGCGCCCGCATCCAACGACAAAGACTGCCATGACGTGGGCGATTCAAGATAATTAAGATGGTGCGGACTTAACCATGCCAATACTTCAGGCGGTAAAGGAATCAGTTGTATGGCTGACCATAAAGGCACGGCAAAAAACAAAGCAATAATGGTTTTATTACTTGATAGGGCATTGGGTAAAGGTTGCTCTTTGTTTAAGCTCAGTAACCATGCCATAAATAGTATGGCTATTAATAACTCTAATAAGGCAACCGACCACTCGCGATGACTACCTAAAGGTAAAGGTGACCAAAATAAAATAAGGCAAAAAAATATAAATAAAATACGTGACATAAACTTGAGTCAGGAGTGTGTATTGCAACAAGTGTGCTGTTGACTCTTAAAGCACAAATGAGCAATAAAAATTAAGCAATAAAAAAGGGTCTAGACAGACCCTTTCAGTGCCTTAAACAGCTATTAACACTTTGTTACAGCACCAGCTTTATTTTTACAAACACCACTACCGCCGCCGCCACCACTATTACCACTACCAGTAGCACCACCGATAATTATAGGTGTGTCACCAGCCTTAACGCCACCCAATAAACCGCCACCTTCACGTTTGCCTGGTGCAGGTAAACCAGCCGCAGCATAAATTTCGGCGGTTTTTGTGGGGGCAGCAGCCGCAGCAGCATCAGCTGCAACACTTGCTGAAACACCTTTGCTAATCGCGAACTTGACGATATCTTCTGCACTGTTCGGGTCTTTCGCTACTGCTTCTTGAATCGCATCAGAAGCTGAGGATTCGCTACCTGGACAACTCATAAACTCCTTAAAAGCTTCCTCACCACTGAGATTACCTTTAGCTTTATCAACACCATCAGCAATAGCGGAAGTAGCACTTTTTGTCTTGCCAAAGGTATCACAAACGACTTCTGGCTTTTGAGCAGCATAGGCTGAACCGATGGAAACACTTAACAACAACCCGAATAATAATTTACTCATGAGGTAAACTCCTTTGATGTATACAAATTAGCCTAAGGGCTATACTAGTTTGAATCCTAGTACAACGCAAAAGGCTTGGCAAGCGAAAAGATGTTACAACGGATGCAAAAAGCAAAAACTTGTTACAAGCCGTTGTGGCTTTTGTTGGTACATCTCATTTGCTTTATTAGCCTACGATTATAAGCTACTTGCGGCTAAATAAGCGTTGTGTTTGTATGACAAAGTGACGAAAGCGATTAATTTACAGATGAAAAAGCCTTATTTTTCGTACCAACGCTGCAAACCTACATCAGCGTAACTTTCTCTATTTTCTTTGGTAGGTAGCCACTGAGCGTGACAATGTGTGGCATGTAACAAAAAGTCAAATAAAGTTAAATGGCGGCGTAAAACGCGGGTTAAACGATGGGGCAGTATGGGATTAAAGTGACCAAACCATGTAAAAAGTTGTCGCGGATTTTTTTTGACCCACAACCAAGAACCCATTTCTAAAGTGAAAGGTAAAAAAACACGCGAAGGATGATTTTGTAATTGCATGTCATACAAATAATCCCATAAGTCGCCATGTGTGGTGTAGTTGAGCGACTGGGGTTCCATTAAATAAAAATCGTGGTGTGGATAAGCACTATTAAAAATTTCACGCAACGCAACCGCTTCTGCAAGGTGATAAGGTGCGCGTTTATGCGCTGCATAAGGAAACCAAATGCGGTCGCGTAGGCCAAAACCCGAATGACAATCTATGGCTAAAGAAAAATTGTGGGTTAATAAACGTTGTTGCACATAATTAACTAAGGTTGCGGATTCTTGTTCCATCTCCTCCGCATTTCCTCTATACCATGCCAGTCGTGACGATAAGCGTTGACCACCCAATGGCCATAAAGTACGACCTTGTGCTTGTACGGGAGCATTACGCATTAAGTCCACGCCACGAGGATTAGCGCGGGTATTATTGAGCAATCCACCGACATTAAGCATGGGAATACAGACAATACGCACTTGTTGTAATAGTTGTTGTAATGAGGTATCCCATTGGTAACGAGCTAACAGGTTTTGTAACCATGCAATCAGCACTTGACTACCAATTCGCTCCATACCATGCACCCCACCAAATAAGCCAATCGCGGGATGGGCAGGGTTTTGACTGCCTAACTCAAGTGACCAAATAGGTAAGGCAAAGTTTTTTACCTGAATCTGGGTTAATACTTCGCTGCGGATTTGTTGAGGGTACTGCTCAATCAGTTGTTGCAATTGATGCAGTTCGGGAAAAGTTTGGGCAGAGGGTAAGGACGACATAAGCCATCTCGTGAGCTGATTGGGGCTTGTTGATATTTTTTACACACTCGCCCCAACCCTCTCCCAGTGGGAGAGAGGGGAAAGCGATGGTTAATAACGCAAACCTAAACCTAAAGAAATATTATCTAAGTAGCGATGATTGTTGTACTTTTCAATAGCAAAAATGGCTACCCAACGATTATTGGGATAGTGGTCATAACGGGTGGGTAAGGTTAAG
>Ga0209599_10000082_pt1 | contig 68970 bp, 70 predicted proteins | sample Shrwel_input2_FT_FD_187534 | JGI IMG/M metagenome (GOLD analysis project Ga0209599, IMG submission 187534) | Subsurface microbial communities from deep shales in Ohio, USA - Utica-3 well 1 S input2 FT (SPAdes) (version 2) ...
ATATGCAGGTAAACGCCTAGTGCCAGAAATGATGGATATGGTGCAAAGAACGCCATTGTTTAGAAAGTTGAAGCCGTAGTTTGTTGGAGTGAATTTATTTGCCTATTATTTGAATATGACGTAGGGGTAAATAATTATTCGCCCCTACAAATTGATTGCCGCCTTAACCGTCATCAACGTCTCTTGCGTCGCAGGAATATCCAACAGCTTCACAGCTTGCTCGGCAAAAGGTAGGGCTTCACTAGCACGCCCTTGATGCAACAATAAATCCGCCAAATTATTCCAACCTGACACTTCATCAGGAAAGCGACGGATTAACTCTCTCAAAGCAATTTCACCTTTGGCTACATCACCCAAGGTCACCGAGCTATTCGCCAATCCCAACCATGCTATTTTTTCATCGGGCCAATACTGACTAGCATGTTCATAACCTGCTTGTGCGCCCCGAGCTGAGCCGTGTTTTTCTAAGATACTAAGCTGTTGTAAGGTTTTATCCGCTTCTAACCAAGACGGTATTTTTTCAGGGTCAATAATCAAACTTGCCCAATAATTGCCACGCGCCCACGTGTATTCAAAAGTGGAAAAAGACAATACTAAGTGCTCATCAACGCCTGAACGTAAAATCAGTTGTTGGCGTGCATAATCAACACCAACCACCACCGCAAAATGCCAAACTGGATACAACTTTAAGCCATTATTCTGTAACACTAAAACGGGGTAGCCCTCATCTAAAGCGGTAAAAATAGCATTCAGATTAGAGGCAAGTGGGTACGCCAAACGACCATGTTGACGGGCACTGGCGACCATCTCAAGGCTAAAACTGCCTTTACGTTTGGGGACATATACTTCGGCTACGAGCTGTTCAGGCAATATATTAACGCCTGTGTGTTGCAGCATCGTTGCTAAGGCAGCAGGACCACATTGATGGAGATCTTGAGCAAAAAAAGGCACAGTTTGTAGTTCAACAGCGGGACGTTGTTTCAGCATGGCTTGTTGTTGATGTAATGCGCGTGTTTGTGGCGCAGTACAAGCAACCATCAACACAGACATCAACACAGACATCAACACACAAAATAGATGACGAATAGACATAGAATTATTTTATCAAGCAAAACAAGGGAAGAGTGGTGTGTCCCTCCCTGAGTTTTTTAACGATGATGGGTAAAGGGAAACACACTCGTTAAGCCTAAAAGGTCGGTGACCAATAACACGAGGAAAATAAAGACTAACGTCCCCAAAATATCACCACCGGCTGGTAGTGTTTGCATTTTGCCGTACAGTTGTTGCACTTCATCATCAGAAAGTGCAGCAATACGGGCAGTGGCTTGGTTATGGTCTACACCAAGACTGACCAACTGTACTTGTACGTCATTGCGAGCTAAAAATGTCGTTAACTCAGTGCGTTGACGCGATAAATCCATCGCCGTCGCTTGGGCAACCACTGCATCCGTAGGGATAACGGCGGCAGAGGCTTGCATGGGAACACTGAGGCTGGTGCAACTGACAATCAGCATGGCTGCTGTGCCTTTCATCCATTTGGATTTCATGGTGATATTTCCTGTTGAGCTAAAAATATAAAGATAAGCGGCGTTAGTTCGTTTGCTGCTTTAGGTCACCATAAATAACATCATCATTGCCCTTGCTCTGTGCGTTACAGAACATTGAGGCGGTTTCAAAGCTGATTTTGCTGAAGTTTCTATGGAAGTTCGGCGATTAGAGCGAACACAGCCTAGTGACGTTCGATTTTTAAACCTAAAAAGTCGCCAAATCGCGCCATCGCTTTGGCAATAGTTTCCCCTTCTAATGGTTGTGCTCTTTCAAAAAACTGCGTTTCAATAGCCAATAAACCCTTTTTTTTGGTGCGCTTCCACACCCCTATCACCTGACCATTTTCGACAATAGTGGGTTTAAAAATACCATTACTCGTTGTGGCTATTCCTTTAAATTGTGGTGAAATAACGTCGCTCCTGTTCTTATAACTCACCATGAATTCATCAAAAGCAGGTAAAAAATCAATGCGTTGCTGAACGATAAAATCTGTATTTTGAGCCTTGAAAAAATAGATGTGGTGGTTTATTTTTTCTGAAATGAAATCGTCTCCAAGCTCTTCAACCCCTTTTCTCGCGTCGCCCATTGGTAATCCAGACCACCAGTGAAAATCGGCTAAAGTGGCAGGTGCATGGCTCGTAAAGTAGCGTTTTGCTAACGCGATGATGGCTTCTTCTCGCGTAAAGACTGCACCTTTTGGCACTTTTTCGTCCATCAAAGCGTAAGTGTGTTGTTTTCCGCGCATTACACCATTGCAGACAATGGCTTCTAATTCAGCATCGAACATCAATAATGATGACCGCCCTAGATTGGTTTTGATGCCCGCTTTTTCGAGCACATCCATGAGTTCCGAGCGAGTCAAATGCAGACCTCCCTCCAGCGTTTTTTCAATCAGTGCCTTACTTTTGTTCAGCGTAATGCTATCTAACTCCAATTTTTTAAGCCAAGAATTCATGATTTTTTGAATCTGAGGTGCAGTCAATTGAATCATCCATCGGGCATCTTCGGCAGCAACAAAATGCCACGTCGGACGCAGCACATGTGTACGCACAATTTCACCGCTATCGAGTGCTTGTTCAATCATTTTGTCCGTTGCATGGGGCATCCGCAAACCAACTCCCCATTTGGCCATCGGATAATCTTGCGCTTGTATCGCGCCCATGTGGGCAACGACATCTTTGGGTGTTTGCAAGTTTGTAGAAGCAATACGTTGGTTAAGTAGTCGTGCATGAGCGATATTTAGCATGGTTTTTCAATTTTAGTGTTGAAGATGGACGAGTTGATCAGCGCGATTTCAGGTTAGATGGCGAGCCAAAGACTATACGGGATATGCGCCGAGCCGACAGAGCTTTGTTATTACGCAGCGATGAGACAATTGCCTTAAAAATAACACTAACCACCGAACCGAACCAACACCTATAATATCAGGTTAATTTGTGGTTTTTTGTGGTGTGGTGTTATGCGTTATCCTAAAGTTTATGATGTGATTGTGATTGGTGGCGGTCATGCGGGGACAGAAGCGGCTTTAGCTTCGGCACGAATGGGCTGCCAAACGCTATTGTTGACGCACAATATCGAAACTTTAGGGCAAATGAGCTGTAACCCTGCCATTGGCGGAATTGGTAAAAGTCATTTAGTCAAAGAAATTGACGCGATGGGCGGGGCAATGGCCTTAGCCACTGATAAAGGTGGTATTCAATTTCGTGTATTAAATGGCAGTAAAGGCCCTGCGGTACGTGCCACACGCGCCCAAGCCGACCGTGTGCTGTATAAAGCGGCGATTCGCAGCATTCTCGAAAACCAAGCCAATTTAGACATCTTCCAACAAGCCGCAGACGATTTAATTGTTGAAGGCGATACCGTGAAAGGCGTGATTACGCAAACGGGTATTCATTTTAGTGCCAAATGTGTGGTGTTAACGACAGGCACCTTCTTAGGCGGCACGATTCATATTGGTTTGGAAAATTATCGTGGTGGTCGCGCAGGTGATCCGCCTTCGATTGCCTTAGCGAATCGTTTACGTGAATTACCGTTGCGCGTTGGACGATTAAAAACAGGTACGCCTCCGCGTATTGATGCCAAATCGGTCGATTTTAGCCAATTGATTGAACAAGCAGGCGATACACCCACGCCAGTCATGTCGTTTATGGGCAATCAAGCGATGCATCCACAACAAATCAGTTGTTGGATTACTCATACTAATGAAAAAACGCACGATATTATTCGCAGTGGTTTAGACCGTTCACCGATGTACACGGGTGTCATTGAAGGCGTAGGCCCGCGTTATTGCCCGTCGATTGAAGATAAAATTCATCGTTTTGCTGATAAAAACTCGCACCAAATTTTTATTGAACCTGAAGGCTTAACCACTCATGAGTTATATCCCAACGGTATTTCCACCAGCTTGCCGTTTGATATTCAAATTCAATTAGTACGGTCGATGAAAGGGCTAGAAAATGCTCATATCGTTAGACCGGGTTATGCCATTGAGTACGATTATTTTAATCCGCAAGATTTGCAACATACGCTTGAAACCAAAGTCATCCATAACTTGTATTTTGCTGGCCAAATTAACGGCACGACAGGTTACGAAGAAGCTGGCGCACAAGGATTATTGGCAGGGATTAACGCAGGTTTACGCGCTCAAGATAAAGAGCCGTGGTATCCCTTGCGTGACCAAGCCTATTTAGGCGTGTTGGTCGATGATTTAATTACTCACGGTACAAAAGAACCGTATCGGATGTTTACTTCGCGTGCTGAATACCGTTTGTTATTGCGTGAAGACAACGCCGATGCCCGTTTGACCGAAGTAGGCCGTCGTTTAGGTTTGGTCGATGATGCCCGTTGGCAAGCGTATTGTGAAAAACAAGAAGCTATCGTCCAAGAAACACAACGCATGAAACAGATGTTTGTTTTCCCTAATTCGGAGTTGGCAGCACGTTTTACTGTCGCGACAGGCCAAGAATTAGCACGTGAAAATAGCTTGTTAGATTTATTGCGTCGTCCACAAGTCAGTTATAGCCAATTGGCTTCGTTAACAGACACCGTGGTTGCGCCTGAAGTGGGCGAGCAAATAGAAATTAACGCGAAATATTCAGGTTATATCGACCGTCAACACGACGAAGTGGCGCGTTTGCGTAAGTCTGAAGAAATGATCTTGCCTGATGATTTTGATTATGACCGCGTTCAGGGCTTATCGAATGAAGTACGGTTAAAACTCAAAACCATTAAACCTGAAACCTTAGCGCAAGCAGGACGGATTTCAGGTGTCACTCCTGCGGCGGTGTCGTTGTTGCTGATTTATTTGAAAAAGCATGGCATGGCCAATATGAAATTGGCGGGTTGATCGCGTTTACTTTTGTGCGTTATGTGTGTTTTTCTCGGCAAGGATGCCTTCCATTATCTGCATTTAGCGACTGATATTATCTTTCTATGAATTCTCTACATGATTTATTAACCCAAGGCATCGCTCAACTCGGTCTCACCATCCCCGATGCCGCTATTGAGCAACTCGAATACTATGTTGCTGCCTTGCAAAAGTGGAATGCCGCTTATAATCTCACCGCCATTCGTGAGCCGCGTGAGATTGTCATCAAACATTTGTTAGACTCACTCACCGTGTTGCCGCATTTGCGCGCTAATACTTTGTTAGATGTAGGTACAGGCGCAGGTTTACCGGGTTTGGTACTCGCGATTGTGAAGCCTGATTTATACGTGGACTTGCTCGATAGCAATAGCAAAAAAACCCGATTCTTACGGCAAATGGTCGCTGAGTTGGGGCTAAAAAACGTCAAAGTGCATCATGCGCGGGTAGAGCAAGCAGATTTACCGCCGCAAATGCAGGTGATTAGTCGAGCATTTTCGAGTTTGAGTGATTTTAATCTGGGCTGTCGCCATTTTTTAGCCAACGAAGGCGTGTTGTTGGCGATGAAAGGACAGTTTCCGCAAGCAGAAATAGACGCATTACCTACGGACATACGCGTATTGGAAAGTATTCCGTTGACCGTCCCTTTTTTGGATGAGGCACGACATTTGCTAGTGCTAGGTAACGCTTAATTTAGAGTAGGAATGTGAACATGACACAAATTCTCGCCATCGCCAACCAAAAAGGCGGTGTCGGTAAAACGACAACTACCGTCAATTTAGCCGCCTCGTTAGCGGCGGTAAAACGTCGCGTCTTGTTAATTGATTTAGACCCACAAGGTAATGCCACGATGGGTTCAGGTGTGGATAAAAATGCCTTACCGTATTCCGTTTATGACGTGTTATTAGGCGATACCCCGATTAAAGTCGCCATTCAAAAAACTCCCAAAGCAGGTTATGACGTATTGGGTGCGAATCGCGAGTTAAGCGGTGCAGAAATTAGTTTGTTTGATTTAGAGCGACGCGAATTAAGACTCAAAGAAGCGATTGAGCAAATTCGTAAAAGTTATGACTTTATTTTGATTGATTGCGCCCCGTCATTAAGCATGTTGACTTTAAACGCGCTGGTGGCCGCCGATGGTGTCATCATACCCATGCAATGCGAATACTACGCCTTAGAAGGCTTGGCGGATTTGACCAATACCATCGAACGCATGACCGCCAAGCTCAATCCACAACTGCAAATTCGCGGCATTTTGCGCACTATGTACGACCCCCGTATGACCTTGGCCACCGATGTTTCCGCTGAGTTAATTAAACATTTTGGCGATAAAGTCTTTAGTACCGTCATTCCGCGTAATATTCGTTTAGCGGAAGCACCCGCACATGGCGTACCTGTCATGTATTACGATAAAGGCTCGCGTGGTGCGTTTGCGTATTTGAGTTTGGCGGCTGAACTGATTAAAAAAGATAAAAAGAGAAAAACCGTATGAGTGCCAAAAAACGTGGATTAGGAACAGGTCGCGGTTTAGATGCTTTATTAGGTGCAGTACGCCAAGTGCGTGATGATGTTGCGGCGGTGGAGTCTCATACCATTCCGCCAACCATGCTCAATAGTTTGCAGCAATTACCGTTAGAGCAATTACAACGCGGCCGTTATCAACCCCGTCGTGATATGAATCCAACAGCGTTGCAAGAATTAGCGGATTCGATTAAAGCCCAAGGGATTATGCAGCCGATTATCGTGCGCTTACTGGCTGATGATCGTTATGAGATTATTGCAGGCGAGCGACGTTGGCGCGCAGCACAAATGGCGGGCTTAGAGACGATTCCTGCCATTATTCGTGAGATTAACGACGATACCGCTATTGCGATGGCGTTAATTGAAAACATCCAACGGGAAGACCTGAACCCGATGGAACAAGCCACCGCGATGCACCGTTTTATTGAAGAGTTTGCCCTGACGCATCAACAAATTGCCGAAGCGGTGGGCAAAGCGCGCGCGACCGTGACTAATTTATTGCGTTTAATGTCCTTACCGCGTGAAGTCAAAACCTTGTTAGAACATGGCGACTTAGAAATGGGTCATGCGCGTGCGTTGTTATCGCTACCTGAGCAGCAGCAAATTGACAGTGCGCGTTTAGTGGTGGCTAAAGGCTTATCGGTGAGACAAACCGAAGCCTTAGTGCGTAGCCTCTTAGCGGCGAACGAAAAACCTGCCGATGACAAAACAATTGACCCCAATGTCGCGCAATTGCAACAGAGTTTGGCCGATAAACTGGGGGCGGCAGTACAGATTGACTACAACAAAAAGGGTCAAGGTCGCTTAGTGATTCGTTACAATTCCTTTGAAGAATTAGACGGCATCTTGGCGCATATTCAGTAAGTTAGAGCTACCATGTCGAGATCAAGGGCAGTGCGTTAAGCTGCCCTTTTTAGTTTCAGGATGCCTATGTTTCAATCATATGCTCAGCAAAGTTTAGACTTCGAGCAGATACAGCACTATGCTCAACAGTATCACGATGTCGATATGTGGCAGTTGTTAGGGCAAGACGAAAACTATTTTCCGTTTTTGATTGGCAGTAATGAACGTGACTTTTGTATTGTCTATTGGTCAAAACGACAGGGCATTATCACACATCATGATGACGATCCTGTCCGTTATTATGCCTTTGCTGATTGGCTAAATAACAACGCTCATCCTGTCTTTGCTACGCTTGTGGAGGCCGAGAACTATGCGGCTGACCGAGAGTGGCCGCGTTTGGATTAACTTATGTCGTATGTTGTTTTTATTCTTTGCCTACTCATGAGCGTTGTCTCTTACGCCGAAAGTGAGTGGGAGTTGAGCAAAGAGGATACGCAACGCAATATCCAAGTGTATGTTCGCCCGCAAGAAACGCTGCCTTATCATGAGTTTTATGCTCAAACCATCGTCCCGCAGCCTATAGAAACCGTAATTGCAGTCTTAGCCGATATTAGCGCATGGCCACAGTGGTTGGCGCGCATCAAAAAAGTTCAGATTCTCAAAAAACAAGAAAACCAAAGTTGGGTCTATGTGATTTATAAATTGCCGTATCCTTTTGTTGAACGTGATACGGTGTTATATGCCCGTTTAACTAAAAATCCTAAAACGTCGATTGTCACGATTCAAAGTAACGCAGTGCCTAACTATCCATTGCCGCCCGATATTGTTATTAAACGTGTACGTCTGAATAATTTAAGCAGTACATGGCGATTAACACCCTTGCCAACAGGCGGCACTAAAATAGAGTTAACAGGCCGAGGCGAACCCGGTGGTTTTATGCCGTCACTGATTTTTAATTATAATTTGGCTGATGAGGCACAACAGACGGTACGCTTATTACGGCAAATGTTAATACGACCACAATATGCGCCCAAGCTAGCCGAGAAAGCACGCAATATTCATAAAAAATAGCAGAGAAATCAACATGCAAGGTTTACTACTGAGTCGTCATGCCGCCAAAGTATATGGTTTAGTCGCGATGATGTTGGTACTTTGGTTCGGTGGTTTTTTTGATAAACAAGCAAAATTGGTGCGTATTTATGCGACTCAAGGAGTAATAGAAACGGTGTATGAGCGTGCTTATTTGATTCGTTTACAAGATGGTCGAAAAGTACGGATTCAACGACAAGTAGAATTGACCAAAGGTACGGCAGTCGATTTGAAAATGAGCGTATATGCCGATCAAAGTGAAAAAGCAGTGTTGATGGGGAAGGTGAAAAAAACGGAAAAGCCATAGTTTTGTAAGATGGGTAAATGGAGAAACTTGCCGTTTTGGTTATGTCGATGGTAGTGTAATAAGCCCCTGATTATGGTGGGTTTCGTACCTCTATCCATCCTACGGCACTATAATTATCATTAAAAAAGGGGGCATTAAAGTTTCCTTTGGAGCGTTATTGGTGATGTAGTTCTTGGCGTATAGTTTGGCGCACTACGTCAGCAAGCGTTAAACCTTGAGCATAATCTTGTAATGCTTGGTTAATCATCGTTTGATAATTACCGCCTGCCATTTCAGCCTTAGCCTTAAATACGGCTAATACTTTGTTATCAATTCGCATCGTGACACGGGTTTTTCCGTGTTGTTGAGCCTGTAAAGCGGCTAAAGCGGGTACTTGTGATACAGGTTTTGCATCGCTAAAATCCATGTCGGCTAATTCATTATAGATAGGGTCAGAATTGTTGTTCATATCGTTTCCTTTGAGGCTGTGTTGCCTTCCACGCTGAGATTAAACGGATAACATCGCCGCGCAATGTCCACACGACAAGCAAAATACGATTTTTAGCACCCATGCCTAGCGAGATAAAACGCTGCTCGCCTTGTGCATCAATATCTTCTTTAGTGAGTGCATAAGGATCAACTAACACAGGCTTTGCTTCTTCAAAAGTTACGCCCTCATGGTTAATGGGGTTCAATGCCGCTTTGTCTGGGTCGTATTGGATATTGAGCATGATTGTTATTGTATGTACATTTGTGCATATTGCAAGTTCATAAGAGGGGGCATAAGTAGCTTTTTTCATTTAATGACACCATGTATCTGTTGTTGATGTCATCAGTTTGAATGATGCAAAATCTACTAAGTACCCCTGAGCTTGCACAAGGGGGACTGAGCTTGCTAAGTCCTTATTTTATTCGTTCCTTTTTCCATTCAATATCCCAACGCTCTATGGTTTTTACGGCTTTAATTTCGGGAATGGTTTTTACTACATAGTCACAAAACTCTTTTTTTGACTTATGAAGTTTTTTTCCTGATTGCCAGTCTTTCCATAATCTATGCGCTTCAAGCTTTGCCTTTTGCTTTGGGTCATTATCAAGCTTGGCCTGTGCGCCCTTTCTACCTCTTTCAGAAAGTGTATTTTGTAAGGCTCGTTTGAGTTTTTCGGGTTCTACAATAGAGTCAAAATCAATTAGTCTTACATCGGTAATGCACTCACCTGCCTGAAATAAAAGATATGCGGCAAATGACTCCTTTTGGTTTTCTAGGGCGATAACGGCATCATTTATCAAAAGAAAAGCGGTAGCTAGAAGTAACACTCTCTGGCTTGTATCAGTAGGAAGGCCACAAATACTAAGAAAGCCAGTCATCCCTTCTTCACCACTAAGGCCAAAACTATAAAGATCAAAATAAGTGAAACATGGTTTTTCTATCAGGGCTTTGCCATTTGCTGTGAACATTCCAGCTTTATTATCACCATAATTAATTGGGTTGTTTATCTGTGTTGCAAGTACATTTGTCGCTCGGATGACATCACCAAGATCATTATTTGCGTCATCATCAAAATTATAAGGGTTATGGTTTGACGCTAACATAAGGGCATCGTAACTCACTTGAGATAGTGAGCCACGAATCCAATTTTGGTCGTTCGTAGCGTCAAGAATTAACGGGTGGTTTGTAAGCGTACGTCCTTCAATTAGATAGGATTGAATTTCTCTTGACATAAATCACCCTACACCTGATCCACCATAAAACCCGTGTTTTCACACGGGCTACAAAAACTAAGCAGACACCCAATCTTCAACCATTAAACCCGCCACGCGGGTAAATTCTTTCGTATTATGGGTGACTAAAATAGCGTTGATGGCTAAGGCGTGACAAGCAATCCACAAATCATTCGCACCTATGGGTGTACCTGCGTTTTTAAGGTGATTAAACTGTTGGGCGTAATGTTGGCAAATAGCGGAATGTTCAGGGTAGATAACAGGAATCTGAGCAATTAAGCGTGCTAGATTTTGTAACACCTGTGTTTTGCGTGTACTGCGTTCAGCGCCTTTTAACAGTTCGGCATAAGTAATAAAGGACATACATAATTCGTCGTTAGGCTGTAGATTATCAACGCGCACAGCAATGCTGGGAGGCTTATTTTTAATCAGGTAGATTAAAATGTTCGTATCCAGCATATAAATCATAAGTCTTCACGTTCTTGCAGCGGTAGATGCTCTTGCAGGTTTGCTTCAAGCTGCTCAATAAAGTCGGCATCAAAGTCTTGTAATGCCGCTAACAAGGCTTGTCCGCGTTGACTATCGAGGGCATGAATCACCAAATCACCTTGTGCATTTTTGCTAATAGTGACTCGTTGAGTGTTTAAACGAAATTCAGCAGGAATACGCACTGCTTGGCTATTGCCATTGTTAAAAACGCGACTGAGAATAGTGTGCATTTTAGACTCGTACATACATTATGGTGTGTACGAGTATTATAGTCATAGGAAGTGCAGAAAAGCCAATCTAGCTTAACCCTTCCTCACAATCTGCCAAACCGCCACACCTGCCAAGCCCAAAAACATCGCCAATGTCCATTCAGGTAAACTTAAACCCAACATCACCCAATCGACTTTGGCGCATTCACCTGAGCCACGTAAAACTTTTTGCACCACTTCTTGAAAGGGGAAGGTATCCATCCAATAATCTAAACCCGGCCCACAAGAAGGCACTTCATCCGCAGGTAAATGCTGTAACCAAACATGACGACCTGCAATGCCTACACCGATCAATGCGGCCAACAAGGTCAATCCTGCATATATGCGACGGCCTAACGCCGCAGGATTATGCAACGCAGATACTAACGCCGTTATTCCAACGCCCATCAATGCCACACGCTGAAAAATACACAGAGGACAAGGCTCTAAATGATCATAGTGTTGTAAAAACAACGCCACACCAATGCCTGCTAACATAAACAAAAATAAGCCCAAATTTGTCAGGCGAGGAGAAGGTAGCGTCATCGGTCTTACTCAATAAAGTAGTTTGTCTAACCCTAAGAAAAATTTACCTAACAAACAACAGTCATTTGGTTACGCAATATACGCCGCTAAAAAGTCATCAAAGCTTACCGTGTCGCTGTCTTCAATGGCTTTTTGTGCCGCATGAGACGTTTGTGCTTCTTGGTTAAAAAATGCCTGACGCTCTGCCGATAAGGGACGACTCAAGAAATAATCCCGATGCTTTTCGGCAATACTATGGCCAAAAACAAAGAAGTTATTCTGATGCTTTTCCATTTCAACCAATACTTGAGCGGCATAAGTTTGCTCAGGATGTTCGATTTTGGTGATTTGTGCGGCTATAGAGGCACTGTAACGTGTGGTGTCATGCGCTTCATCCAATACTAAAGCGACACGCTGCATTTCGGTCATTAAGCCTAAAGCAGCGTTTTTAAAGTCAGCATCAGTACCGCTCATATCAATACGTAAATCTGGCTTGCGACCTTGTTCGACCATTTGCTCTTGGCGCACAGCTAATTCGGCATATTCCGCTGCTTCAAAGTGAGGGCTATCACTTAACAGGCTATGTAAGGCAAAAACTTCTAAAAAATGAGCGGTAGGGCTGTCGATACCTGTCGGCGTGAATGGGTTTAAATCGACACAACGCATTTCGATATATTCAATGCCGCGAGATTTAAGGGCTTGAGTCGGTTTTTCGCCGCGTTGAATGGTTTGTTTGGGGCGAATCAAACCGTAATATTCATTTTCAATTTGCAAGACATTGGTATTCATTTGTTGATAAATACCGTCTTTTTTTACCCCTAATTCAGCAAAAGGGGGATACGGGGTATGAATCGCATGGCTTAAATCACTAATATAATCAGGTAGATGATTGTAAGAAACCTGTAAATCACGCTGAACTGTATTTTGATAACCTAAGCGGCTCATCCGCAATGACGTGGCATACGGTTGATATAACGTGCCTGTTCCTAAACTCGCTAAATTATGGTCACGACCCAATAAAAAGCAGGCGCAAACGGCAGGGCTAGCACCCAATAAATACAATAATAAATAGCTATGACGCTGAAAGTTACGAATCAAACCAAAGTATTGTTCGTTAATAAAATCTTGTAATTCACCCGTTGTTTCGCTGGCTGTTTGCCACGCTTGCCAAAACTCGGGTGGAAAGGACAGATTATAATGAATACCCGCAATGGTTTGCATTTTACGACCATAACGAATGCCTAAACCATGACGGTACAAGGTTTTGAGTTTGCCAATATTCGACTCACCGTAATACGCGAGCGGAATGCTTTCATCTTCTAAACCAATCATACAAGGCATGGAATTTAACCATAACCGCTCATCGCCGAGATGTTGATAGGTGTAACTGTGCAAGTCTTCTAAAAAAGTCAGTGTTTCGTCAATGCTTTTGGTGGCTGGGGTAATCAGTTCAATTAACGCTTCTGAATAGTCAGTAGTGATATACGGATGCGTTAGCGCAGCTCCTAAACCTTCAGGATGAATACTTTGCGCTAAATGGCCGCTAGGTGTCATGCGTAGAGACTCTTTTTCTAAACCGCGACGCATATTTTTTAAGACCGACGCTTGAGGACTTAACCAAGCCAGTTGTTGGGCGAGTTGGGCATTCATAGGCAATCCTCAAGACAAAATATATCATCAGTACATTAATTATAGAGCGTAAAACTGAGCAGTTTACTCGGTTTTTATGACATTCCAAACTTAATGGGGACGGTTTAGGCAATTTGCAAATTTTTGGATCTTAAGTGGGTGGTGAGATGATGTTTTAATCGCCATAATGACTTCATTGCTTAATTACTCCTAACGCTTATTTTTACGAGATGCCACCATGCACGCCAATGCTCATTTGCTCGAATCCTTTTATCAAGCCTTTCAACAACGCGATGCTGAAACAATGGCGGCTTGTTATGCGCCTGATGCGCAGTTTAGTGATGCCGTTTTTATCGGTTTGCAGGGTAGTGAAGTGGGCGATATGTGGCGGATGTTGACGGCAAAAGCAAAAAACTTTTCTTTAGTGTTTGATGGTATTAAAGCTGACGAACAGAGTGGTGAGGCGCACTGGGTTGCTACTTATACCTTCTCGCAAACAGGCAATACCGTTGTCAATGATATCCGTGCGCGGTTTACCTTCCGTGACGGCAAAATTGTTAGCCATACCGATACCTTTGATTTGTGGCGTTGGTCGTCACAGGCGTTAGGTTTTAAAGGAAAGTTATTGGGTTGGACACCATTAGTGCAAAATGCCATTCGTAAACAAGCACGCAAAGGGTTGGCGGATTATCGTCGGGAGTTGGGGCGTTAAACGTCGGCTTTAACTAAAAAATTAGAAAAAATAAAGAGTCTTTCAAAGGCTTAGCTTCGACTCCGCTCAGCCAACATCAAAACGTTCCCTGAGCGGAGTCGAAGGGGGGATGTCTATACTCAACTCAGAACCTTTTTATATTTCTATCAAATCCAATCGTATTGCAGATAATTTCATACTCGTCCTAAAAACACATTGCCACCAAGCAAGTGCTTGCTTTAATCTCGCGCCATCTGATAACGGATAGACCTTTGTGTGTATCCTACTATGCTTATTTAAACGCCTAATATCGAGAAGTACGCGATGACCACTTATCACAAGCCCGAACTCTATCAACCTGCCAACAAAGTCCGTTTTGTCACGGCGGCGAGTTTGTTTGATGGCCACGATGCCGCCATTAACATTATGCGTCGGATGTTGCAGGCAACGGGCTGTGAGGTGATTCATTTAGGCCATAACCGTTCGGTCGATGAAATTGTCACTTGTGCGCTCCAAGAAGACGCACACGGCATTGCCATCAGTTCGTATCAAGGCGGTCATAACGAGTTTTTTGCCTATATGATTGACCTGCTCAACGAACGGGGTTTGGGACATATCAAAGTGTTTGGCGGTGGCGGTGGTGTGATTGTGCCAAGCGAAATTAAAGCCCTACAAGCCTATGGCGTGGCGCGTATTTTCTCGCCAGAAGACGGTGCAAAAATTGGCTTACAAGGCATGATTAACCAATGTGCCGAAGGCGCAGACCAAGATTTGGCGAATCAATATCCTGCTGATTTTAATGATTTAACCTCGGATGATGTTATTGTCCGTCATCGTACATTAGCTCGCATTATTTCAGCCTTAGAAGCAGGTGTATTGCCGTATAAAGATGAGTTATTAAGGGCTTCCATCCCAAAAACAACGCCCGTCATTGGCATAACAGGCACAGGTGGTGCAGGTAAATCGAGTTTGACCGATGAAGTTTTACGTCGCTTTCGTTTAGATTTTAATGACCAAGTGAATATTGCGATTATTTCCATTGACCCATCACGCCGTAAATCAGGCGGTGCGTTATTGGGCGATAGAATCCGTATGAACGCCATTCATCATCCTAATATTTATATGCGTTCGTTGGCGACGCGGAGTACAGGCGGTGAGATTTCGCAAGCTCTACCCGATGTTATTGCAGCCTGCAAAGTCGCGGGTTTTGATTTAATCATCGTCGAAACATCAGGTATAGGGCAAGGTGATGCTGCGATTGTGCCGTTTGTCGATTTGTCATTATATGTCATGACTCCCGAATTTGGCGCAGCTTCACAACTGGAAAAAATCGACATGCTCGATTTTGCCGATATTGTCGCTATCAATAAATTCGACCGCAAAGGCGCAAAAGATGCCCAACGCGACGTGTGCAAACAAGTGCAACGCAACCGCGAAGCCTTTATGCAAATGCCCGACACCATGCCTGTCTTTGGCACGATTGCCGCCTGTTTTAATGATGATGGTGTTACCGCACTCTATCAACAATTAAAAACCGACTTAATCGCTAAAGGTTGGCAAGCCCCGAGCGCAAGTCAATTACCCGTAGTGACAGTGCGTGCTTCTAGCCAACAACATACCATTGTCCCAGCCCAACGCGTACGTTACTTGGCCGAGATTGCTGATGGTGTGCGTGGTTATCATGCGTGGGTTGAAGCGCAAGCGCAATTAGCGCGTGAACGTCAGCAGTTACGCGCTACTCAACGGATGTTAAGTGAAGCTCCCTCTCCTGTGGGAGACGACTGCAAGGATGCAGGAGCTAGGGCAGCGCATGGAGCAGTTGCCGAGGGTTGGGGTGAGGGCTTAACGCAACTCATTACCCAAAAAGATGCGCAATTAACCCTAGAGTCCAAACAACTCTTAAGCCGTTGGCCTGAGCTAAAACAACGTTACGCGCAAGACGAATTAGTGGTCAAAATTCGTGATAAAGAGCTGCGGACGCAATTAACCTATACCAGTTTATCAGGCTCCAAAATCCCGAAAGTGTCGTTGCCAAAATTCCACGATGACGGTGATATTTTAGCGTGGCAACTACGCGAAAACATTGCAGGTGAATTTCCCTTTACCGCAGGCGTATTCCCTTTTAAACGTGAAGGTGAAGACCCCACGCGGATGTTTGCTGGCGAGGGCGATGCCTTTAGAACCAATGCTCGTTTTAAACGTGTGTCCGAAGGCATGCCTGCCAAACGTCTATCAACAGCTTTCGACTCCGTGACTTTATACGGTAATGACCCGCACGAACGGCCTGATATTTATGGCAAAGTGGGTAATTCGGGCGTGTCGATTGCCACCTTAGAAGACATGAAAGTGTTGTATAGCGGTTTTGATTTAACCAACCCAATGACTTCGGTTTCCATGACCATCAATGGCCCTGCACCGACGATTTTGGCGATGTTTTTAAATACCGCCATCGACCAAAATATTGAAAAATTTGTCGCTAAAGAACAACGTCAACCGAATGGCGATGAATTGGCAAAAATTGAAACGTGGACACTGGAAAATGTGCGCGGTACGGTGCAAGCGGATATTCTTAAAGAAGATCAAGGGCAGAATACCTGCATTTTCTCGACGGAATTTAGCTTAAAAGTGATGGGCGATATTCAACAATATTTTGTCGAAAATCGGGTGCGGAACTTTTATTCGGTGTCGATTTCGGGTTATCACATTGCTGAAGCAGGCGCGAATCCTATTTCGCAATTGGCGTTCACTCTGGCGAATGGTTTTACCTTTGTTGAAGCCTATTTAGCGCGAGGCATGAGCATTGATGATTTTGCCCCAAATTTATCATTCTTCTTTAGTAATGGTATGGATCCTGAATATACCGTGTTAGGGCGAGTGGCACGTCGTATTTGGGCGATTACCATGCGCCAAAAATACGGTGCAAACGAACGTAGCCAAAAACTGAAATATCATATTCAAACCAGTGGCCGTAGTCTTCATGCCCAAGAGATTGATTTTAATGATATTCGTACCACTTTACAGGCGTTGATTGCCATTTACGATAACTGCAACAGCCTACACACCAATGCCTTTGACGAAGCGATTACCACCCCGACCGAAGACAGCGTGCGTCGGGCAATGGCGATTCAGTTGATTATCAACCGTGAATGGGGCTTGGCAAAAAACGAAAATCCGAATCAAGGCAGTTTTATCATTGATGAATTAACGGACTTGGTGGAAGAAGCGGTATTAAAAGAGTTTGAAGCGATTAGTGAACGTGGTGGCGTGTTGGGGGCAATGGAAACAGGTTATCAACGCGGCAAGATTCAGGAAGAGTCGATGTACTACGAACACTTAAAACACAGCGGCGAATACCCGATTATTGGCGTGAATACCTTCCGTAATCCTAAAGGTGAAACGGTGATGGAAACACTCGAATTGGCGCGTTCAACCGATGAAGAAAAACAATCGCAATTACAGCGTTTACGCGGATTTCAGCATCAACACGCTGACCATGCGGCGACTGCCTTGGCGCGTTTGCAAGAAGTGTGCATTAACAATGGCAATATCTTTGCCGAGTTGATGACAACGGTGCGTTATTGTTCGTTGGGACAAATTACCGAGGCGTTGTTTTCGGTGGGCGGGCAGTATCGAAGGAATATGTGAGTTTTGACGGGGTGGGGCTTCGACTCCGCTCAGCCAGCGTAAAAATGATCCCTGAGCGGAGTCGAAGGGTTAAGCAAATGTCAACAGAATCTAGCTTAACCTCATCAGTCTGACTATAATACTGACTAGTTGCTAGGTCTTATTATTAGGGTATTTGATGATGCACACATGGCCAGTCCAAGATGCTAAAGCACATTTTAGTGAGCTATTACGCGCTAGTATGACTCAAGGCGCACAAATCATTACCTTGCGCGGTAAAGAGACGGCGGTATTAGTTCCTATTGCGGAATGGCAACGGCTACAAAAAGCACAGCCTAGTTTAAAAGCCTTGTTACTTGCACCATCAATAAGCGAGCTGGATATTCCCGAGCGCGGCACACACAGCCGCCGTACCACTGAGCCGTTTGAGTAAGCACGGTTATGTACTTATTAGATACGAATGTTGTTTCAGAAGTCCGTAAGCTCAGGCCACATGGCGCAGTCTTGGCATGGTTACAAGCGACACCTGACCATGCGTTGTATCTCTCAGTGGTGACGTTGGGTGAAATACAAGCAGGCATCGAAATTACGCGTGAACGAGATCAGCACAAAGCGGCAGAAATCGAAGCATGGTTAGAACAACTGGCGCAATCTTTTCAAATATTAACCGTCGATGCGGCTGTTTTTCGGTGTTGGGCAAAGTTGATGCACCATCGAAATAATCATCATTTAGAAGATGCGTTAATCGCGGCTACTGCGTTAACTCATGGACTAACGGTGGTTACTAGAAATACCAAAGATTTTGCTGCGTTTGGTGTGCAGCTGTTGAATCCTTTTTTGACTGTTTAATAAAAGTAGTAGGGCATGATATCTGCCCTACAAGCCGCTACTGAGTGCTACGGGTTACTGTTGCCAACAGGTAAAGGCTGACCTTTTTGCCAATGAGTAGCTAGTTCTGTCGCTTCGACAATTTGAGTGGGAGATAATTGTTTGGCCGTTTCTATCTTATTTGCAGGCGCTAATTCATATTGGGCATTAGCGGCCAGACAAAAAAGCATATAAGCCAAGACTCCATTTTGTGGCACACCTCGTCCCTCTTTGTACAGCATCCCCAAATTGTTGAGTGCAGTAGGGTGTCCTTGTTCAGCGGCTTTTTGATACCAAGCATGTGCTAAATGATAATCTTGAGTGACACCTTGTCCCTGAGCATATAAGTAACCAATATTATACTGCGCTTCAATATTACCTCGTTCGGCACTTTTTTGAGTCCAGTAAGCGGTTTTTGGGTAGTCTTGAGCAACACCTTTGCCATAATAGTACAAGTCACTGAGATTAAATTGAGCAACTGGATCACCTTGTTCCGCTGCTTTTTGATACCAGTAGGCGGCTTTTGTGTAATCTTGAGTGACACTTTTTCCATTGTCGTATAGTTGACCAAGATATGCTTGCGCTGGTGAGTAGTTTTGTTCGGCTGCTTTTTGCAACCAATAAAGAGCTTGTGTGTTATTTTGAACTAGACCGAAGCCCATGCTATACATTAATCCAAGATTAAACTCAGCGATGGCGTAGTTTTGGTCAGCAGCTTTTTGATACCAATGCGCGGCTTGTTTGTAATCTTGCGCTGTGCCTTGGCCATTATAATACTTAAAGCCTAGATTGTTTTGAGCTTCGGCATATCCTTGCTCTGCCGCTTTTTGATACCACTCAATGGCTTGCTGATAATCTTGTGCTACACCGATACCATCACTGTATATATATCCAAGATTTGTTTGTGCTGGAGCAAAATTTTGCGCGGCTGACTTTTTAAACCAACGAAGGGCTTCGCTATGATTTATTGTTGTTCCTTTGCCATTGCTATTCATTATTCCAAGATTAAATTGAGCGTTTGCAGCACCTTGTTCAGCAGCTTTTTGATACCAATATAAAGCTTTGTGATCGTCTTGCGCAGTGCCATAACCTTTATTGTACATAGTTGCAAGGTCAAATTGACCTTTTACATAGCCGTTGTCAGCCGCTTTCTGATAGTAGTAAATAGCTTGTGTATAGTCTTGAATAACACCTCTAGCAAATTGGTACATGTTACCCATTGCATCATTGGCTTTATTGTAATTACCCTCAATTGCCTTTTGATACCAATATAGTGCTTTGCTAAAGTCTTGTGTTAACCCTTGCCCATTTTCATACATAATACCTATATTGTATTGTGCTTGTGCAAAACCTTGCTCGGCAGATTTAAGAATCCAAGATGCGGCTGTGACCTCGTCTTTGTTAACACCGTCACCTTCTCGATATAAATCACCTAAATGGAACTGTGCTCGTGCATCACCTAAGAGTGCCGCTTTTTTAAACCAAAATGCAGCTTGTTGATAATCTGGAGCAATACCATCCCCTTGTTGATAGAGACCAGCAAGATTGCGTTGAGCTGTAATATAATTTTGCTCAGCTGATTTTTTATACCATTTAATAGCCTCAGCGATATTCCGCTCAACACCTAAACCCTGAACATATAAAAGAGCCAAATTATTTTGTGCGGTAGCATGGCCTTGTTCGGCAGCTTTACGCGACCAATAAGCAGATTTTATGTAATTGCGTTCGCTTTCATTACTGTAATAAAAAATACCAAGATTTACTTGGGCATCTAGATATCCGTGGAAGGCTGCTTGCTTAAACCAATAAGCTGCTTTTTTATGGTCTTGATGTTCTTTATTCTTGTAGTAAATCAAACCTAAGCTATTTTGGGCTCTCGAGTGGTGTTTTTTTGCTGCTTTTTGCATCCAATCAATAGCTTGTTTAACATCGGCTTCAACGCCAAAGCCATTAAGATAGAGCGAGCCAATTGCTAGTTGAGCGTCTGCATCTTGTTGCTGAGCGGCTTTACGAAGCCAGTTCATCGCTTCAAGATAGTTTGTACTAACGCCCAAGCCTTCAACATACATATACCCCAGCATGAGTTGAGCTTGAGCTTCACCTTGTTCGGCTAATGGCATTAGTTTATTGAATGCAGTGGTATATTCTTTTTTTTGAAAAGCAGTATTACCCTCTGTAAAGCTTGCCCAGCAAGCAGTTCCATGGATTATAAACAATAAGGCGAGAATGAGTCCCTTCACAGTTAATACCTATTAATTCACTTTAAATGGATAAGCGTGATGTGTTATCAGTCACGCATAAATAACCCTAATTGTAAGGTTAGTTAAATTTTAAGGCTATGTTATTTATTTTACCTACCCAACAGCCCCCATCTCCACTACCCCAAACCGATTCACCCCACTCACCAACGCCTTAATCGACGCACTAATCATATTGCTATCAATGCCCACGCCATAACACGCACCCGTTACCCCTTGTTGCGTCATTTCCATAAAGGTACAGGCTTGCGCATTTGCACCATTCACATCGGCATTCATTGAGCGTTCTTCGTAGCTGCGTACTTGCACATAAATCCCTGCGCCATGTAACGCATTCACTGCCGCTTCAATTGGGCCATTGCCATAACCTGTTAACACTTGCGTCACGCCATGAATATCCACCACCAAACGAATGCCTTGGTTTTTGCCGTGTTCAAACAAATGATATTCGCGGTAGCAAACAGGTACGTTACTCTGTAAATAGGTTTGGCTAAACAACTGCCAGATTTGATGAGCACTGATTTCGCCGCCCACGCTGTCGGTATGTTGTTGTACCACACCCGAAAACTCGACTTGCAAACGACGCGGCATCATCACGCCATAGCTGTTTTCTAACAAATAGGCCACGCCACCTTTACCCGATTGGCTATTCACCCGAATCACCGAATCATAACTACGGCCAACGTCAGCAGGGTCAATCGGCAAGTAGGGCATATTCCAATAGCCGTCTGCTTGTTGTACCGAAAAGCCTTTTTTAATCGCGTCTTGGTGTGAGCCAGAAAACGCGGTAAACACCAAATCACCGACATAGGGATGACGCGGATGAATCGGCAATTGAGTGCAATGCTCAACAGTACGCGCGACAGTGTCGATGTCAGAAAAATCCAAATTTGGCGTAATTCCTTGGCTATACAAATTCAACGCCAAAGTCACCAAGTCCACATTGCCCGTCCGTTCACCATGACCAAACAAACAACCTTCCACGCGTTCTGCACCTGCCATCAAGCCTAATTCAGTGGCGGCAACGGCAGTGCCTCGGTCATTGTGTGGATGCAAACTGATAATCACGCTATCCCGACGCGCTAATTGACGACCCATCCATTCAATTTGATCGGCATAGACATTCGGTGTTGCGACTTCAACGGTGGCAGGCAAATTCAAAATCACTTTATTACTTGGCGTTGCGCCCCATGTTTCGGTGACGGCATCACACACTTCTTTGGCAAAATCCAATTCGGTGGCGGTAAAGGTTTCGGGGCTATATTCCAATTGCCATTCGGTTGAGGGTTGTTCGGCGGCCAATTGTTTAATCAACGACACGGCATTGACGGCCATTTCGACCACTTCGCATTTGCTCATATTAAAAACAACATCGCGGAACGGTTGCGAAGTGGCGTTATACACATGAACAATGGCGCGTTTAGCACCACGTAAAGACTCCATCGTCCGACGAATCAAATGCTCACGCGCTTGGGTTAACACAATAATGGTCACGTCATCGGGAATATGACCATCTTCAATCAATGTACGGACAAAATCAAAATCGGTTTGCGAAGCCGACGGAAAAGACACTTCAATCTCTTTAAAGCCAATGGCGCACAACATCTTAAACATCTGCATTTTGCGCGCGCCATTCATCGGCTCAAACAACGATTGATTGCCATCACGTAAATCGGTACTCATCCAAATCGGAGCTTGGGTAATGGTACGGCTTGGCCATTGACGGTCTGGCAAGTTAATCGCAGGAAAAGCGCGGTATTTGCTAGAAGGATTTTTTAACATGATGCGTGTCCAATAATAGGTTTTTGCTTGTCATCATCATAAGAAAAATCAGTTAGCAGGGGATTGCGAAGTAAGTCGAGATTGAAGGCTTAATCAATAAAGTATTGCTGATAATTAATATTTATTGAAATATTATTGCGGTAATAAAATTTTTATTGGTAGGATGGGTAGAGGTACGAAACCCATCGTAACGGCATGATGGGTTTCCTTCGTCAACCCATCCTACGAATTTGCGAGGATTTATGCAGCTTGACCGCTACGACCGCCACATTCTCGACCTGCTACAACAAGACAGCCGAATCAGCAACCAAGACCTTGCCGATAAAATTGGCCTAACACCATCCCCCTGTTTAAGACGCGTGAAAACTTTAGAGGACTCAGGCTTTATTACTGCGTATCGCGCCTTAGTAGATGCGCGTAAATTGGGTTTGACGTTGATGGCGTTAATTCATATATCAATGGATCAACATACGCCCGAACGCTTTCAGCATTTTGAAGCCAGTATTGTTGATATTCCTGAAGTGTTAGAGTGTTTGTTGATTACAGGACAATCGGCAGATTATCAGTTGAAAGTGGTAGTAAAAGACATGGATGCCTATCAGGAATTATTGCTTAATCGACTAACCCGTATTACCGGCGTAACGGGTGTGCATAGTAGCTTTGTCTTGCGGCGCGTGGTGGATAGAACCGCGTTGCCAGTCACTTGATGAGTCAAAAATATGTCATCGTTGATTTATTTAAGCCATAAAAATGACGAAGTGATTTTAGATAAAGACTTTCAGTTTGTCGTATTACACAATGGCTTAAACTTACTCTCTGAGTCAACGTATCGTTTAATGATGGGACAATTAGCGGATATTTGCCAAACCGAGAAGCAAGTGCCTGTCGCTTTATTAAAACAATGGATTCAACTGGTCGAGCTTGAATTAGGGGCTTATTTAGCCTACAGAGATGATGAGCAAGACAGTATTATTGATGTTTTAACCGAACTAAAAACCTTACTTACGGCTATCAATCAAGAGAGCTACCCAACCATTATTAGCTGCTGTGTTTAATGATGAAAAAATCCGACCTATGTCCTTGTTGTTCAGGCAAATCTTATGGCGATTGCTGTAACGTGTTTTTGGGGAGCACCACACCTGCATGCACCGCAGAGCAACTCATGCGTTCGCGTTATACCGCTTTTGTCTTAGAAAAAGCGTTGTATTTAGTTGAAACGCATCATCCTAAATTCCGTGAACAAGACGAACTAAAAGCATTAAAAAAGTCATTTAAGGGGATGGTCTGGACAGGTTTAGAAATTGTCGCCACCAACGCAGGGGCATCGGCTGATAGTCAAGGTGAAGTCGAATTTATCGCGCATTTTAAGAGCTTGGGTAAAGTAGGGCAATTGCACGAGCGTTCACGTTTCAACAAAGAAAATAATCAATGGTTTTATGTTGATGGTGATATTCTGTCCGATGCTTAAGACTCCCTTAATCTTTTCTCCATAAAATATGACAAAGCCCAAAAAGCACCTATTTTCTCATGATAATGGTTTTTCTATGACGCAATGATGACAGCATTTTGTTTTCATCATCAACCTGCATATTTTTATGCCTAGAGATTTTTCCATGTTACAGCTTCACCGAACGCTTTGGCGTTTAAATTTGCCTGCGCTGCTGGCAATGATGACCGTCATCGCGTTTACCGTGTTGCGTGTTGCCCTGTTAAGCCGTTGCTGGGGGGAAATTACCTTTAATTTACCTGATTTAGCAGGACTGTTTCTGCGGGGGTTATTGTTTGATACGGTCGTTGCTGCTTACGTCTATGGTTTTTTTAGCTTATTTGGTTTGTTAATGCCTGAGCGTTTGCGTCAAAGTGTTGCGGGGCATCGGGCAACATTGGCAGTGGCGTGGGTGTATTTGTTTGCTTTGGGTTTTGTCGTGGTTGCGGAGTGGTTTTTTTGGAGTGAGTTCAGTGTTCGCATGAATTTTATTGCCGTTGATTATTTGATTTATCGTCGCGAAGTGACGGGCAATATTCAAGAGTCCTACGCTGTTGTACCCATTTTAAGCTCGGTGGCGGTGATTGCAGCAGCTGTGGTGTGGCTGATTCGCCAACGTATTCAAACCAGTATTAATCATCCTCTAACTCCAAAATTACGATTATTAACGGCATTTGTGACTGTGTTGATTTTGGGCGCGGCAGGCTCATTAAGTGGTGACCGTGTCCCTGCGCTTTCTAATAATATGTATGTGGAAGAACTCGCCCATAATGGTGCGTTTCAATTCTTTTATGCGTTTAGACACAATGACTTAGAGTACGACAAGTTTTATCAGTTAGCGGCTGATCCGCAACAAGCATCGGATATGTTAAAAGCCAATGTTGTTCTGCCGAATGAGCAATTATTACGTCCGCATGAGTTATTTGATGTGACTCGACAAGTGACCGTCAAAGAACCAGAGCGTCACTTAAACGTCATGCTCATTTCCGTAGAAAGTTTAAGCGGCGACTATATGACAGCCTTTGGCAGCAAAGATAATGTCACCCCAGAACTCGATAAACTGGCCAAAGAAAGTCTATTCTTTACGCATTATTATGCAACGGGTAATCGCACGGTGCGTGGTTTAGAAGCCTTAACATTGGGTATTCCGCCGACACCGGGGAGTGCGGTTGTTCGACGTCCCAATAATTCTGGCTTGTTTTCTTTAGCTTCGGTACTAAACGCCAAAGGTTATGAGAGTAAGTTTATTTATGGCGGCTATGGCTATTTTGACAACATGAATGCTTTTTTTGCAGGCAATGGTTATCAAGTGGTTGACCGTACCGACTTTGCCGAAGATGAAAAACTATTTGGCAATGTTTGGGGGGTCGCCGATGAATATTTGTTCCTGCGTTCGATGCGTGAGGCGGATAAAAGTTATCAGGCGAAAAAGCCGTTTTTCTCGATTATTATGACTACGACCAATCATCGTCCTTATACTTTTCCTGAAGGTCGAGTGGTGGGTAAACAGAAAAACTGGATGGGTGCGGTACGTTATACCGATTGGTCGATTGTCAACTTTATTAACGAGTCACGCAAAAAACCGTGGTTTAACGATACCATTTTTGTCATCAGTGCCGATCATTGTGCAGGTAGCGCGGGTAAAACAGCTGTGCCTGTTGACCGTTATCAAATCCCGTTGATTATCTACGCGCCGAAATATGTGCAGCCGAAAGAAATTAGCCAGTTGGCGAGTCAAATGGATGTGCCGTCCACTATTTTGGGCTTGTTGAATATGAACTATGTCAGCCGGTTTTTTGGCCGTGATATTTTGCGGACACCACCTGAACAGGGCAGAGCATTGATTGCCACTTATCAACGTATGGGCTTGTATAAAGACAATGATTTGGTGATTTTGTCGCCACAACGTCATGTTGAGTTGCATCGTGACCCGTTGGGCAAAGATGAAATTTTGCCGCCGTCGAGTAATCAGGTATTAACAGATAGCGCGATTGCTTATTATCAAGGGGGCGATTATGTGTTGCGCCATGAGTTGTTGAAGGTGTTGCCGCAGGGTAAGTGAAAGAGCTATGAGCGAATTTATTCGCTCTTTGTAACGCAATTTAGGACTTACGCGGTTATCGCTTATTTTCTCACATTTCACCGCTTGAGACGGCTTTATGTTTACAAAACGTGCCAATCGCGGAGTGATGAGTAAGTCCTGAATTCTCAGCCTAAAACCCTATTCGCCGCCTGCCATCCCCACCAAGCCGCTTCTTCAAAAATCGAATAACCCGATAAATCACTGTGCGCAAATAACACCTTGCCATCCACTGCTTGTAGTGCTTGCAAGCCCGTATTGTTTAAGAAGCCAACGCTAGGTGATGCCATTGCATGGCCGCGTAAGGTTAGTTCAACGCCACGCGCACATTGCCATAATTGTTGACCATACACTTGTTGTAAATCGCCCAAGCCAAGTGTTAGTAACTCAGTATCAGAAGCGTGTTGTAACCATTCTCGACCCATTTTTGCTGATGCGGTATTTAAGGCATGATAAGCGGTGAATACCGTGTATTCGGGTTTTGCAGCGCGTAGCCATTGATGCGTGTCAACGACATAACCCAAACTTTGGCTACCATAAACGACGTTATCCCACGCTAAATCCACACCTTTCAATTCTTGAGGGAAACGGTCTAAATACAGGTTGGTCACGAGCCAAGGCGCATGAATCGGCATGTGTTGCTTGACATCAAAACCATAACTGCCGAGATGCGGTAGTAGGCGTGCGCTGACGTGTAAAGGCGTCGCACAAATCACGCGTTGTGCTTTAAGCGTGAAGTTTTTTTGGCCTAATCCTGCGCTATACAATACATCAACGCCTTGCGTATGCTCGTGAATGTTAATGGCGAAACCTTGCAAGCATTGTTCGGTCTTGGGTAGCATTTTTTCGGCGAGATGATGCAAACCATCTGACCAAGTCAACACTGACGATTCACTGGCATTTTCACTCTGGCCATGACGACTGGCAAAATAATGTAGCCCTGCCCATGCTGAAATTTTTTGGCTATCTAAACCGTAGTCATCTTTGCAGCAATAGTCTAAATACCAACGTAAGCTAGGATCAGTAAAGCCGTGTGTACTTAGCCAAGTCGCAAAGTTTTGTTTATCTAAGTCACGCCACTCTTGATCTTGTGACGACAACAGCGCAGGAATGGTAAATAACGGTTTGCCATCACGCCCTCGTTGTTGTTTTAACTTATTAACCCAATTAAAAAAGCGCGTTTGCTGTTGCTGACTGTTGGCAGATGAATGGGGAATCACGCCATCTTGCCATTGTTGATTGGCAAAAATACGTTCATCTAGGGCATGAACCAAGGCTAATTCATCATAACGGGGTCGTATGCTAAAAGGATTGCCTTCAATGATTTGCCATGCCGCTAACATCTCACGAATATGCACCGACTCCATCGTTGGCAACGGTAAATAATGTCCACCACGCGGATAGCTGACATCTTGCCATCGTCCTGCACTGGCATTGCCAAAAGGTTCTGCGCCCATTAACAGGACAAAATCGGTATAGCCTTGTTGATGTAAACGCCATGCGGCAGTTAGTCCGGCAATGCCACTGCCAATAATAACCGTCCCCACTTTGCGTTCGCCTGAAGACGGCGGCAGGTATTTTAGTTGTCGTAACCAATGACCTTCGTTCATCGCAGGTTTTAACACCGAGACAGGCAGCCACGGTGGAATAGCAGGTAGTAACGGTTCTTTACAGCCAGTCAATAACGTGGACGCAGCCGTGAATTGTAAAAACTGGCGGCGGTTCATCGGATGACATTACCCCAGTCTTGTTCAAAATAATGAACGAGCATTTGATTGTTTAAATGATTGGCTTCGACTGGAATCGCTTTCATGTCAGGCGGAAAGCGAAACATCAATTGGGTACTGGCCGCATCTAAAAAGCGTAGTGGCAAGGCGTAGTGTGTCGGTGGTTGATAGTTGTCGTGTTGTTTGGCTAGGACATAACCCCACTCGCCAAACGAAGGCACATGGGCATGATAAGGATAGGTAAAAAATCCTGCCGCTTTTAAGGTCGCGTCAATACACCAAAATGAACGCGGCGCAAAATAAGGTGACGTGGACTGAACAACAAAAATGCCTGTTTCTGCAAGATGATGTTTAATCAGTCGATACATCGGCACAGAATATAATTTGCCTAAACCAAAATTCGATGGGTCGGGAAAGTCGGCAATAATCACATCGTATATTTGTGTGTTGCGTTCTAACCAACGGCCTGCATCATCATTGATAACCGTGACCTTCGCGTTGCTAAGTGCGTGTTGATTGAGTGTGGCCAACTCAGCATTTTGAGTAAATAAACCCGTCATCGCAGGGTCTAAGTCAACTAGGGTGACATGTTCGACATTGGCATAACGCAAAACTTCGCGTACCGCTAAACCATCGCCACCCCCTAGCACTAATACCTGTTTTGCCGAAGGCAGGCTACTTAATGCGGGATGCACTAGAGCTTCGTGGTAACGGTGTTCATCACGGGTTGAAAACTGCAAATTACCGTTAATGTATAAACGTAAATCATCACGCCAACGCGTGACGATTAAGCGTTGATAAGGTGTGGTTTGAGCATGAATAATGGGGTCACCAAAAATATGTTGTTCAGACCATTGCACCAATCGATCACTGGCAAATAATCCTAACAGCAAGAATAAAATGGCAATCGCGGCGCGTTGTTGTTGCAAACGGGGTTGGGCCAATTCGGCGGCAAAATGCCTTGCTGTCCATAACGCGACAAGGGCATTACACAAGCCAAATAAAAAGCCTGTCCGTGCGAGGCCCAGTTTAGGCGCAAGGACTAAGGGAAATAACAGCGAAACGGCCAACGCACCCAAATAATCAAAGGTTAACACCCGACTAATGAGGGTACTAAAATCGGCTTGGCGTTGATTTAATACCCGCATCACCAGTGGGATTTCCATGCCTACTAAAATACCAATGATTAATACCAGCGCATATAAAATAGTTCTAAAGGGCATGGATAACCATGCAAAGACGACAAATAATACCGCCGCCGATGCACCGCCGATTAAACCGACCAGCAATTCAATTTCAATAAAACGGTCTAATACCCGTTTTTCAGGCACATATTGAGCTAAATGTGAGCCAATACCCATAGCAAATAAATAACAGCCAATAATGGTAGAAAATTGCAAAATAGAGTCGCCGAGCAAATAACTGGCTAATGCCCCTGCAATCAGTTCATAGGCCAAGCCACACGAAGCGACAACAAAAACAGAGATGATGAGGGTGCGGTCGAGCATGGAAAAAACAGCTTAAAGGTGATGGGTATCAAGAAAAGAGTCGCCAATACAGGCTTCGAAAATAGCTATCATTGGCTTGATGTTACCTAAATAGCCTTCGATGTTGGCATCTATCCATATTTCTTGGGTAATATATTGCCAAGATAGATTAAATCCGCAATTGGCAATCAGATGTTCAAAGAAGATACGTTGAGAACGGCCATTGCCTTCACGAAAAGGATGAATGACGTTTAACTCAATATAGAAATCGGCAATGGCAGTAATGAGTTGTTGACGTGGTAAATTGACAAAATAATTTTGCTGGTGCAGTTGACTAAAGAGTTTATTAGCCTCTGCCATAATACGTGTGGCAGTACAAAAACGTGTACTACCTTTAGATATATCAACGAGTCTAATTTCTCCTGCCCACTCATAAATGTCTGCAAACAGTAGGCGATGAATGGCTTGTAAGACGTTTAGGTTGTAAGGTGGCTCAAAAAAATCAATGTTGGCAGCCGCGAGAGCACTTAAATCACGTTCAGCCGCCACGAGTAAGCCATCATCTCTAATATTTAATAAATTAATGAGGGTACTTGTCCCAAGATAACAATCAGGATCTTGCTCAACACCATATTTATCGATCATTAGTCAATGCGTTGACTAAAGGTGAACGATATTTGGCTAATAAAGAGGCTTTTTGTTTTTTATCAAGCAGTTCGGCAGCAATAGCAGGAGGAGTAATGCCTTCTAAGCTAAGACTGGCATAATAATTAGTCATACGTGTTTGATTAATATGTGCTTTCTTTTGTTGAAGATGAGATGGCAGCATCACAAAAACTCCTCTTGGATACAGGATCTCAGTATATCTCAAATGCTTATAGGCTGTTATATTATTTAACAATACGGTTTTCCACTCATCGGCAAGGAAACGCGACATGTTATCCACGTATATTTATAGCTACGTTATGTATTTACTCGCCAGCGTAGCGATGATATCTGTCTTTTCGCTCATCTATACCAAAATCACGCCCTATGACGAAATTAAAATGATGCGTGAGGGTAAATCGGCGGCTGCCTTGAGTTTCTTAGGCGCATTGATTGGCTTTTCTTTAACTTTAGCCTCAAGCATTTTACACAATGACTCGTTTATCGCCTTTGCAGCTTGGGCGGGTGCAGCGATGATTGTGCAATTGGTTGTTTATGCAGGTTTATCACGATTAATACCCGATATGCATAATAGTCTCGAAAGTAACAATGTCGCTATTGGTGCTTTATTAGGCGGAGTATCTTTAACGTTTGGCATTATCAATGCCGCGTGTTTATCTTAACGATTTGTAGAGGCGAATGTATTCGTCCATTAAAGCCATCACAGGAGTATTGACATGGGATTATTTTCTTTTATTGGCAAGCAGTTTGTTGATGTCATCGAATGGGACAATCAACCCGATGGCCAATTGATGTGGCGTTTTCCTTTTACCGATAACGAAATTCAATATGGCGCACAATTAACGGTGCGTGATGGCCAAATAGCGGTGTTTGTCAACGAAGGCCAAGTCGCGGATGTCTTTGGTGCAGGACTCTACAAACTTGAAACCCGTACTTTACCTGTCCTGACCAACTTAAAACATTGGGATAAGTTATTTGCGTCGCCCTTCAAATCGGATGTTTACTTTTTTAGCACCCGTTTACAACTCGGTCGTAAATGGGGAACACCGCAACCTATTACGATTCGTGATAGTGATTTTGGCATGGTGCGTTTACGTGCCTTTGGTATGTATTCTTATAAGTTAACCGATGCTCAACGTTTTTATACCACCATTACTGGCGCAAATAACACGTATACCGTTGACCAATTAGAGCCACAATTACGCAATATCATTGTTGCTAATATCAGTAGTGCTTTAGGCAGTTCAGGTGTGCCCTTTATTGATATGGCGGCTAATCAAGGCTTAATGGCTGATAAAATCAAAGCTGTACTCGCGCCCTTATTTGTCAATTATGGTGTCGAACTGGATGCCTTTGTCGTCGAAAATGTGTCATTGCCCGACGAATTGCAAAAAGCCATTGATACCCGTATTTCGATGGGCATGATGGGTGATTTAAACAAATTCACCCAATATCAAGCCGCCACCGCGATTCCTTTAGCCGCGCAAAATGAAGGCGGTATGGCAGGTATAGGCGCAAGTATGGCCGCAGGGATGGCAATGGGGCAGACAATGGCAAAAGCCTTTAATCCATCAGCCGTCTCTCAAGCCGTTTTAGGGGGCGAATCTGCCGCACCTGCACCTAGCAATAGTGGTGGCGATGACCCAAGCATTCGGTTAGAAAAGCTCAAAGGTTTATTGGATAAAGGCTTAATCAGCCAAGCCGATTACGATACTGCCAAAGCCGAAGTCTTAAAGAAGCTGATGGGATGAAGCCATTAGGTCAGCATTATTTAATGGAGTGTGACGGGGTGGATAAAACCTTATTAGCCAACCCAGAACAACTCAAAAAGGTGCTTTATCAGTCTGCGCAGGCCGCCAATGCTCAGGTGTTGTTGGGACATTGTCATCACTTTGGCGAAGGTCAAGGTGTGACGGGCGTATTGTTGTTGCAAGAGTCACATATCAGCATTCATACATGGCCTGAATATGCCTATGCCGCGATTGATGTCTTTATGTGTGGCGATGCCCAACCGCAACGTGCCATTGAGGTGTTATTGATGTCTTTACAACCGACACAGCATCGTTGCCAATTGATCACACGCAGTCCTTTAATGCTGGCTCAAGGAAGGGTAGCCCCTCATGTTCTTTAAGGCTCATTGTCCCAGTTGTGGTGCAGATGTTGAGTTTAAGTCACCCGCTTCAGTCATGGCGGTGTGTAGCTATTGCCAAACAGCAGTCTTAAAAGACGCAGATTCGGTCAAAGATATTGGCAAAATGGCCAGTGTTTTAGAAGACTATAGTCCATTACAAATAGGCACGACAGGACGCTATCAACAGCAGGCATTCACCTTATTAGGCCGTATCCAGCTTAAATATGAGGATGGCTTGTGGAATGAGTGGTATGCGTTGTTTGATGATGGAAAAGAGGGTTGGCTCTCTGAGGCTTCTGGACAGTTTGTTTTTACTTTGCCTGATGGTGTTGCCGAAGATGCACGACCTTTTGAGCAACTTGCACCCAACAGCAAATATCGCTTGTATGCTGCAACCGATGTTCGCACTGCACGATGTACAGGTGGTCAAGGTGAGTTACCGTTTAAAGTCGGCAAAGGTTGGGAAACCAAAACCGCAGACTTTCGCATCAAAGATAATTTTTTAACCTTAGATTATTCCGACGGCTTTCCGCCTTTACGTTATGTCGGTAAAGCGGTGGCATTAGAACAGTTACAATGTCAGTTATTGCGTGATACCGACACGATTCAAGACAGTGCAGGACGTTTTAAAGGCCAAACGCAGGCCTTAGACTGCCCCAGTTGCGGCGCAGCCATTCATTATAGTAATCAACAGTTTAAGCATATTGTTTGTCCTTCGTGCAGTGCCAATGTCGAACTCAGCGAAGACAAAGCGATTGTCATTGAAAAACATCGCCAAGTAGCGGCGTTGGCGACGAGCTTATCTTTGGGTGATGTTGGCAAAATAGACAATATTGAATATACCCTGATTGGTTTATTACAAGCCGAAGAGTTGGGTGAAGATGCAGGCGCACCGTGGGTGGAATATCTTCTCTATAATGCGACGGCAGGCTTTGTATGGTTGGTGGAGAGTAGCGAAGGCTGGGAAAAAGTCACCGTTTTAAATGAAATGCCTGATAACACCAGTCGAGACAGCATCAGTTATCAGCAAAAAACATGGAAGAAATTATGGACATACAAGGCGCGTGTCACCTATGCCGCAGGTGCCTTTAATTGGCGGGTGAAAGTCGGTGATGTCACTGAAATTACCGATTACCAAGCACAACCGCAAAAAATCAGTGCCGAAAAAACCGCCAATGAAATGACGTGGAGTTTGGCGCAAAAAATTAACGCCGCCACTGTGGGTCAATGGTTTAGTAAAAAGGTCACTGCCCCTGCCACGGCCAATACGAGCGGAGATAAGTTAGGTTTATTTAAGGTGTTCGCGGTGGTGCTATGGGTTATTAATGTGCCATTAATCGTATTTGGGTCGGGTAATTTTATCCTCACCATTATTTCAACGGCGATCTTGTGGTTTTTAGCGGTAGGGACGTGATATGTCACAAATTCAGTATGTATTTTGGGGAATCTTAATCGTCTTTATTACCACCCTACTGAACGTGTCTAGTTCGGGTGGTAGCTCAACTAGCTCAAGCCGCAGTTGGAGCAGTGGTGGCGGTAGTGGTTGGTCGTCGGGTGGTGGGCATAAATAATCAGGCGAATAACCCTAAAAACTCCGTCGCAAAACGATGGGCATCACCGGGCCAACGTGCCGATAAATACTGCCCATCTTGCACGGTAAAGCCTAAATGTAATTTTGTTGGCGAGTCACGCAATGCGGCTCGTAAAGACAGTATAGGGCCAACAATAAAGTCACTCGGCTGTTTTAACGCCAAAGAAACTTCTTTTTGTACGGTGATAGGGTAGGTTCGATAATAATCACCGACTTTATATTTTGTCAGTGCCCACGCACTCAACTCCATAAATTCAGGCAGAGCCGTAGTTTTTTTACCTAATAATACCGACTTTCCCGTTTGGGGCGAGATACAACGTGCTGCCAATACCACGCCATGACAAATCGCACCAATTGGTTTGTTGCTATCAAAAAACAAACCCACAAATTGCTGTAATATCGTTGATTCTAGATACGTTTTCATGCCAACGGCATGACCGCCACCTAAAATCAAACCATCAAAGTTTGCAACTTGTAGGGCGGTATAATCCAAAGGATGATTAAAATTATTATCTGACAACAAGGCCTGATAGGCATGGCGGCCATTGTCATCAGCACGCAGCAGCGTTCCTAATAAACCCAAACCTTCACCCGTCACCATTTTGGCATCGGCGGCACTGACTCTTCCGTCAGGTGTTGCAAAAATCACGGTATGCCCAGCATTCGTTAGTATTTGCCATGTGACCGCAATTTCAGTGGGGTCAAAATCCGAGCTTGGCAAAGGCATAACAATGGTTTTTGCGGTGTGATGGGTGGGCATACTCATGAAAATGACTCAGGGTTATTTTAGTAATGATGCTTAGAAGGTGACTCTATCGGTTCTAAATGCGTTAGCACATGACTGCCGTGTAAAGTTTTTTCAATATCTGCTTCTAGTAAGTCGAGTAAATCATGACCACGCTGCACCGTCCAATTAGCAGGTACTAAAATATGTACTGAAATAAATTTATGCGAGCCAGCTTGTCTTGTTTTTAACGAGTTATACGCAATACCTTCTTGAGTCACATAACGGCCAATAATGTCATGAATAATCGTGAGTTCATCGGGTGGTAAGGACATATCCATTAAACCATCGACGGAACGACGTAATAATTGAAAGCCCGTCCAAACAATATTAAGGGCAACCGCAATCGCAATGAGAGGGTCTAACACTAACCAGCCTGTGAAATATACAGCACCAATCCCAATCAGCACGCCGCCCGATGTCCAAACATCGGTCATTAAATGATGAGCATCGGCTTCTAGGGTAATGGAGTGATGTTTTTTACCTGCACGTAATAGCACAAAAGCAGCCGCAAAATTGACAGCAGAAGCGACGAGGGAAATCATCAAACCCAAGCCCACTTGTTCAATGGCTTGTGGATGAAATAAACGGGGTAATGCCGCCCAAATAATACTGACAGCGGCAATCAGAATTAATGCCCCTTCAACACCACTGGAAAAATACTCGGCTTTACTGTGGCCAAAGGCATGATCGTCGTCGGCAGGTCTTGCGGCAATGGTCAGCATGGTTAATGCCATGATGGCGGCGGCAAGATTGACAATAGACTCCATCGCATCTGATAACATACCCACGGAGTCAGTGACTAAGTAGGCTATGGTTTTTAGGCTCAGAGTCACAATAGCCGCAGCAATAGACAACCATGCATAACGGGTCAGATTAGACGATTCCATAACGAAGAGTCACATAAACTAAAGGAATAGAGAATCATACTAACATAGGCTTAAGAAAAAATTATCACACTCACAATGTTTCATAAAACCGCCATCGTTTCAAAACTTGGCTCTATAATGGAAATGTAGAGCCGCAAAATATAAGTGACAGACGGTGCGTTAACCGTTAAAACAGATGAGTAAGAAAAATAACGATGGATAACTCCTAATGACTGATGGTATGAAAATTTCGCACTGGTTGATGCGTTTTTTACTCAGCGTATGTTTGCTGATGGTTTGGCCTGTCATGGCGAATCAGTCCATTGTGATTCAGGATAAAGACAGCCAACTAACACTCGGTAAACAACTCAGTTATTTTGAAGATTCGAGTTTGGAATATGTATTGGCGGATGTATTAAGAGAAGAAAAGCAAGGCCGCCGTCACTGGTATCAAGCGAATGCGTTATTTCCGAATTATGGTTTTTCATCCTCGGCATATTGGGTCAAATTACCTTTTGTGAATCGTTCCGCGCAACAGCAATGGATTTTGCAGTTCAATTATCCGCTGATGGATGAAATTGAATTATATGTGCCGAATGCACAGGGGGAGTATCAACAATATCTGAGTGGTGATAGCCTGCCTTTTTCTAAGCGGTTAGTGAAAGATCGAAGTTTTGCCTTTCCAATCACCTTACCGACTAACACAACACAAGATATTTATCTGCGTCTCAAAAGTCGAGACTCGATGATAATTTCGATTAGTTTACTGAGTCCCGAAACCTTTCACGATAGCCAACGCCAAGAGGGCTTTTTGTTTGGCATGTATTACGGCGCGATTTTAATTATTTTACTCTACAATATTTATTTGTTTGTGATTCTGCGCGACCAAAATCATCTGCATTACATCATGGTGTTGGGCTGTTATGCGGTGATTGAGTTGAGTCTCAATGGGGTTGGCTCAATGTATTTATGGGGCGAATTTCCAGAAGTAGCCAAACGTATTCGACCGTTTGCCATTGTGTTGTTGTCACTGACGAGTTTTATTTTAACAAAAACATTTTTGCAAATACCCAAAATTACGCTCGGTCGAGTCAACATTGATCCATTTTTTACTGCATTTATTATCGTCGCATTGGTTGGGGCGTGGATTTTTCCTTTTGCATTTGCCATTCAGTTGGCTATGTTAACGGCATTTATTGCTGCACCGATCATGTATGGCGCAGGTATTTATATTTGGCGGCATGGTAATCGTTTAGGCATGTATTTTACCTTGGGTTGGTCGGGTTTAATTATTGGCGGTAGTGTGAATGTATTGCGAGCGTTTGACATTTTGCCTGTCAATTTTTGGACAACGTATGGCTCACAGGTGGGTTCAATTTCAACCTTATTAATTTTGAATACCGCATTGACGGATCGCTTACGCTTTTTACAAAAAGAAAATGAAGAAGCTCAACGTTCGACTATCTTAAAACAAGAAGAAGCCAATCGTTTGCTTGACCAAATGGTACGTGAGCGAACCGAAGAATTACTCCTTAAAAGCCAAGAAGCTGAAAAAGCCAAGCTACAAGCAGAAACGGCGGTGCGTGTCAAAAGTGAGTTTTTAGCTAATATGAGCCATGAAGTGCGTACCCCGATGAATGGCATGATTGGCATGACGCAATTATTAGCGGATACCCCGTTAAACATTGAGCAAAAGCATTATATCAATACCATTCAGTCGTCTTGCGAAGCACTGTTGCGGATTATTAATGATATTTTGGATTACTCAAAAATTGACGCAGGCAAGTTAAGTATTGAACATGCTAATTTTGATTTATACCGTTTGATTGATGAATGTGCTTTATTGTTTGCTTTACATGCCAAAGAGCGCGCTTTACCGATTAAAACTGAAATCTTGCCTGATGTTCCCCGTTGGATGGTGGGTGACTCGACACGAATTCGGCAAATTATTATTAATTTGTTGGGTAATGCCTATAAGTTCACCGAGCATGGCGCAGTGACTTTACGCGTCTATCTGAGGAAAGATAACGGCAAAGACGGCGTTTTAGTGCAGTTTGAAGTTCAAGATACAGGTATTGGTATTACTAATGAACAGCGTGAACGACTCTTTCAATCGTTTTCACAAGCGGACTCCTCGGTAACACGTAAATACGGCGGAACAGGCTTGGGTCTTGTGATTTGTCGTTCTTTAGTGCGGTTAATGGATGGTGAAATTGGGGTAAAGAGCGTTCCTAGTCAAGGGTCGATTTTTTGGTTTTATGTGCTGATGTATCACGGTTCAGAAGTTATTACCAAAACCAAAATAGAAAAGGTGCGTGCAGTATCGCCGAACTATCCTGATTTATCGGGCTTACGCGTGTTAATTGCGGAGGATAATCCGACCAATCAAATGGTCATTGTTGGCATGTTAAAAAAATACAACATCAAGCCAACAGTCACCAATGACGGCTTAGAAGCCCTACAAGTTTTTATGTCAATAGAGTCTGGTTTTGATGTGGTGTTTATGGATTGTGAAATGCCCAATATGGACGGTTATACCGCGACAGAGCGTATGCGTGAATGGGAAAAAAATCGGCATTTAGCACCGATATTAATTTATGGTGTCAGCGCACATGCCTTAGCAGAATATCAACAACGGGGCATAGGTTTAGGCATGAATGATTTTTTGGTCAAACCACTGAAACAAGAAGACTTGTCGAAAGCACTCACGCAGGTCATGACACAGTTGATGGTGAATAAATTAGCGCGTTAATATGACATTGTTCTTTTGTAGGGGCGGATTCAACCGCCGTATTGCTGGGCGAATAAATTCGCCCCAGATGTGTAACACAACATGAAAACAGCTATGGGGACTAAACTAATAAGGTGCTTCATCTTCATAATTGCCAGCAGGGTCATAATGGCAAGCCAGATATTCTTTATCGCCACTTTTAGCCATGCCACAACCGACTTGATAAGTTGTTTTCCAAATTAACTGCGTGTAATGGCCAACCATGCCGCCTTTAGTGACATGAGGGAAAATACCGTAAACAAATTGGTTTTTTTCTGAGCCCCATGCGTCAATCATTTGTTTCGTTTGATACGCTCCCGCAGTACCACGCCATAAATTTTCTCCCAAGTCCGTTTTAGAATGCTTAAATTCGTTATTGGCCGCTAGGTGATCCGCCCATGCTTGTGCGCTTTTAGCGAGATCATCCGACCAAACCAACGGTGTTAGTTTTAATTCATCTCGATAGGGATTGTGATAGGTCAAAATACTCGCGGCATCTAATGCGGTTACATGTTCAACGATAGCAGGAGGTGTTGTGCTGACAGGTGGTTCAGATGCGGGCGCATAGGCTAAGGCAGCGGTTGTCCACGAGGGTTCTTCTGCCCAACTAACAGACGTTACCAGCCACAAAGATAACAATAAGCCGACACGCATAAAAACTCCTTGTAGGGAGGCTAATTCATTCCCTCGTATGAGTATTAGTCTATACAAGGGAGTTGATTCGTTGATGTTGGACGGACACAAAATACTAAAGCAAATCACATGTTAAATGAAAATAACATGTTATGTCAGTCCTATCATAGCCGAATTAAAGCACATTTAGCGTGAGAAGTGCAGCCTTGTCTTAGTGACTATTGACTATCAAGCAGTTGACCAACAATGTCTAAACCATAAAAATCAGTCAGTTGAGCTTTAATGCGTTCGGCTAAGAACCCTGATTGCAGCATTTCAACAACAACAGGTTCAGCAAAAAGCTGTGCTTCTTTGAGAATAATCTCACGGTTAATATTCAAATCAGCTAACAGAGATAGACCATCTTTATGAGCAAACTGGTTAAACCAAACGGCGATTAACTCTTTGATGAGTTCTTGTGCGTAAGGTGTTTGACGAACGTGATTCCAAATGTCAATCCCGACTTTAGAGCCAAACTCAATATCTTCTTCACCCATGTATTGTTGCGCAACAGATAACGGCTCAGCTTTGATTTTGTGCCACATTTGATCGGCAACATGGTGAATCTGTTTGGCATCTAAGGTGCGAGTTAACACTTTTTCGCTCAAATCAACAATGCTTTGCATGTTTTTATGCAAATAACTGCGAATTGCGGCTTCAATTGCGCCATTACCGCCCGTACTTTCCATTAAGCCTTTACCCATTTTCATCAACGACGACATACCAGGTACTTTTTTGGCTAACGGGTTTTCATGCAATAAATAATCACTTAACGCATGAAAAACCACGTCAGACAATAATTTTGCATAGACAGGATTGGCAATCGCTGCGTGAATAATGTCTTTTTTAAGCGTGTCATGGCTGGCAATTTTTTCGACTATTGCCAAATAGTTTTTATGTTCAATGAGTTGGTGAACATAGGTTTTACTATTCAACGGACTGTTAAACGCCGCTTTAGCAATGGTGACGATTTGTAAGCGTAAGCCTTCAGTAGGTGCTTGATTTAACACATAGTCAATAACAACGGCTTGAATACGTTCAACACTAATTACCCGATTGATCGGGGTAACGCTTGCCCAATCTAAAAACGCATTAACTTCGCGTTGCAAGGTGGCAGGTAAATTTTCTGGCGAAACTTGACCCAGTAAATGTTGGCTATGTGCCTCAAGTAAGGCGGCGGCTTTAACGTGCATGAAAAAATCCTTGCGTCAAATTAGGGTTTAACAGCCGCAGGCGCGGGTGCAAATTTGTTGGGTGTTGCTTGCGCTTTGTCGAGGAACTTTAAGTAAGCTTCGCTGACAGGGTAGTCCGCTTCTAAGATGGGGGTATGACCCACATCCTTCAAGATTAACACTTCTTCATATTTTAGATGTTCTTTCAGTTCATCGACTACGCCAACATCAATAACGGCATCTTTATCGCCCCAAATCACCAATGTTGGTGCTTCCATACTGCGTAAACCCATTTGGAAAGTGTCGGGCTGCGTCCATTTCATTTGCTCAATCAAGGCATTCATGAGTTTTTCTTGTTCAACTAAATGAGTGACGTGTATTTTTTCATAACCTTCCATTAATTCTTTAGGCACAAAAGGCGTGTCATAAGTCGCTACTTTCGAGATTAAACGCTCAAAGTCACCGGGTTTACGCACCAACATATTGAGCAAATCTTGCGGTTTAGAAATCAGTGAATTACCCACTTTGGTATAAACACCTGCGGTGTCAACCAATAAAACGCTTTTGACTTCAAGGAAATAGAGCGCGGAATATAAAACAGCGATGCCACCACCTAAAGAATGACCCGCAATGTGTAAATCTTTTTGAATGCCTAACGCTAACACAAACTGACGTACCGCATCTGATAAGTCAGCCAATTGATAGCCAAATGTATCAGGCGCTTTGGTATCACCATGACCCGGTAAATCAACGGCAACAACGTGATATTTTTTGGTTAAACGATGAGAGATACGGTTCCAGTTGTCACGCGAGCCAGAAAAACCATGTACTAACAAAACAGTAGGTGCGCCTTTAACACCGCCTTCGCTATAAGCAAAAGTAATGTCGCCCACTTTAATCGTTTTGCTTTCTAAACCTGCCCACGTACGCTCTTGTGCTAACACAGATTGCATCAGAGCAACAGGATCGCTCACCAAGGGTGCAGCGAAAGTATAGGAGCTGCTAAAAGCCAAGGGTAGCAAGACAGCAAGGGTGAGTTTTTTTAGCACAATGAATTCCTAATTATTATAGTTGCAGTAATGACCGAGTGTAGGTGAGTGCGATAGTGCCGACAATGACTATATTGCGCGGTCACGTTGTCTTAAAAGCGATAGTCTGTTTTTGATACAAGGTCATATTCATCGTGACGAATGTGTCATTTTTGTGGACTACTACTAAGATACAACATCTCATTGCTTAAAGCGCGAATCTAAACACGTTATAGTCAAGGTTATAAACCTAACAATGTCAGTGAATGTTAACAATGAAAAAAAATACCGTTTCTTTTCGGATTGATACCCGTTGGTGCTTAGATGAGCTATTAAAAGATGGCCGTATCAGCCAGCGCGATGCCAATTTAGTGGCAACAACCGCCCGTACGCGCGACAAAATTCATTGGCATCCTTTGCAAATTATTGCTGAGTTTGACTTTGTTGACCCGTCCAAGAGCAACACGAAACTCAGCATCGACGCATTAACCACATGGCTAGCCGAGAAAGCAGGGCAACCCGTTTTTCATATTGATCCGTTAAAAATCAATGCTGGTATTGTCACGGCGGTCATGTCTTATGCCTTTGCTGAGCGTCATGGTATTTTGGCGGTACAAGTCTTCAAAGATGAAGTGGTGATTGCTAGTGCACAACCGTTTCACCATGAGTGGGAAGAAAACCTTAAACATACACTCAAAGGTAAAGTCATTACTCGTGTCGTGGTTAATCCTGCACAATTACACCGTTACAGTATTGAGTTTTATAAATTAGCGCGTGCGATTGAAGGGGCAAATAACAGTGACTCCGTCAATAGTAACGTCAATCGCATTGGTAATTTTGAGCAGCTATTAGACCTCGGTAACAATCAAAACCCTGATGCCAATGACCAACATATCGTCAATATTGTTGATTGGTTATTACAGTATGCCTTTGATCAGCGTGCCAGTGATATTCACTTAGAGCCGCGCCGTGAGTCAGGGCGTGTACGTTTTCGGATTGATGGAGTCCTGCATAATATCTATGAGTTTCCCGGTCAAATTATGACGGCGGTTGTTTCGCGAATTAAAATTTTGGGACGAATGAATGTCGCCGAAAAGCGAAAACCGCAAGATGGTCGTCTAAAAACCCGTAACACCAAAGCGCAAGAAATTGAATTACGGTTATCAACTTTACCGACAGTTTTTGGTGAAAAGTTGGTCATGCGTATTTTTGATCCTGAAGTGTTGGTTCGAGGGTTTAAAGAGTTAGGTTTAGTCGGTGCTGATTTTGATAAATGGCAAAAAATGGTTAAAGAACCGAATGGCATTATTTTGGTTACAGGGCCTACAGGTTCGGGTAAAACGACCACTTTATATTCAACGCTTAAACAATTAGCGACCGAAGAAGTGAATGTGTGTACGGTTGAAGACCCCATTGAAATGGTTGAAGCCAGTTTTAACCAAATGCAGGTTCATCATGGCATTGAACTCGGCTTTGCTGAAGGTATTCGGGCATTAATGCGCCAAGACCCCGATATTATTATGGTCGGTGAGGTGCGTGACCATGACACGGCAGATATGGCGATTCAAGCGGCACTGACAGGCCATTTAGTGTTATCAACCTTGCATACCAATGATGCGCCTTCGTCGGTAACGCGTTTACTTGACTTAGGTGTTGCGCCATTTTTAATTACTTCGACGGTGATTGGCGTGATGGCGCAGCGTTTAATTAGAACCTTATGCCCACATTGTAAAGTTGAAGCGAGTTGCGACGAGGCTGCATGGTTAGAGTTAACGCAACCGTGGAAGGCGACTATGCCGAGTAAAATTTCCGCGCCTAAAGGCTGTTTGGAGTGTCGGGATACGGGCTATTTAGGACGTGTTGGCTTGTATGAAATTATGCCAATGACCAACGAGATTAAACGTTTATTGAATGATGGTGCGCCACTGACCGAACTCAAAACGCAAGCCTATCGTGAAGGCTTATTACCATTACGTTTAGCAGGTGCGCAAAAAGTAGCGCAAGGCTTAACGACCATTGAGGAAGTGTTAAGGGTGGTGCCGTTGAGTTAGGTTGGAGTTTAAAAGGTGATTTTATGACATGGTTAGTATGCATATCCAATGCAGGTTACGAAGTCGATTTAGAGTAAAGAAAGCTGTATGAGCGCGTTGCTGATGATGGCGCAGAGCAAAAAGGTTTAGTACGCATTATTGACGACTCAGGCGAAGATTACTTGTTTCATGTTGGATTATTTGCGGAGATTGAGTTGCCACTTGCGTTGGATGTGTTGTTGCATCAAGGGCAACAAGCGGCTTAGTACCCGTAGCCCGTGTAGCAACAAGGGAGATGACAGAGGTTTTTATGTGAATATTTGTTTTTGCGTAAGTTTGTCCCGCAATCCTTGCGGGCTTCGTTTCTCAATTTCGGCATGATCAGTTGAAGCATAGATACGAAGCCCATCGCATAAGAGGGTGAGGTTGTACGACTCGCGCCATGTGCTTGCGACACTGCAATCATTTCGGAGTAGCTCCCAAGTTACGGAGGCAAGTGCGCTAATTTGACCCAACGGTACAACTTGCAATTCTTGGAAACGGCAGGTGCGACAGCCCTGCTCATGGTACTTGTTGAGAAAGTCTTGAAAGTACTTGGCGATTTGCTCTTGTGTATCAAATACTCGGAGCGTGCCATCTGCATTCAGTGATGTGTACGGAGTTGTATAGCGTTGGGCAATAAGTGAGCCATCAAATTCGCTAAAGGCAATGCAAAAAGCTTCAAAGAATTGCTGTATTTCGCCAGCCATTTCGGTTTCACTCGGCATCGTAACGGTGCTCATTCCCATCACACCTTAAAACCCTGCCACGCTTGCAACCGCGAATCCCAATACGTTAATGACGCAAGATTAATATCACTTAAACGGACATGAACGTCCACGCCGCGTTCACCTTCTTTGGTCGAAATCACCAAACCATCGTCGGTGATTTCCATAATCCAGCCTTGCAATACTTGGCCATCAGCCAAGGTAAATTTTTGCTGATTGCCTTTATCGGCGAAATTAGCCAATTGTTCTGCCAAAATCATAGACCTTTCCTTAAATTCCCTTCGACTCCGCTCAGGGAGCATTTGTGCGCTGACTGAGCGAAGTCGAAGCCCGTACAAATTTATTTTTTCTCAGGAGTCCAACCTTTAGGCCGTTCATAATCGGCATTACTCAGAAACTTCTCGCGTTGCTCATCCAAAAACACATGCGTTTCAGGCTGCATCACATTGAGATGATTCTCGTTAATTAACATGGTTTGATGTTTTAACCATTCTTGCCATGCTTGTTTTGACACCGAGTCAAACAACGCCTGACCTTTAACACCGGGAAACGGCGCAAAAGCCAAACCTTCGAGTTCTTGTTGATACTTACGGCACATTACCAAACGAGTCATATTCAATTCCTTTAAGCAATACGTTGACGAGCGCGTTGTACCGCTGCTAATACCTGATTCGGTGCAGTACCGCCAATATGATTACGGGCATTCACTGAGCCTTCTAGTGTTAATACCGCAAACACATCGTCAGCAATGGTATCCGAAAATTGTTGTAGTTCAGCTAGCGTCATCACACTCAAATCTTGATGGGTTTGCACGCCATAAGCGACCGCTTTACCGACAATTTCATGGGCATCTCTAAAGGCAGTGCCTTTTTTCACTAAGTAATCCGCTAAATCGGTGGCGGTAGCAAAACCGCGTAACGCCGCCGAGCGCATTTCATCGCGACGCGGTTGTAAGGCAGGAACCATATCCGCAAAGGCTCGTAAACACGCTTGTAGCGTATCTAAGGCATCAAATAACGGCTCTTTATCTTCTTGATTATCTTTGTTGTAGGCTAAAGGTTGGCCTTTCATCAAGGTTAATAAGCTGACTAAATGACCATTGACGCGTCCTGTTTTACCGCGCACTAATTCGGGTACATCAGGATTTTTCTTTTGCGGCATAATGCTAGAGCCAGTACAAAAGCGATCAGGAATATCGACAAACTTAAATTGTTGTGAGTTCCATAAAATTAATTCTTCGCTCATGCGTGATAAGTGCATCATCGCAATCGCGGCGGCTGAGCAAAACTCAATGGCAAAATCGCGGTCAGAAACGGCATCTAATGAGTTTTCACACACCGCTTCAAAACCTAATAATTCGGCAGTATAAGCCCGATCAATCGGGTACGTTGTGCCTGCTAACGCGGCAGAACCTAAAGGCATACGATTAACCCGTTTACGGCAATCCGCCAAACGCTCATCATCCCGTACCAGCATTTCAAACCATGCGAGTAAATGATGGCCAAAAGTGACAGGCTGTGCCGTTTGCAAATGGGTAAAACCGGGCATAATGGTGGCGGCTTCACGTTCAGCAACAGTTAACAAACCTTGTTGTAAACGCTGTAAGATAAGACGCGTCTTGTCGATTTCGTCGCGTAAATACAAACGAATATCGGTTGCCACTTGGTCATTACGGCTGCGTCCTGTATGCAGTTTCTTACCAGTAATACCAATACGATCGGTCAGGCGCGCTTCGATGTTCATGTGCACGTCTTCTAAATCGACACGCCAATCAAAGCGACCTGCCTCAATATCGGTTTGAATCGCAGCCAAACCGTCGATAATGGCATCACGTTCGGCATCGGTTAAGACACCCACTTTTGCCAGCATCGTGGCATGTGCGCATGAGCCTTGAATATCATGTTTGTATAATCGTTTATCAAACGTCACGGACGCGGTAAACTCAGCGACAAAGGCATCGGTTGCTTCACTAAAGCGACCGCCCCACATAGTAGAAGAAGGTGTAGTCATACGGATTCATTTGGGATTAAAAAATTAAAAATAGTCAGAATGACGCGTCAGATGATGCGGAAATTCTTCCAAAGAGTATAACAGGAATTATGCAAAAAACGCCGTCCGCAAAACAGACACCACCACAGCAGATAGACGACTTCTTTTTGCCTGACTTTTGCAATATGAAAGCCGTGTTGGTGTTGTTAGTGGTGACTGAGTTATTGGCCATTTTTTTAATGTTGGCTGATCTCGAAGTCTTGACACCCTTTCCGTGGGCAGATTTAGGACTAAAGTCGTTTTTATTAGCATGGGTGGCGATGAGTATTGCCGTCTTAATGTGTTGGTTACGCCCCCATTTACAAAAAATTCAACGCTCTTATGCCGCTTTTATTATTTTGTTTTTGTTTGTCATGTTGGTGGCTTTTTTTACCTTTGCGGCCGAAGGCATTTTATTATTTTTGCATATACGGCAACAAGGTGATGTAAATTTAGCTGTGGTGTTAGTCCGTAATGTCTTGATGGGTGGCATTATTGGCGGTTTGGTACTACGCTATTTCTATTTACAAGAGCAACTGTTTCATCGTCAGCGCACCGAGTTAACGGCGAGGGTACAAGCGTTACAAGCGCGGATTCGTCCCCATTTTTTGTTTAACTCAATGAATATTATCGCCAGTTTGATTATGGTTGACCCTGAAAAAGCAGAGCATGTGGTGGAAGATTTATCGGCATTGTTTCGTGCTAGCTTAAAAGCAGAAGGTGAGGTGGCCTTGAGTGACGAAATTAGCTTATGTAACAGTTATCTTAATATCGAAAAATTACGCTTAGGTAAACGCTTGGATTTTGAATGGCGTTTTGATAACTTGCGTTCAGACTTACGCATTCCCGCATTGACCTTACAACCCTTGCTTGAAAATGCTATTTATCATGGGGTAGAGTTGAGTGATGAAGGCGGAAAAGTCACTATTTTGTTATCGTGGACGGGACAAGAGTTAAATATTATTATCACTAATCCTTTTCATGAGCATAAAAAGAGTCATCACAAAGGTAATAACATGGCCGTTGATAATATTCGTGAACGCTTACAGGCACATTACGGAGAAAAGGCTAAACTAAAAACACAGGCCGCAGGCCAACTATTTACCACGCACATTAGCTATCCGTTAGCGTATGGCGAAGAGTATATCCACCTCTCTTAACAATAAATCAATAATATGGAGGCCGTATGAAAGTCCTAGTCTGTGACGATGAAGCCTTGGCTCGTGATCGTTTAGTGCGTTTATTGCGTGATGCGAAAGAGTGTGAAGTGGTCGGTGAGGCCGAAAATGGCCGTGATGCTTTACAAAAAGTAGAAATGCTTGCGCCTGATGTCATTTTACTAGACATTCGTATGCCTGTCATGGATGGTATTGCTTGTGCCGAAGAGTTAGCACGTTTACCCAATCCTCCCGCCGTCATTTTCATTACCGCTTTTGATGAACATGCGTTAGCTGCGTTTCAAGTGGAAGCCATCGGCTATTTACTTAAGCCCGTTCGTCGCGATCAATTAAACGAAGCATTGGCGCGCGCTTCGCGGGTTAATCGTGCACAATTGCAGCATATTCGTGAACAAGCCAATGATGATGGTAAGCCTGAGGCACGTCAGCACATTACGGCACGTACGCATCGTGGGTTAGAGTTAATTCCAATAAGCGATATTTATTATTTCTTAGCGGATCAAAAGTATGTCACCGTTCGTCATGCGCGTGGTGAAGTCTTAGTCGATGAAACCCTCAAAGATTTAGAAGATGAATTTGGCGAGCGTTTTTTGCGAGTTCACCGAAATGCGTTATTAGCGGTAAATTATTTAGAAGGCTTAGAAGCGGTACAAAATGGCCAATGTTTTGTCCGTTTTCGCGGAATTCCTGAAAAATTGTTGGTTAGTCGTCGGCATTTACCACAATTACGCGAAAAGATGCAAAATTTGTGATAAAAAGAACATCAAGATTATAAATTTGGCAATATCTCGTAAACGTGCAGTTTTGCAGCAATTGCCTCTATAATATAACCCACACAAAAAGAAATGCCGCTCTGTGGCGGTCGGGGATGTTTTATGAGTAACTGGAGTATGTTTCTGATCCGGTTTCTATTGCTCATTAGTGCAATTGTTGGTTTTACGGGTTGTGCGAATTTGCACAATGTCAAATCAGACGAACCTGAAAAATATATCTTAGGTGAAAACGCTACCGATGCGCGTTATTTTTACACGCGTAGTGGCTTGCGTTTGTTTGGCCAATGGTGGGCACCGAAAGAACGTCCTCGGGCGGTCATTTTATTAGTGCATGGTACGGTGCTGCATTCAGGATTTTACTCTCCTTGGGCAAATGAGTTAACCAAAAATGGTTACGCTGTCTTTGGTATAGATTTGCGTGGTTGGGGACAATCTCAAGGTTATGGTCGTCGTGGTAACGTCGGTAATTACGATGAATATGTCGAAGATGTCACTCTTGCACGTCGTGAAATTAGAAAGCGTTACCCGAATATTCCTGTTTATTTACAAGGCGAGTCATTGGGTGGCGCAGTCGTCTTATTGTCCCACATCATGGATAAAGTGACTCTTGACGGCTTAATTCTTAATGCCCCCGCGGTTAAAATTAGCCCTTTAGCCCAGTGGAATCTATGGGGCGCAGCACAAAGTGCCAAATTATTCCCTGAGATGCCGTCGCTGCCGTTGTTTAAATCCATGACAAGCTTAGTGTTAACCGATAAAAATGCACAAGATCGTTTTTGGGCAGACCCGTTAACGACACGTAAAGCGTTGGGAGCAGGATTTGTCGTGGCACTACAAGATGCGACTGAGCGTTTGCAACTGAATGTTAATAATGTGCGTGCGCCTATGCTGATTATTCAAGGCACAAAAGATTACGTCATTCCGCAAAGTTCCAGTGAGTTCTTAGTCAAAGAAGCGCGCAGTAGTGATAAAACATTGACCGTTATCAAGGGATTACATCACTCGACGTTGAATGATCGCCAAAAGCAAGAAGTATGGGATGATATTATTAGTTGGTTAGATAAGCGTGCCGACCAAGCGTTAGCGGCGCGTAAATTATTGCCTGATGAAACTGAAATCTCGGCTGTTGATGATCCAGAACCGACACTAGAAAAAGCCGCCTATCGTCCGAAATATCCAAAACTCACGATGACAACAACGAGGAATTAATAATGAAACATCTTTTGTGGCCTTTACTTTTAGCCACAGCATTGTCGGGTTGTGCAACAGCAGTTAGCCCTATCAGTGGCTCAGTGTATAGCAATGTCAAAGCCCCGTTATTAGCCACTGACAGCAATGAAAAACCAACCAAAATTGGTCGTGCTACAGCGCGTTCAGTGTTAGGTGTTTATGCTGTCGGTGACGCAAGTATTGAAGCAGCCGCCAAGAATGCGGGTATCACTCGTATTCATCATGTTGATTATCAAACACAAAGTATTTTAGGTGTGATGGCAGACTTTACGGTCATTGTGTACGGTAATTAATCATTATCGGTTTAGCATCTCTCTTTAAATCGTTAAAGGGAGATGAGAGACGCTCTTTCTTATTCCCTTCAGCATTGCCATAATCGACACACTGCTTTTAGCTGCTGTTTAGGTTATTGAAATGAGAACGCTCCGCATCGCTACCCGTAAAAGTCCTCTTGCTCTTTGGCAAGCAGAATATGTCAAAGCCCGTTTATTAGCACATTATCCCCAACTCACTGTTGAGTTAGTCACGTTTACCACGCAAGGCGACAAAATTTTAGACACGCCATTAGCCAAAATTGGTGGTAAAGGCTTGTTTGTTAAAGAACTGGAAGTAGCTATGTTAGAGGGGCGCGCCGATTTAGCCGTGCATTCGATGAAAGATGTGCCGATGGACTGCCCAGAAGGCTTAGCAATCACCGTCATTTGTGAACGTGAAGATCCGACAGATGCCTTTGTTTCCAATCGTTTTGCCAGTTTGACTGAGTTGCCACACGGCGCAATTGTTGGCACGTCAAGTTTACGTCGTCAATGTCAGTTACGGGCATTACGGCCTGATTTAGTCATTCATGACTTACGTGGCAATGTTGGCACACGTTTAGGGCGTTTAGACAATAATGAATATGACGCGATTATTTTGGCCAGTGCTGGCTTAAAACGTTTAGGTTTAGAAGCGCGCATTCGTCAACGTCTGACCGAGTTACTTCCCGCAGTAGGGCAGGGGGCTGTAGGTATTGAGTCACGTACTGATGATGAAGAGTTACTGGCATTACTTGCACCATTACATCATCAACAAACGGCGATTTGTGTTCACGCGGAACGGGCGATGAATCGACGCTTACAAGGTGGCTGCCAAGTCCCCATTGCAGGCTTTGCGACCATAGAGCAAGACACCATTACCTTGAAAGCACTCGTTGGTAGCATAGATGGCCAGCAGATTATTCACTATCAAGCCCAAAGTAATGATTTAGCAGCCATTGAGGCACTGGGTCAACACGTTGCTGATGGTTTATTGGCACAAGGAGCGGCGGATATTTTGGCTGCGGTCTATGGTTGATTTATCCGATATACGTGTCCTCAACACGCGACCTTTAACCCGTGCAGATGCCCTGCAAACCGCGTTGTTGGCAACAGGGGCGATTGTTGCGCAACTGCCTCTGTTAGAAATTGAAACCTTAGCGTTGTCGGCAGAAGCAAGGCAATCGTTGCTCGATTTAGACCGCTATCGCTGGGTTTTTGTGGTCAGTCCTACGGCCGCAGAACTGGGTTTGCAACACTTAGGTGATTATTGGCCACAGTTGCCGATCGCGGTTGATTGGCTAGCCGTGGGCGAGAGTACTGCGCAAGTGTTACGGCAAGCCTTACTTAATCCTATCGTGCCTGATGAAGAAAGTAGCGAGGGCTTATTACGGCTGCCTGTCTTTCAACAGCGACAAACGGGTGACCGTTTATTAGTGTTACGGGGTGAAGGCGGGCGTAATCTCGTCCGTGATAGTTTAGATGGTCAAGGTGTAGGCGTGGATTATGTCGAGTTATATCGTCGTCGCTTGCCACCAGACACCATGATACGTTGGCAGCAACTCGTCAGCACACAATGCTTACCTGATATCGTTATTTTGACCAGCGGTGAAAGTTTACAGCATTGGTTAGCGATTGCTGGAGAAGCCGCGATGTCCGTTATCCCGCTAGTGATTAGTCCACGTTTGGCGGTAATAGCGCAGAAGGCAGGCTTAAAGCCGTGTATTATTGCTGCGAGCACTCGTCCTGAAGCGATTATTGACGCATTGTTGACGTGGCGAAATTCCTTGAACCATGATATTGATTGCACCGAGCCAACGGAAAGAAGATAACAACATGAGTCAAACACGTCAGCCTATTCAAATTGCACCAAAAATCACCTTAAAATTAGGTGTTTGGGGACGTGTAGGTTTAGTTTTAGCGATTATTACCGCCATTGCGAGTTACATTCTTTATCATAATGGTGTGCGTTATAAAGATCGTGAAAAAGCGCACTTTCAGGAGTTGTCACAGCAAATTCAACGCTTACAACAAGCGGAAAAACGAAATAGTGATGAAAATGCAACGCTACATTATCAAATTCAACAGTTAAACAGCCAAGTCACGCAGTTAAAAGTCGGTTTAGAACCCGAGCAGCGGCGCGATTGGATCGTCAAGCAAGTCAGTCGTTACATCGAGTTAGCAGAGCAGCAATTATTACTGCAAGCCGATATTCCTTCTGCTGAAATCTTATTGGCCGTTGCTGATAAGTTATTAGCCGATAATGCCGAAACCAGTTTATTGCCTTTACGCGAAGCGATCGCTGCGGATAAGTTGGCTTTAGTTACCGCACAACAAATTGATAAAGTGGGCATTTCACTGCGTTTAGATGCCTTAAAGCAGCAGGCAAATCAGTTCGTTGTTCCTAGTCGCCGTGAGGTGACACAAACTGGTGTTCCAGAGCGTGTACCAACCGAAGATACCTCCTTATGGGCAAAAGGTTGGTCGGCATTTCGTCAGCTGATTATCGTTCGTCATTACGATCAGCCTGTTCATCCGCTCCTCGCTGACGATCAGCGTTGGTTATTGCAGCAAAACGTGTATTTAGCACTCAGCCAAGCGCAATTGGCCTTGTGGGGGCATCAAAGTGCTCGCTATCAGCACAGCTTGCACGAAGTGGAAAATTTACTGAGTCAGTATCAACAATTGAATCCTCAGTATGCCGCTATATTGGCGGAGGCTAAAGCGTTAAAAGAGATTAGCTTAGAGGTTACAACACCAACGTTGAGCCATAGCCAACAGCTATTAGCAACGATGCTTACGCCTGCTCAGACGGTAGAAATCACGACGCAACAGGTAACTACGCCATGATCAAGTTGCTGTCAGTCTTATTCTTTTTACTGCTTGGCGGTGTATTTGGTTGGCTATTTTTGGCTGACAGCGGTTATGTGTTAATTGCTTGGCAACAAAGCTCTATTGAAATGAGTTTGGCGTTAGCGATTCTGTTACTGCTCTTTACGGTCAGCATGGGTGCGATTGGCTTAGAGCTAGTATTAGGTGTATTTGGTTTACGGGCTTTAATTGGCAAATGGCTGGGTCAACGTCGTCATCATCGTGCGCAATCGGCGTTAAGCAAAGGCTTGATGTTAATGGCAACCGATGACTTTAAACGTGCCGAAAAAATGTTTGTTCGTTCGGCACAGTTAGCAACGGACGATTTTCCTGCCTATCTGTGTGCCTGCCGCGCCGCGCAAGCACAGCTAGCGTTGCAGCGCGCGGAAGATTATTTAGTGTTGGCCGAAACTTCTACTAATCGTTTGACGATCCAACTGACCCGTGCCCGTTTATGGCTCGACTCAGGCCAATGGGAAGCTGCCGTGAGTATATTAAAAGTATTATATGCCCATGACCGAAAAGAGCCTGTCGTCGCCGAGTTATTATTGCAGGCGTTAATTAAATTACAATCGTGGCAAGAAATCATGGAGTTACTGCCGCTATTGTCAAAAACACTGGCCAGAGTACATATTAGTGCCTTGTTAAAAGAAGCCTATCAACGTAGCTTGTCGTGGTTGGCGCAGACGGGCAATCGGGTCGATAAAGTCGCAACTTTAAAGCGGCTACGTGATTTTTGGGCAACACTGCCCACGTTTATTCAACATGATCGTGATGTCATCCACAGTTATGCCGAAGCGGTTATCGCCATTGGTTTTGAAGAAGAAGCGGAAGAGCTGGTGCGTGTCAGTATTAGTCAACAATGGCATAACGGTTTGGTTGAATTATATGGCCGTATTCGCCATTCACAGCCTGAACGTAGCCTGCAATATGCGCTGGAGTGGCTAAAAAAACACCCCCAAAGTCCGATCTTATTACTGACATTGGGGCGGCTAAGTATGCAAAATCGCCAATGGCAAGAGGCAAAAGCCTATTTTGAGCAAAGTCTTAGTTTGCATAAAAATACAGAAACTTATGCTGAATTCGTTCGGTTATTACAGCACCTCAATGATCCTGAAGCGGGACACTATCTAATTGCAGGTCTAAATCAATTAGTGACTAAACCCTTACCCCACTTACCATTACCGTAGGCATGATGATGAGTCAAATTAACTTAAGCGAGTTTTCAATTGTTCAACCGCAGACCGTTGCGTGGGGGGAGATGGATGCCTTTGGTCACGTCAACAATGCCAGTTATTATCGTTATTACGAAAGTGTACGGATTAGTTATTTACAAGCCATTGGCGCATTAGATCATTTAGATGTCATGAATCCCGTGGTTGCCGCCAATAGTTGCCGTTATTTGGTATCGGTGAGTTATCCCGATGAATTAGAGATTGGTGCGCGTGTCGTCGAGCTACGCGGCTCTGGCTTTAGAATGGAATATGCCATCGTCAGTCAGCAGCAAAAATGTTTGGTAGCGACGGGCGAGGCAATCGTCGTCATGGTTGATAGCGAAGGTAAAAAAGTCGCACTACCCGAAGAAATGCGTCAAATTATTATCAATTTAGAAAAAACGGTGGGCAATGACTTAACACTGGATGCCCAAAATCCGCATAAACAACCAGAAACGTTATTGGGTAAGGCATTGTCGCGACTTAACCCATTGCGTGACAAATAAAAATAGCGAAATAACCTCTTTGTAATGATTTCACAACCCATGCAAAGAGCGAATAAAATCATGCCATATCGCTTCGTTTTTCTGATTGGTGGGATACTTGCCATAACGAAAAGCAACAAAAGATTGCTAATAAAGAGCGTCATCTATACAATACGCCACGCTTGGACTGGCAGATAAGAAACCTGCCATTATGTTGTCTGTGCGGAGTCAAAGTGAGTCAGCCCCAACCGCTAGTAAATGCAAAACCAGCTGTGCAATTGCTCAAAGGGCAATTGATGGTCGCCGTTATTGTGTCTTTACTGGCCTTGATTTGGGGGCGAAAAGTGGCTTATTCCGCAGGCTTAGGTGCGCTAATCGCCCTTGTCGCTAGTGCTTATTTTGCTTGGGAAGCGTTCCGCTTCGGTGGCGCAATCTCTTCAGGACGGATTCTCGGTGGCTTTTATCGTGGCATTATCGGCAAGTTTGTGTTGGTAATCATCGGTTTCGCCCTCGTTCAGCATTTAAGTGTTCCCGTGTCGATGGGAGCGTTGTTTGTCGGATTTGTTCTCGTTCAGGCTGTAGTGTGGATTGCACCACTGTGGTCAACGTAAAGATTTTGATGGATGGTTTCTTTGCTGATTAAAAGCAAAAGATGCGGTCTAATGAGTTGTGTTTTGGGTTGTTGAGTGACTGCGGATGTATCAGTAGTGACTCAATTTCATCTTCAAGTATTACGTTTTTGGGTTTGACTTATGTCTGAACAACATGCAGCACTAACCTCATCAGAGTACATCAAGCATCACTTAACCAATTTAACCTATGGTAATTTGCCAGGTGAAGGTTGGAAATTCGCTGAAAATGCTCAAGAAGCAAAAGCAATGGGTTTTCAAGCGATTAACCTTGACTCTATGGCGTGGTCTATTGTCTTAGGTTTGGTTTTTTGCTTTATCTTTAGAATGATTGCTGTTCGTGCCAGCGTTGGTGTGCCGAGTAAATTGCAGGCGGCCATTGAATTGGTGGTTGAGTTTGTTGCTGATAGTGTTCGTGACTCTTTTCATCATGCGCCAAAATTAGTCGCGCCGTTAGCGTTAACGATTTTTGTTTGGATTTTCTTAATGAATTTCATGGATTTAATCCCCGTGGATTTCTTGCCTGTAGCCGCGCAATGGGTTGGCGTACATTTCTTTGGTGCTAATCCGCACGAAGTCTTTTTCAAGGTTGTGCCAACAACTGACCCGAATGTCACGATGGGTATGTCCTTGTCTGTTTTTGCTCTCATTATTATATTTAGTATCAAAGAGAAAGGTGTTGGTGGTTTTGCGGCTGAGTTGTCGTTGCAGCCATTTAGCTCTGCCAACCCGATTGTTAAGCTTCTATTAATGCCGATTAACCTAGTTTTAGAGTTGGTGGTATTCATTGCACGTCCGATTTCATTGGCTTTGCGACTGTTTGGTAATATGTATGCAGGCGAGTTGATTTTTATTTTGATCGCGTTGTTGCCATTCGGTTTACAGTGGGTGTTGTCAGTACCTTGGGCTATCTTCCATATTCTGATTATTACCCTACAGGCTTTTATCTTTATGATGCTGACCATTGTTTACTTGTCGATGGCAAGTGAAAAGCATTGATTTAGCTAGAGATAATTGATGTCCGTGTTTGTTGAGTTTGATTTGTTATTGGTTTTGTTTTAACCCAACCTTGAGGTAGTTTCAAATGGAAAATATGATCGGTTTGACCGCGATTGCGGGTGCTATGCTCCTGTCCTTTGGCGCATTAGGTGCTGCTATTGGTATTGGTATTTTAGGTGGTCGTTTCTTGGAAGGTATTGCACGCCAACCAGAATTAGCACCACAATTACAAACTAAGTTTTTCGTTATTATGGGTTTGGTTGACGCTGTACCGATGATTGCTGTGGGTTTGGGCATGTTCATCATTTTCAGCAATCCGTTCATCGACCAAGCTAAAGAAAATGCTGCGCCAGTTGCTGTTGTTCAACCAGTGGTTGCTCCATAAGTTCTTTTTATTGCTGAAAATTTAGTCGCTAACGTTTTTGCGATTAAATGAAGCAGTAGAACTATTTTTGCAACAGCTGAATGAGGTATTAGCATGAATATTAATGCGACCTTGCTGGGTCAGGCTATTTCTTTCGCGATTTTTGTTTGGTTCTGCATGCAGTATGTGTGGCCGCCATTAATTAAAGCGCTTGAAGAACGCCAAAAGAAAATCGCAGAAGGTTTAAGTGCAGGCGATGAGGCTCAACGTGCCTTAGTTGCTGCGCAAGAACAAGCTGCTGATATGATGAAAGCAGCTAAAGATCAAGCAGCCCAATTGCTTGAACAGGCGAGTCGTCGTGGCAACCAATTGGTTGAAGAAGCAAAAGCGCAAGCTCAAACTGAAAATGAGCGTATTAAAGCTCAGGCTCAAGACGACATCGAACAAGAGATTAATCGTGCTCGCGATGCCTTACGCTCGCAAGTAGCAGCGTTGGCAATTGTTGGTGCCGAGAAGATTTTACGTGCGCAAGTGGATGCAAACGCCCACGCCGCCATGTTGAATCAGTTAGCAACAGAGCTATAACTCTCTAGAGACAGTGATCATGGCTGAATTAACCACAGTGGCACGTCCGTACGCAAAAGCTGCGTTTGAATATGCTTATGCTGAAGGAAAGTTGGAGTTGGCTGTTTGGTCGACACAATTGTCTTTGGCTGCGGCGCTGGTTCAAGATGCTGACTTTGCTCGTTATTTGTCACGCCCAAGCATGACAGTAGCCGAGCAAGAGACGGCATTTCTTGCGGCGTGCGGTGGAGAGTTATCTACTGGTGTGCGTAACTTTCTAAGTCTTGTTGCCATTAACAAACGTTTGTTGGCATTGCCTGCAATTGCTGAGTTGTACGAAACTTTAAAAGCACAAGCTGAAAACACTTCTGATGTCTTGGTCATGAGCGCATTTGCGATGACTGATGAGCAACAAGAAGCACTCGCTAACCAATTAGCGAAAAAGCTTGGTTCTCGTATTAATATCCGTACGGAAATTGACTCCTCCTTAATTGGTGGTGTTATTGTGCGTACGGGCGACTTAGTGATTGATGCTTCCGTACGCGGAAAATTGTCTAAATTAAGTGCCACCCTGAATTCATAATTTTTGAGGAACAGCGCATCATGCAGCAACTGAATCCCTCCGAGATCAGCTCGCTCATTAAACAGCGTATTAGCGATCTCAACACCACTGCTGAAGCCCGCAATGAAGGCACAGTGGTCAAAGTATCTGATGGTATCGTCCGCATCCACGGCTTAGCCGATGTGATGTATGGCGAAATGATTGAGTTCGACGGCGGCATCTTCGGTATGGCTCTGAACTTAGAGCAAGATTCGGTTGGTGCTGTTGTTTTGGGTGACTACTTAAACCTGCAAGAAGGTCAAAAAGTACGTTGCACAGGTCGTATCTTAGAAGTCCCCGTCGGTCCAGAATTATTGGGTCGTGTGGTTGACGCTCTAGGTACACCGATTGATGGCAAAGGCCCAATCAACGCTAAAATGACGGATGCTGTTGAAAAAGTAGCACCCGGCGTTATTTGGCGTAAATCGGTCGATCAACCTGTACAGACAGGTTACAAAGCCGTTGATGCGATGATTCCGATTGGCCGTGGTCAACGTGAATTGATCATTGGTGACCGTCAAACGGGTAAAACCGCGATGGCTATTGATGCGATCATTGCTCAAAAAGACTCAGGCATTAAGTGCGTCTATGTCGCTATTGGTCAAAAACAATCGACCATCGCTAACGTAGTACGTAAACTTGAACAATACGGCGCAATGGCTTATACCACTGTCGTCGCCGCGTCTGCTTCTGAACCTGCTGCGATGTTATTCTTAGCTCCGTACTCTGGTTGTACAATGGGCGAATACTTCCGTGATCGTGGTGAAGATGCACTGATCATTTATGATGATTTGTCGAAACAAGCGGTTGCTTATCGTCAAATTTCCTTGTTATTGCGTCGTCCACCGGGCCGTGAAGCGTACCCAGGTGACGTGTTCTATCTCCATTCCCGTTTACTTGAGCGTGCATCACGCGTCAGTGAAGAGTATGTTGAGAAGTTCACTAACGGTGAAGTGAAAGGTAAAACGGGTTCGTTAACCGCGTTGCCAATCATTGAGACACAAGCGGGTGACGTATCTGCATTCGTTCCAACCAACGTAATTTCGATTACTGACGGTCAGATTTTCTTAGAAACCAGTTTGTTTAACTCAGGTATTCGTCCTGCGGTTAACGCGGGTATCTCGGTATCTCGTGTCGGTGGTGCTGCACAAACCAAAATCATCAAGAAATTGGCGGGTGGTATTCGTACCTCCTTGGCGCAATATCGTGAATTAGCGGCGTTTGCTCAGTTTGCTTCTGACTTAGACGAAGCAACACGTAAGCAGTTGGAACACGGTCAACGTGTGACTGAGTTGATGAAACAAAAGCAATATGCACCGTTAGGTATTGCTGATATGTCTCTTTCTATTTTTGCTGCGAACGAAGGTTTCTTGGCTGACGTGCCAGTTGCCAAAATTGGTGCTTTTGAAGCGGCATTACATAGCTACATGAATAGTCAGCATAAAGCGTTGATGGATAACATCAATGCCACTGCTAACTACGATAAAGACATTGAAGCTGAGCTACGTAAAGGCATAACAACCTTCAAAGCTACTCAGTCTTGGTAAGCATCCAAGATAATGCCGATCACTGTACGTGACAGTATCGGCGTAATCCGTTAATGGTGAGACTATGGCTAGCTTAAAAGAAATTCGTAGCAAAGTAGTAAGCATTAAAAGTACGCAGAAAATTACCAAAGCTATGCAAATGGTGGCTGCGTCTAAAATGCGTAGAGCGCAAGAGCGTATGTCGGCAGGTCGTCCTTATGCTGATAAAATGCGTCGTGTGATTGCCCATTTGGTACAAGCAAATCCTGAGTACAAGCACACCTATATGGTGGAGCGTCCAGTGAAGCGTGTGGGTTATATCATCGTGTCTTCTGATCGTGGCCTGTGTGGTGGTTTGAACATCAATTTGTTCAAGCGCACTGTACAGTCCGTGAAGTCATGGCGCGAGCAAGGCGTAGAAGCTGAGTTTTGTCTGATTGGCCAAAAAGCGACAACGTTCTTTAAAACAGTGGGCGGTAAAGTCACTGGGGTCAAAACCCAATTGGGTGATACGCCGACTGTAGAGCAGTTGATTGGTGCGATACATGTGATGTTGGAAGCCTTTGAAAAAGGTGAGATTGACCGTATTTATTTGGTCAATAACCAATTCGTCAACACCATGACGCAAAAGCCTTTGGTTAATCAATTAGTGCCGTTAAACGTCTCAAGTGATGACCATCTCTTGAAGCGTCAACATACATGGGATTATTTGTATGAGCCCGATGCTGCGCCCTTGCTCGATGCTTTGATGGTGCGATTTGTTGAATCGCAAGTCTATCAAGGTGTTGTCGAGAATATAGCCTGTGAACAGGCTGCCCGTATGGTGGCGATGAAAGCCGCAACGGATAACGCAGGTGAGCTGATTCGTAGCTTGCAGTTGGTGTATAACAAACTGCGTCAGGCCGCGATTACGCGTGAAATTTCTGAAATCGTTGGCGGAGCCGCCGCGGTTTAAATTAGGACTTAGGTAAAACTCGGTTGTTTGATGTTTGTTATATCCATAATAGTATCAAGTGACATGCGTAAGTCCTAAGAACAGTATTTGCCAGTTTAAGAGCTAGTTTAAGAGGAAGCCCCGATGAGCAGCGGTCAAATCGTTCAAATTATCGGCGCGGTTATTGATGTTGAATTTCCGCGCGACAGCGTTCCAAAAGTGTATGATGCACTAAAAGTTGATGGTACTGCCACGACTTTAGAAGTACAGCAACAATTAGGTGATGGTATCGTTCGTACTATCGCGATGGGTTCAACAGAAGGTTTAAAACGTGGTTTGCCCGTCAGCAATACCAATGCACCGATTTCTGTACCCGTAGGTAAGGCTACTCTCGGCCGTATTATGGATGTCTTGGGTCGCCCCATTGACGAAGCTGGTCCTATTGGTGAAAAAGAGACTTGGTCTATTCACCGTAAAGCCCCTAGCTATGCCGAGCAATCTGGTTCTACTGAATTGTTAGAAACAGGTATCAAGGTTATTGACTTGCTTTGCCCATTCGCTAAGGGTGGTAAAGTAGGTTTGTTCGGTGGTGCGGGTGTGGGTAAAACCGTTAACATGATGGAGTTGATCAACAACATCGCTAAAGCTCACGCAGGTTTATCTGTGTTCGCAGGTGTTGGTGAACGTACTCGTGAAGGTAACGACTTCTACCACGAAATGAAAGACTCTGGCGTAGTTGATAAAGTCGCCATGGTTTACGGCCAAATGAACGAGCCACCTGGAAACCGTTTACGTGTTGCCCTGACTGGCTTGACCATGGCTGAATTCTTCCGTGACGACAAAGACGAAAACGGCAAAGGTAAAGACGTATTGTTGTTCGTTGACAACATTTACCGTTATACCCTCGCTGGTACAGAAGTATCCGCATTGTTAGGTCGTATGCCTTCCGCTGTAGGTTATCAACCGACACTAGCTGAAGAAATGGGCGTATTGCAAGAGCGTATTACTTCGACGAAGTCGGGTTCTATTACTTCTGTGCAAGCGGTTTACGTTCCAGCCGATGACTTGACCGACCCATCACCAGCAACAACGTTTGCTCACTTAGACGCAACCGTTGTGTTAAGTCGTGATATCGCTTCTTTGGGTATTTATCCTGCGGTTGATCCATTGGATTCCACAAGCCGTCAGTTAGATCCTTTAGTGGTTGGTGAAGATCATTACAATGTGGCTCGTGGTGTACAAACGGTACTCCAACGCTACAAAGAGCTGAAAGACATTATCGCCATCTTGGGTATGGATGAATTGTCTGAAGAAGATAAACTGTTAGTTTATCGCTCACGTAAAATCCAACGTTTCTTGTCGCAGCCGTTCCACGTTGCTGAAGTGTTCACGGGTTCACCAGGTAAATACGTGTCCTTAAAAGAAACCATTCGTGGCTTCAAAGGCATTTTGGCGGGTGAATACGATCACATGCCAGAACAAGCGTTCTACATGGTTGGCGGTATTGAAGAAGCCGTTGAAAAAGCCAAGAAGCTTTAACTGTTTTAGGACTTATACTTTTCAGTGAAACGTGTAAGTCCTGACTTTTGGCTAGATAGAGTGGAGGCGACATAAATGGCAAATTGCGTACACTGCGACATCGTTAGCGTCAAAGAAGCTATTTACTCAGGTAGTGTGCAGATGATTATTGCACATGGCCGTGCAGGTGACTTGGGTGTTCTTGCTGGACACGCACCGTTACTGACACAGTTAAAGCCTGGCCCAGTGCGCGTCATTAAAGAAAATGGCGAAGAAGAAGTGTTTTATGTCTCGGGTGGTATTTTAGAGGTTCAACCTCGGGTATTTACCATTTTGGCGGATACCGCCATACGGGCAGAAAACATTGATGAAGCGGCGGCGATTGAAGCGCGTACTGCGGCCTTAGCAGCTTTGCAAAACCAGAAGTCCGAAATGGATACTGCGGCTGCATTAGCTACCTTGGCAGAAATAGCAGGCCAAATACGCACGATTCAACAAATGAAAAATCGTGCATAGTTCATGGCGTTTGTTGTATTGTTGACATCAGCAATGCACAGAACCATAAAAAGGGTAGCTTTATGCTGCCCTTTTTGTTTTTTGAAAAAATCTAATGACTTACGTATCTCGCCGAGATTAGCGCGTTTTGTGAGCATGAAATCGCCTAAAGCGATTGAAGTGCGAACAAATAAGCGATAACCGCGTAAGTCCTAATTTGAAAGGTGAATACAGATGGAACTGAGCGTTCTCATTCTTGCGGCGGGTAAAGGTACTCGCATGAAATCAATTCTTCCCAAAGTCATGCAACCTTTGGCGGCAAAACCGTTATTGGCTCATGTATTGGAAACGGCTAAACAGCTTCAAGCACAACGGACTATTGTGGTTTATGGTCATGGTGGTGAGTTAGTACAAAAACACTTTAGCGATGAGCCTATTGGTTGGGCATTACAAGCTGAGCAAAAAGGGACAGGCCATGCCGTACAAGTGGCGTTATCGCAATTACCTGAAACGGGTAAAACCTTAATTCTCTATGGCGATGTACCACTAACAACAACAACAACGCTAGAAAAATTATTAGCCTTAGTGACCGATGACAATAGTTTAGGATTGTTGAGTGTCACTTTAGATAATCCAACAGGTTATGGTCGTATTGTCCGCGAAGCAGGTTTAGTTCAGCGTATTGTTGAGCAAAAAGATGCCTCGGAACAAGAAAAGCTCATTGCCGAAGTCAACACGGGTATTTTGTGCGTACCGAATAAGCACTTACATACATGGTTGCCAACCCTTAAAAACACTAATGCTCAAGGCGAATATTATCTAACGGACATTATTGCTTTGGCGGTGGCTGACGGTATTACCGTGCAAACCCATCAACCGACGGCGGCATGGGAAGTGGAAGGCATTAACGATAAATTACAGTTGGCGACTTTAGAACGTGTTTATCAACGCCTGCAAGCGGATAATTTAATGCGTGCAGGTGCTACGATTATTGACCCCAATCGTTTTGATATTCGTGGTACGGTTATTATTGGTATGGATGTTTCTTTTGATATTAATGTCATCTTAGAAGGTCATAATCAGTTGGGTAATGGCGTACACATTGGCGCGAATTGCAGTCTTAAAAACTGTATTTTAGGTGATGGTGTCGTTATTAAAGCGAATTCTGTGTTAGAAGGTGCAGTCATTGGCAATAATGCCGATGTTGGGCCTTTTGCTCGTCTTCGTGCAGGCACACAATTGGCTGAAAATGTGCATGTGGGTAATTTTGTTGAAATCAAGAATTCAATCTTGTTTGAAGGTGCAAAAGCAGGGCATTTGAGTTATATCGGTGATGCCGAGGTGGGGGCACGCGCCAATATTGGTGCGGGGACAATCACTTGTAATTACGATGGTGCAAATAAATCAAAAACAATCATAGGTGAAGATGCTTTTATTGGCTCTAATGCCTCATTGATTGCGCCTGTAACGATTGGCGAGGGTGCGACGACAGGTGCAGGCTCGGCAATTAGTAAAGATGTACCAGCCTATAGTTTGGCTATAGGGCGCGGCATTCAACGTAATATTGAAGGCTGGCAGCGTCCGCGTAAAACGACTGTTAGCAGTTAGCAGTTAGCAGTTAGCAGTTAGCAGTTAGCAGTTAGCAGTTAGCAGTTAGCAGTTAGCAGTTAGCAGTTAGCAGCGTAGTATATTTTATAAGTTTAGCAATGATTTTTGATGACTGTTGGCTGATAACTGCTAACTGTCTGTAAGGAGTAGAGTTTATGTGTGGAATCGTTGGAGCAGTAGCAGAACGTAATGTCACTGCTATTTTGATTGAAGGCTTGAAACGTCTGGAATATCGGGGTTATGACTCTGCAGGTTTGGCGGTGATTGACAACGCTAGTATTGTTCGTGAACGTCGTTCTGGCAAAGTAAAAGAATTAGAAGCTGCGGTCGAGCAAGCACAAGTTAATGGCCATATTGGTATTGCCCATACCCGTTGGGCAACACATGGCGCGCCCACACAAGATAATGCCCATCCCCATGTGTCTGGTGATGTTGCGGTAGTGCATAACGGTATTATTGAAAATTATGAAGAATTGCGCACTGAGTTAAGAGCGCAAGGCTATGTCTTTGTTTCACAAACCGATACCGAAGTCGTCGCTCATTTAGTACATCGTGAACTAGAGAAAACACAAGAATTATTAGTGGCTGTAAAAGAGGCGATTAAACACCTAGATGGCGCGTATGCACTGGGTATTATTCATGCGTCTGAGCCTGAGCGTTTAATTGCGGTACGCCAAGGTTCGCCATTAGTGGTAGGTTTGGGGATTGGGGAAAACTTCATTGGTTCAGATCAATTAGCGTTATTGCCTGTCACCAATCGTTTTATTTATTTAGAAGATGGCGATGTCATTGAGTTACGCCGTGAATCCGTCACTATTTATGATCGTTACGATAGTGTGGTTCAGCGTGATGCAACAGAATTAGATGCGCAGTTGCATCACAGCGATAAAGCAGGTTATCGCCACTATATGCTCAAAGAAATTTATGAGCAGCCACAGGCGATTCAACGTACCTTAGAAGGTCGTATCCAAGAAAGTGGTTTGATTAATGAGCAGGCGTTTGGTGCCAATGCTGCTGAAATCTTTGCCAAAGTAAAACATATTCAAATTATTGCCTGTGGCACCAGTTATCATGCAGGTTATGTCGCGCGTTATTGGTTTGAAGGAATTGCTGGCATTTCGTGTAATGTTGAAGTGGCGAGTGAATATCGCTATCGGACATCGGTATTGCCTGCCGATACCTTGTTTGTCACTATTTCTCAATCGGGTGAAACAGCAGATACTTTAGCGGCTCTCCGTGAAGCCAAAAAACAAGGTATTTTAGCTTCGTTGTGTATTTGTAATGTACCAACATCTACCCTAGTGCGTGAATCGAATCTATCGTTTATTACCCATGCAGGGCCAGAAATTGGTGTTGCGTCAACGAAAGCATTTACGACGCAGTTAGTTGCCTTGATGTTGTTGGTGTTGTCGGCAGGTAAAGCGCGTGGTTTGGCAGCAGAAACGGAAATTCGCATCGTGCGTCAATTGCAAAATTTACCTGTTGTTCTAGACAGCGTTTTGGCAATGGATAAAGCGATTGAACGTATTGCTGAAGACTTTGGTGAAAAGCACCATACCTTATTTTTGGGGCGTGGCGCACAATATCCTGTCGCGATGGAAGGAGCATTAAAGCTCAAGGAGATTTCCTATATTCATGCTGAAGCCTATCCTGCAGGTGAGTTAAAACACGGGCCATTGGCGTTAGTTGACCATGACATGCCTGTGGTTGCTATCGCTCCCAATAATGATTTGATTGATAAGTTAAAGTCGAACTTACAAGAAGTGCGCGCGCGTGCAGGTGTGTTGTATGTGTTTGCTGATCATAAAGTATTGATTACACCTGAACCCGGCTTAAAAGTGTTTGCCATGCCGAGTGTTGCGGATGAAGTCGCGCCGATTGTCTATACTATTCCTCTACAATTATTGTCCTATCATGTGGCAGTTATCAAAGGGACGGATGTGGATCAGCCGCGTAATTTAGCCAAATCAGTCACTGTGGAATAAGTTTTTCGACGGATGCAGATATAAATGCGGGTTTATCGAAAGATATAGACCCGCTTTATCATGCGAAATCTTAATCCAATACTAAAACACCATCCATTTCTACTTGTGCGCCACGCGGTAATGATGCAACACCCACCGCAGCGCGTGCAGGGTAAGGCTGAGTAAAATAACGCGCCATCATCTCATTCACTAACGCAAAATTAGCTAGGTCGATGAGAAAAATATTGAGTTTGGCGACATCTTGCAAACGGCCACCCGCCGCTTCACAGACGGCTTTTAAGTTATCAAACACCTGAATAATTTGTGCTTCAATGCCTTCTTTTAATTGCATTGTGTCTGGGTCGAGGGCAATTTGACCCGATAAATACACCGTATTACCCACTTTAACAGCTTGGGAATACGTGCCGATCGCGGCAGGAGCGTGTGGTGTACTAATAATAGTGCGTGACATGGTCATTCATTCCTAGATTATTGCAGCATGAAAGTGTTGTATTCTAGCTCATCAAAGACTTTATCCAAGTATCTAAAGCCCAACATAATGCAAATCAGTAACGCGCCTGCCAAGCCATAACCATAAAATTTAGGCCCTAAATGCAGCGTAAGTCCGGTAAATACGCCATTCAAGACGACAAATAATCCCGTTAAAATAAAAACAATACGGCGTTTATCTAAATAAAAAAAGACATTTAATACGCCCAAAAATACCACTTGTAAGCCGACACTGATTAAGTTAACAAACAATAACGGCAAATATAACAAGGAGATATGCAGCGTATTTAAAATAATCTCGCCTGCGACGAAGACCGTTAATGCTGCAATGCCTTGAATTTTAATGATTTGATAAATGCCCTGACGAACGGTAAAAACCATTTCATTACGCATTTCTTCGATATATTCCAGCGAGCCACCGTCACGGACGGCATTGTAAAAATTGTCATAAAATTCAACAAAGTCTGTTTCCATTTTGACGAGGAAAACGGCCATACCCGGAATAATAGATAAATACGCTAAAAAGACGGGAATATCGTAAATCAGTGACGCCCGTAATGGCCCAATAATGGCTTGGCTGGTGGGTTCGTAAAACCAAAACATAAACTTATCGAGCCATAATCCAAAATTATAAAAAAATCCAACCCAGACTAAACTCCAAAATAAATACCGCTTATCCATAAAATCAAAAGCGATAAAATAATCGGAGGGATAGTTACGTAAAATCAAAATCACCATGCCAATTAATAAAATAAATTGACCAAGGACAAAGCCGCCCAATAAACCTTCCAAGCCGAAGGGACGTAATAGCAAGGCAAAGAGAACGGTTGAGCCATAACCAATGCCAAATATGCTGACAATGGCTTTGTATTGTTTCATGCCTGATAAAAAGATGGTGGCAATCCAAATATCACTCATCACCACAAAGCCCGCCAGCATCAACAAGCGATACATCACACTTTGATTGGGGAAGAGAAAAATAATCACTAGCGTGCCAAACAAGCCTGTTAACAGCGTCACCCATAACAGCAGGCCATTAAAGTTGGGTAAAATAACATTGGCGCGTTTTTCAAATAAACGGTCAGCGGTAAAACGGGTAAAGGCGAGCTGCGCAAAGCCCGTCAGCGTTAAACTAAAGGCAATCAAGTAAGTGACACTCACCTGAAATTGGGTAATTAAAAACTCAGGCACAACCATTGAAATACTCATCAAACCAATGACAAGAATACCAATAATAGATAATACCCACGGCCCTGAGCTGATAATGCCCGCATAGGCGTAGGCTTGCATCATGCCCAGCAAACTATCGCGTTTTAACAGTTTACGCAGTTCAAATCCGATACCAGCCATTAGTGTTTTCCTCGCGGGCAGCTTGCGTTGACAGTGAGTTCGCCTGATTTGGTTAAACAGGTTTGATAGACGGAGCGATAACGGCTAAACATTTGCTCTTGGGTGTAATAACGCTCAACACGGGTGATTCCTGCGGCTTGGGCAGCGTACCAGCGTTCAGGATTGCTCAATAGACCCACGATGGCATTGGCTAGTGCGGTAGGATTAGCAATACCCACGATTTCTCCTGATACACCAATTGAGCGGTCGATAGGCCCTAAACCCTCTACCAATTGGCGACAAGAGCCGACATCGGTCGAAACACAGGGCACACCTGCGGCGTAACCTTCCAAGATGACTAGCGGTAAGGCTTCGGAAATAGAACTCAGCACTAATAAACCGACTTTGGGTAATAGCTCATCAATACGTTGAAAGCCCAAAAATTTGACGTGATCGCTTAATCCCAAACCTTGAACTAAGCTGCGACAATCGGCGGCATAGTCGGGATCTTCGTCTTCTGGCCCTGCAATCCATGCTTCTGCTGTTGGTAGTTGATTAACGACGGTACGCATGGCGCGAATAAACGTTTTAATGTCTTTAATGGGAACAACACGGCCAATCAGGCAAATAGTCAACGGAATGGTATCGCTTCGTTGTGCACGGACGTTGGCGAGATGTGGAAAGTTAATGCCATTGGGGATATTTTCGGTACGTTCCGCAGGTGCGCCATCTTGGATTTGGCGTAAGCGATTGGTTTCGTAAAGGGCAATAATACGATCTGCATGATGATAACAATCACGCCCTAATGCTTCAAAGAAGCGAATCCATAAGTGGCGAAAATACGCGACTTCGGAGCTATCTTTGGCGAGTGTGCCGCGATTGTCACGAATCCATTCCGCTTGAAATAAATCAATTTTTCGTTCTTTGGTGTAAATGCCGTGTTCAGATAAAATTAACGGTTTCCCTGTCCGTTGTTTCATTAGTGCACCCAAAAAGCCGGCATAGCCAGTCGAAATGGTATGAAAAACTTTCACGGGGATAAAACTTTCGGTTAACGCCATGAGCTTCCACAATGGCGAGTGCATGATGCGCACCGTCCAAAAATAATCGACAAACGAGGGGTCAGTACAGCGTTCGCGGTATTGTTCGGTAATATAGTCCCATGATTCACGGCTATACAAAAAATCCGCTTCGGCATAACGGCCTTCATTACGATGTTTCATGATGCTAGCTAATAACGAAGCCGTTTCGGTTTTTGGGCTGTCAGCGTGTCGATATTGATCGTGCAGACAGCGAATTTCTTTAAAAACCTGAGCATTACCTTTACGTTTAAAGACGGGTGGCTTGCTCTGCGGTTCATGCAAATAATGCACTTCTAAATGAACCACGTTATCAGGCAGTGCATAACGCATGTCGCCATAGTCACTGGGTTGGCTACCAATAAAACATAACGCGAACGTGTACTCGGGAAATCCTTTAATGATTTGATTGACCCAACTAGAGACACCGCCACTGACATAAGGGTAAGTGCCTTCTAACAGCAAGCCAATATCGGCAGATTGCCCTTGTTTTAGCACGGTCATTATTTATTGTCCCCAGTAGTCAGCAGCCATACGCAATGATCGGGAGCGACCATCTTCACGTAAGCTGGTCATTAAACGGCGAGTCGTGGCGTAATCACCCCGTAAATAGGCGAGTTCTGCCAAATAGGGTTCAGCACGAATCAACGGAAAGCCTTGTTTGATCGCCGTAGTAAAGCCACCCATTGCCCGAATATAGTCGCCACGTAACGTCCACATGCGGCCTGTAATAGCCCATAACCCTGCATCTTTCACTTTATGTTTTAACGCTTCATTTGAGTAGCGTTGCACTTGTTCGAGCGCAAATTGGCGCATATCCCCTTGGACTAAGTTTTGATAAACCAACTCCCAATACAGCTCGGCCAACTCACGCGCAGGCAGATAACGCTCTTCGGCAGTGGTTAAGTCGGCATGACGTTGCAGGGCATTTTGAATACGATGGGTGAGTTGTTTTTCGCGGCTATCTAACATGCCATAGGCTAATAAACGTAAATCGTCCGAGCTGTCACTGAGGGTGTCGCGTAAAATATTAGC